>PPFU01009975.1_pt1 | contig 16999 bp, 12 predicted proteins | sample 1535991 | NCBI WGS metagenome assembly PPFU01 (sample SAMN04901290, study PRJNA319586) | Hypolithon metagenome, whole genome shotgun sequencing project. | isolation source: Antarctic Hypolithon | place: Antarctica: Miers Valley | collected 2014
CGCCCTTCTTCGACTTCGGTGCGGCGGCTTCGGTCGCGCTGGCACCCGCCGGCGCCTTCGCCACCACGCGCCCAGCTGGCCGCCGAGCGGCAGGACGCGCGGCGGGACGTGCCGCCAGCTTCGGCGTCGACGCCGCGGCCGGGGCGGCCTGGTACGACCGGTCGGCATGCGTCAGCTGCGTCAGCGTGAACCCATCGAGCGTGGAGCGGAGTCCATCGGCCTGCGACGACAGCTCCTGCGCCGTCGCCGAGGATTCCTGGGCGTTCGCCGCTACCTGCTGCGTCACGCCATTCATCTGCTCCACGGCCGCCGTGATCTGATCCACGCCGTGGCGCTGCTCGGTGCTGGACGTCGCGATGCTCTCCGTGACTTCCCGCACCCGCAGCACATGCCGGTTGATGTCGGTGAGCGAGCGCTGCACGTCGGCGTTGATCGTGACGCCGTCCTCCACGTTCTTGACGGCCTGCTCGATCAGCCCCGCCGTCTGCTTCGCGGCATCCGCGCTGCGGAGCGCGAGCGCCCGCACCTCCTCGGCCACCACCGCAAACCCCTTCCCGGCGTCCCCCGCTCGCGCCGCCTCGACGGCCGCGTTCAGCGCGAGGAGGTTGGTCTGGAACGCGATCTCGTCGATCGTCTTGACGATCCGTGCCGTCGAGTCGCTGGACTGCTTGATGCGCTCCATGGCATCCAGTAGGCGGGTCATGCCGGCGCTGCCGCCCTCCGTGGCCGCCCGTGCCTCGTCGGCGATGCCGGCGGCTTCCTGGACATGCGTCACGTTCTGACGCGTCCGGGCGGCCAGATCCTGCAGGCTCGCGGACACTTCCTGCAGCGAACCCGCCTGCTCGCTGGCGCTGGAGGCCAGCCCCTGGCTGCCGGATCCGATCTGTCCCGCCGCCGCGGCCACGTGTTCGGCCATCGACGAGACCGTCGTCAGCGCATCGTCAAGATTCTCGGCCGCCGCATTGAGCGCGTGGGCGATCTTCGCGTGGTCGCCATGATAGGTACCCTCCACGCGCGCCGTGAGATCGCTCGCGGCGAGCCGCTCGAGCACCTCGGCCGCCTCGTTGATTGGCGCGATGACCGCGTCCAACGTGCGGTTCACCCCATCCACCACCTCGCGATAGGCGCCGGCGAAGCGGTCGGAGTCGGCCCGGGCCCGGAGATCGCCGGCGGCCGCGCAGGTGGTGATGCGCCCCAGCTCGGCGACGAGTTCATCGTTGGTCCGCGCCACAGTGAGGAAGGCGCGTGAGAGTTCGTCGTTCTCGCCCTTCGGCTGCAGCGTGATGTTCATCTGTCCCGCGGCGACGTGCTCCGACGCGGCGGTGAGCTCGCGCATGTACGCGTGCAGATTTCGGAGCGCCCCATTCAGACGGCCTGCCTCGTCCACCTGGTCGAGCGGTGCGATCTCGCGAGTCGTGTCGCCCACGGCGAGCCGTTCGGCCAGCCCGGCAGCCTCGGCGAGCGGATTGGCGATGCGGCCGGCCAGCACCCATGCGGCCAGCCCAACCACCGCCGTGATCGCGATGGAGATGAGAATTAGCATGTTCCGGAGGCCGGTGGCCTCCGCGAACGCGTGCTCCGTGTCGTCCGTGATGACCACCGACGTGTTGCCACCGCCGAAGCCCGTGTAGCCGGCCGCGCCAGCCTGGGCATTGATGATCGGCGCGACGGCGACCAGCGCCTCGCGGCCGAGCGCCGGCGCGATCTGGGCGACGCTGGCGTGGCCGGCGAACTGCTCGACCAGCGCGGGATCATCGATCCGCAGGGAGAGGGCGTCGGCGGGGATGCTGGAGCCAATCACGGCGCCATCGGCCCCGACCACGTAGGCGCGAACGCTCTTGTCGCCGCTGCGGGCGAAGGCGGCTTCGAGTTCGCCCAGCGCGCGCGTCCCGATCGCCGCCCAATCCAGCTCCATCATGAGGACGCCGAGCACCGAGCCACTCCCGCTGCGCACGCCAGCAGCGAGCTTCACGCCGAGCGAGCCGTCGGCGTTCCGCACGACCGGCCCGATGAAGGTGGGCGCGGCCGACTTGCTGGCCGCGGCGAACCACGCCTCATTGCCTGCTGCCATGCTGGTGGCGCCAGTGCTTACCCCCACCGGTTCGCCGCCCGCGTCGTAGAGCGAGGCCGAGCGCACGAGCTGGGACCGCTTCGCGAGCGCGGTGAGACTTGCCTCGACAGTCGCCGAGTCGCCCATGCCGATCGTCGCGGCAGCCAGCTCGCCGCTCGCCGCGGCACCTTCGAGTTCGAGCGTACGCTCGTAGATCACGCGATCGATCCAGGTCGCAAGCTGGCGTGCCATTTCAACCGTGGCCGAACCGACCTGTCGCTCCACGGTCGCCCGCGAACTCCGAACGGCGAGCGCCGTCGCGATGGACAACGGCGCGACGGCCACGAGGAGGAAGAGCGCGGTCAGCTTGCCGCGAAGAGACGAGGTGACGAAGCCCACGGGAGAGTCCGGGTAGCGGAGGCTCCGGCGCGGCGGCGGTGTGCCGACGGGCGAGCGAAGCCTGGCAGTGGAGTGGTGTTCACCGACGGGTGCGCCAGTCGGAGGGCCGGCGCAATACGCGGAGCTCGGCGCACGGTATCTCGTGCGGCCGGACTCCGCGTCAGGCGAATCGGGTCGCCGTGCGAGGCGAAGCGACGCGTCAGGCGGGTCAGTTCGCCTTGTAGACGATCGGCAGCGTGACGACGGTACGAACAGCCTTGTCGTTCACCTTGGCGGGTTGGAACTGGAGCTGCTCCGCGACCTTCTTCGCGGCGGCGCCCAGCGCGGGCACGGAGGCCGCAACCACCTCGACGCTGGCCGGCTCGACCTTGCCGTCGGCGCCGATGATGAACTGAATTTCGACGCTGCCGCCGATGCCGTTCCGCTGCAGCTCGGACGGATACGAGTTCTTGACGAGCTGCGCCGTCTTGGCCGCGGACATGATCTTCGGGCGGGTGGTGAGCTGATCGCCCGTGAATACCTCGGCCTGCGCGACCGCGACGCGCGGCACGGCGATGACGCCGGCGGCGAGCGCGGCCCCGAAGAGAACACGCACGGACAGACTGAGAAGCGACTGGTATGTGGACATGAGCGATCCCTCGTTGCTGGCGATGATTCTTCAGCGCGCGCCGGGTGGCAACCCGCTGCTGCGGGCGGGCACGAGACAGTGGGGGACGCCGAACGCCGGAGTGGCGGACGCGCCGCAAACATGTGCTAGCCGTCCCCTCGACTCGGAGTGTCGGCCGGTGGTCGTGCGACCTTTAGCGCTATCCCCGCCAAACGATTCGAAGCGCGGTCCGTCGGCCGTTCATACCGTGGGAAACCGGTCAGCTGCTGCATGCGCCCTGGCACAGCCGTCTGCTGGTGGCGCCGCGTAGCTTCCGAGGATGTTGAGCGAGATCGTGCGTCCCGGCGAGGTCCGGCAGTTCCACCTCCGGACCGTCGTCGGCCGGCTGGCGGGGTTCACCGTTCACGCGTTCCTCTCGCGGGGCGTGCTGATCGACACCGGCTTCTCGCGCGCCGCGCGCTGGGTGCGGCAGCTGATCGAGGAGGAGCGGCCGCGCGGGGCGCTGCTCACGCACGCCCATGAGGACCACGCCGGGAATCTCCCGGTGCTCCGGGCGGCCGGCACTCCTATCGGTATGGACGCCGCCACGCAGACGGCGCTGCGGGCGCCGGACCCGATCCAGTTCTACCGGCGGTGGATCTGGGGCGAACAGCCGGCCGTCGCCGCGGTTGACCACGCGTTCACGGACCCCGCCTTCGCGTTCATCGCCACGCCCGGCCATTCGCCCGATCACCAGGCGATCTGGGACGCCGACCGCGGGCATCTCTTTGGCGGCGACCTCTTTCTTGGTACGCGGGTATCGATCGCCTACGCGTGGGAGGATCCGCGCCGGCTGGAGCGGAGCGTTCGCACGGCCGCCGCGTTACGCCCGGCGGTGCTTTTCGATGCGCACCGTGGCGCGATTCCCGACCCTGCCCCGCGGCTCGAGGCGAAAGCCGAGTGGCTGGCTGAGACCATTGGCCGGATCGACGCGGCGGCGGCGGCGGGGCTGCCGGTGGATGAGATCCGTGCGCGCGTGCTCGGGCGAGAGACCGTCACGGGGCGCTTCACGCGGGGCGAGTACTCACGCGCCGAGTTCGTGCGGACGGTATTGCGCACGGCGCCGGCGCGCGTTCCGGCGGACGACACGACGCGGGCGACGTGATGCGGGCGGCTGCCGTACGCGCTTCATGATACCTCCCCTCCCCGCCACGCCTGCGCACATCCTGCAACCGCCAATCCGGCACATACGCACTCATCAGCGCCTTGAAGACTCTTCCATGATTGGGAATCCGGAGGTGCAGGAGTTCGTGCGCGATCACGAAGTCCTGGAACCCCGGTTCCTGGTCCGCTAGATCGGACGCAAGCGTCACGATTCCGGTGGTCGAGCAGGACCCCCACTTGCGCGTCATGCGCTGAACGCGGACGAATCGCGGCGTGGCAGCACCACCACACAGTCGCATACCTCACAGTGCCATTGACCAACTGCCCAGAATGTGGCGGCGCGCTTTTGCGCGCTCGCGACTCCTTCGAGGTCCGCATCGGCCGCAGAACCGTGGCCGTACCCGGAGAGTACGAGCGATGCCAGGGCGTCTGCCGCGAGTTTTTCTTCGCGTCGGGTGAAATGGACGCAGTGATGATTCGCGCATCCGCCACCATCCGCGACGCAGCAGGGCTCCTGTCGGCTCGCGAGATCAGGGCACTCCGAAAAGAGATTGGCCTGACGCAAGCACAGTTCGAGGAGCTGCTCGGCGCGGGGCCGAAAACCGTGGTGCGGTGGGAAAAGGGGACAGTTATTCAAAATGGCGCGACCGACACGCTGCTTCGCATGTTGCGGGCTGTCCCGGATGCGTTGCAGTATCTCCTCCGCGAACGATCCATTGTTCCGACGGTCGTTCCGCTCGTGCCGCGGTCGCGCCCAGTCGACTATTGGTACCATGCGCCCCTCGACGACGACGTGGCGCGGACTGGCCCCCGCAGCATCACGGAGATGATCGCGTGACGACATCACCGGCCCTCGATAGCGGGTATGCGCTCGAAGCTGTGTTCTTCCCGGTGCAGCTTCTGATCACATCGGTGTTAGACGAGAGCGGCGGCGATCGGCCAGAGCACAGCGCAGGCGATCAAGCGGTAGCGTGGGGCTGGGATTGGCGATGGAACGATCGGGACCGATTCGAAGTCGGACTGTTCTTCGGAGTGCAGCCACACGAGACGCGGCCGGAGAAGATGGAAGTGGCAGTGGCGGGAGTGTTCCGGGTTGTCGGCGACGCGCAGACGGTGCCCGTTCAGGTATTCGCGTATGCACATGGACCAGCCTTGCTGTTCCCGTACATCCGGCAGGTGGTCGATGACCTCACATCCCGAAGTCCGTATGGGCGGCTGCTGTTACCTCCGACGAATGTTGCCGCCCTGATGACGACCTTCGACGCCGGCGAAGCGACTGGCGCCAAGCAGCCGCGACCCGTGGGATAACGGCTGCAACACCGACCATTCGCGGACGGGCGTCGTCGGCACGCACCCTACCCGTGCGTCGATTCCCAGGCGTCGATCACCGCATCCGCCGCTTGCTGCGGGCTGTCGGTGATCAGGATCAGATCCATGTCGCCGGGGCTGATCTTCCCCTCGCTGAGTACCCGCGACCGCAGCCACCGGATGAGCCCTGCCCAGTAGTGGGTGCCAAAACAGATGAGCGGGAACTGCGAGATCTTGCCGGTCTGGATCAGAGTGAGGGCTTCGAAGAGCTCGTCGAAGGTTCCGAAGCCGCCGGGGAAGTTGATGAACGCCGACGAGTACTTGATGAACATCGTCTTCCGCACCATGAAGTAGCGAAAGTTCACCAGCGTATCGACATACGGGTTCGCACCCTGCTCGAACGGGAGCTCGATATTGCATCCGACCGAATGCCCGCGCACCGCACGGGCGCCCTTGTTCGCCGCCTCCATGATGCCCGGGCCGGCGCCGGTGATGATCGAGAACCCTGCCTCCGCGAGCAGCCCGGCCGTCTCGTGCGCGGCCGCATACATCGGATCGTCCGGGCCCGTGCGCGCCGACCCGAAGATCGAGACGCCCTTCCGGATCCCGGCCAGCGTGTCGAATCCCTCGATAAACTCGCCCGTGATCCGCATGACGCGCCACGGATCGGTCCGGGTGAAGTCGACGCGCGGGCCGGAGTCCTGGAGCAGCTTGCTGTCTTCCGTGGTGCGTGGGGCGATGTAATCCCGAATCGACTGGTCGATAACTCGCGGCGGTGGAGCGTCTCCACCCCCACCGATCTGCTCGCCCGCCGGCTCGTCCGACGAGCGTCGGCGTGAGGGGGGAACGCGGCCTGCCGCGCGATGCCCCTCCTCGGTGCGCTCCCGGAGATACTCGCGCGACTCCGCCTCCGCCTCTGCCTGCACCTCGGGGGTCCCCCGCTTCCCGCCCGCCGTCTTGAGCTTCCCCTTGCCCGCCGAAGCGGGGGGACGCGCGGATTCTTCAGCGCGCGGCGTGGCGGTCTGCTCGGTGGTGTCGTCCTCGTCCGGTCGGGACGCCGGCGGGCGGCGGGACGCGTTCTTCCGTGATGTCGCCATCGGTTCGGTCGCTGGTCAGGAGGGCTGGAGCGGAGCGGGTCCGCGCCACGGGGGAATTATACCGCCGCGCCGCGGGACGCCACTGCCGAGGCACCAGGGACGCTCCGCAGGAGACTGACTGGTCCAGAGCTCGCCTGGGTCGCCATCCACTCGCAATCCGGCGGCCGGGTCGCTTTCTTGTCCGCTCATGTCCGTCGTCATTCTCGTCGCCGATGGAGCACGTCCCGACACCCTCGCCGCGGCGATGGATGCCGGCCAGCTCCCCGCCATCGCCAGGCTCCGCGCCGAAGGCCATTCGCACACCGTCACGTCGACCTTTCCATCGGTCACGGGACCCGCCTATGCGCCCTTCCTCCTCGGCCGCTATCCCGCGCCGGTCGGTCTGCCGGCGCTACGCTGGTTCGACCGTGCCCGAACCGTCGCTAGCTGCCCGCACTACACGCGGAGCTACGTCGGCCATGAGATGCGGAAGGTCGACGAGGATCTGGACCCCAACGCGCCCACCCTGTTCGAACTGGCGCCGCCGGGCCTCGGCGCGCTCAACGTGATCGGCCGGGGGCTGCCGCGCTCCGCGCTGATCGGGCGCGACGTCGGGTTCGTCATTCGAGCGGCGCGCACGCACTTCCGCGGCAATGTCCGCGGCTGGCTCCAGATCGATCGTGACATCGGAGCACTCGTCGTTCGGCGCATCGTGGCCGACCAGCCGCGTGTGACCTTCTGCGCCCTCACCGGCATCGACAAGACCTCGCACGCCGAAGGACACGGCGCCCCCGTGGTGCTGGAGGCGATGCGCATCGTCGACCAGACAGTGGCCGACCTGCGGTCGGGGCTCGAGCGCGCCGGCCGCTGGGAGCGGACCCGGCTCTGGATCGTCAGCGACCACGGCCACTCGGCCGTGCGCTGGCACGAGGATCTGGCCGGCTTCGTGGCCGGCCTGGGTCACAGCGTCCTCGCGCACCCCTGGATCTACGGCCGAGGGCGCGACGTGGGCGTGATGGTGAGCGGCAACGCCATGGCGCACCTGTACCTAGAACTGGGCCGACGCGAACGTCCCTGGTGGCCCGCGCTCGGCGCGCGGTGGGAACCGCTCGTCGAGGCGCTGCTCGACCGCCCGAGCGTGGACGTGGTGCTCCTCCCGCACGGCCCCGACCGGTGTGAGGTGCGCGCCCGTGGCCGGGGGCGCGCCTTCGTGGTCCGTGAGGGACGTCGGGTAGGCTACCATCCGGAGTCTGGCGATCCGCTGGGGATTGGCGAACTACGCCCCTGCTCCGAGCTGGACGCGTACGACGCCTGCATCGCGAGCGACTATCCCGACGCCGTGGTGCAGATCGCGCACCTCGCCGGTGCCGCGCGCTGCGGAGAGATCGTGCTGTCGGCCGCCCGCGATTGGGATTTCCGCTCGCGGTACGAGCCGATTCCCCACGTCTCGTCCCACGGCGCACTGCACCGGGACCACATGCTGGTGCCGCTGATCGGAAATCATCCGGTCGCCGGCACGCCGCGCCGGACGGTGGACGTCTTCTCGAGCGCGCTCGCGCACCTCGGCGTACCCGAACCGGCCGTGGTGGACGGACAAAGCTTCCTCTAGGAACGCGTCCACAGAGGAACGCTTCCACCGCCTGCTGGCCACACGGCGGCGAACGCTCCCCGATCGTGCCGCCACCGCCCGGCCGCCGCGCGCTCGGCTAGCTCGCCAAGCGCGCTAGATTGTTCACAGCCAGAGGTGTGATGGGCGACACCAGACCTCGTCGGTGAGTCCGCTTCTTGCCACCATCGGCGTCGTCCTCTCTCCTGGTCTGGATGCACCTCTTCGTTTTTCGGATCGACGAACACCGGCTGGCGGTGCCCGCGTCGGTCGTGCGGGAGATCGTGGCAGCGGTCGCGGTGACCGCGCTGCCCGCTGCGCCCGCCGGCATCGCAGGCGTGATCGACGTGCGCGGCGAGCTCGCGCCGGTCTATGATCTGCGCGTCCGGTTCGGCCGCTCCGCGCGCCGGCTTCGCGCCTCGGAGCACTTCATCCTCGCGCACGTCGGCGGCCGGCTCGTCGCGCTGCGTGTCGATCGCGCCGAGGAGATGATCGATCTGCCGGACGAGGAGATCAGCACGCCATCGGGCGAGAGCGCCGCGTTCGCGCAACTCTCCGGCGTCGCCCGTCAGGCAGACGGTCTGGTGCTCATCCAGGACCTCGAGGCATTCCTGTCAACGGAGGACGTGCGCGCGCTCGATGAGGCGTTGCGCGCCGCCGGCACTGCGCAGCCATCCCCGGCCGAGCCCGCCGCCACGTGAAGACCGAGCCGCGCTGGACAGAGATCGGCTTCGCCCGCGTGGGCGACCTCCTGGCGAGCCGGACCGGCCTGCACTTCGCCGCCAGTCGTCAGGCATCCGCCGAACAGGCGATGCTGCGCGCCATGAGCGACCTCGGGATCGGTGATGCGGGCGAATATGCGGCGCGTATCACACGCGATCGCGCCGCGCTGGACGCGCTCCTGGCCGAGATCACGATCGGGGAGACCTATTTCTTCCGCGAATCCGCGCAACTGGAGTATCTCCGCCGATCCGTGCTCCCGACGTTTCGTGCCTCACGAGGGCCGGACCGCCCGCTTCGGGTGTGGAGCGCCGGCTGTGCGACGGGCGAGGAACCGTACACGCTCGGCATCATCCTGCACGAGGACTGGCCGCACCACCAGCGTCCGCGGATCCTCGGCACCGAAATCTCGCGACCGCGCATCGCCGCCGCGCGGCGCGCGCGCTATACGAAGTGGTCGTTGCGCGGGCTGGCGGAGCCCGTGGTGCGGCGGTACTTCTCGGAGCGCGGCAAGCACTTCACGCTGCACCCCGGGATCCGCGCGATGGTCGATTTCGACTATCTCAACCTCGCGGAGCCGACCTACCCCGGCGGTAAGTCGGTGGTGGAGGAGATGGACGTGGTGCTCTGCCGCAACGTGCTCATCTACTTCGACCGCGAGACGGTTGCGGCCGTGGCGACACGACTGCTGGCGTCGTTGAGCGAGGATGGATGGCTCTTTCTCGGGGCCTCGGATCCGGCCATTTTTGACATGGTGCCGTGCGAGGTCGTGATCACCGGCGCCGGACTCGCCTATCGCCGTAAGGCGCGGCGCATGACCGGCGCGGTGCACGCGCCACCGGTGACGCTGCTCGGCAGCGCCGTCACACAGGGGCTCTACGCCTCCTTGCTGAATGCCGAGGCCCAGGACGCTCCAGACGAGCCGCCATCGTCAGGCACGGCATACAATGACCACGCCGACGCCGGAGCGCCTCACGAGGTTCCGGTCCTCGGGCGGGATGCCGGGGCCGACCGGGACGAACGTGAGCTCCACGCCGCCGCCGCCCGCGCGGCCTATGGCGCGCGCGAATACCGTGCGGCTGTCCAGGCCATCGAGGCGTCGCTGCGCCTGGGCGCCGCGGATCCGACGCTGCACGTGATGCGCGTCCGCGCGCTCGCCAACCTGGGCGCGCTCGCCGACGCGGGCCGCGCCTGCGCCGCCGCGCTCGACCATTATCCAACCGCGGCCGAGCTAGTCTACCTCCACGCGCTCCTGCTGTCGGAGGCGGGCGCGCTCGAGGACGCGGCGCGGGCGGCGCGCCAGGCACTCTATCTCGACCGCCGGCTCGTCGTGGCACACATGCTCCTTGGCGGCGTGCTGGCCCGACTCGGCGACGCGGCCGGTGCGCGCCGCTCCTTCGTCAATGTGGAGGAGCTGTTGCGCGTGAGTCCGCCTGACGCGGAAGTGCCCGCCAGCGACGGCGAGCCTGTGCGCCGCGTGCGCGAGAGTGCCCGGACGCAGTACCGTCTGCTCAGTGAGGCCGTGCGTTGAGCATCATCGATCCGAACGTGACGCATCGCGACTGGGCGGCGATCCGTGCCCGGCTGAGCGAGTTGGGGGATACCACCAACGCCGACGCCGCGGATACGCCCGCCGGTGAACGCGCGGTGTTGGCCGAACGGGCGAGGAAGCTCGCCCGCCGCCAGGATGCTGACGACGCGAGTGCCACCTTCGAAATCCTCCGTTTGAACTTTGGCGGCCAGCAGTACGCCATCGGGACAGAAGGGGTGGTCGCCGTGGTGCAGGAGGGGGAGATCGTCCCGCTTCCCGGCGCCAACGGTCCCGTCTCGTTCCTCGCCAGCTGGCGCGGACGCCTGCTGACGGCGCTCGACCTGCGCCCGCTCTTTGGACTCCCCAACCCGGCCACGCGCGCGCTGCTCGTCCTCGGCGCCCCCGGCTCGGAGCTCGGCTTCCTCGTGGACTCCGTGGACGAGTTGGATCTGGTGCGCGTGGACGATATTCAGCCCCCCGCAGCCGGAGGGTCGACCCAGCACGCCTATCTCCGCGGCGCCCTCCCCGATGCCACGCCGCTTCTCGACGCGACTCGCGTCCTGACGCATCATCCGGGGGACGGCTGACCTGGCCATCCCCGACAGCCCGCCCCTGCCCAGCCTGTACGTTCCCACCAGCACGTTCCCAGCAGCACCCCTGCGCCGCCGCCTCACGAGAGGCGAATGACCGAAGCCTAACGGGAAGACGATATGCGATTGAGTGTGAGCCAGCGGATCACCTGGGGATTCTTCTTCATGCTGCTCCTCGTGGGCATCGTGGCGGGCGGTGGTGCATACGCCACCAGTCGCACCCAACAGTCGTACGATCGCGCGCTCGCAGCCGAGCAGAGCGTGGTCGGGCGGGCCATCGCGTTGGAGTCTGCGCTGCGGCAGGCGAATCTCGACTTCCTGCGCTATCTGCTGGATACCCGGGGGGCCGACGCACTCGCCCACGGCGCCTCGCTGGATAGCGTGCGCGTGATTCTCTCCGCACTCGAGCGGGCGGACAGCACGTCCTCCGGCGGGGGGAGCCGGTCGCGCTGGGCGGAGAGCGCCACACTGGTCACGGAATGGGAAGAGCTCACGGATCGCGCGATCAGCGCGGCCCGCGAGGGGCGCGCGGAGCAGGTGCTCGAGCTTCGGGCCCAGGGAACCCGAACACGGAGCCGACTGGACGCGCTGATCACCGCGAGCGTCGCCGAGGTCCGGCAGCAGGCGTCTCGCGAGCAGGCCACGGCCACGGCGGCGGCGGAGGCGGCGCGGAATACGCTCATCTACGGCGCGATTTTCGCGCTCGCTGCCGGAATTCTGGTAGCAGTCTGGCTCGCGCGCTCCATCTCGCGGCCGCTGCTGGAGACGAGCGGCGTGCTCGCGTCGAGTGCGTCGGAGATTCTCGCCGTGGCAACGCAGCAGGCCGCCGGCGCGAACGAGAGCATGGCCGCGGTGAGCCAGACGGTGGCCACCGTGGATGAAGTCGCCCAGACCTCTGAGCAGGCTTCGCAGCGGGCCAAGGCGGTCGCCGAGAGCGCGCAACGCGCCGCGGAGATCGGCCGGACGGGGCGGAAGGCGGTCGAGGAATCGATCACGGCGATGGACGGCGTGAAGGCCCGGGTCGAGTCCATCGCCGACAGCATTCTTGCGCTCGCGGAACAGGCGCAGGCGATCGGCGAGATCGTAACGTCCGTCAACGAGATTGCGGAGCAGACCAACCTCCTCGCGCTCAACGCCGCCGTGGAAGCGACGCGCGCTGGCGAGCATGGGCGCGGCTTCGCGGTCGTCGCCGGGGAGATCAAGAGCCTCGCGCAGCAGTCGAAGAAGAGCACGGTGCAGATCCGCCAGATCCTCACCGAGATCCAGGGCGCGACGAGCGCCGCGGTGATGGCGACGGAACAGGGCACCAAGGACGCCGCTGCTAGTGCCCGTCAGGCGGCCGAGGCCGGGACCACGATTCGCCAGCTGGCGGACGCTGTCGCCCAGGCCGCCCAGGCTGCGGCGCAGATTGTCGCGTCGTCCGGGCAGCAGGCGATCGGGATGGAGCAGATTCGTCAGGCGATCGCCAACATCCATGAGGCGACGCAGCAGAATCTGACATCGTCCAAACAGGCCGAGCAGGCCGCGGGCGATCTCAGCCGGATCGGCAACCAGCTCGTGGAGATGGTCGGCGCCACGCATACGCGTCGCAAGGGCAAACGGGAATGATCGACGGCGATCTCGCGGCGCGGCTGCTGCGAACCTTTCTCGATGAGTTGGACGAGCAGGTCCGTGCGCTCAATGCGGAACTGCTCGCGCTCGAGCGTGAGGGAAGCGCGAACCCCAAGCACCTCGGCGCCGTGTTTCGCATCGCGCACACCCTCAAAGGCGCCGCGCGCGCGACGCGCCTCACGCCGATCGAGGAGCTGTGCCATGCGATGGAGAGCGCGCTTGCCGACGCGCGCGATGGCTACCGCACGCTCGCCCCAGCGGATTTCCGGCTGCTCTACGCCGCCGCCGACACGCTGTCGAACGCCGGCGCGCAGCTGCGCGACGGCGCTCCGCTGGACCCTGCACCACTTGTGCGGCTGGCGCGGCAGTTTGGCGGCGGGGGCAGCCCGCACGAGGCTCCGCCGGACGCGGCACCGGGGTTCCCGACTCCGGAGCCGCAGTCACCAGGCGACGCCACGGAGCCCGCGCAGCCCGAGGAGCCCGAGGAGGAGGATTCGCCGCGGTTGTCGAACCGGAGCGACGATGGCAGCGCACACGCGGGCGGCGTGCACGCCGGCGGCGCGCACGCGCACGCCGGACACGATTCAGGCCGATCCACGGACGCGACCGACGGGACGACGCCGCATGATCCAATCTCCGTCCGCGCCGAGACGCAGGTGCGCGTGCAGAGCGAGAAGCTGGCCGATCTGCTCGGCACCGCCGGCGAGATGATGCTTGCCGCCGGCGCGATCGCCGAGGTGCCCGAAACGGTGGCGAACGTCGCCGCGGCTGCCGCACGGGCGGTGGTGACCTACCGCCGCGCGACGATCCGGCTCCGTCAGACCATCGAACGTGGCGGAAGCGGCGGGGCCGACCGCCAACTGCTGCTCGATCTCGGTGATGCGATCCGCACCGTGCTCGCCGAGGCCCAGCGCGCCGCGCTGCAGGGCGCCCGCGCGTCAGGCATCGTGGAGCGTGCGAGCGGCGAGCTGATGGAGAGCGTGCGGCGCCTCCGATTGCGCCCCTTTTCCGAAGCGGTGGAGGCATTGCCGCGCGTCGTCCGCGATCTGGCAGGTGAGACGGGCAAGCAGGTGGAGTTGCGGATCGTCGGCGCCGATGTGGAGGCCGATCGCTCGGTGCTGGACGGCCTTCGTGAGGCACTGCTGCAGCTCGTGCGGAACGCGGTCGACCACGGGATCGAGGCGCCGTCGGCCCGGCTCCGCGCGGGGAAACCGGCGCAGGGAACGATCATCGTCGCGGCGGCACTCCGCGGTCAGGCGCTGCACGTGACCGTCTCCGACGACGGCGCCGGCGTGGATCTGGAGGGGATCCGCCAGCGCGCCCGCGGCCGGGGCATGGCGATTCCCTCGGGCGACCGGGCGCTGGCGCGGCTGCTCTTCGAGAGCGGCTTCTCGACGCGCACCGAGACGACGGAGATCTCCGGGCGCGGGGTTGGGCTGGACATCGTGCGCTCCTCGGCGGAACGGCTCCGCGGCACCGTCGACATCCGGTGGCGGGCCGGACACGGCACGACCTTCGTCATCGAGACGCCGCTCACACTCGCGACGCAGCGCGCGCTGCTCGTGGAGGTGAGCGGACAGGCCGTGGCCATCCCGACGGCCAGCATCGCGCGGCTCCGGCGCGTCGACGCCCGCGACGTGCGCGAGGTCGATGGCCGGCTCGTGCTCCCGGATTCAGCGGGCGCCATTCCGGTCGCGTCCCTTGCCTCGCTCCTGGGTCCGCCGCTGGTCGCCACTGAATGGAGCGACGCGGAGCTCGTGCTGGTCGTGCTCGATCTCGATGAGCAGCGCATTGGGCTGGTCGTTGACGCGTTACTCTCCGAGACGGAGCTGGTCGTCCGGCCGATCGACCGGCGCGGCGGCACCCCCTTCCCCCTGCTCGGAGGAGCGGCGTTGCTGCCATCGGGGCAGATCGCGCTGGTCGCCAACCCTGTTGCCCTCGCGGCGGCCGCGTTCGATGCCCGGGGCAGCTCGCCCACGAGGGCACGAGCCGCCGTGAAACGCGCACCGCGCATTCTCGTGGTGGACGACTCAATCACGACCCGCACACTCGAACAGAGCGTACTCACGGCGGCCGGCTACGAGGTGCTCACCGCCGTCGATGGACAGGCCGGGTGGGAGCTGGTGCAGGAACGCGAACCGGAGCTGGTGTTGACCGATGTGGAGATGCCCCGGATGGATGGCTACACGCTGTGCGAGACGATCCGCGCCTCGCCGCGCTTCGCGCGGTTGCCGGTCGTGCTTGTGACGTCGCTCGAGTCCCCGGAACAGCGGCGTCGCGGGATGGACGTGGGCGCCGACGCCTACATCGTCAAGTCCAGTTTCGACCAGGAAGCGCTGCTCCAGACGGTGGGTCAGCTGCTCGGACGCGGGAGCGAGCTGTGATCCGCGTGCTCGTCGTGGAGGACTCGCCGACCGTGCGGGAGTTGCTGGTGGCGATGCTCGAGAGCGATCCGGAGATCCAGGTCGTGGGGCAGGCTGAGGACGGACGCGAGGGCGTGCGTCAGGCACGGCGGCTGGAGCCCGACCTGATCACGATGGACGTGCACATGCCAGAGCTCGACGGCCTCGCCGCGACGAAGGAGATCATGACCTTGGTGCCGACACCAATCATCATCGTCTCCTCTGCCGCGAACACCAGCTCCGTCGCGCTCTCCCTCGACGCCACGCAGGCCGGGGCGTTGATGGTGCTGCCCAAACCCGAGAGCCCGCTCGACGCGGGGTTCGAGGAGCAGCGGATGCAGCTCACGGCGATGGTCAAGGCGATGGCGCAAGTGAAAGTCGTTAGGCGGTGGGCGCCGCGACGTCCCGTGTCGGACCTCCTCCACTTGGCCTCGCGCTTGCCGGCCGGCGACACGACGCGCATTCGTATCGTGGCGATCGGCTGCTCTACCGGGGGGCCCGCGGCGCTCCGGACGCTGCTCGCCGGACTGCCGAAGGACTTTCCGCTCCCGGTGGTGGTCGTGCAGCACATGGCGCGCAGCTTCGTAACGGGCCTCGCGAACTGGCTGGACGGCGGCTCGCCGTTGCCGGTCACGGTGGCCGAGGACCGCGAGATCCTGCGGGGGGGCCGCGTTTATCTGGCGCCTGACGACCATCATCTCGGCGTCACCCGCGAAGGGCGCGCCGTCTTCTACGGCGGGCCCCCGATTGGTGGATTCCGCCCCTCCGTCACTCACCTGTTCGCGTCCGTCGCGGAGTCGTTCGCCGGCTCGGCGCTCGCCGTCATCATGACGGGCATGGGGAACGATGGCGTTGCCGGACTGGCGCAATTGAAGACCGCGGGGGGGCTGGTGCTGGCGCAGGACGAGGCATCCTCCGTGGTATTCGGGATGGCGCAAGAGGCGCTCCGTTCAGGATTGACGGATGCCGTCCTTCCACTGGAGGCGATCGCGCCTCGCATTCTGGAGATGGTCCGATGACGGGCACCCCGCCGCCGGATTCGTCCGGGCGCCGCACGAAGCCGTCCGTTCGCGAGAGCATGCGCACGCCCGCGGCCGGACAGGGCTACCGCCCACGCGTGCTCGTGGTGGAGGACAGCGCCACTCAGGCGGCGGCGCTCGCCGCGCTCCTCACCAGCAACGGCTACGAGGCCGTCGTCGCGCAGAGCGGCGAGGAGGCGCTCGGCGTCATCCCCGGCGGCGCCGTCGAGCTGGTACTGACGGACATCGTGATGCCGGGCATCAGCGGCTACGACGTCTGTCGCGGGATCAAGGCCATGCCCGGGGGCTCGGATCTGCCGGTGGTGCTGCTGACCGGCCTCAGCGACCCGATGGATATCGTGCGCGGCCTCGAGTGTGGCGCGGACAACTACATCACGAAGCCGTACGCCGACGAGCACCTGCTCACGCGCGTGCGGCAGGTGATGGCCACACGGGATATGCGCCGCGCCTCACGACCCGGCGGCGCGGTGGACATCACCTTCCTCGGCGAGCGGTTCACGATCACCGCCGGGAAGGAGCAGATCCTCGACCTGCTCGTCTCGAGCTACGAGGAGCTCGTGCGGACGAACGATCAGGTTCGTCAGGCGGCGCGCCGGGCGCGGTTCCTCGCCGAGGCGAGCGGCGTACTCACCGCCTCCCTCGAAGCCGACACGATCCTGCGGGACATCGGCCGTCTGGTCGTGCCGACGCTCGCCGATGTCTGCATCATGGATCTCGTCGGGCGCGATGGCGCCACGCGCCGGGTGGAGGTGGTGTCGATCAACCCGCGGATGGCCGACGCCGCCGCGACATTGCGTGCGCTGCCACCTGCGTTCGGTGACGGCACGATCGCGGGCGAGGCGCTCGAGGCACGCAGCGCGGTACTCCAGCACGACGCTCGTCAGGCGAATCCCGCCTCGCTCTGGGGCACGAACCC
>PPFU01040543.1_pt1 | contig 16991 bp, 14 predicted proteins | sample 1535991 | NCBI WGS metagenome assembly PPFU01 (sample SAMN04901290, study PRJNA319586) | Hypolithon metagenome, whole genome shotgun sequencing project. | isolation source: Antarctic Hypolithon | place: Antarctica: Miers Valley | collected 2014
CTTTCGTTGTAACCATTTCAAATCCAATAAACTACCTAAATTTGCCTTTAAGCATTTCGAGCATCTTTTGCATATCCTGTGGATCTTCCTGCTTTTTCTTCGACGGCATTTTTTCCTGAATAGGTTTAGCGTTATTTCGAGGTTTTTCTTTTGTCTTATTCAAATGAGAAGGGCTACTCTTCCCAACTCCCAAATTTTTATCCCTGGGTTTTTCAGCAGAAAAAGGATCCTTTTTTAACGATAACGATATCCGCTTACGGGCAGCATCAACCTCCAAAACCGTCACTTCTACTTTTTGCTGCACTGATAGGATGGTCGCTGGGTTGCTTACAAATTGATCTGAAACATGACTTACATGTACCAGGCCATCCTGGTGTACACCGATATCGACAAAGGCGCCGAAATTCGTGATATTGGTTACGATTCCTGGGAGTTTCATACCTACCGTTAAATCTTCCATATGGTTAACACCCTCCATAAAGGAAAAGATCTCAAATTTTTCGCGTGGATCTCTGCCAGGTTTGGCAAGCTCCTGCATAATATCCGTCAAGGTTGGTAAACCTATATCCTGATTGACATATTTCTTAAGATCAACTTTACTTCTCAGTACATCCTGGGCGATCAATTCATCCACAGAACAGTTCAAATCTTTGGCAATATTCTCTACCGTTTGATATCGCTCGGGGTGTACTGCGCTCCGATCGAGCGGATTCACAGCATCAGAAATACGCAGAAATCCTGCTGCTTGCTCAAAGGCTTTGTCGCCTAGCCGAGGCACTTTTCGCAGTGCTTCCCTATCTTTAAAGGGGCCGTTTTCATTCCGATAGATAACGATGTTTTGGGCAAGCTGCGGACCAAGTCCTGAAACGTAGGTAAGCAGCTGTCTACTTGCCAAATTCACTTCCACACCAACAGCATTCACACAACTCATTACCACATCATCGAGACTTTGCTTTAGTGCTGTTTGATCAACATCATGTTGATACTGTCCTACTCCTATAGACTTGGGGTCAAGTTTGACAAGTTCAGCCAGGGGATCCATCAGTCGCCGCCCAATAGAGACGGCACCTCTTACGGTGACATCCTGATCGGGAAACTCCTCCCGCGCGATATCTGAGGCAGAGTAGATCGAGGCACCACTCTCATTGACCATTACCGTGGTGATGTGCTTTGGCAAGGCCAGGCTTTCAATAAAACTTTCGGTCTCCCTACTAGCTGTTCCGTTGCCTATTGCGATGGCTTCGATATCAAATTTTTCGCAAAAATACTTTACAAGCGCGCCTGATTCCTTTACCTTCTTCTGAGGCTCATTGGGGTAAATCGCCTCAAAATGTAAAAGTTTCCCTTGCTTATCCAGGCACACCAACTTACAACCGGTACGAAAGCCAGGATCCAGCGCCATCACGTTTTTCTGGCCCAAAGGTGCCGACAACAACAGCTGCCTAAGATTGGACGCAAAAACACCAATGGCATCATCATCCGCCTTCTTTTTAGTGCTAATACGCACATCAGTTTCAATCGATGGTTTTAATAACCTTCTATAGCTGTCTTTAATAGCCACTTCCACTTGTTTTGCTGCCTCGTTGGTCCCTTTCACGAAATGATCTTGAAGTACAGAGAGGCTATCTTCCTCGGGTGGAGCGGTATCAAGCATAAGAATAGATTCCTTTTCGCCTCGACGCATGGCCAATACCCGATGAGACGGTGCTTTGGCAATAGGCTCTTCCAGGTCAAAATAATCCTTAAATTTCTGCCCCTCTTCTTCTTTTCCAGCGATTACTTTGGACTTAAAGACACCTTTCCTGATAAAGAGATCTCTAATCCTGGACCGGGCCTCGGGTTCCTCGTTGATCCACTCTGCCACAATATCCCGAGCCCCCTGCAATGCTTCATCCACGTTGTTGACGCCGGCTGTTGGATTTACAAAATTTTCTGCTTCCTTCACCACGCTGCCTGCTACCTGGTCAAAAATAAGTTTGGCCAAAGGTTCAAGCCCTTTCTCCCTGGCTACGGTAGCCTTGGTTCTTCGCTTTGGTTTGTATGGAAGATAAATATCCTCCAGAACGGCCATAGTCTCTACGTCTTCGATTTTCTTTTGTAGTTCGGGTGTCAGTTTTTCCTGCTCCTGCAATGACTTCAAAATGGCAGCTTTTCGCTTGTCCAACTCTCGCAACTGGATAATTCTATCCCTGATCTGGGTGATCGCCACCTCATCTAAACTCCCGGTAACTTCTTTTCTATACCTGGAAATAAAAGGTACTGTACCGCCTTCATCCAGTAGGGTGATCGTAGCGGCAACTTGCTTGGATTGAATATTTAACTCGGAAGCTATCTTATGAAAATAATCGGCATGCATAGGTAAGGGAATTGTATTCTTTAATGATGAAGCACAAAATTATGGATTATGAACAATTAACTTCTACTATTTTGCAAAAAATTAGTTTGTTGAGTGGAGAATCGTTCAATGCTAGAATAAATCATGTCGTTTCCGCAGATCAATCATCAATTTTTAAAAAGAAGCAAACATCAATGAGGATATTTTACCGTAAGCCAGCTTGCTACCTCTACCTGAAAGAAAGCTTCTGTTGAGAGACAGCCATCAGATTGGCCAGTCGATACAATACCCTGGCGCCGACATTGCCGTCCCACGCTCCTTCGTCGCCTGGTGCCACCTCGCAAAGATCGAAACCTATGATTTTTCTACCACTTCTCACCAATGTTTTAAGGAGGTACATAGCCTCTTCAAACTCGAACCCACCTGCTACTGGCGTGCCCGTATGGGGGCAAAGCTTAGGGTCAAGCCCATCGATATCAAAACTTATATAGACATGAGACGGCAACGTGGCAACCATTTCCTGGCACAAATTCTTCCAACTTTCACCCTCAAACATGCGTTCTTTCAGATTACGGTCGAGGTAGGTCACAATTCTTCCGGCAGATGCTTCCACCATAGCCGCCTCCGTTTCGGCATAGTCGCGGATACCGACCTGTACCAACTTGCTTACGCTGGCGAATTTTAGCGCGTTATACATGATAGAGGCATGAGAATATTGGAACCCTTCATAAGAATCTCTTAGATCGGCATGGGCATCAATTTGCAAAATGCCAAAATCGGCATACTGTTCCGTAAGTGCATCGATCAAGCCTAAGGGTGTGCTATGGTCCCCACCAAGAACACCAACCATTTTACCTCCTGCAAGCTCCTTTTTTGCCTGGCTTTTTACCCATTCATTTAGCGAAACAGAATCCTCGTTTACCTCGCGTGGAATACCTTGCAGTTCTTTTGCCGCAGCCGCGGGCTCACCTGCCTCCAACCACCTGATATGTCGCGCTGCTGTTTCTCTTAACCTGTCACTTTCCCGGCGCCACTCAAAAGAGATGGGCAGCATAGCGATACCTAATTTCCACGCATCGGGAATATCATCTATATATAGGTCGAGCTGTGATGATGCATTTTTAGTAGCCATCGGTCCATCAGCGGCACCGGAGCTGTAAGACACCGTCACCTCCCAGGGAACGGGTATGAGGACGAGTTGTGCATTTTCGGTAGTAAATGGCAAGCCAAACAACGCCCCAGCAGCACCGACACCACTCGGATCAAAGGTTTCAAATATAGCTTCTCTCGAATCCAAAACTTAAAGTTTTTAGCGTATGAAATAAACATGTTAAATAAAAAGGCAACCCTTCTATTAAATCCATACAACTTCAGGATCTCATTCTTGTTCCTTTAAAGGAACATCATAGGATTTCAATTGGGCATTGGCTTCAGATATCTCTCTCCAGGCGCCCACCTGAAAATCGATTTCTACAATCCCTCCCGGTTGGATCGATCCTATATTTTGCTTTGTGATAAACTCTGCAAAATATGAAAACGAGGGATTATGGCCTATCAGGATGACCCGGCTCCAGCTATCACTGAGCGCATTGATTAAATTAAGCAAGGTTCGGGCGGAGGCTTCGTACAGATCCTCATCGTATATTATACTTTCATGATCAAACTTCATTTGCTCGGCCATCAACTCGGCTGTTCTCCGGGCCCTTTCAGCATGGCTTGAAATAATAATATCAGGTTTTTGATGTTTTTCGATAAATTTTCCGCCAATTCTCGAGGCATCGCTAAACCCTCTCGCGGTTAAAGCACGGTGGACATCGGTCTGTCTTCCAGTATTTTCTACTGCTTGTGTATGTCGCACAAGAAATAATTTCTTAGCCATAAATGATGAATTCTTTTTCTCCTATATCCAAAATTGTGGCTAAATATAACCAATCATTGCTGATAAAATTTGGCTTCTTTGCATTTTTCAATAAAATTTAATGATATTTGGAAATTCCCATTTTATTAAATTTTCTCTTATGTCAAAAAATCTTGTAATCGTAGAGTCCCCCGCAAAAGCAAAAACGATTGAAGGCTATCTAGGTAAAGACTATAAAGTTGCTTCAAGTTACGGGCATGTGAGGGATCTTCCGAAGGATGATAGTGCCATAGATATAGAAAATGGATTTAAGCCAACATACGCAATCACTGCCGATAAAGTAGATGTTATAAAGCAGCTAAAGAAGATGTGTAAGGAGGCTGAAATGGTTTACCTGGCGAGTGATGATGACCGTGAAGGAGAGGCCATTTCCTGGCACCTTAAAGAAGCTCTGGGCCTCAATGACACCAACACCAGGAGAATAGTATTTAGAGAAATAACAAAGAATGCCATATTAAATGCCATACAATCACCACGGGGTATCGATCTTGACCTGGTAAATGCACAACAGGCAAGGCGTATTCTGGACAGGCTCGTTGGTTTTGAACTCTCCCCTATTCTATGGAAAAAAATTAAAACAGGACTTTCTGCCGGGCGTGTGCAATCAGTGGCCGTACGCTTTGTGGTAGATAGAGAGAGGGAGATCGATAAGTTTAATGCCAAGTCTTCTTATAAAGTAACTGCAACGTTTGTACTTGAAAAGGGAAAAATCCTTTCAGCTGACTTAAGCGAAAGGTTTCCAACAGAAGAAGAAGCTCAGGTTTTCTTGCAGAAATGTGTTGGAGCAGCCTATGCCATTACCAATCTGGAAAAGAAGCCCGCTAAAAAGACACCTGCACCGCCCTTTACTACGTCTACACTACAGCAGGAGGCAGGCAGAAAGCTAGGCTTTTCCGTCGCTCAAACGATGACCCTGGCACAGCGGCTCTACGAAGCGGGAAAGATCTCCTACATGAGAACGGATTCTCTCAACCTGTCGGAAGATGCTATCCAAAGTGCCAGCAATGAAATAGGAAAAGCTTATGGAAAAGAGTTCATTCATACCAGGCATTTTAAAACAAAATCTTCATCAGCGCAGGAAGCTCACGAAGCCATACGCCCTACCAATTTTGCTGAACATGAAGTAGATGGCGAAAGAAATGAGCAAAGACTTTACGACCTGATTTGGAAACGTGCCATTGCCTCGCAAATGGCAGATGCAGAGCTGGAAAAAACCATCGCCACCATCGGCATCTCCACTGTTCCGCAAACACTAACTGCTAGCGGCGAGGTCATCAAGTTTGAAGGCTTTCTGAAGGTATACATGGAGTCTCATGATGACGATGAGGAGGAAGAAGAAGACGATAAAAAGGGCATGTTACCGCCCTTAAACGTGGGCCAGGCACTGGATTTAAACAAAATGCTGGCCCGACAGGGTTTCACCCGACCACCAGCCCGGTATACAGAAGCAAGTCTGGTAAAGAAACTGGAAGAAATGGGAATAGGACGACCATCAACCTATGCACCTACGATTTCAACTATCCAAAAACGAGGTTATATCATCAAAGAAAGTAGAGATGGCAAAGAGCGAAAATACGGCGAAATTACCCTTCAAAACGACGTCATCAAAAATGTAGAAGCTGTAGAAATCACAGGTACAGAAAAAAATAAGCTCTTCCCTACCAACATTGCTATGGTAGTAAATGATTTTTTAGTAGAGCATTTCCCTAATGTGATTGACTTTTCTTTTACTGCTACGGTGGAAAAAGAATTTGACGAAATTGCCAATGGTGAAAAGCAATGGGATAAGATGATTGACAATTTTTATAGCCAATTCCATCCTAAAGTTACCAGAACTGAGAATATTGAGCGATCATCGGTAGGCTCATCCCGGGAGATTGGCAAAGATCCTAAAACAGGAAAACCAGTGATAGCCAGGCTGGGAAAATTTGGACCTCTGGTACAAATCGGCGATAGCGAGGATGAGGAGAAACCATTGTTTGCAAGTCTAAGAAAAGGCCAGTTCATAGAAAATATTACTATGGAAGATGCGATGGAATTGTTTAAGCTCCCACGTGAGATTGGAGCGTTCGAAGAAACCCCCATGGTAGCAGCCATTGGCAGGTTTGGCCCTTACATCAGGCATGATAGTAAATTTTATTCCCTTGGAAAAGAGGATGATCCGCTGAGCATAACCTCAGACAGAGCAATTGAACTTATCCAGGACAAAAGAAAAGCAGACGCTGAAAAACACATAAAGTCATTTGAAGAGAATCCTGAAGTGCAGATTCTCAATGGTCGCTGGGGACCTTATATTAAAGTGGGAAAGAAAAATGTGAAAATTCCCAAAGACAAAGAGCCCTCATCACTTACTTTGGCAGAATGTATTGAACTTTCAGAAAAACCACAACCTAAAAAAGGCAAGTTTGCCAAGAAGAAAAAAGGATAGCCGGTGGCTGTTTTCTTCTTTTTTTAAATCGTTTTAAAAAAGTGTTCAGCCCCACCACTACATTACTTGCGCACTTCAGATCAATACCTTACATAGGTTTTGATTGCAGGGTTTTAGCGCTTAATTTATGCTCTAAATAAGATATTCTTGAATAGTTATTTAGACTATTCCACATGAATAAACATTTAAAGGGCATTATAGAGTTGAAAACGATTAGCAGCAGAATCGTTATATCCATTTTTTTATTGGGATCGTTAACGCTCATGACGCTGATCTTCAGCCTCTTTCATCTTGAGAAACTAACTGAAGCGAAAGACGATATTACTGATGTCTATACCCCTTCCCTATTACATATTGAACAGATCAGAAATAGCTTGCAGGAGACCAATATTTTCCTTCAAGGTTATATCGATCAGGGTGATGAACTGCAAAAGGTAGCTATAACCAATATCTGGAAGGAAAATCTTGTCATATCACAGGAGAAGTTGAAGTATGAAATTGCTCAATTTTCAGATAAAGAAACCAAAGATCTGTTTATTCCAATTTCTTCCAACCTTCATAAACTTCAATTAGACCAGCTCAACATTGCCCAACGTGTGACTGACGAACTTAAAAATACCGGATATTATAGGATTAGCTTTACTATGCGTGAAGACACTACCGACGAGATTCCTGCTATGCTGGAACTTTTGGCCGTCGAAAGAAATATTCAAAGGCAGCTAAAAGCGCAGGTTTTACCGACCATAAATGCTATCAATATCGATGCCACCAAGCTTCAAACTCAAATTCAAAATAAGATCATTGAGGCTACAGTAGCATTAGACTCCCATATCAATAGCCTAAAATTAGCGTGTTATTCGTGTTTTCTCTTATCAGTTATCATGGGTATCGGTTTGGGCTTGTGGCTGGTAAGAAATGTTGTCAATAATTTAAAGCATATTAAAGATGTTGTAAAGGAAATTAGTAGTGGCAACATTCCTGAACTTGTACCTGAAAATAGAAATGAAACCAATATCATTATCCGCCAGATCAATATATTAATAGGCCATTTAGGTAGCGTCAAAGAACTTGCAGTAAAGGTAGGCCAGGGAGAATTCAGCCACAATATCAGCGTATTTAATAATGAAGGTGAACTTGGGGAGTCTTTATCTGGCATGAAAGAGAGTCTGGGAAAGGTTGCTTTGGAAGACAAACAAAGGAACTGGGTGAACCACGGGTACACGCATTTTGTCGAGATCATGCGAAGCAATACCAAAAATACAGTGCAGCTATGTGAAGAATTTATCGGCCAGTTGGTGAAATATGTTGGTGCTAATCAAGGCGCTATATTTCTGGTACAGGACGAAGAAGGCCACGAACCTTATCTAAAGTTGGCTTCTTGTTTTGCCTACAACCGTAAAAAATACTTCGACAAAAAGATCCTTAAAGGAGAAGGACTTGCAGGTCAGTCATGGCAGGAAAAGGATACTTTATATCTCACCGATATTCCGCAGGACTATCTGCAAATTAAATCAGGTATTGGTGGCAGTAGCCCGAAATGCATATTGATGGTACCGATAGCTACCAATGACGAGGTCGTCGGAATCCTTGAAATTGCAGCCTTCAAGCCAATCGAAAACTTTGAGATAGAATTTATCAAAAAGATCGCCGAAAGCCTGGCAGCATCCATATCTACCAACAGAAACAACGAGAAAACCGAAATTTTGCTGCTCGAGGCACAAAACATGACGGAAGAGATGCGGGCGCAGGAAGAAGAGATGCGCCAGAATATGGAAGAACTGGAAGCCACACAGGAGGAGATGCAACGTGCGCAACAGGAAATGAGGCAGAAAGAAGCCAATCTAAATGGGCTTATCAACAATACTGAAGATACTATTTTTGCAATTGACAAAGATTATAAAATCACCATTGTCAACACGACGCTGAGGGCTAAATATGCCGCTATGAATATTAATCTGGAGGTAGGCTCCAATATTTTTGACCTCTTACCAAAAGACAAATGGGAGATTTGGAAGGAAAGGTACGACCGGGCGCTGGCTGGGGAAAGTTATGTTCGAGAGGAAGAAGTGTCAGGTAGCTATGGGAAGCAGTTTTCTCATACTTACCACAATCCTATAAAAGATGAAATGGGCAATATAGTCGGCGCTTCTGTCATATCCAGAGATGTAACAGAAATGATGTTAGCCAAACAAAATACCCAGCAGAGGGAGTTAATTCTGCACTCCCTGATGAATATTGCCGAGGATGGCTTTATTGCTATAGACAAGGATTATAAGGTCACGATGATCAATGAAACACTCCGCGAAAGGCTTGCCAAATTCGGAGCAATAGTGGCTGAAGGGGACAATATTTTTGAAAAGATAGCAAAAGAAAAGCACCAGTTGTGGAAGGATATCTATGATAGCGCTTTAAAGGGTGAAAGCTTCTCTACCCAACAGGAGCTTCAGCTACATGGCAGAAAAGTATATATGGAAGAGCTACACGCCCCAATCCTTGACGGTGAGGGACAAGTAATTGGAGCCTCTACCATGTCTCGAGACATAACCGCTTTAAAGGAAGCCATCGAAGCCTTGCAGGAGAGTGAAAAAGAGATACTTACCCTTCAGAAATTTGCCGGCGATAAAAATGCTACTGTAATATCAGCCCAAGCTCATCCCTTGCCTGCCGAGCCAGCGAAGGCGAAGCCAAGAACGGGAAACAGATAAAAAAATTAGCATGCCACCAAACATTTTCTATTAAATTCCTGTATGAATTAAAAATACAGGAATGATAAAACCAAAGATCGTAGTACTTACGGGTGCAGGGGTAAGTGCCGAAAGTGGCATTGCGACCTTCAGGGATGCAGATGGGCTATGGGAAGGCCATGACATCATGGAAGTAGCCACCCCGCAAGGTTGGGAAGCAAACCCCGCGCTCGTGCTGGATTTTTACAACCAAAGGCGCAAAGCAGCGAAAAAAGCCGATCCAAATCCCGCGCACCTTGCATTGGCTGAATTAGAAAAACATTTTGATGTTCAGATTATCACGCAAAATGTCGATAATTTACATGAGAGGGCGGGTTCTGGAAAAGTGATCCATTTACATGGTGAGTTATTTAAATCGCGGAGCTGTGTCGATGAGGGATTAATTTATGATATAGATGGTTGGGAAATTAAAATCGGAGATAGGTGCGAAAAGGGCTCTCAGCTGCGTCCGCATATCGTTTGGTTCGGAGAGATGGTTCCGATGATGGAGAAGGCTGTACAGGCGACCATGGACGCTGATGCCTTCCTGGTGGTGGGTACCTCATTATTAGTTTACCCCGCCGCGGGGCTTATCGATTATACCCCGCCGGGCACACCATTATATATTGTTGATCCAAAAATCTCCAATGAGTTGAAGGGAAGAAAGCATATTCATATCGTTGAAGAAAAAGCGACGACTGGAGTACCAAAATTAGCTCACCAGCTACTAGCCCACTTTAAACTAAATTTTTAGCACTTGCCTCACCTCGGGCGAAATAAATAACTCACAGCTTTTACAGTCAATCCTTCGGGTAAAATTCTGCTCAACACAGCACCGATTTTATTTGAAAATCCTGGAATGATGACTGCATACTCATACTCGAGCCCTCTTAGGGCGGATTTCGCAACTGCTTCCGGAGTCATTTTTACATAGTTGATATCATTACCTACCCCCTCATACCCCGCTTCATCAAAAAAACTGGAATCGGTAGGGCCTGGACATAGGCAACTGACATTGATTTTTTTCCGCTTTAATTCCTGACGTAAAGCTCTCGAAAATGACAAGACAAAAGACTTTGTTGCAGCATATACGCTAAAGTAAGGCATGCTTTGGAAGGCTGCCGTACTCGAAACATTAAGAATATGCGCTTTACCAGCTTGCTGCAGCAGGGGTATGAAAAGATACGTCAGTTTAACCATCACCTCCTGATTAAGTGCCAACATACTTACTTGCTTGTCTATCGAAGATGATGCAAACTTTCCATAAACTCCAACACCGGCATTGTTTATCAACATACCCACTTGAAGCTGTTGTTCAACACACCAGGCATAAATCTTCTCAGGTGCCTGTTCAGATAACAGGTCTATGGCAAAGACTTTTATATCGACCTTATGGTTGAGGCCGATTTCCGCCGACAACTGTTGCAGTATGTCTTTCGATCTTGCAACAAGCACTAGGGGTGTTCCGGCAGCAGCCAACTCAAGAGCCAATGCCTTACCAATTCCTTTACTTGCACCCGTTATTAATGCATATGCCATATGAAATTCTCTTGAAATGAAGCCGAATATATAAAATGTATTTGATTATGATGATCTGGAAAGGCGGCCCAAGTCCCAGGGAACTGTTTTAGAATACCAAAGCTCCCCATCTTGTATAGTCAGTGGCGACGGTATATTGTTGGCGAAAAGTTTTCCCGTGCCCAATCCCTGAGGTAATTCAGGCTCGACGCTGGCAGCGAATTGGCTTACAGCGTTCAACCCTATATTGGATTCCAGTGCCGACGTTATCCACCATCCAATATTCATTTGGCTGGCGAAGTTTATCCATTCTTTTGTTGCAGCGAAGCCGCCTAATAGCGTAGGCTTTAAGATAATATAGGCAGGCTGAATCGCTTCAAGTAACTCTTTTTTTCGCTTAAGGGAAAAGGTGCCGATCAACTCCTCATCAAGGGCAATAGGAATTGGTGCTTCTTTACAAAGTATATGCATCAGTTCAACCTGGCCAGGTTGAACAGGTTGCTCGACAGAGTGAATATTATATTGACTTAAGATGTCGAGCTTTTCGTATGCATTTTCAGCAGAAAAGGCACCGTTTGCATCCAATCGAATCTCGATGTCACCGGCACTATATTCTTTTCGAATATACTGCAATACCTCGCATTCCGAATCAAAATCTATGGCTCCTATCTTTATTTTAATACAGTTAAATCCCTGCGCTAACTTATCTTTGATCTGCTGAAGCATAAAAGATTTATTACCCATCCATATCAATCCGTTAATCCTAATGGATGCCTCTCCTGAAGAAAAATCATTATAGAAAAGTCGTCTTTTACTTCCCTGTAATAAATCTAAAAAAGCGGTTTCGAAAGCAAATATCACCGAGGGGTAGCCTTTGTCGATCGTTTGATAAATTAATTTTTTTGCCTCTTCTACATTATCGGGCACAGCCATCGTTGAAAATTTTCGGCATACTTGCTGGATATAAGACTGCAACCCTGGACGGTAATCGATGCTTAGTCCCTGCAATGGGGCACATTCCCCAATGCCCACCCCATCAGTATCATCTACTGCCAATAATTTGATAAAATAAGTATCCCGTGTTTTTAAGATACCACGTGAGGTACCTGCATCAAACAGAAACTGAAGTGTGTATTTAGAGTATGAGGCATATAAATGCATATCTGCTGGCGTTAGTAACAATACTTTTAAAGTATACCGCTGTCTATGAAAGAATGTTTAATTACAAATCATAAACTACTACTTATTTTCTGAAATATTAGCTGAATCATTATTACAAATATCCATATAACATTTAATTTAGCACCAACTTATCAATTTTAACCATATGGGAAGAGCATTTGAATTCAGAAAAGGCAGGAAGATGAAAAGGTGGAGCCAAATGGCGAAAACTTTTACCAAATTCGGACGGGAAATAGCCATCGCTGTTAAAGAAGGTGGCCCACACCCTGAATCTAATTCACGGCTAAGGGTAATCATCCAGAATGCCAAAAGTGCTAATATGCCAAAAGATAATATCGAAAGAGCTATAAAACGCGCTACTTCCAAAGACCAGGAGGACTATAAGGAGATGGTTTATGAAGGTTATGGCCCCTACGGCATCGCCATAGTGGTAGAGTGTGCCACTGACAACATCAATAGAACAGTTGCCAATGTGCGAAGTTATTTCACCCGTGCCGGTGGAAACCTTGGCACTACGGGCTCTTTGGATTTCCTTTTCGACCGAAAATGTGTATTTAAAATCGAAGCTGGGGACTGGAATGAGGACGAGCTCGAACTCGAACTGATTGATTCTGGCGCTGAAGAAGTTTTTAAGGAGGGCGATAATATTATAATTTACGGTAACTATCCTGATTTTGGGGCTATACAAAAAGCCTTGGAAGACCGGAACTGTGAAATTGTAGAGTCCGGCTTCGAGAGACTTCCCCTAGACACGAAACCATTATCCAGCGATGCGGAAGAGGATATTGAAAAACTTCTGGAAAAATTTGAGGAGGATGATGATGTACAGCATGTATATCATAACATGGCATAAAAGCGCTAAAATCAGCTCAATAGGGATGATTATTTGTTTTTAGCATATACAATCTCTTAAACCGATGAGGCAGCAAAGCACTTTAGTAATAGGGAAGTAAAGTATCACAAGTATATTTATACTATCTTTGCGCTCGATTTTAAATTTTTTAATTTTGATATGAATGAAACCGAAGATTTCTCAATTGATGCCGTAGTCGAAATTCCCAAAGGAAGTCGTAATAAATATGAGTACGACTACGAAAAGAAGATGATCCGATACGATAGGATGATATTTTCTTCCATGCATTATCCCAGCGATTATGGATTTATTCCCGATTCTTTGGCTTTAGACGGTGATGCATTGGATGTATTAATCCTGGTATCCGAACCAACCTTTCCTGGCTGCTTAATAGAAGTCCGCCCTATAGGTTTGTTTAAAATGTTTGATGAAAAGGGTCCAGACGCGAAGATACTTTGCGTGCCGGTAAGTGATCCGATCTGGAACAAGATATTTACATTAGAAGAAGTAAATCCTCACTTGATTAATGAAATCGAGCATTTTTTCCAGGTTTATAAGGATCTTGAAAAGAAAAAAGTAGGCATAGAAGGTTGGGAAAGTAAGGAAAAAGCTATTGAAGCTATCCATGATGCCAAGAAGCGTTATAAAGATAATTTAGAAACAGCCCAGAAATAACCACATTGGACATTGATTTAAAGGACTTTCACTATTCCCTTCCGGAATCTAATATTGCTGCATTTCCTCTGGATAAACGAGATCATTCGAAGCTATTGGTTTACAAAAACCGGCAGGTCTTGCATCATCGATTTACCGATATTTTAGATCATATTCCGGAAGAAAGTATCCTCTTTTTCAACGATACAAAGGTAATACCCGCTAGGCTGGTATTCCAAAAGACCTCGGGTGCGCTGATAGAAATCTTTATTTTGCAGCCCACCGCACCTACAGATAGAGTACACCTGGCCATGCAGGTAAAAAATAGGTGTGTTTGGCAATGTATGGTGGGCAATCTGCGTAAATGGAAGGAGGAGGAAACGCTTAAAAAGAGTGTTGAGATCTCTGGAAATAATGTAGAAGTGAGTATTCGTTTGGTCGACAGGGATCAGAAACTGGTTGCTTTTGAGTGGGAAGAAGCGGTGACTTTTGCAGAAATTGTCGAAGCAGGTGGCGCCACTCCGCTGCCACCGTATATCAAAAGGAAAGCTACAATGGCGGATAAATCACGGTATCAAACCCTTTATTCCAAAGCAGCAGGCGCTGTAGCAGCTCCAACAGCTGGGCTTCATTTTACAGAAGAAATCCTGCAAAATCTTGATCAGAAAGGCATTAGGAAAGACTTTCTAACCTTGCATGTGAGCGCCGGCACTTTTCAACCCATCAAAAAAGATGATGTCCGCCGCCACCAAATGCATGCCGAGCAAGTCATCATCACCGAGCAAACGGTTCGGAATCTTGATCAAACGAGCCGTCGCGTGATAGCTGTGGGTACCACGTCGGTACGGACCTTGGAAAGTCTTTACTGGTATGGCGTAAAACTGCTCCGAAATGAGTCCAGTTCATTTGAAATAGCAAAGCTATACCCTTATCAATTTCAGAAGGAGGCACTCCCGTCCCGCACAGAAGCCATGCAGGCTGTCCTGGAGCACATGCAACGAGAAAACATCGGGCACTTAATTGGTAAAACCGAGATATTCATCATGCCTGGTTATGAGTTTAAAATGTGTGATGGCCTGATTACAAACTTCCATATGCCAGGTTCTACGCTTATTTTACTCGTTGCCGCATTCGTAGGTTCCGACTGGCGCAAGATATATCAAGAGGCTTTAAACAATCAATACAGGTTTCTCAGCTATGGAGACTCGTCTCTCCTACTTCCTGGTACAACAACGGAATGGTTCTAAAATTACGAGCCATGACGGATTCAACAAACAATATAAAATGTAATTATTTCGCCATAATCTTTAAAAAGCTGCAAAAAGCATCTATATTTCGAGAGGTATGAAAGACTTTTCCTTTAATAAAGAAAGCTGGCAGAATATTTTAGAGCAGATATCTGATATCTTCAATTATGCTATTTTTCATCTAGGGAAAACGGAAGTGACCCCGGCTTCCATCATCTACTTCTTATTTTTTGTTTTACTACTTGTATATCTCTCGGGCAAGATCAAATATTTGCTGGTCAACAGGATTCTTACTAGGTATAAGCTTGACATAGGTGTACGCCAATCCATCGGTACCATTGTACGGTATATACTCTTGATCATCGGGTTCTTTATCATCATCCAAACTGCTGGTATTGATTTGACATCCCTCGGGATCCTGGCTGGTGCATTGGGTGTTGGTATTGGGTTCGGCTTACAGAATATTACCAATAATTTTATTTCTGGCATTATCATTCTTTTTGAAAGGCCTGTCAAAGTAGGAGACAGAATAGAGGTGGCCCAAACCCGTGGCGATGTCGTTAAAATTTCGGCTCGGGCCACCACGGTAGTTACTAATGACAATATCTCCGTCATCGTTCCGAATTCGGAATTGATCAGTACCACGGTCATCAATTGGAGTCATAACGACCGACTGGTTCGATTTAATTTTCCTGTTTATGTTGCCTACAAAGAGAACCCCGAATATGTAAAGAAACTATTGATGGAGGTAGTTGCTGCCAATGAAGGTGTACTAAAAATTCCGGCACCTGATGTTCTTTTCGAGGACTATGGCGACAGCTCACTAACCCTTAATCTTCGGGTGTGGACATCTAAATTTACGGATCGTCCCAATGTCCTTAAAAGCCAACTGTACTATGCAGTCTTTAAGAAATTTAGAGAAAATAACATAGAAATCCCTTTTCCTCAGCGCGATATTCACATCAAAAGCGGCTCAATTGGCTCGATAGACGCTGATAAAATTAAATAATGTAAGATTTGCTGCCACTTTAGCGCTTACAACGAATTTATTTGCAGCTTATTCTCAGGCTCCGAGCTTTTAGAATTTTTTTTAAAATTTATAGGTCTGCCAGTGAAGCAGTTAGTCGTTTCTTAAAATTTCCCGTTGGTTATTATCCTAAGTTTTTATTAATTTTATAACACATGTAGTATTATTGTAGTTTAAATCAAAAATACTTCGGTATGAAAAACATCGCCATATCTTTCGTTCTATCTTGTCTCAGCTTTGTATGCTTCGCGCAGATCTCTACAAATAACTTAGCGTTCAACAGTTCGAGGGATCCGATAAAGATCGTGGAGTCAGCACCAGCGACTGGGTCGGAATTTGAAAAAGGAGACTTTAAAGATGGCAGCAAGGTTGGTATCTGGGAATATTATGATATCAATCGCAAACTGATTCAGAAATTTGATCACTCATCTCATGTTTTGGTATATGACAGGTCACCGTCAAAACCAGTATCTTTTTCAATGCTGGGTGAGCGTGGATGGGTAAACGTAGTTTCCAGTACGCCTCCCATGTATGTTGGTGGAGCCGACCGCATGATCCGGCAGCTGTCTGAAAAGCTGCGTTTTCCAGACGAAGCGGCTCGAAAAGGATTTTCGGGCGTAGTAAAAGTGTCCTTTACTATCAATGAAAAAGGTAAAGTCGGCAATTATGTAATTGAAGAAGCCGTTGGTGGCGGTTGTGAAGAAGAAGCAGTTCGCGCGTTGAGGTCGATACCGAATGAATGGATACCAGGACGAGTAAACGGTAAAGCTGTAACTTCTAAGTATATTATACCTATAAAGTTTAATTAACCTAGGCAGACCTCAGAAGCTTTATCCCAGAGCCCATGAAAATACCTCCTAGTATAAAAGGAACAAAAGCACCGATAACAGTCACTTCAGTCCCAAAAAGCATACCTCCCCCCTGCATAATCGTGTAACAAGCCAACAACATAATTGCAACACCAGCAATAGTGAGAACTGCGCCAAATATTTTTGTAATATCCATAAAGCTATAAATTTATTGTAATTTTAAAATTAAATTATTTGTCAATTTAATACCAAATAATTTAATTTTATTGTTTAAATATGATATATTGAAAATATAAT
>PPFU01004036.1_pt1 | contig 16979 bp, 20 predicted proteins | sample 1535991 | NCBI WGS metagenome assembly PPFU01 (sample SAMN04901290, study PRJNA319586) | Hypolithon metagenome, whole genome shotgun sequencing project. | isolation source: Antarctic Hypolithon | place: Antarctica: Miers Valley | collected 2014
GGGGCGCGCGGCGCTGCGGGGCGGCGGGCGCGGCTCGGTGCGCTCCTGGCTATATTCGCCACCGCCTCCTCCCCCGCCCCCACCCTCGCGGCCGCCGAGAAGCTGAAGGCCGTCGCCAACCACTTTCAGCTTCGAGCGCTTCTGGCCGGTCTGTTTGTCGTCCCAAGAGTCGAGCTGGAGCCGGCCCTCGATGAAAACGGGTTTCCCCTTTTTCAAATACTCGGCGGCGATCTCGGCTGTGCGCCCCCAGAGCGTCACATCGACGAACGTCGTCTCCTCCTGCTTCTCGCCGCTGTCGGTCGTGTAGTAGCGGTTGATCGCCAGGCCGAGGTCGGTCACCGCGGTGCCTTTCGGCGTGTAGCGGACTTCCGGGTCGCGGGTGCAATTCCCGATGAGCATGACTTTGTTCAGGCTGGCCATGGCGCGGAAGCTAGGGGGCGGCGGGGCGGTTAAGCGACCTTTTTCGGCGCGAGTTTTTGGTAATGCTGGAGATAGATTTCCTCATCGAGCTTGAATTTCCCCTGCAGCTTCCCCGGCAGCTCCGGCTCGCCGGTGAAGATGAAATTTACGTAGTAGCCGGAGCTGAGGTCGCCCGTGACGTAGGAAAATTCGCGCTTCTCCATGCGCTGGATTTGCTCGATGTCCGCCCCCTCTTTTTTGAAATCGCCCTCGAGGCGTTCGATGATTTCTTTGGCGCTCTCTTCGGTGCCTTTGGTGTTGAGCACCAGCAGTGCTTCGTATCGGTTGGTCATATGGTGGTCGGGTTGGTTTGGTTAAAAAAGTTCATCGCGGCTTCGAATCCGGCGCTCAGGGACATTTCGACGGCCGCGACGGCGCGGTCGAGCGCGGTCTCGAGCATCTCGCGTTCTTCGGGGCGAAATTTTCCCAGCACATGCCCGGTCATCGCCTCGCCGGGAGCGGCGCCGATGCCGATGCGCAGCCGCGGGATTTCGTTCGTGCCGAGGTGATCGATGATCGACCGGAGACCGTTGTGCCCGCCAGCCGAGCCGCATTTTCGCAGACGCAGCCGGCCGAGCGGCAGCGCGACATCGTCGTAAATGACGAGCGTCTCCTCCGGCGCGATTTTGTAAAATCGAGCGACGGCTCCCACGGGTGAACCGCTGAGATTCATGTAGCTGAGCGGCTTGCAAAGCCGCGTGTCGCCGTGGCGCGCGGCTTCGGCGTCGGTGCCGGAGGCGCGGGAATAGGCAATGCGCCACTTCGCCGCCAGACGGTCGAGCACCATGAAACCGGCGTTGTGCCGCGTGCCGGCATAGTCGCGGCCAGGATTGCCGAGGCCGACGATGAGACGGAGCATTTTGTCATTTCAACTCCGTCACTTCTTCTCCGGCTTCTTCTCCTCGCCCTCGTCCTTCTTCTTCTCGGTGATAACCTCCGGCGCGGTGATCGGCATCTCGGCCGGCTCTTCCTCGATCCGCGGCTCGGCCACGGCGAAGACGGGCAATTCCTCGTCGTTGAGCACTTTCACGCCGCTCGGGAGCTGCAAGTCTTTCACATGGATCGCGTCGCCGATTTTCAAGCCGGAGACATCGACGATGATCACATCGGGCAAATCGCGCGGGAGACACTCGACCTCGAGGGAGCGGAGGTTCTGCTCGAGGATGCCGCCGGAGTTCTTCACGCCGGTCGGTTCGCCCTTTGGCTCGACGGGGATTTCGGCCTCGATGGTTTCATCCATGGAGATGGCGTGAAAATCGACGTGCAACACCGCGCCGCCGAGCGGGTGATGCTGCACATCCTGGATGAGCGCGGTGCGGCTCGACTTCGCCCCGTCATCGTCGATCTCCAGCTCGACGAGGACGCTTTCACCCGTGGCATGGGCGAGGACGCTGCGAATGTCGCGCTCGGCGACCTGCAGGTTTTGCGGCTGCGTCTTGCCGCCGTAGATGATCGCCGGGACGAGGCCCTGACGCTTGATTTTGTTTACGCCGATGCGCCCGGAAAGGGTGCGAGTCTGGACGGAGAGTTTTACTTGTTTTGCCATAGAGAAAAAGCCGCGCGGGGCGGCGGGTTATTTGTTGGAGGTGATTTCGAAAAGCGAGCTGACGGATTCGTTGTGGTGCGTGCGCTTAATGCTCTCGGCCAGCAGTTCCGCGATGCAAAGCACCTCGATCCGGCACTCGTGACCGCACGCGACCGGCACGCTGTTGGTCGTGATGAGTTCCTCGATGGGCGAGGCTTTCAGCCGCTCAAGCGCCAGGTCGGAGAGCACCGCGTGCGAGACGCCGGCGAAGATCCGCTTCGCGCCGTGCTCCTTAAGAGCCGCCGCCGCGGTTGTCAAGGTGCCCGCCGTCTCGGTGAGATCATCGACGATGAGCACGTCGCGACCCTCGACTTCGCCGATGACGTAGAGCGACTCGATCTCGGTGGCGGTCTTCCGGCGCTTCGGCACGATGGCAAGTTCCGCATCGAGCGCGTGGGCGTAGGCCGAGGCCATTTTCAACCCGCCCACATCGGGGGACACGACCACCAGGTTGTCGAATTTCTTTTCCCGCAGATACTTGATCATCACGGGGAGCGCGTAGAGGTGATCGACCGGGATGTCGAAAAAACCGCCGACCTGCTGCGCGTGCAAGTCGATGGTGAGGATCCGGTTCACCCCGGCGGCGACGAGGAGATTCGCGACGAGCTTGGCGGTGATGGGGACGCGCGGCTGGTCTTTGCGATCCTGCCGGGCATAGCCAAAAAACGGGATGACCGCCGTGATTCGGTCGGCGCTGGCCCGCCGCGCGGCATCGACCATGATGAGCAGCTCCATCAGGTTCTGGTTCGTCGGCGGGCAGGTCGGCTGGACGATGAAGACATCGCGGCCGCGGATGTTTTCGTTGATGCGGACGTAAGTCTCGCCATCGGGAAAGGAATCGACCGTCGCATCGCCGAGCGGCACGCCGACAAAACCGCAAATCCGCCGGGCGAGGTCCGGGTGCGCCGAACCCGTGAAGATTTTCATTTCGGGGGACTGGCGGAACATGCGGCTCGGGAAAAAGGGATGGCGACTCTAGGAGCCGCCGGAGCGAATTCAACCGCAAAAACGGGCGCGGTTTTCTGAATCATGCGTCTATCTATAGAGCCGCTCATTCACCCGCCGAGCCGCAGGGAACGCCCCTACTCAAACCGCTTCGCCACCAGCGTCGCGTTATGGCCGCCGAAGCCGAAGGAATTGTTCACTGCCACCTTGATCTTCGCCTCCCGCGCCGTGTGCGGGACGTAGTCGAGGTCACACTCGGGATCGGGGTCGTCGAGATTGATCGTCGGCGGGATCACGCTCTCGCGCAGCGCCATCGCGCACACCGCCATCTCCACGCTTCCCGCCGCGCCGAGCAGGTGGCCGGTCATCGATTTCGTCGAGCTGACCAGCAGCCCGTTTTTCGCATGCGCGCCAAAAACGCGCTTGATCGCCTTCGTCTCGCACACGTCGCCGAGCCCGGTCGAGGTGCCGTGCGCATTCACATAATCAACCTCGGCCGGGTTCACCCCCGCCCATTTCAATGCCGCCTCCATGCAGCGCACCGCGCCCTCGCCCTCCGGCGGTGGCGACGTCATGTGATACGCATCGGCCGAAAGGCCGTACCCGGCGAGTTCGCAGTAAATTTTCGCGCCGCGCCGCCGCGCATGCTCCAGCTCCTCGAGCACGATCACACCCGCGCCCTCGCTCATCACAAAGCCGTCGCGATCCTTGTCGAAAGGCCGCGACGCCCGCTGCGGCTCGTCGTTGCGCGTCGAGAGCGCCTTCATCGCGCCGAACCCGCCAATGCCCAGCGGCACGATGGCCGCCTCGGCCCCGCCCGCGAGGAACGCGTCGGCCTCGTCGAAATGGATCATCCGCCACGCCTCGCCAATCGCGTGGCATGCCGTCGCGCAGGCCGAGACGGTCGCAAAATTCGGCCCCTGCAATCCTAATTCCATCGAGACGAGTCCGCTCCCCATGTTGCTGATCATCATCGGGATCATGAACGGCGAAACGCGCCGCGGCCCTTTGGTCATCAGGATCGTGTGCTGCTCTTCCAGGGTTTTGAGCCCGCCGATGCCGCTCCCGATGACGCATCCGAAGCGCACCGGATCGAACCCCTCGAGCGTGATGCCTGAGTCGCTCCACGCCTTTTTTGCCGCCGCCATCGCGAGCTGCGCATAGCGGTCGGTGCGGCGCACGTCTTTCGGGTTGTTGAAATAGTCGCCGGGGTCGAAATCGTTGACCTGGCCGGCGATCTTGCAGTCGAAATCCGTGGGGTCGAACGCCGTGATCCGGTCGATGCCGCTCACGCCTCCGACGAGATTTTTCCACATCGTGTCGAGGGACTGGCCGACGGGGGTGAGGACTCCGATTCCTGTGATGACGACTCTTCTCTCGGTTCGCATGATCAAGTCATCTTTTGCACGGACGCCGGGGGAGGCAAGGGGGAAAGTTGCCACGGTGCGCGGCCCGATTCCACCGCACGACTGCTCTCCCGCGGAGATGCTCGCTGCTACCGCGACCAAGTCGGCTCGGTGATCTTGCCGAGGTCGCCGAGGATGCGGGTGCGGCTGCCGGTGACGGCGTCGAGCAGGTAGAGAGAGCCGCCGTTGCTGAAAAGAATGTGGCGGGAATTGGGACCCCAGACGGGATCTTCACCCGCGCCGACGGTGCGCGTCTGGCCGCTTTGCAGGTCGTGAATGGCGATCAGAAAACCACCGCCGCCGCGCACGTTGAAGGCGACCTTGCTCCCATCGGGAGACCAGCTCGGCTCGGTGCAATAGTTGTGCCCGGTCGAGATCGCGCGCCCGGTGCCGCCGCTCGCGGAGATGCGGTAAAGCTGCGGTGTGCCACGGTCGTCGGACGTGTAGATGATCTCGTCGCCCTTGGGTGACCAGGTCGGGGAGGACTCGACGCCGCGGGTTTTGGTGAGGCGGCGGCTGCCGGCGTAGAGTTCCGGATTGCCGTCCTTGCTCACCGAGCAGGCGATCGTCCGGCCATCGGGTGAATAGGCGGCGCCGGAGTTGGTGCCGGGATATTTGACGATGCGTTCCCGCGAGCCGTTGCGCAGGTTGATTTCATAGATGTCGGCGTAACCGCTTTTGTAGCCGGTGTAGGCGAGCTTGCTGCCATCGGGGCTGAGGCTCGGGCTCACGCTGATGCTGTTGTCACGCGTGATTTGCGACACGCCTTTGCCGTCGTAGTCGGCGGTATAGATTTCCTTCTTTCCCGAGCGCGTCGCGACGAAGGCGATCTTCGAGGTGGCCATCCCTTTCTTCCCGGTGATGGTCTCGACGATGGCGTCGGCGAACCGATGCGCTTTCTCGCGCGCTCCGCCGCTGTACCTCTCGGAAAGGACGGTGCGGCCGGCGGCGTCGGTGACGGTTCCTTTCAGTTCGCTGCCGGACGCAGAGCCGCCGATGACGAGCGCGGCCTGGGCGGCGGGGGCGATTTTGAACCAGCCGGAGAGTTCGAGATCGTTGCGCAGCACGCTCGCGACGGCTTCACCCTCGGCTCCGGCGATGGCCGAGAGCGCGATGTCGATCTTGTCGCTTTTGCTGATTTCGATGGTCGGAGGTTCCGCGGCCAGGGCGGTGGCGGAAATGAAGACGAGCGCTAGACACAGTTTATGGAGCATTACAGTCATTGGTTGAGTTTGAAGTTGATCTTGATGGAGTAGGTGTCGCTGCCGAGCCCGCGCGGGAGCGGATCGATCTGCGTGACGCTGCGCGCGGCGGTCATGACGGATTCATCCATTACCACGTTGCCGGACGCTCTGGCGAGGGTCACGTCGGTGATGCGGCCATCGCGGTCGATGGTGATCTGGACGGTCGAGACGAACTCGGTGTCGGCGCGCACGATGGAGGTCGGCTGCGTCCAGCGGCTGTAGAAGCGATCGTGGATCATGGAGTGGTACCAGCCGAAGTCGGACGACCCGCCGCTCCCCGCGGCCGAGACTTCGCCTTTAGCCGCTGCACCGGGAGTTTCGGAGCGGCCTTTTTGGAAAGCTTCGCGTTTGGCGGCGGCTTCGGCGTCGGGTGTGGCGGTCGCTTTGGGAGTTGCCTTCGGGGTCGCTGTCGCTTTGGGCGTGGCCTTGGGCGTGGCCGTTGCTGTTGGCGTCGGCTTTGGCGTGGCCGACTTCTTGGGTGTCGATTTCGGTGTCGCTGACTCTTTTGGGGTCGGCGTGGGAGTGGGCGTCTTTTTTGGAGTGGGCGTCGGCGTGGGCTTTGGAGTGGGGGTCGGAGTCGGCTTGGGAGTCGGAGTCGGCGTGGGCGTGGGCGTGGGCGTGGGCGTGGGCGTGGGCGTGGGCGTGGGCTTCGGGGTCGGAGTCGCGAGCGAAAGCTCGCTCGGCGGCTCGTCCTTTATGTCCCTGGTCTCCCTTATGTCGTCCCTCTCCGTTTCATCGGCGATCTCCTCGACCTCGGGCGCGCTTGCGAGCAGCGCGCCATCCATCCAAATCACCGGCTCAGGCGGCTGCGGCGGGCGGATGCGGCTCGCCATCAAGAGACCGACGATCCCCACGACATGCGCCACGGCGATGATGACGAGGTTGCGGCGAAAGTGGGCGCGATCGCTCAAGGGACGGGAGGGACGCGGATGCTCGCCGTTACTTGGGGCCCGGCTGGGTGACGACGCCGATCTTCGTGATGCGGGCGCGCTTGAGCGCATCCATCACTTCGACGAGTTTTTGCACGGGCAGCTCCCGGTGCGAACGCACGACCACGGCCAGGCCGGGCGTGTTTTCTGCCAGGGCCGCAAGCCGCGTCTCGAGCGACTCCAAGTCGAGCGCCTCTTCATTCAAAGCGATGACCCCGTCGCGGTTGATCGCCACGGTCTGCACCAATGCAGGATCAACGGCGTTTTCCGCCGCCCGGCTGGTCGGGATGATGAGATCGACCGACTTGTCGAGCAGCGGCGTGGTGATCATGAAAATGATGAGCAGCACGAAGGCGAGATCGAGCAGCGGGGTGATGTTGATCTCCGAGACGGTGGTCAGGTTTTGCCGCTGGGAAAAACGTCTCATCGGCGCAGGAACGAGCTCTTCGGCCCGTGATCGACGTATTTGTGCTCGAACTCCGAGGCGAGCTCGGCGGCGAAATTGTCCATCTCGACGATCATCGCGCGGATGCTGGTGACGAGGAAATTGTAGCCGAACATCGCGGGGATCGCGACGAGCAGGCCGGTGACGGTCGTGATGAGCGCAGCGGAGACGCCGGGAGCCATCTCGGCGAGATTCGCCTGCCCGGCGGCCGCGACATCGCCGAAGGTATCCATGACGCCCCAGACCGTCCCGAGCAACCCGAGGAAGGGCGCGCCGCTTACGGCTGTCGCGAGGAGGATCATGCGATCCTCGAGGGCGAGCGCGTTTTCGCCGACCGCGCGCTCCATCGCGGAGGTGACGGCGCGCATCTGGGCGGGCGAGATGGCGGCACCGTCGAGCCGGGCGCGGAAAGTCTCATCGACCTCGTGCGAGCCGAGCAGGTGGAAGGTGAGTTCGCGGCAGCCGGCTTGATAGACGCGGAAAATGGGGGAGCCCTCGTGCCGCGTCTTGTGTTCGTAAATGCGGAGCGGCTGGCGGTCGGCGCGGAAAAGCTCGAGAAAGCGGGCGCTTTGCGCGCGGGCGAAGCGGATGACGCGAATCTTTGTGACCATGACGGACCAACTGAAGATCGAGCCGAAGAAAAGCGTGAACATCACGATCTTGCCAGGGATGGTGGAATGGTCGAAAGCGTAGATGAGCCCGCCGGCGGCGAGCAGATGCGGAAACAGTAAACTCAACATGAAAAATAAAACCTCGAAGATCGGAACGCTAAGTCGCGCAGAGTTAACGCGCGCCTTATTCCAAAGGCAAACCCGGATGGCCCTCGCGGCGCTGCTCTGCTGTGCCGGCGCGCTCCCGGCGCGCGCGGTCGAAAACAAATACGACGTGCTGGCGAAGACGCTCGCTCCGATCGCGGCGGTGCTCGCCGAGCGCGAGGGGGGCGGGACTCGGGCGCTGTCGGCGGAGATTTCGGTCATCTCGATGACCGGGCTCGAGCCCGACTATGAATTCATGCGTCTAGAGTTGGCGCTGGAAAGCCCGGACAAGCTGCTGCTGCGCGGTCCGAGCCAGACGATGACGCTCGTGCGTGACGGCGAGAAAATCTGGCTGTCGCCCGGTGCCCGCGCGCGAACCGCGATTGCCGGCATCGGCGCGTTGCCCCCGCTCGATCCGGCGTTTCGACTCGGGCCTTTCCGGCTGCCAATCCCGGCGAAGCAGCTCGCGTTTTTGCCCGCGCTTTTCAGCGTGACGGATGCTGGCGACGGGTCGGTCAACGGACGTGCCTGCCGTGTGCTTGCGCTGCGCCTGATGCCGGAGCTGGCGCGCTCGGCGAAGCTCGAAGATTGGAATGCGAGGCTTTATGTGGACGCTGATTACAAGCCAGTGCAGCTCCAAGTCCGCAACCTGTCGTGGGAGATAACGCTCCTTTTCGACAAGGTGGTTTACGCGGACAAACTGCCCGCCGAAACGTGGGCTCCGCCCGGTGACGACGTGCTGCGTCTGAGCGCGCCGGAGTTCAAGCAGTTGGTCGATTGGGCACTGGGGAACTTTGGCGCGGCGGCGAAGGCACGGCTCGAGACGGGTGGTTGAGATGGTAGAAAGAATGAGCTCGGGCGGGAGGTGATCGAGGATCCAAGGCGACTCCGCCCATCGTGGATGAGAGGACTGGTTTACCTCCGCCGCGACCAGTTGCCAGTTCCGTAGCGCTGAGAGACGAGCGCTTGGCAGGTTTGCTGGACGTTTATTCCCGGCGTGACGGGGCACACGACGGGGGCAAAAGTGTTAGGTAGAGTCCGGAGGTCGGGAGGGTCGGCTAACAGGATACTGCCTTGGTGCAGGAGGCCCTGGCGGGTGCGGCGCTGGGCGGCTCCAGCGATTTTGTGACCGGCGAGGAGGATGTCGTGGGGGACGGGATTTTCGAAGCACGAACGTGAGACGCATGGCGGGGCTGCGTCGGCGAGGGTGGCATCGTGGCCGGCGGCGCGTAGCCAGGCGGCGATGCAGACGTGGATCGCGTGGTAGGAGTCGCGGGCATTCTTTCCCACAGAAAAACCGGCCGGCACGATCAGCGAGTAAGTGACGTCGTCGCCGTGCAGGACGACTCCGCCGCCGGTCCAACGGCGCACCGGTTCACGAGTCGGGTGCGCGGCGAGGACAGGGGCGCTTTTCTCGAAATAGCCGAAAGAGACGGAGGGCGCGCGCCACCGGTAGACGCGCAGAAGCGGGCGCGCGGCGGTGAGGAGCAGGGCTTCGTCGAGGGCCATGTTCTCGGCGGCTCCACGCGGCTCGGGCTCGCAAAGAAAGTCGAGGATGGGAAAAAGCATGCGCCGGAGTAGCGGAAATGCCCCGGGGCTGCACGTTGCCGTTTGCGTTCGCACGGGGGGTGTGGATACGCTCCGCGCTCGCATGGCAAAGGTCGCACTCGGCAAAGGACTCGGCGCGCTCATCAATACGCGCGTTTCTTCGCCGACTCCGGCGACGGAACAGGGGGAGCGTGTCCAGCGATTTGCGCTCTCGGAAATCGTGCCGACGCCGCTGCAGCCGCGCACGGAATTCCGCGGGGAACGGCTGGCCGAACTGATCGAGTCGATCCGCGAGCACGGCATCATCCAGCCGCTGATCGTCCGGCGGCGCGGCGACAAATACGAGCTGATCGCCGGCGAGCGGCGCTGGCGTGCGGCGAAGGAATGCGGGCTGGCGGAGGCACCGGTGATCATCCGGGACGCGAGCGATCAGGAGGTGCTGGAGCTGGCGCTGATCGAGAATTTGCAGCGGGAGGATCTGAATCCGATCGAGGAGGCGGTGGCGTTCGCGCGGCTCGCGCGGGAGTTCGGGCTCAAGCAGGAGGAGATCGCGCAGAAGGTGGGAAAAAGCCGGGCGGCCATCGCGAACAGCATGCGGCTGCTGGAGCTGCACCCGCAGCTCCAGAGCTGGCTCACGCAGGGGCGCATCTCGGTGGGGCATGCAAAAGTATTGCTCGGGGTAAAGGCGCACGAGGAGCAGGTGCTGCTGGCGGAGCAGATCGTGCGGCAAAATGCGACGGTGCGGGCGGCGGAGAAGCTCGTGGCATCACACCTGGCGCGGAATGGTGCTCCGCGGCCGGCGGGTGCGCGCGGCGGCGGCAGCGACCCCGCGCTGGAGCCGGCGCTGAGGCATGTGCAGAACCGGCTGACGCAACATCTGGCCACGCATATCGCGCTGCACCACGGGGCGAAGCGGGGGCGGATCGAGATCGATTACTATGGGCCGGATGACTTACAGCGGATCCTGGATGTGATGGGGCTGCCGGCGGAGGAACTCTAAGCAGTGACTGCCCGGAACATCTGCCCGCTCAACCCGCGGAAGAGGCTAAAAGTCGGCAAAGGTCCCGGCGGTTCGCTCTTTCGCGCGTCTGGCGGGCACCCCTTCCGCAGGAGCGCGGCATGGGGTTGTGTTTGGATTCTGTTGTTGGCGGTGGCGCTCCCCGGTTGCAAGCGAACGGTACCGCCGGAGCCGTTCGAGCCGCCGGTGGTGGAAGAAGGGCCGGTCGCGCCGGGAGCAACGCCCCGGCCGGCGATGGCTCGAGGCCGTCCGCCGCACGCCAAGCCGACGCCTGTCCCGGAAATCTGGAAGCAATTCTCGGGGGAGAAGGCCTTCGCGCATGTGCGGAGGCTGGTGGAGTTTGGTCCACGCCCGGCAGGGTCGAAGGCGATCGAGGAGGCGCGCGGCTATCTCACGGCGCAACTCGAGCAGGCGGGGTGGAAAGTGGAGCGCCAGGAGTTCACCGACCTGACGCCGCGCGGGAGCATCTCGTATGTAAACTTGAGCGCGCGGTTCGGCGGATCGGCGGAGACGCAGCGGGTGATTCTCGGGTCGCATTACGACACGAAAGTCTTCAGCACGATTCGGTTCGTCGGCGCGAATGACGGCGGCTCGAGCACGGGGGCGCTGCTGGAGCTGGCGCGGGTGCTGGCGCTCGATCCGGCGCTCGCGGCGCGTGTGGAGCTGGTGCTCTTCGACGGCGAGGAGGCGGTGGCGCAATTCACGCTGACCGACGGGCTCTACGGCAGCCGGCACTATGCAAAACAGCTCGTGCAGACGAAGCGGGCGGGGCAATTCCAGCAGGCGATCATCTGGGACATGATCGGCGACAAGGACCTGACGATCACGCTCCCGAGCGACACGCCGCCGGATCTAGCGCGCGCTTTTTTTGCCTCGGCGGAGGCGCTCGGGGTGCGCGACCTTTTCCGATACCACTCCACGGCCGTGCTCGACGATCATGTGCCGCTGCAAAGGATTGGGATCCCGGCGATCGACATTATCGACTTCGACTTCATCTACTGGCACACGGCGGACGACACGCTTGATAAAGTGAGCGCGGCAAGCCTGCAGACGGTAGGCGCGGTGACGCTGCATCACCTGCGTGAGGTTTTGAAATAGCGACAGGCAGTCCTCGTTGCAGGGCTGCCGCCGCCACAAAAAAAGACGCCCGGACCACTCGGCCCGGGCGTCCCCTCGCTATCCAAATTGTGGACTATCTGCGGCGGTCGCTGGCGACCGGCGACCGCGACTGGGCGACTTCGGCCAGCCCGATCTGCGTGGCGGCGTGGCGGTAGGCGCCGGTTTTGTCGTAGGAGTAATAGGGGATGTATTCGTTGCGTGACACGCGGTCGGCCGCGACGGGACGGGAGAGGTTCGTGCAGTCGAGGATCCACCATTGGCCCTCGTGCTCCCACATCACCCAGGCGTGGCTGAGGCGGGCGCCGCGCTTGGCTTTGCCGATGACGTAGCGGACGTTCTCATCGCGGAGTTGATTCACCAGCCAGAGGGACTTGGCTTTGCAGTCCCCCGCGCGGGTGGCCGCCGTTGTCTCGGGCGTCGCGGCGACATAGGGCGTGGTGTACGAGTAGCGGAAGCTGCGGCCTTTGCGGACGAGCTGCTGGACTTCGCGCATCGAGGGTGCCTCGTCATCGAGCTGGGAGAGGACGTTTTTGACGGTGCCCATGTAGCGGTCGTAGGGAGTGGCGCTGGAGGGCGAGCCGAGGTCGATGGGCCGGGCAAACGCGGAGGAAGCGGCGAGGACGAGGGAGAGGAGAGCGAGCGTGAGTTTCATAGGAATCTTAGTTTTCTATAATTTCTAGAAACACAGTTAAGCGGGTTCCGTGCCAGCTCCCGGACCATTTTTCGCGCGAGTGCGCGGACGTCCCTTCCGTCTTTTCAGTCCCTTCCGTCCCTCACCACCTCCCCCGAGCCCGAGCCCGTGGAGAGCCCTACCGCAGCCGCAGGCTGGCGAGCGCGAGCAGCGCGACCGTCACCGCGAAGTAAACGGGCAGCCACCAGAGCGTGGCGGCGAAAACTTCGAGCGAGTCATTTCCCGGAGTCTGCAGTGCGCGAGTCAGCGCCGCGAAGAGGAGCCCCGCGCCGCCGTAGGCGAGATTGAAGGAGAGCCCCTTGAAGCTGAGCACGGTCGCGCGGCGGCGCGAGTCGGTCACGGCGGCATTCAGGTAATGCGAGACGAAATACTGCGTAAGCGACATCGCCACGCCGATCGGGATCGCAGCCAGCACACCCCACACCGGCCAAGCCAGCGCGAGCCCGAGCAGCCCGGCCATCGTGATCGCAGCGACGATGCCGAAATTTACCCGCATTCCGCACCGCGCAACGAGCCGCCTCGCGAGCGCCGGCGTGAGAAAGCCGAGTACGGCGAACCCGGAGCCGATGAGGCCGAAGCTCGCCTCCGGGAGCTGGATGAGCCGGTAGTAGGTGCTCCCGAGCGTAAGGAAAAGCCGCACGATGCTGTCGAAACACAGCCCCGCGAGGATGATGAAGAGCGCCACCGGCGTACTCAAAATCCAGCGCCCCGCCGCCCACGTCGCGCTCCAGGCACCCGACTCATTCGTCTCGCCGCCAGCCCGCACCTCGCGCATCTGGAGCGTCACCAGCAGGGCGGCGACCGCATTGAGCAGCGTGAGATAAAGCGGGAAGCGCAGCGTGACCGCCTGCGTGACCTGCCACGGCACCCCGAGCGCATCAACGACGCGCTGCACGAGCGCCGGATCATAGACCGCTGCTCCAGCCAGCATCGCGATGAAAAACCCCGCCGATTGCCAGCGCATCAGCCGCTCGAGGACGCCCGGCCACTCCGCCGCGCGCCCCTCCGCGACGAGCGAGTCGTAGGCCAGCGCCTCGTCCGCCCCGCTGGCGCTCGCCTCGGCCGCGCCGCTGAGCAGGCGATTCAGGAGGAAGAGCGGGAATAGCCACGCCGCCCCGCGCGGGACGAAAGCGAAGATCGCCATCTCGACCACCATGAGCGCGGCGGCAAAGACGACGAGCCGCTTGCGCCCGAGCCGGTCGGCGACCGCGCCGGAGGGCACTTCGAGACAGACGATGGCGGCAGCCCAGGCGACATTGAGCAGCGCGTATTGCTCCAGCGAGAGTCCGAAATCCAGGAACAGGATCGCGAGCACCGGGTAATACCAGCGCGCATTGAAGAGCACGCGGAAGGCGATGAAGAGCGGGATGTTCCGGGCGAAACGCATCGGCGGAATGGAGCGACTGCCGCTGCCCTGCCAGCCAACGCTCTACGGAGTCACCACCGTGACATTCGAAAAGTGACGCGGGTTCCTCGTAATCAATCCATCGAAACGCATCGCGAACGCTTCGATCAACACATCCGCCACCGGTCTTTTTGCGGCGTGAGCGCTGCGTTTCAAAGCCACGTGGACAGCCCACAGCGCGTGGGCCTGCATGGAATCGGCCAGTGTCCACGACACAGGCCATTCCAGTCCTGCTTCGGCGAGAAATTCATTCTGCAGATCGCAATTTCCGTCGAAAGCAGGAGCCAGCTCGACATAGGTGACGGGAGCGAGTGTGAGCCCGTCCTCGGCGTGGGTGGCGAGACATTCCGCCGAGGAGCGCGCGAATGTCGGATCCGCCAGATGAATGTCGAGCAGGACAGAGGTATCCACCACCCAGGCCATCAGTCGTCCTCCCCTTCCCGCAGATTCGCCATCCAATCAGATGTAGTGCCTGCCGGCAGGCCGTGCCGCTTTGCGAATCCGATTGCCGCGACCGGATCGGCCTTTGGTTTTTCCACGGGCGTCACGAGGAGCCGAATCTCACCCGCGGAAAACTTTTCCCACACGACAACGCGCCCGGCAGTGAGTTGCATCTCGCGGCGGAGTTGCGCCGGGATCGAAACCTGTCCGCTTTCGGTGATCGTAGTCTGCATTTGCAGGCTTCTATCACTGGAAGAGCGGCGTGGCAACGCGGTGCCTGTCGCTCAGGCTTGCCCGCGCTCCCCGCGCTCGCGATGCTCCCGGCCATGCCCGCCGCCCTCGAGATCGAGAACCTCCAGACGTTCTTCCACACCGAGGAGGGTGAGATCCCGGCCGTCAATGGCGTCACCCTCTCCCTCGAGCGCGGCAAAGTCCTCGCCATCGTCGGCGAGAGCGGCTGCGGGAAAAGCGTCACCTCCTTTTCCATCCTCCGCCTCATCCGCCCGCCGGGCCGCATCGTCGGGGGAAAAATCATCTTCCACCCCGCGAAGGGCGACCCCATCGACATCGCCGCGCTCGATGAAAAGAGCGACCTCCTCTACCAGGTGCGCGGCGGCTACATTTCCATGATTTTCCAGGAGCCGATGTCCGCGCTCAGCCCCGTGCATTCCGTCGGGAATCAAATCTGCGAGGCCATCCTGCTCCACCAGGACGTCACACCGCGCGAGGCGCGGGAAAAAGCCATCGACATGCTCCGCCGCGTCGGCATCCCCGGGGCCGAGCGGCGCATCGATCAGTTCCCGCACGAGATGAGCGGTGGCATGCGGCAGCGCGTCGTCATCGCCATGGCGCTCGTCTGCAACCCCGAGGTGCTCATCGCCGACGAGCCGACCACCGCGCTCGACGTGACCATCCAGGCGCAGATTTTGCGGCTCATCAAAGATCTCCAGGAAGAGCGCGGCGCCTCCGTCATTTTCATCACGCACGATCTCGGCGTCGTCGCGCAGATCGCCGACGACGTGGCCGTGATGTATCTCGGCCGCGTCGTGGAAAAAGCGAGCGTCCGCCAGGCGCTCAAGTCGCCCCTGCATCCGTACACGATGAGCCTGCTCAAATCGCTCCCTGGCCAGGCCACCCCCGGCGCGCGGCTCCCCGCGATCTCCGGGAGCGTGCCCTCGCTGAGCGCCATCCCGCGCGGCTGCCCGTTTCACCCGCGCTGTCCGTACGCCCAGCCGGGGCGATGCGACGTGGGCGGTCCGCCGGCGCTGCGAGAGTTCGGCGGCGGACGTCAGGCGGCGTGCGTGCGGGTGGAGGAAATCCATCCCGGCGTCGTCGAACCCCATCGGCTCCTCGCCTGAGACGCGCTCGCGGCGGTGGAGGCGTTATTTTTCAGCGTCTCACACCGACGGGAAGGCAAGACGACGATCCGGCACTTCCGCGCCGTGGCTCACAGCCGCGCCTGCACCGCCGCGAAGAGTCGATCGACCTCCGCAACCTGCTCGCGCAACGCCGGCCAATCCTCGTCCTCGAGATCGAAGCCCGGATAGCGGTCGATGAAATAGACCTCGTCAAGTTCCGCGCAAAGCTGCGTCAGGTTTTGCGCGAGAGAGGGATCGTAGGCGTGCAATTCCTTGCGCCGCACCTCGACATCGTGCGTTTTGATCAAAAACCAACCCTGCCGGATCAGCTCCGCCTTCAGGATTTTTTCAAGCACTTCCGCCAGCTTGCTCCGGCAGAGCACATAGCTGAGTTCAGCCTGCGCCAGGCAGCGGATGCCCTCGAGATCGCTCGCGGCGAACAGCAGCCAATCGGCGGGATTGTTGCTGTCAGTCTTGCGCGGCAAGGGGAATCCCTTCCTCGAGAACGGTGTAGAAAAAATGATCCCCGACGTCCTGTTTTTCCAAAAGCCGCTGCGAAGTGATCGGGACAAGAGAGAAGGGCGGGTGCGGCCAGATACCTGTGATCGCCAGCCGGAACTGCCTGGCGGCATCGAGTTGCCGTTCAGCCCCATCGCTCACCAGGCACAGATCCACATCACTGTCCTCCCGCGCCTCGCCCCGCGCGTGAGACCCGAACAGCAGCACCCGCTCGAGCGGCAGCGCGCGATCCATCGCCTCCAGGCATCGCCGCAACGTCTCACGTTGCGGCTGGAGCGACTGCGGCAGATTTTCGAGCAGCAGTTTCATCGGTGGGGAAAAAGTAGCCGCACCCCGCGCCCCCGGCAAGCTGGCGGGAAAGCGTTCACTTCCCCGTCTCCACGAGCCGCAGCAACTCGCCGCGCAGCTCCGGCTCCGGCAGCTTTTCCGCAAAAGACCTCGCCGCGCCCGGCTCGGTCGTCCGCCATGAGCGGAGCGCGTAGCGCAGGGCCGATTTCCGCAACCCGGCTTCCTGGATCGACCCCGCCCACTCCGCCGCCGTCGCCGGATCGAGATCGCTCACCGACTGCACGAACCCACTCACCGCCCCGTCGCGCACCGTGCCCTGCGCCAGCGTGCCGAGATAATTCGCCGCCGCCACAGCGTCATCCGAGGCCCAATTTCTCACGGCGGACTCCGCCACACGCGGCGCTTGTTTCTCCGGCACCCGCGCCACCCACCCCGCCACGCGGGCCGGTTCCTTGTCCACCAGCCGGTTCGCGAGCGTCGCCAGCATGCCGTCGGATTTTTCCCCCGGCAGCTCCAGCGCCGCCTCCGCCGCCGCCACGGGATCGCGCGTGCTCCAGCCCGTGAAAATCCCCTCCAGCGCGCGGCGGCGGTCGAGTGCCGCCAGCCCATCCGCCCATTCCATCGCCGCCTCCGGCGATTTCGCCGCCCAGGCCGAGGCCAGCGAGGGGAGCACCCGCGCGCGCAGGCCAGGCGGCAGTCGATCCCATTCCGCGACCGCCGCCCGCGGGTCCTTCGCGGCCCATTCATGGAAAGACCCCGCGAGCGCGCTGCCCAGCGCGTTCCCCTTCATCGTCTCGCGCGCCCATGCGAGCGCCGCCCGCGGA
>PPFU01011794.1_pt1 | contig 16979 bp, 13 predicted proteins | sample 1535991 | NCBI WGS metagenome assembly PPFU01 (sample SAMN04901290, study PRJNA319586) | Hypolithon metagenome, whole genome shotgun sequencing project. | isolation source: Antarctic Hypolithon | place: Antarctica: Miers Valley | collected 2014
CCGCGACGCGCTCGAGCTACGAGTGCCGCGATCTGCACGGCTGCTTCAGCCACATGACGATGGAGCAGCTTGTGAATTGGACGCTCTGCGCCGTCACCTACGCGGGGAAAACGGGCGACGCCGACTGGCTTCGCGCGCGCCGCGACACGCTGCTCGCCTGCCGCGAAAGCATGGAGCAGCGCGACGATCCCGACCCGGCTCGGCGCACGGGCATCATGAAATGGGACAGCGACCGGTGCGGCGACGCAGGGTCGGAGATCACGACCTACGACAGTCTCGACGTGAGCCTGGGCCAGGCGCGCAACAACCTTTACCTCGCGGTGAAAACGCTCGCGGCGTGGCTGCTGCTCGAGCGGGCTTTTCGCCAACTCGGTGACAAGGAGGAGTCGGCGCGCGCAGGACGAGCGGCGGATCTGACCGCGCGGACGCTGACTGGGTTGTTCGATGGTGACTCCGGTTTCTTCCCGGCGGTTTTTGAAAAAGGGAATCGCTCGTGCATCCTGCCCGCGGTGGAGGGGCTCGTGTTCCCGCTTTATCTAGGGATGGACGACGTGCTCGCGCGGGACGGGCGCTTTGGTGAGCTGCTCGGGCAGCTCGAGCGGCACATGAGTTTTGCGTTGCGGCCGGGCGTCTGCCTCGAGCCCCTCAATGGCGGGTGGAAAGTGAGCAGCACGAGCTACAACACCTGGATGAGCAAGATCGCCATCGCGCAGCATGTGACGCGCACGCTTTTCCCGATGGCGATGAGCGAGGAAGCCGCGCGCGCCGACGCCGCGCATGTCGCTTGGGAGTTGAACCCGAGCTGCGCGGCGTACGCGATGTGCGACCAGATTCACTGCGAGACCGGCGTGGCGATCGGCAGCCGATACTACCCGCGCATCGTCACGGCGTGCCTGTGGCTGCGGGAGTAGCGAGACGGGTCCTCACACCTTTCGCCCGAACTTCTTCTCCAGCTCGCTGTAGGACATTTGGATCATCGTGGGGCGGCCGTGGGGGCAGCAGTAGGGGAGGTCGCAGGCGAGGAGGTCCTGGATGAGACGCACAAGCTCGGGCTCGCGGAGGTAGTCATTCGCTTTCACGGCGTGCCGGCAGACGGTCGTGGCGATCACGTCTTCGCCGAGGCGCATCTTGCTGCTTGTCGCGCTGGCCTCGCGCAGCTCGTCGATCACGTCGCGGATGAGCTGGAGCGGCTCGCCGCCGCGCATGAACTGCGGGAGCGAGTCGATCTTGAAGGTGCCCGCGCCAAACGGCTCGAGGCCGATGCCGACGCGCTGGAGGGCGGGGAGGTTTTGTGCGAGCCAGTCGGCGTCGCGCGGGCTCACCTGGATGGTCAGCGGCATGAGCAGCCGCTGGCCGGGCACGCCCTGCTCTTCCATGCGCCGCCGGAGTTCCTCGAAAAGGATGCGCTCGTGCGCGGCGTGCTGATCAACCAGTACGAGCCCGCTCGCGTTTTCCATGAGCACGTAGAGTTTGCCGAGCACGCCGAGGATCTTGAAATTCTGCGGCACGCGTGCGGTGGGAGCCGGTCGAGGCGCGGGCGCTTCCGTCTTATCCAGCGCTGGCGCGGCAGGCTGCATCGGGAGTGCCGACCAATCGTGCCGCAGGGAGACTTGCTCCCGAGGCGGGATGAGGTCGGGCTCGGGAGGCAGCTCGGGCAGAGGCGCGGGAGCCGGGGTGAAGGATCGCGTCCAATCCTGCCGACCCGACTCGAGCGCCCCGCGGATTTTTTCAACCACTGCCTCGCGGACGAGCGCGCCGTCGCGGAAGCGGACTTCGCGCTTGGCCGGGTGGACGTTCACATCGACCGCGGCGGGATCCATGTCGATGAAGAGAAAGGTGACCGGGTATTGGCCCTTCATCAGCGCGGTGTGGTAGCCCTCGCGCAGGGCGTGGCTCAGCGTCAGGTTTTCGACGGCGCGACCGTTCAGGAAGATGAGCTGCTGCGCGCGGTTCGAGCGGCTCACGCCGGGCTTGCCGATGAAGCCGCGGATGCGCAGGCCGCCGCTGTCGCCCTCGCGCAGCTCGATGAGTTCGTCGGCCAGGGCGCGTCCGCTGAGGTCGCGGATGCGGTCGAGCAGATGCGCGGCGGGCGGGAGCTGCCAGACGACGCGCTCGTCGCGCACGAAGACGAAGCCGATGCCGGGATGCCCGATGGCCTGGAGGTGGAGCTGGTGCTCGACGTGGCTCGTTTCGGTGTTCTCGGTGCGGAGGAATTTTCGCCGCGCGGGCAGGTTGTAGAAGAGCGAGCGGGCCTCGATCTGCGTGCCGTGGGCGTCGCCGCCGTCGCGCACTTCTTCGAGCTTGCCGCCATTCACGATGACTTCGGTGCCGGCCAGGGCGTCGCGTTCGCGGGTGGAAAGGCGGAAGCGCGAGACGCTGGCGATGCTCGGCAGGGCTTCCCCGCGGAACCCGAGCGTGGCGATGGCGGCGAGGTCGTGGCCGGTGCGGATTTTACTGGTGGCGTGGCGCTCGAGGCAGAGGAGGGCGTCGTCGCGATCCATCCCTGTGCCGTCATCGACCACGCGGATCATAGAGATGCCGCCGCGGCGGATCATGACCTCGATCTTGCGGGCATCGGCGTCGATGCTGTTCTCGACGAGTTCTTTGACGACGGAGGCGGGGCGCTCGACGACTTCGCCGGCGGCGACCTGGCTGGCGACGGCCTCGGAGAGGAGGGCGATGCGGCTCATGAAAGAAAGGCAGAAGTAGGAAGGATGAGGGAAAAAAGGTGAGCGCTTTCTTCCTTCATCCTTCTGCCTTCATACTTTGCAAAAACCCGGTGAGCGGGCTCGTGGCCGAGGCGGTGTCACGCGCCCCGGCGAGGCCGTTTTCAAAAGCGGAACGACCGGCCTCGACGGCCATCGCGAAGGCGCGGCCCATGCGCGCGGGGTCGGGGGCGATGGCGATCGCGGTATTCACGAGCACGGCGTCGGCGCCCATCTCCATCGCCTCGGCGGCTTGGCTCGGCGCGCCCAGGCCGGCATCGACGACCACCGGGACGGTCGCCTGCTCGATGATGATCGCGATCTGCGCGCGGGTCTCGAGGCCGCGGTTGCTGCCGATGGGCGAGCCGAGCGGCATCACGGTCGCCGCGCCGACGTCCTGAAGGCGGCGGGCGAGTACCGGGTCGGCGTTGATGTAGGGGAGGACGGTGAAGCCTTCCCCGACGAGGATCTCGGTCGCGCGCAGGGTCTCGATCGGATCGGGAAGGAGGTAGCGTGGGTCAGGATGGATCTCGAGTTTCACCCAGCGCGGGAGGCCGGCCTGGGCGGCGAGGCGGGTGAGGCGGACGGCTTCATCGGCATTCATCGCGCCACTGGTGTTCGGCAGGACGAGGTATTTCTTCGGGTCGATGAAATCGAGAATGTTGGCGAACGGGTCGTTTTTTCCCGAGAGATCGGCGCGGCGCAGGGCGACGGTAACGAGTTCGGTGCCGCAGGCTTCGAGGGCGGAGGCCATGGATTCGTTGCTGGAAAATTTCCCGGTGCCGACGAGGAGGCGGGAGGTGAAGCGGCGGCCTGCGATCTCGAGCGGGGCGTTGGGCATGGGCCGGAGGATACGGGGGAATGGCGAATGACGAAATCCGAATCACGACGCGGAGGGCCTCTCTCGCTTTCTCGACACTCAACCTCCTCCCAGCCTTGTCCGGTGCGAGGCGCGAAATAGTCTCCAGACGTGCGCGATTTCTCCTCCCCCACCAGCCTCGCGGGCTCGCTGCTGCTCGCGCACCCAGCGCTCTCAGACCCGAACTTCCGCCGCACGGTGGTCTATGTCGCCGCGCACACGGAGGAGGAGGGGGCGTTCGGCATCGTGCTTAATCGCGCGATGGGGAAGCGGGCCGCCGACATCGCGGCGAAACAGCCGCTCGGCGCGCTCGGGAAGGCGCCGGTCTTCATCGGTGGCCCGGTGGGGATGGAAAATCTCGTCTTCATGTCGTTCGACTGGAACGAGGAGGAGGAAAGCGTGATCGTGCGCCCGAATCTATCGGTCGGGGAGGCGGAGGCCTGCGTGGAGGAGGGGGTATCGGTGCGGGGGTTCGTGGGGTACGCCGGGTGGAGCGCGGGGCAGCTCGAGGCGGAGATGGAGCAGGGCGGATGGATTGTGAGGCCGGCTTCGCGCGAGGTGGTGGAGGTGAAAAGCTGCGCCGAACTGTGGCAGACGACGATGCGCGGGCTCGGGCCGTGGTTCCGGCTCATGGCGGCGGCGCCGGATGATCCGTCGCGGAATTAGTTAGTCGGTATCGGAGGGACGGATTTTTTAACCGCAAAGAACGCAGAGTTCACAAAGAAGAAGCTGCGCCACCGCGGCCAGGGTCGAAACGGTCGAGGACAACGGCAATTTTCATCACACGAGTTGGCTCAGGAGAGTGCGCGCTGGAACTGCGGTCGGTGTGTTTTTCGCGAAGCAATTGGCATCGATGAAGTCGGCACCGAGCACGCACTGGAAGGCGTGGGCGGCTCCGGTCATTTGCTGGAAATGGCTCAAGTGCGGCGAGAGGCTGCCGCTGCTCAACTTCGCTTCCACGAGGAACCAGGGCTTGCGATCCCGCACGACCACGAAATCGACTTCGCGCTTTTCTTTGTCTCGCAGGTAGCGGAGGTCGAACTTTCCAAGCCCCATATCCGTCCAGCACTCGACCGCCTTGAGCAGATGGCAGCCGATGAAAGTCTCCGCGCGGGCTCCCTCGTCCGCGATCCCGGACCAGTCGCGCAGGAACCACTTTGGTTCCTTGCGCAAGGACCGCGGGACGTTCTTGAACCATGGACTGACGCGGAACCCGAAGTAGAGCCGCTCGAGCAGATCAACCCAGCGTCGGATGGTATCAACGGTGACTCCGACATCGCGAGCCAGGTTCGCATAAATAAGCTGGCTGCCGGACCCCTCGGCGAGGATTTGTCCCAGGATTTCCAGCGCGCCGATGTCTTCGATGCGCGCCACCTCACGTGTGTCCTCGCGCATGAGCAGATCCGTCCGGAGCCCGCGCCAGCGTCTGGAAAAGCGCGGGTCGCGGCGCAGGAAGGGCTCGGGAAAACCGCCGTGCTCCCAGAGCGCAGCCCAGTCCTCATCCGCCAAAGGAGCGGGCGGACGGATGGGTGCGTCTGGCAGATCGGTGTGCAGGCATTCCCCGACCGACCACGGGTGCATCCGGTAGAGGAAGTAGCGACCCATGAGGCTGTCTCCCCCGCGGCGGAACACATCGAGCCGCGCACTGCCGGTGACGACAATGCGCATCCGCCCCTCCCAAGTGTCGAAGAGCCCTTTGAGGAGCCGCTTCCATTTGGTGTGCTTGTGAATTTCATCGAGCACGACGATCGGCGGTGACACGCGCAACTGCTCGATTCCCGCAGCCTCGGCGACGGCATCGGGACCGCGCAGGAGAGTTCTCCGGTGCTCGGGGTTGTCCCAGGAAAAATACGCCTCGGCTTGGGCGCGGCAGAGTGTGGTCTTGCCGACCTGGCGGGGTCCGCTGAAGAACGCCATCTGCCGCTCATGCGTGAGATGATGCTGGAGGATGGAGGAATAAACCCGCTGGCGGACGTCGGAGTTCACTCCGACTATTTTCGACATCATCGTATTTTGGTCGAGACCATTTTACGACATGCACGATTTTGGTCGGCAGACTAGAGCGACTGTGGACGCTCCGTTTTCTCTTCGGAAAAGAACTCAGCGAAGGCGGCGTTCGCAACGCCGAAGCTGAGTTTCTCGGCGGCTTGGGCCTGGGAGGCGGCGATGACGGCTTGGCGGGCGGGCTCGTCGGTGAGGAGGTGGTGGGCGAGCGTGATGGGTTCCGCTTGCGGGAAGGCAACGCGGTCGATGGCACCGTCGCCGCCGAGGCACGGGAGGCGGCAGAGAAGGGCGTCGCCCGCGACCTGGCCGGGCACGGCGCTGTGGTCGAGCTGGAAGACGAGCCGGTGCGCGGCCATGAGCCGTAGATAGGCGGAGTAGGGCAGGCGGCCCTCGACGATGCGCAGGCGATCTGGAGGAAAATCGAGCGCGGCGAGGCGGGCGCGGCCGCGGCGGCCTTCGGAATTCAAAACGGTGACGGGCTCGCCGGTGCGCGCGGAGAGATGGCGCGCGGCGAGCAGGGCGGTGGCATGGCGGCGGGAAGGGATCGCGAACTCGCGCGTGCCAATGAAGATGCCGCGCTGTTTTTCCGCCGGAATCGAGAAATCCCAGCGCGGATCATCGACGGGATAGGGGGTGGGGATGAAGGCAGTGTGGGCGACGCCGGTGCCGTGGAAAAGCGGGACGAGCTCGGGGGTGCTGGCGAGGGCGAGGTCTGCGGCGGCGCAGATTTCGAGGAAGCGCTTCAGTTTGCGCGGGTTGTCGAGGCTGGCGGCGACTTGGTGCGTCCCGGCTTCTTTGAAGGCGATGGCGACGCGGCGGCCGCTGCGCCGGAGGGCGGTGAGGGCGCGCTGGGTGTCGGTGAAATCGCCGCGCAGGAGGAGGAGGACGTTTTGGATGCCGGGCGGGATTTCGCGGATGTCGCGGCAGACGACGCCGCGGACGCAGGCGGCGTAGGCGTGGAAGTTCGTGGGGGCGTGGATCGCGTCATCGACGTCGCCGGGGCCGTCTGGGAAGGCTTGGAAGCGGTCGCGACCGCCTGGGTTGAGGACGGCGAGCATGTTTGCTGGCGGTGTTATTTTTGGAAGAGATTGCCCGCCAAACTCTCGACGTGGCGGATGCCCTACCCGCTCGCGCGGGCAAGGTTGGGCGGCGGAAAGCTTTTCAGTTTCCCCCGGATGATCTCGGCGCGCAGCGAATCGCGGACTTCCGCCGCCAGCTTCTGGTGCGAGCTTTTCTGCAAATGCGCGGGCTGCGTCTCCATGAAAAGCTGGTCGATCGCCCCCTGCCCGACGGCGGGGAAAAAGCCGAGGTCGATGCCGAGTTTCATGTAGGAGAGCAGGTTTAGCGCTTCCTTGGAGGTCATCGACCAGGCGTGCGTGAGGATGCCGTAGCCGCGGCCGATGTTATCAAGGAGGGTGCCGACGCGCTTTTGCAGGAGCAGCTCGCGGGCGTTCTGCTCGTGCTCGATCACTTTCTCGATCACGGAGTTCAGCCGCTCGATGATGTCCTCTTCCTTCTCGCCGAGCGTGGTCTGGTTCGAGACTTGGAACAGGTTGCCCATCGCCTCGGTGCCTTCGCCGTAGAGACCGCGCACGGCGAGGCCGATTTTGTTCACGGCGCTGATGACTTGATTGACCTGATCGCTCAGGACGAGCGCGGGGAGATGCACCATCGCGGAGGCGCGCATGCCAGTGCCGACGTTCGTGGGGCAGGCGGTGAGGAAACCGAGCCGCGGGTGGAAGGCGAAGTCGAGATCGGCCTCGAGTTCGGTGTCCACTTTGTCGATGAGCTGGAAGACGCTCGTGAGCTGCAGGCCGGAGCGGATCGCCTGCATGCGGAGGTGATCCTCCTCGTTGATCATGATGCTCAGGGTCTGCTTCCCGTTCATAACCACGGCGCTGCCGACGCCCTTCGCGGCGTGCTCGCGGCTGATGAGGTGACGTTCGACGAGGATTTGTTTGTCGAGCGCGGTGAGATCCTGGAGCGCCTCGGAAAAGGAGTCGCGCATCTCGGGCAGGGCATCTACGCGCGGCCGGATTTCTTCGAGCACGCGGAGGCGGTCGGTTTTCTTCGACCAGCCGGGGAAGGAATGTCCGCGCAGATTCCGCGCGAGGCGGACGCGGCTGCTGACGACGATCTGGTTGTGCGGGCCGTCGCTCTTGAGCCACTCGCCGGAGCTGGAGAAAAGCTGATCGATGTCCACGGAGGTTGAGAGTTGAGGGTTGAGGGTTGAGAGTTTCGAATGGCGCGTTTCGCGCGTGGATCATGCGCCGGGCTGGGATTGCAGGCGGCGGAGCTGGTCGCGCAGGGCGGCGGCGCTCTCGTAGTTCTCCTCGGCGACGGCTTTTTCGAGGTCGGCTTGGAGGGACTTGAGCTTCGAGTTTTCGACTTTCTGCATGTGGCGTCCGGGCGTCTTGCCGGCGTGGGAAGTGCCTTTATGCATCGCTTTCAATAACGACTCGAGGCCCTCGGAAAAGGTCTCATAGCAGTGGCTGCAACCGAGCCGACCGGTCTTTTTGAAATCGGCCTGGCTGAAGCCGCAGACTTCGCATTTCTGCCCGTTGCCGCCTTTCTCGATCTCCTGCGCGGCGCCGAGTCCGAGCAGCAAATCAGCCAGCGCGAATCCGGTCGGATCGCTGACGCCTTTCTCCTTCGAGCACGGCTCGCAGAGGTTCACCTTTTGCATTTTCCCCTCGACGATCTGGGTGAGGAAAACGGTGGCGGGATTCTTTTTGCAGACGTCGCAGTTCATCGATCCCAGCGGGGATAACGGATCTCATTCCAGCGAGGATAGAGGATCGAGGATAGAGGATAGAGCATGCACGACCAGTGCCCGTCCGCAGCACTCGCTATCCTCCATCCTCTATCCTCTATCATCTCGTTCCCCGTCATCTCGTTCCGTAAATCGGCGTGCCCGTCGTCTGTGTCAACTCGCGGAAACGCGCGATGAAGCGTGCGCTCAGCGGGCCGGGCTTGCCGTCGCCGATGGGGCGCTGGTCGAGCCGCACCATCGGGATCACTTCGGCGGCGGTGCCGGTGAGAAAGCATTCGTCGGCGGTGAAAAGATCGTGCCGCGCGAGGTGCGGCTCCTCGACCGGCATCCCAAACTCGCGGGCAATCTCGAAGACCACTTCGCGCGTGATGCCACGCAATGCGCCGTCGCTCACGGGCGGCGTCATGATCGCGCCGCGCTTGATCGCGAAAATGTTGTCGCCCGTGCATTCGGCCACGAATCCCTGCTCGTTCAGCATGAGCCCCTCGCCCGCGCCGACGTTCTGTGCCTCGATCTTGGCGAGGATGTTGTTGAGATAGTTCAGCGACTTGATCGACGGGCTCAAGGCCGCCGGCGCGATGCGGCGCGTGGCGCACGTCACGACATCGAGGCCGCGCTCGTAAAGCTCCGCCGGGTAGAGCGAGATGGTCGCGGCGATGATGATGACGGACGCCTTTTTACAAAGCCGCGGGCTGAGCCCGAGGTCGCCGACGCCGCGCGTGACGATGAGCCGGATGTAGCCGTCGCGCAGTTCGTTTTGGCGGATCGACTCGAGCGTCGCCTCGCGCATGGCGTCGCGGTCGAGCGGGATCTCGAGGCAGATCGAGCGCGCGGAATCCCACAGCCGTTCGAGGTGCTCCTCGAGCCGGAAGACGCGTCCATTATAAAACCGGATGCCCTCGAAAATGCCGTCGCCGTAGAGGAGGCCGTGATCAAAAACCGAGATCTTCGCGTCGGCGCGGGCGAGGAATTCACCGTCGATGTAGATTTTCATATAGGTGGAGGCTCAAGCCGCGAACTGCCCGTCGTGCATCTCCAGCTTCCGGTCGCCGCGTGCGGCGAGCGTGGCGTCGTGCGTCACGAGGATCAAGGTCTTCCCGCGCTCGCGCACGAGGTCGAGCAGGAGGTCGATGATGGTCACGCCGGTTTTCGAGTCGAGATTGCCGGTCGGCTCGTCGGCGAAAACGACGGCGGGGTCGTTGATCAGGGCGCGGGCGATGGCGACGCGCTGCTGCTCGCCGCCGGAGAGTTCGGTGGGCAGATGGTGCATGCGTTCGGCGAGGCCGACGCGCTCGAGGCTGGCGCGCGCGGCGTCGCCGCGGTCGCGCCGGGCGATCATGGTAGGGAGTTGCACATTTTCGAGCGCGGTCAGCTCGGGCAGGAGGAAGTAGCCTTGGAAAACGAAACCCATGCGCTCGTTTCGCAGCCGCGCGCTGCGCTGGCCGCTGCCGGTGTAGAGCTCCTGGCCGTCGAAGGTGACGGTGCCAGCGTCGGGTTTTTCCAGGCCCGCCATGGTGTAAAGAAGCGTCGTCTTCCCCGCGCCCGACGCGCCGCAAAGGAAGACCGATTCGCCCGGTGCGATATCGAGCGAGATGCCGCGGAGGACGTCGATTTTCCGCGCGCCCATCTGGAAGGAGAGACACAGATCGCGCGCGGAGAGGATGGGGGCGGAAGACACCTGCTCAAAAGGCATGAGGGGAAAGGTGGCGGCAAGTTTTTAGACGAGCGCGACGCCCTCGACTCATCAGTCCCGGGTGCCACAATCGCATCCATGCCTGCGCCAACCCTTTACCTCGATACCTCCGTTATCGGGGGTTACTTCGACGATGAATGGCTGGAAGAAACGCGGGAACTCTGGCGGCAGATGGCCCTCGGGCAGTGGCGTTTTGTTACATCCACGATCACAGCCGATGAGCTGACTGCAGCTCCTCTGCGAGTGCGCGAACTGTATTTCGAGACGTTCCTCGTAGAGAGCGTGCTAGGTGTGACACTCGAATCGGAACGCCTCGCTGCCGGTTACATGGAGCACCACGTCCTGCCTCCGAAATACACCGACGATGCGCGTCATGTGGCTGTCTGCACCGTCTCGCGAATCGACTATCTCGTGAGCTGGAACTTCCGGCACCTCGTCAATGTGGATCGCGAGCGAGGCTTCAACGCGGTCAATTTGTTGCAAGGGTATGGGAGCGTTCGTATCGTCAATCCCTTGGAGTTGATTTATGGAAATGAAGACGAAGTCATTTGATGCCGTGGCGGAATCGCGCCGGTGGCGTGAAGTCACGAGCCGGAAGCTCGATGCGATGAGTCTGGAGGCGCGATTGGATCACCTTGAGAAGATGCGCGAACTTTTTGCGACAGGGCGGAAGCAGCAGATCTCGAACGCGACGTCGTAACCGAGCCCCGCGCGAGACGAACAGCCCCGCAGGAATCATCGCTTCCAGCGATGGAGAACGAGTAAGTTTACCCCATGAATCGTCTCCCCCTCATCTTCCTCGTCTCTGTCATGGCCGTGGCGGCTCTTCACGCGGGGGAGCTGCTGCAAAAAGCGGGGGTCGAAGCGGGGTTGGCGGTGCATCTCGGGGCGACGGATGGGGAGGTCGAGGCGGGCCTCACGAACGAAGGCCGCATGCTGGTGCATGGGCTCGCGCTCACGGATGCGGCGCGCGATGCGGCGCGGCTCGCGCTTTTCTCCAAAGGTATCTACGGGCTCGCGAGCGTGGAGACGTGGCGTGATCGGACGCGGCTGCCGTATGCCTCGAATCTCGCGAATCTCGTCGTCGCGGATCTCGACGCGCTGGGCGCGACGGCTCCCGCGGCCGCGGAACTCGAGCGCATCACCGCTCCCGAGGGTGTGCTTCTGCTCCGAAAAAACGGCGCGTGGACGAGGTCGGTGAAGCCGCGTCCGGCGGCGATGGACGACTGGGGGCATTTCGATCACGCGGCGAATGGCGACGGCTCCTCGACCGACATGCTGGTCGAGCCGGTACGGCAGCAGCAGTGGCTCACGAGTCTGCAGGCGATCCCGGAGTCAGGGAATCCGGCGGGCTACGATCCGGGCGCGGGGGTGCGGATCAGCGGGCGCTATACGATCATGGACGTGAACGATGGCTATGCCGCGCCGGACAAGTCGGGCAAAGGCTCGAAGGGCAGTTGGGTGCTCCAGGCACGCGATGCTTTCAACGGCACGCCGCTCTGGACAGTGCCGCGCGAGAAGGAGGTCGCGGGGGCGCGCTGGGCGATGGCGGCGGATGACGGCGTGGCCTATGCGTGGCTCAAGCGGGACGGCGAGCTGACCGCGCTTGATCTCGCCAGTGGCAAGACGCTGCGCACTTTCCCCGGGACGAAAGGCGCGGTCACCGCGGAGGCGGCGTGCGTCCGCATCGCGGGGAAAAACCTCGTCGTGGGGTTGCGGGAGCGGCTCGTCTGTTTCGATCCGGCGAACGCGGCGGAGCGGTGGAGTTTTTCCCGCGAGGGACTGGAGACGCTCGGGCCGGTGGTCGATGCGGCGCGGGGGCGCGTCTATTGCCTGCTCTCGAAGCCGGTGGAGGGGCGGCGCGCAAGCTACGGTGGCCGCTGGCCGACGAGCGGCGCGGTGCAGTCGGTCGCGGCGCTCGACCTCGCCACGGGCAAGCTGGTGTGGGAATGCACCGAGGTCGCCAGCAAGGCGATCGGCGAGAGCAAGGGCCAGCCGGCGATGCGCGGCATCGGACAGCTTATCCCGGCGGAGAAATATCTCGTCGCTTTTGGCAGCAAGGCCATCAGCGGTGGACAGCGCCCTTTCATGGCGTCGATCGATCTCGGCACTGGAAAGGTCGCGCACATGACCGACGAGCCGTTCAAATCGAGCTACAACACCGCGAGCTACAACATGCTGCTGCGCGACGGCGCGGCGTGGTTCGCGGGTGCGTTCACGAACGTCTGGCGCTATGACCCGGCGAGCGGCGAGGTGACGCGACCGTTGAGCAACCCGTGGAATCAGCGCTGCACGCGCTTTGCCGCGACGCCGCGCTGGCTCATGTTCGGCCAGGCGGCCTACTACGGGGCAGACATGGGCGGTGTGCAGGTGAGCGTCGGCCGCGCCGGCTGCGCGCTTCCGAATACGCCCGCGAATGGCCTGACCTATTTCACACCGACCGCGTGCGGCTGCACCACGCTCGTGCGCGGCTTCCAGGCGATGACGGGCGACGCGGCGCCGACGCCGGTCGAGGACGCCGCGCGGCTCGTCAGTGCCGGGAGCGGGCCGCTGGCGATCACAGCTCCCACCGACATCCCCGCCGGGCCGGTCGCGGCGGATTGGCTGAAACAGGAACGCGCGGGTGCCCGCGAGACGGAGCCTGTGACGGCAGGCGACCTCACCCTCGTCGCCATCGTGCAACAGCACCGGCTGGAAGCGCGCCGCGCGGGGAAAGCGGTCTGGAATTTCGTGGCGGGCGGGCGCATTTCCTCGCCGCCGGTCATCGCGGGCGGCGCGGCGATTTTCGGATCCCACGATGGCTGGATCTATGCCGTCGGCTCGGACGGACGGCTGCGCTGGAAATACTTCCTCGCCCCGAGCGAGCGCCTCATCGGCATCAATGCCCAGCTCGAGAGCGCATGGCCGGTCTATGGCGTCGCTTTACTCGATGGAAAAATCGTCGCCTCCGCTGGGACGCACGTCGAGCTGGACGGAGGCGTGACCGTCGCCGCACTCGACCCCGCCACCGGCCAGCCCGCGTGGGTGAAGCACCTGCAAAAACAGCCGAGCAAGGTCCCGCCCGGCGGCCAAGGCGCGAACATCGTCCCATGGAGTTTCATCAACAGTGTGCCGCGGATCGAAGGCGGCGAGATCGTGCTGGGCGACGGCGGACGCCGCGGAGGCAGCTTCCAGTTTTCACCCGACACGGCCGAGGACGAACTCAACACCCGCCTCAACTCCCCTCCCCCGAAGAAAAAATGAGCGCATGTCTGGCGGAGTGCCAGGCGCTCAACCCCTGGCGCGGCTCCCGTCGAGCACCTCGCGCACCTTTCGCGCCAGCTCAGTCGGCGTGAAGGGCTTCTGCAAAAACGCGCCGCCCTCCGCCCGCACGAGGTCGCCTATCATCTGATTGTCGTCCTCGATCACGCCGCTGTTGAACAGCACCGGCGTGCGCGGATGCATCTTGCGGAACCGCTCCGCCAGCTTCCGCCCGCCCATGTGCGGCATCATCACGTCGGTGAGGAGCAGGTCGATCGGCGGGCTGCTTTTTTTCTGGAGAAAGATGAGCGCTTCCTGGCCGTTCACCGCCTCGTGCACCTGATAGCCGAGCATCCGCAGCACGCGCCCGGCGAGGTCGCGAACGCCGGGCTCGTCCTCGACGACGAGCACCGTCTCGCTGCCGGAGGGGAGCGCGGATTTCTCGGGCGCGAGCGGGAGCAGCTCCGTCTCGTCGGTGCTGCGCGGCAGGCAGACGTCGAAGGTCGCGCCGGCCCCCAGCTCGCTGTGGCAGGTGATGTGGCCGCCGCTCTGCTCGACGATGCCGTAGCAGGTGGCGAGGCCGAGGCCGGTTCCTTTGCCCACGCCTTTCGTGGTGAAAAAGGGCTCGAACAGATGCTTGCGCGTCTCTTCATCCATGCCGGTGCCCGTGTCGGAGACGGAAATCATCGCGTAGTCGCCTGGATTCACGTCGGGATTCTGCGCGGCATCCGGGCACCAGTTTCGTGTGCGGATCGTGAGGGTACCGCCCTCGTGCATGGCGTCGCGGGCGTTGACCACCAGGTTGATGATGACCTGCTCGAGCTGGCCCCGGTCGGCTTTCACCGCCGCGACGTTCGTGCCGTATTCCGTCACGACCTCGACGTCGTCGCCGATGAGGCGGCGGATCAATTTCCCCACATCGCGGATGACGGCGTTTACGTCGAGCACGGTCGGCTCGAGCGCCTGCTTGCGGCTGAAGGCGAGGAGCTGGCGCACGAGATTCGCGGCGCGCTCACCCGCGCGCTGGATCTCGAGCGAATGGCGGTGCAGCGGGGTGGCCGGGTCGAGTCCGTTGAGGACGAGGTCGTTGTAGCCGATGATGGCGGTGAGCAGGTTGTTGAAGTCGTGGGCCACGCCGCCGGCGAGCCGCCCCACGGCCTCCATTTTCTGCGCCTGGAGGAACTGCTCCTGGAGCCGGCGCTGCTCGGTCATGTCGCGCGCATGCACGAGCAGGGCCGGCTTTCCAAGATAATCGACGTGGCTCGCGCTGATGGAGACCGGCACGGTGTGGCCGGCGGAATGCAGCACGTCGCCCTCGCAGCGGGTCATCTCGCCGCGCGCGAGCTTGGGATAGACCTGGCTCATGCCGGGGCGTTTGTCGGGCGGCACGAGGTCGAGGACGTTGCGCCCGATGAGCGCGTCGCGCTCGAGCCCGTGGAGGCGGCAGGCGGCGGAGTTCACGTCGAGGACGATCCCCTGGAGGTCATCGACGAAGATCGGGTCGGGCGAATTTTCAAACAACTCACGGAACCGGCGCGCGCTCTCCTGCTCGGCCAGCTCGGCGCGCAGACGCTCGGTGATGTCGATGCCGACGCCGCCGACGTAGCGGGTGGAGCCGTCGGTGATGGGAAATTTCACCGTCATCCACGAGCGCGCGCCGCCCTCATGCGTGGGCATCTCCTCGACCGCCTCGAGCGGGGCATCGCTCTCGAGTACTTGCTGGTCGTTCCGCCGAATCGCGCGCGCCGCCTCGAGCGGGAAAAGGTCGAACTCCGTGGCCCCCTCGATCTCGGCCAGCGGCTTGCCAAAGGTGCGCTCGAAGACCGCATTCACGTAGGCGAAGCAGCCGTTCTCGTCCTTGATGTAGGCGATGACGGGGCTGTTATTCATGAAGGCGCTGAAGCGTGCCTCGCTATCGACCAGCACCTGCTCAGCCTGTTTGCGCTCGGTGATGTCGCCGACCACGCCTTGGTAAAAAGTGATCCGCCCCGCGTCGTCGTGCGCCGCGCTGGCGCTGAGGCTCAGCCAGATGGACGAGCCATCGGGCCGGCCGAGTTCGATCTCGATGTCGCGGATTTCGCCGTCGCGCTGGAGCCGCTCGACGCACCGTATGGCATCCTCGTCGTTAACGCCGAAGGCCTCGACACTCGCGCCCTGGAGGCTGCGCCGGTCGGAATAGCCGACCATCTCGGCCAGCGCCCGGTTCGCGTCGAGAATGCTGCCCTCCGGGGAGACGATGAACATGCCGACCGGCGCGTCGTCGAAGATGCGCCGATAGTGGTCGCTGCCGTTCGAGGAGGGGAGTGCGCTGTCGGACATCGGAAAACGGGCGGCGGAGGGGCGGGCAGTGTGGCGCACGTCGGGCGGAGGCTCCAATGGAAATTACCTTCGAGGACGGGAAAGTGTCGCTGGACATTTTCGTGACGGGGGCGGCCGCGTGGCGGGATTGGAAGCGCTGGGATCGTTGCCGGCACGTCCCCAATCTCCAAACGCTCAGCCAAACGCAAAAACGCCGCCAGGTCTCCCCGGCGGCGTCTCGCGATTTCTGAGCTGTGAGCCCGGACTACTTCTTCTTCCCCTCGCCCGGTCGATACTCCTCGGTCGCCGCCTGGAACGCCTGCTCCAGCCCGACCATGTCCTCGCCCGGACGCAGCGTGTCGAAGGCTTCGCTCTCCTTTTTGAGCTGCTCCTCCGAGTAGTTCGCGCCCTTGATGGAAAGGCCGATGCGCCGCTCGGTCTTGTCCACCTTGATAACGCGCGCTTCCACTTCCTGCCCGATCTTCAGCACGTCCTTCACCTTTGCGATGTGCTCCTCGCTGATCTGCGAGATGTGCACGAGCCCGTCGATCTCGTCCTGCAGTTGCACGAACGCGCCGAAGCTCGCGAGCTTCGTCACCTTCCCCTGCACCAGGTCGCCGATCTTGTATTTCTCGTCGATCTCCTTCCACGGATCGCCCTCCATCTGCTTCACGCCGAGGCTGATCCGCTGGTTCGACTTGTCGATGTCGATGACCACTGCCTCGATCTCGTCGCCCTTTTTCAGCATGTCGCTCGGGTGATTCAGCTTCCGCGTCCAGCTCAGATCCGACACGTGGATCATGCCGTCGATCCCCTCCTCCAGCTCCACGAAGGCGCCGTAGGGAGTCATGTTGCGGACGATGCCTTTCACCTGCTTGCCGATCTGGTAGCGGTGCTCGATCTCGTCCCACGGGTTCGGCTCGAGCTGGCGCACGCCGAGGGAGATTTTCTGCTCCTCTTTGTTCACCCCGAGCACCACCGCCTCGACATCGTCCCCTTCGTTCAGCACGTCGGACGGGCGCGTGATGCGCTTCGTCCACGAGAGCTCGGAGACGTGGATGAGCCCCTCGACTCCCTCCTCGATCGCCACGAACGCGCCATACGGCACGAGGTTCGTGATCTTCCCCTTCACCCGCGTGCCCATCGGGAAACGCTCCTCGATCTTGTCCCACGGGTTGTTCTGCGTCTGCTTGAGGCCGAGCGACACGCGCTCTTTCTCCTTGTTGATGTCGAGCACGACCACATCGAGCTCCTGCCCGACCTTCAGCATCTCGCTCGGGTGGCCAAGCCGGCCCCACGTCATGTCCGTGATGTGCAAAAGCCCATCCATCCCATCGAGATCGATGAACGCGCCGAAGTCGGTGAGATTTTTCACCGCCCCCTTCACCATGTCGCCGACCTTCACCT
>PPFU01008230.1_pt1 | contig 16948 bp, 17 predicted proteins | sample 1535991 | NCBI WGS metagenome assembly PPFU01 (sample SAMN04901290, study PRJNA319586) | Hypolithon metagenome, whole genome shotgun sequencing project. | isolation source: Antarctic Hypolithon | place: Antarctica: Miers Valley | collected 2014
GCTCGCGAATGCCGTCAGCGCCGCGGCCCTGCACGGCGCGCCCGCTGTCGTCGTCGATTTCGGGACGGCGGTTACTTTCGATATCGTCTCGCGGGAGAGGGCAGGGACGAAAGAGACGAAAGGGACTTACGTGGGCGGCGTGATCGCGCCGGGGCTCGAGGTGATGACCGACTACCTCTACCAGCGCACCGCCCTCCTCCCGCGCATCGACCTGCTGGAGCCCGTCTCGGCCATCGGAAAATCGACCCGCGACGCCATGATGGCGGGGGCCATCTACGGCTACCGGGGCCTCGTCCGCGAGATCCTCGCGCAGATTCGCGCCGAGCTGCGGGTGCGGCGGTTGAAAGTGATCGCCACCGGCGGCTACGCGTCGCTCATCGCGGCGAAGCTCCCGGAGATTCATCTCGTCGAGCCGCATCTCACGCTCGAGGGCCTCCGCATTATCGGCGGGTTGAACACCGCGCGTTGATTTGCGAAGACCAAACCGGGCGGCGCTGCGATTTCACGAAGAGGCATGAAGAACGACGACACCAGCGAGATGCCCGCAACCGGGGGCGCTCCGAAATACCGGCCCAATGTCGCCGCCATCCTGCGCGACCCCGGCGGGCGCATCCTCGTCTGCGAGCGAATTGACCGGCGGGACGCGTGGCAATTTCCGCAGGGCGGCATCGATCCCGGCGAAACGCCCGAGCAGGCGGTCGCACGGGAGTTGAGCGAGGAAATTTCTGTCTCCCCCGCCGACTACCGCATCGTGGAACGACGCGGACCGTACCGCTATTTACTCGGCGGCGGGCGGCGCAAAAAGGGATTCCACGGGCAGGAGCAGCAATACTTCCTCGTCGATTTCACTGCGCCCGAGTCGAAAATCAACGTTCTCACCGCGCATCAGGAGTTCCGCGCCGTGCGCTGGATCGCGCCGTGGCAGTTCGACCTCCGCTGGCTCCCCGAGATGAAGCGGCCGGTGTATCGTGCCGTTCTCAAGGACTTCTTCGGCGTGAGCCTGTAAAAGAGCATCAAGCCCCCGCAAAATTCCTGAATTCCATTGACCAGCGCGCATGATTCCTGCATCAGCACGCGCATGTTCAGCCTCGGCATGTTTTCCATCGTCTGCATCACCCTCCTGAGCTGCGTCTGGTGGGCGTGCAAAGCCGACGAAGCTCCGCCCAGCGAGTAACTTCCCTCCGCCATGATGGACGCGGACGAAATCCGGTGGGTTAAATCCCTCGCCAACGAGATGAACAACCTGCTCCAGGTCATCTCCGAGGCGACCCAACTGCTCGATCAGCATTGCGAGCAGACCGACGACACCGAGCGCTACCGCGACATGGTGCGCAGCGCCCTCGCCCGCTCCACCCAAGTCACCCAGTCCATGCTCGAGCGGGCCGGGGAAAAAGTAAGCCCCGCCTTCCGCGTCGTTGCCGCCTCCGAGCCCCAGCGATTTCCGCGCGTCGAGGCAACGCCGCCCCCCGTCCACAAGCCCGCTCCCGATCCCGATCCCGGCGGAGAGCCGCTCATCCTCATCGTCGATGACGAAGATTTCGTCACCCTCCTCGCCCAGCGCGTCCTGAGCGACGCCGGCTACCGCGTCATCACCGCGAGGAACGGCTTCGAAGCCATTGAGACCTACAAAAAACTCGGCGACCGGATCGACCTGATCATCCTCGATTTCACCATGCCGATCCTCGACGGGGCCGAAGTCTTCCGGCAGTTGCTGGAGATCGACCCGAAGGTGTCTGTCGTGCTGAGCAGCGGCTTCGCCGAGCAGGACCAGCTCAGGGACATGCTGGCAAAAGGGCTGCGCGGTTTCATCCCGAAGCCCTACACCCAGGCCAAGCTCCTCGCCCAGGTCCGCTCCACGCTCGACGCCTTGAGCCGGGAACGGGAGCCCAACGCCGGGCATTGACCTGCGGCGGAGGCGCAGCCGCCGGCGTGCAAATCCAAGTAACGCGTGAGCTCGAAGCGAGTTCTTGCCGAACTGCCGAGCACAGCGTCCGATCAGCGCGCGCTACCCGGAGCAGGCGCAGCCCTCGCCGCAACTGCCGGCAGCGACGTGGACCTCGAGGTCGATGCCCTGAAAAGCGATCTGCTCGCGCACCTTCGCCAGCATCGCGACGGTCCTTTCATCCGGCTGCCCGGCGGTGCGGATGACGATTCGCACAGGCTTTCCCTCGAGCTCGGGATGCGACTCCGCCATTTCCCCATCGAGCACGAACGACAGATACGCGTTCAGTTTTTCCTGGAGCTGGAAAAGCTGCGCGTCCTCGCCGCTCCACACACGCTCCTCGGTCATCACGAGGACGACGACGCCCTCGCGCGCGTCCACGCCTATCGCATCAATCACGTCAGCCCGCTCGATCATTGCCGGCTCACTTCACCGGCTTGGTCGTCGAGCCGGGGAAAACGTCTTCCATCGAGCGGATCGAGCCGTCGGGGAAAATGAAGAGGTTCCCGCCGGGATGCAGGCCGCCGATCTCGGCGAGCCACGGCTGCGTGGACCAGCGATACGGCGTGATCCGGTGCGCGTCGAACGGCGTCGGCGTGTAGTGAATCATCGGGCGCTCCTGGATGTCGCGCTCGTCCATCTCGCGCAGGACGGTGGGGCAAAGCCAGACGCGCGGGGTGCCTCCGTATTCCTTCAACGCATCGAGCCACCATGCCTGATACTCCTCCTCGGGCGCGTCGAGGGGAGCCTGCGGCCACTCGCCTTTGTCCTGGATGTAGCTGCTGAGGGAGACATGCAGGGAGCGCAGATTCGCCATGCAGCGGGCGCGCTCGGCGGAGGTCTGGACCTGCCGCGCCACGGGGAAGAGCAGCGTGGCGAGGATCGCGATGATCACGACGACGATCAGCAGCTCGAGGACGGTGAACCCGCGGCGGGAATCATTGATGCTCATAAACGCGGCGGACTTTGAAGGAGGTGACGGCATCTTGCAACCCGGGGCCGACCTGCGGCTCGAGGAGGAACGTGGTCGCGAGGCGCTGGCGGCTCAGCGTCTGGAGCGTGCCGTCGGGCCGCTGGCGCACGACCTCGCCCACGGCGGAGACGGTGAAGGAGGCGCTGCGAGTGGTGAAAAGCTCGATGAGCCGACGGCAGAGTTCCTCGCGTCCGCGGTCGTTCAGAGTGTCGAGCGCGAGGCCGCCGACGGTGCTCGCGGAGTTTGTGAAAAAGGAGAGCTGGGAGATTTCCCCGCGCTCCATGATCGGGCCGTGCGTCTCGAGGTAGTCGGCGGCGGAGGCGACGAACGCGTCGATCTCGTCGTCCGTAAGCGTTTTTCCGCCGAGGGCGTAATCGCCCGCGGGCTTCGGCAGGAACTCGATTTTCCGCAACGCCGCACGCAAGTTGGCCCCCTCGTCGCGCAGGACACTGTTGAGATTCAGCTTCCCACCGGAGGTCGCTGGCGCGGCGGGCTCGGGCACGGATTCGGCGGCGAGGATGTCGGCGAGACGCCATGCGCCCTGCTGCCACTCGGGGGAAAAACGCGGCCCGTTCGCGGCGTCGTCGGGACGGCCGAGCGGGAGCGTGCGGCCGCCGCCGCGGGCGTGCCGGATGTCGCCGCCCGCAATGCGGCGCGGATCGTAGATGTGACCCAGCTCGCCAATGGATTTCATCGCGTTGTTGCGGATGATCATCGGCGCGGTATCGGCGCTCGTCGGCTTGGCCGCATCGTCCGGGTTGTCGGAGAAGGCCGGGTTGGAGTCCCGCCATTTCGTCGGATCGACGAGCTTCGAGGCGGCGGAGCCGAAGCTCGAGTCGCCCGGCGGTTTGGCATCGAGCGTGGTCGGCACGAACGCGGTCTGGCTGCTGCCTCCGCTGGAGTAGCCGGTGTAGGCGAGCGGCTCGCTGAGGCTGCGCGGGTCGCCGGTGGCGCTGCCGTCGGGGCTGGCCGCAAGCGCGGAGGCGTAGAAATAGTAGTCCCGCGCGCCGACGTGGGAGCCGTCGAAATTGAAGGGATGACCGGCATCCGCCGCGATGAGCAGCGCGGGATGCGAGTCGAAAAAACCCTCGCCGGTGCCCCAGAGGAAATGCGTCTGCGCGTCCGAATTGCCATCACGGTTGTCCAGCGCCAGCACGCGCTCGCCATTCAGCAAATAATCGGTCTCGCCGGTGAAACGGCGGACGCTGTCGGGCACGGTCACCGCGACGACGCGCGTGGCGGGGATCACCAGCCCGTCCGGGTCCTCCGGTTTGGCGGCCCGGTAAGAGACTTCGGGATCGGTGGTGATCGTCGTGACGCTGCCTGCGGGAAAAACCGTGGCGGCTATATCCATTTCGAAATCCGGCGGCTGCAGGTCGGAGAAGGTGCCGGCGTCCCACTTCGGGCGGTTCGCGATGCGGATGAAAGTGCCTGGCGGTGCGGTGAAGTCGCGCGTCGAGGGATTGAAGAACTCGAGGTAGTGATCGATGGAAACGCTGTAGCGCACCGCAGCCCCCGATGGCAGCCAACCAAGCACGCGCCCGCGCCAGGCGTGCTCGGTGAGATAGGGGATCGCCTCCTTGCCGACCGCCTGCGGCTCCGAGCCGGCGGTCCAGCTTTGCGTGGGCTTCGAGCCGGCGACGACGTTCCCCGCCGCATCCAGCACGGTCGGCAGGCTGTCGGGGTCGATGTAATCGCGGAGGTTGGCCGCGATTTTCCGCAGATAAATTCGCGCCTCGCCCGAGCCCGGCGCGGCCCCCGGATAAAAGCGCGCGCCGAAGCTCGGCAGCCCGCGCTGGATGACGGAGACGATGTTCGCGATCTCCTGCCCGATGACGATCGGGTCGCGCGTGTCGCTGACGATGCCGTTGAGGTTCGCGCGGCGCGTGCCGGTGTGGGCGAGGTCGTTCGAGCGGGAAAAGGCGGTGCCGTAGAACTTGATCGCGTCGTCATAGACGGTTGGCTGGAGCTCCAGGCTGGCGCGGTTCAGGTAGCGCGGGTCGAACATGATCGAGCTCTGGCGGAAGCTGAGGATCTCGCGGTTCAGCGCTTGCCCTGCCGTGTCGTCGGCGAGCGGCTGGAAATCCTGGAGTGGCAGCGCACCGAAATCGAAGTCGTAGGGCGCGCGGCCATCCGGGCTGTGGCGGAAGGTGAAGCCGGGCCCGTCTTCGTTCCCGATGGAGGAGAGATCGAGCTTCGAGGTTTCGTCCTCGATGAACCAGGCGTAGCGGCCGACCACGGGATTCGTGCGCGGGTCGGCGGGCGCGGTCGGATCGCGCAGGACCTCGACCCACGGCGCGAAGCGACGTTCGCGCTGGGTGATGGGCGAGCCCATCCAGTCGTCGGCATTCAGATCGACCATGCCGGCGGGATCGAGGCCGGCCGGCGAGACCTCGGGCGACGGGACCGAGAGCAGGTAGCGCTGGGCGGGCGGGCCGGGGGCGCGGTTCCGCGCGACGATTGGCACGGTCATCGCGAGCTTTTCACCGTCGGCCCGCTCGAGCTCGACGCGCTCGTAGCCGATGGCGTGATCCGGCTCGGCGGCGATCTCGCTGACCACGCGGGCGATGCCGGCCTCGACCGCGCCGCGCACGAGCAACTCGGCGCGCTGCTGGCGGCTGTAGGCATCGGCGGTCGCGCGCTCGATCGCCGCCGTGGCGAGGAACCCGGCGATGAGCACGGTGAGCAGCGCGACCACGAGGAGCGTGGCGGGGAGGGCGAAGGCGCGTGGGCGGGTGAGCATAATTTTCTAGCGCGCGAGGACGAGCTCGATGCGCGTGTGGAACTCCTGCATCGCGGGGGCGATCCGGTTTTGGAAAATGTGCGAGCTGGGCAGGAAATAGAAGTCGGAGAGCATCTGCGGGCCGGCGTAGGGGCGGATCGCGAGGGGCGAGATCGCTTTGCACGAGATGTCGAGCGCGACCGGGAGTTCGTTCTGATTGTAGATTTGCGGGTAGGATTTAGCGTCGGCACCAGGGTGAGGGATCGGCGTTATTTTCAGATCAAAGACGAACGCCGCGATCTCCTCATCCTCCTCGCCGGGCTTGGTCGAGCCGGGATGGTAGAAGGCATCGGGGGCGAATTTTGCCTTCGGATCGAGGCCCTCCGCCTCGATGGCGGCAAACGTTTGATCGCTGTCGCGGAAGTGGCGCATGAGGACGTAGCCGCTCCGCGTCTCGTCCCAGCGGCAGTAGTAGCCGACCGCGCAGACATCGGAGGATCCGTCGTTCGGCCGGCTGGCGAGGGCGAAGACCTGCTGGTTGTGCGCGAGGCCGGCGTCGTCGCCGGACGGCTTGAAAACGTTGTCGAGCACGAGCGTCGGCATCGGGGCCTGCCGGAGCGTCGGGCCGAGATCGGCGGCCATCATCTCGAGGGCCGCGCGCGCTTCGCGGAAGGCGTCGGTGCGTTTCTCCGAGGACTGCCAGAGCGTGCTCACCTCGCCGAACATCCGCATGAGGATGAGCATGAGCACGGCCAGCACCGACATGGCGACGAGCAGCTCGAGCAGAGTGAAGGCGCGCGCGCGGGGAAGCATCAGTGTTTCTCTATGATGGAGACGAAAGGTGGCGATGCGGGCGAGCCGTCGCGCTGGCGCACCACCAGATGCACCTCGCTCGCCTCGCCTGGAGGCAGCCCCGCCGGCTGCTGGCGGAAGCGCAGCTCGATCGTAAAAATCGCATCGTCCGCGCTTGTGATCAGCGCGCCCTCGTTGTCGGCATAAAGCACCGCCCCTGGCTTGCTCCAATCCGCCGTCTCCAGCGTGGCGAGATCGAGCGTCTCCCCGCCGATCCGCACGGCCTCGAACGGCTCCGTGCGCAACGTCGCAAAAATCGCGCGCGCCATCTGCGCCGCCCGCGTGTCCGCCGTGCTCTCGCGGAAAGTCTGAATCCCCACCGGCAGCAGCCCGAGCACCGCCACGAGGACGAACGTGATGACGCCGAGCGCCAGCACCACCTCGATGAGCGAGAAGCCCGCGCCGGCCAGAACCCTACGAACCTTCCTCATAACGCACCCGTCCCGTCGTCCGACTGAAAGCAATCGTCCCGCTCACCGGGCCGCCACCCGCGCTGTGCGCCGTGAGCGTCTCGGCGTTCTTCCCCTCCGTCGAGCCCTCGAAAATCACGAGCCGCAGCTTCTTCGGATCGATCGGCGCCGTGATCCGCCCCCGCGCGTCGAACTCGACATACGGGCAGCTCCACTTTTCAGCGTCGCGGATTTTGAACTCCGTTCTCGGCGCGGCGATCAGCGACTCCGTCTCGTAGCGAAAACTGATCCCCGTGGGCAAAATCTGCCACGCACTTTGCAGCGCGCGATCCCCGCCATCGACCGGCCGCTGATACATCGCATACGCGCGGAAGCGATTCTCCGGCTGCGACGCCGTCTCCACGGCGAAAGCGACCGTGACGGGACGCCCGGAGGCGAGCGCTTCCGCCCGCGCGCGGTCGCACCAGCCGATCACCTCGCGCACGGCGCGCTGTCGGGCGGTCGATTTTGAGACCGCTTGGAGGCCGACGACTGCCCCGACCGAGAGGATCGAGACGATGGCCAGCACGGTGAGGATTTCCACGAGGGAAAAAGCCGCGGAGTGTCGCAGGGGCCGGGTCATGGGTCAGAGCCGGCCAACTTCGCAGCAATCTCCCCGCTGTAAATCTTTCGTCCGCGTGATTGTCCCCGCCCGACTGGCGGCATAGCTTTCCCCTCCCCCGCGATGCACGAGAACCTCGACGACTTCATCATCCGCCTCCACGAACTCGACAACGTCGCCGTCGCCAAGCGCCCGATGTATGCCGACATGGATTTCGCCGGAGCCGGCATCCGCTTCATCCCGAAGCGCGAAATCCCCGCCGGGCACAAAGTTGCCCTCGCCCCGATCCCGCGCGGCAGCGTCGTGCGGAAATGCGGGCAAGTCATCGGCTTCGCGGTCGGCGACATCGCGCCCGGCGACCACGTCCATTCGCACAACCTCGTTCTCCAGGAGGTCGGGCGTGACTACGAGTTCTCCGTCGCCGCGCAGCCGCTCGAGCCGGTGGGAGAAAAGGAGACGCGCTTTTTCGATGGCTACCTGCGCCCGGATGGCCGCGTCGGCACGCGCAATTACCTCGCCGTCATCTCGAGCGTGAACTGCTCGGCCTCCGTCTGCCGCTACATCACCGATCACTTCCGCGGGCCGGAGTGGCGCGACCGTTTCCCGCACGTCGATGGCGTCGTCGCCTTCACCCACAAGAGCGGCTGCTGCATCCAGCCCGGCGATCCACACCAGCTCCTCCAGCGCGTCCTCGCCGGCTTCGCGCGGCATCCGAATATCGGCGGCTTCGTGATCATCGGGCTCGGCTGCGAAGTGAATCAGGTGCAATTCCTCGCCCGCGACTACCGGCTCGATCAGCCGCTCGAAGGCGAGGCGCGTCCTGTTTTTATGAACATCCAGGAGCGCGGCGGCATCCGGCGCACCGTCGAGGCGGGGATCGAGGCTGTGGAAAATTTGCTCCCGCAGGCCGATGCGCATCGCCGCTCCCGGCAGCCCGCGGCGCGGCTCGTGATGGGGATGAATTGCGGCGGCTCCGATGGGAACAGCGCCATCACCGCGAACCCGGCGCTCGGCGTCGCGTCGGACGATCTCATCCGGCAGGGAGGAGCATCCGTGCTCGCGGAGACGACTGAAATTTATGGCGCGGAACATTTACTGACACGCCGCGCCGCCACGCCCGAGGTCGGCAAGAAGCTGCTGAAACTGATCCGCTGGTGGGAGGATCACGTGCGGATGCACAAGGCGACGATCGACAATAATCCGACGTTCGGGAACAAGGCGGGCGGCCTCACGACCATCTACGAAAAGAGTCTCGGCGCCGTGGCGAAAGCCGGGCAGGCGCCGCTCATGGAAGTCTATGCGTATGCGGAGGGGATCGACACGCCGGGATTGTCGTTCATGGACACGCCGGGGCTCGACCCGGTGAGCATGACCGGCCTCGCCGCGGGCGGGTGCAACGTGGGCGTCTTCACGACCGGGCGCGGCAGTGTCTATGGCTGCAAGCCGATGCCGACAATCAAGGTCGCGACGAACACGCGCCTCTACGAGCACATGGAGGAGGACATGGATCTCAATGCCGGGACGATCCTCGACGGCACTGAGACCGTCGCGGAGGTGGGCGCGCGGATTTTCGAAAAAATCCTGAGCGTGGCGGGCGGAGAGAAGACGAAAAGTGAGGCGCAGGGATTGGGCGATGAGGAGTTCGCGCCGTGGATTTTGGGGCCGACGTTGTAGGCGCGGCTCTACCCCTCGATCGCCGCCGGCCGCTCCTGCGCGCGCCGGATGCGCTCCATGTCGAACTTCACCGACCGGTCGAATCCGTAAATCCCATTCTGCTCCTGGAACACATCGGTGAGCTGCGTGTAGCAATACCCGAACATCTTCGGATCTTCCAGCAGCGCCGCGCAGAGCCCCTCGAAACGCGCGTAAAACTCCTCCTCCGAACGCACCCGCGAACCGTAGCCCCACGAATCCTCGCCCGGCTTCGCCTTCGGATTCCACCAGATGCCGCCAAACTCGCTCACGAAGTACGGCTGACCGCGATACGGCAGATTCCACGTTTTGTTCTTGTGCGGCCCGGCCGGGTCAGGATGCGGGTTCACGAACGGTTTCTCCTCCGCCAGCCCCTTGAAAAAGCCGCGGAACTTCTCCGGGTCCTGCTCGTAATCGTGCGAGTCGTAGATGTCCGTCTCCGCCACGCGATGTGAGTAGCCCGAGGCGTCGATGACCGGCCGCGTGAGGTCAAAAGCTTTCGTCGCGAAAAACATCGCGCGCGTCACGTCGTCGAGCTGGGTGATGCGATCCTGCACCTGCTGCATCGATTCATTCAGCGGGCACCAGCCGATGATTGCCGGGTGCGAGTAATCGCGTTCGACCGCCTCCAGCCACTCGCCGATGTAGCTCGCGCCGGGCTTTTGCTGGTCGTCCGCCCGCCCCAGCGTGTTGCACCCCCAGTCCGCGAACTCTCCCCAGACGAGATACCCCTTCCGGTCGCAGTGGTGCAGAAACCGCTCCTCGAACACCTTCTGGTGCAGCCGCGCGCCGTTGAACCCGGCAGCAAGCGCGAGGTCGATGTCACGCTCCAGCGCCGCGTCGCTTGGCGCGGTCTGGATGCCGTCGGCATAGTAGCCCTGGTCGAGCACGAGCCTTTGGAAAATCGACTCACCGTTGATCAGCACGCGCTTCCCATCGATGGCAATCCCGCGCAGCCCGGCGTAGCTCTCGACTGCATCGAGCACCGCGCCAACCGCATCGAGCAGCTCCATCCGCAGACCGTAGAGATGCGGATCGCGCGGCGACCAAAGCCGTCTCCTTTCGGGAGAAACGACCACGTCGAGCTGCGGCGTGAAGTCGCTCTCCGTGCTCGTTTCCACCACCGCGACCTCGCCCACCGCGTCGCTCAAAGTCGCCCGCACCCGCATGCCCGCGCGATCTCCGGCGATCGCCTGCTCGATGCGAAACCGGCTCCCGGCCACATCCGGCGTGATGCGCGCTCGCTTTAGATAGCTCCGCGGCACCGGCTCCAGCCAGACCGTCTGCCAGATGCCTGTTGTGCGCGTATAGTCGCAGCCGCGGTTTGCATACGACCCACACTGCTTCCCGCGCGGCTTCACTATTTCGGGAAGATCGCGCGCGCGCGCCACGATCGCGATTTCCTCCCCCGCCCGGGCGATGCCGTGCAAGTCGCAGGTAAAAGGCGTGTAGCCCCCGCGATGCCGCCCGACTTCCGTCCCATTCACCCACACCGTCGCGTCGTAATCGACCGCCTGGAAATGCAGCAGCACGCGGCAGTCCGCGCTCCACTCCGCCGGGATCGTGACGACTCGTCGATACCAGACGACCCGCATGAAGTCGGTGTTCCCGATGCCGGACAGCTCCGACTCCGGGCAAAACGGCACCGTGATCTTTTGCGCGAGTTTTTCCCGCGTCACGAGCCCGCGCTCGAGCCCGCTGTCGCCCGAGTCGATCTCGAACTGCCACTCGCCATTCAGGCAGAGCCAGTCGGGGCGGACGAATTGCGGGCGGGGATACTCGGGGCGGGGGACGGTGGTCTCTTTCATGCGAGGCGCACCTTTGGAAAAGAAATTTGTCGGAGGCAAGCGCGAGGCGCGAAATCGAGGCTGCCGCGCACGCTGTTTTGGCTTCCCACTCCGTCCGCCGCGCGGCACTTTCCGCCGCGAATGTCCTCGCGGCCCACTGCTCTCTACCTCCTCGGGGCCGGTGCTTTCACCTCGATCTACGGCGAGGAGGAACAGGCGCAAATCTCCGCGCTCGCCGAGGTCCTGGGGCCACCCGTCGAGGGACGCGCGTGGCGGAATCACCGGGACATGCTCGGGCGCGCCGACATCATTTTCTCCGGCTGGGGCAGCCCGGCGCTCGACGAGGAATTCCTCGCCGCCGCCCCGCGCCTCCGCGCCTATCTCTACGGCGCGGGGTCGATCAAGCGCGTGGCGACCGACGCCTTTTGGCCGCGCGACATCCCGATCTGCAGCGCCTACGCGGCGAATGCTGTGCCCGTCGTCGAGTTCACGCTCGCGCAGATCATCCTGCTGCTGAAGCACGCCTGGCGCTATGCCCACGAGGTGCGCGCCTTGAAATCCTACCCGCGCCGCGAGCCGATGCCCGGCGCATTCGGCACCACGGTCGGGCTCGTCTCTCTCGGCATGATCGGCCGCATGGTCGCCCAGCGCCTCCAGTCCCTCGATGTGAAAGTGATCGCGCACGATCCCTTTGCCCGCGAGGAGGACGCCGCCGCGCTCGGTGTGCGCCTCTGCCCGCTCGGCGAGGTTTTTTCCACCGCCGATGTTGTCTCGCTCCACACGCCGTGGCTGCCCGAGACCGAGCGGCTCATCCGCGGGCGTCACTTCGCGCTCATGAAAAAGGGCGCGTCGTTTCTGAACACCGCGCGCGGAGCCGTGGTCGATGAGCCGGAGATGATCGCGGTGCTCTCCGAGCGCCTGGATCTTTTCGCCGCGCTCGACGTCACGCACCCCGAACCGCCGGTGCCCGATTCGCCGCTCTACACGCTGCCGAACGTGATCCTGACCCCGCACATCGCCGGCAGCCTCTCGGGCGAATGCCGCCGCATGGGCCAATATATGATCGAGGAGCTGCGCCGCCTGGTCGCGGGCGAGCCGCTCCGCTGGCGCATCTCGCGCGAGCAGGCCGCGACGCTCGCGTAGGCACCTTGCCCGGTGCGAGGCGCGCGGCTAGCGTCCGCGGCGCATGGCTTATCCATCTTTCTCCGCTTTCGTGTCGGCGCTCGAAAAGGCCGGCGAACTGGAGCGGATCACGATACCGGTCGCCACGGAACTCGAGATCACTGAGTTCGCCAACCGGCAGATGAAATCTCCCGGCGGAGGCAAGGCGCTCCTTTTCGAAAAGCCGACCCTCGACGGCGTGGTCTCCCCTTTTCCCCTCGCGATCAACACGATGGGCTCCGAGCGCCGCATGGCGATGGCCCTCGGGCTCGACTCCATCGACGAACTCGCGCGGCAGATGCAGCTCATTCTGAAAGCCAAGCCGCCGACGAGTTTCCGCGAGGGTTGGAACCTCGTGAAGCAGGGCGTCGATCTCCTCCATGCGCGCCCGAAGCGGGTGAAAGACGGCCCGTGCAAAGAAGTCGTGCATCTCGTGGACAATCCGCAATCCGCAATCCGCGATCCGCAATTCCTCGCTGCCCTTCCGATCCTGAAGTGCTGGCCGCGCGATGGCGGGCGCTTCATCACGCTGCCGAACGTCCACACGCGCGATCCCGACACCGGCGAGCGGAACATCGGCATGTATCGCATGCAGATCTATGACGACCGCACCGCCGGCATGCACTGGCAGGTGCATAAAGTCGGGGCGCGCCACGGCAAACGCTACTACGAGCGCGGCGAACGCATGCCCGTCGCCGTGTGCTTGGGCGGCGATCCGGCGCTCACTTTTGCCGCCACCGCGCCGCTGCCCGATGGGCTCGACGAGATTCTGTTCGCCGGCTTCGTGCGGAAAAAATCGGTCGAGATGGTGAAGTGCGAGACGATCGACCTGGAGGTACCGGCGGATTCGGATTTCGTGCTCGAGGGCTACGTCCAGCCCGGCGAGACGCGGCCCGAGGGGCCGTTCGGCGATCACACCGGGTTCTACACGCCGGTCGATGACTACCCGGTGTTCCACCTCACCGCGCTCACGCACCGGAGCGACGCCGTCTATCCGGCGACCATCGTCGGGATCCCGCCGATGGAAGATTTCTACATGGGCGACGCGAGCCTGCGCGTCTTCCTGCCGGTCTTCCGCATGAATTTCCCTGAGATCGTCGATATCGCGCTGCCGGCCGAGGGCGTGTTCCACAACCTCGTCTTCGTGAGCATCCGCAAGCAATACGCGTGGCAGGCCTACAAAATCATGCACGGCCTCTGGGGCATGGGGCAGATGATGTTCAGCAAATACATCATCGTCGTGGATGAGGATTGCGACGTCCGGAACACGAGCGAGGTGCTTTTTCGCCTCTGCGCGAATACCGATCCGCAGCGGGATTCGGAGTTCGTGAAAAGTCCGTGCGACGCGCTGGATCACGCGCAGAGCGTGGCGACGATGGGCTCGCACATGGGGCTGGACGCGACGCGGAAACTGCCCGGCGAGGGCTACACGCGCGAGTGGCCCGAGCTGTTGAAAATGGACGACGCCGTGCGGGAGAAAGTCGCACGGATGCTCGCGCAGCCATGACGCTCCTCGAGATCCTCACCGCCACCACCGGCTATCTCGCGAAGCACCACATCGAGAGCGCCCGCACGAACGCCGAGCACCTCCTCGCCCACATCCTCGGACGCAAACGCATCGAGCTCTACATGGAGTTCGACCGTCCTCTCGGGGAAAAGGAACTCGCTCCCCTGCGCGACCTGATGAAACGCCGCGCAACCGGCGAGCCGCTCCAGCACTTGCTCGGCACCGTCGAGTTCCACGGGCGAATCTTCGCCTGCGACCCGCGCGCTCTCGTCCCGCGCCCCGAGACCGAGCAGCTCGTGGAACTTGTCCTCGCGGAGCAATCGAAAATCGAAAATCGAAAATCGAAAATCGTGGACGTCGGCACCGGCAGCGGCGTCATCGCCCTCACCCTCGCCGCCGAGCTCCCCGAGGCGCACGTTGAGGCCGTCGATTTTACCCAAGACGCCCTCGCCCTCGCGCGTGAAAACGCCACGCGTCTCGGCCTCGCCGAGCGCGTCACCTTTCACCAAGGCGACCTCCTCTCGCCCATCGAGGGGACATTCGACCTCATCGTCGCGAACCTCCCCTACATCCCCACCGCCGCCCTCCCAACTCTCGCCCCCGAGGTCCAGCGCGACCCCGCGACCGCCCTCGACGGAGGCCCGGCCGGCGACGAACTGATCCGCCTCCTCATCACGGAAGCGCGCCCGCATTTCACCCCCGGCGGCCAGCTCGCGCTCGAGATCGGCCACGACCAATCGGCGACGCTCGCCGAATTACTCGCGCGGGAGAATTACCAAGACATCCGGGTCCTCGCCGACTATCAAGACCGCCCCCGATTCCTCTTCGCTCGTTATGGATAAGATACTCGTTCACGGTGGCCGCCCGCTCAGCGGCTCGATCAAAATCAGCGGCTCAAAAAATTCTGCGCTGCCGATCCTGGCCGCGACCTTGCTGACCAAGGAAACCTGCACGATCCGCAACGTGCCCGACCTCAGCGACGTGCATTACATGCTCACGATCCTGAGCGAACTCGGCGCCGAAGTGGAGCGCGCCAGCGGCACCGTCATCGTCAAGGCGGAGAAAATCAAAACCGAGGCACCCTACGAGATCGTGCGGAAAATGCGCGCGTCCGTCTGCGTGCTCGGGCCGCTGCTCGGGCGGGAAAAAGAGGCGACCGTCTCGCTGCCGGGCGGCTGCGTCATCGGCGACCGGCCCATCGATCTGCATCTGAAAGGTTTCGAGGCGCTCGGGGCCGCGAATCGCGTCCAGAGCGGCAACGTGAAAGTTTTCGCCTCCCAGCTCACCGGCTCAGTCGTGAATCTCCGCGGAAAATTTGGGTCCACCGTGCTCGGCACCGACAACGTCATGATGGCCGCCGTCCTCGCCGAGGGGACGACCGTGATCGAGAGCGCCGCCGCCGAGCCCGAGGTCGTCGATCTCGCGAATTTCCTGAACGCGATGGGCGCGAAAGTCGAAGGCGCGGGAACACGGCGGATCATCATCGAGGGCGTGAAAGAACTCCACGGAGCCGAGCACTCGGTCATCCCCGACCGCATCGAGGCCGGGACTTTCCTCGTCGCCGGCGCGATCGCCGGCGAGGAGCTCACCCTCAACCGCGTGAACCCGGATCACCTGCGCGCGCTCATCGACGCGCTCCGCACGGCCGGCTACGAGATTTCCGAGAATGGCGAGTCGATGAAGATCAAAGGCCGCCACGCGCCGAAGTTCCTCGAGCTGACGACCGAGCCGTATCCTGGTTTCCCGACTGACATGCAGGCGCAGATGTGCGCGCTCCTATGCAAGACCGCGGGCCTGAGCGTCATCACCGAGACGATCTTCCCGCAGCGCTTCATGCATGTCTCCGAACTGAAGCGGATGGGCGCCGACATCAACCTCGAAGGCGCGAGCGCGGTGATCAACGGCCGCGAATCGCTCAGCGGAGCGCCGGTGATGGCGAGCGACCTGCGCGCCTCCGCCGCGCTGGTGCTGGCGGGATTGCAGGCCGACGGCATCACCGAAGTGAACCGCGTCTATCACATCGACCGCGGCTACGAGCAGATCGACGAGAAGCTGAACGGAGCCGGCGCGCACATCGAGCGCGTCAAAGCCTGACTTCCCGCTTCGCCTCCCGCGCATGGAGGATTAGCTTCCGCCACTCATGGAAGTCCGCAGCGTCGAAGCCATCGCCCGCGCCCTGAACGCATCGGGCGCGCAGTATCTCATCGTCGGCGGCCTCGCCGTGAACGCACACGGTTTCGGGCGTCTGACTCGCGACGTGGACATCGTCCCTCGCGCCAGTGGTCACTCTCGAGACTCTGCTGGAAATGAAACGCGAAGCCGACTGCCCCAAGGATCGCCTCGACATCGAAGAACTCACACTCCTCCCATGAAACTCATGATCCAGCCTCAGCCTTTTCATCCCACGCCCGATTGGAAATGGGGCACATCGGAAGGAAGCCGCGAATTCGACCGCCGCGTGGATCGCAGCCTCACCTTTCGCGAGAAACTTGAGTGGCTGGAAGAAGCCGAGGACATCGTCCTCTCCCTCCGCGCCAGCCGCGAATCCCGCATGGAGAACCCGCCCCGCCGCGACGTTTTCGACCGCATCATCCCGAATCCGCCGCCAGACCCGCCGGAGTGAGAGCGCCTGCCAGCCGCGAGAAGATCGAGAGATTCATGCAGTCGCTCGGCGGGCGCGTGCGCGGCCCGGGCCGCATCTACCTCACCGGGGGCACCACCGCGCTCCTCGAAGGCTGGCGCGAGACCACCATCGACATCGACATCAAACCTGATCCCGAACCTGCGGGCCTGTTCGAGGCCATCGTCGAACTCAAGGAATCCCTCGAACTGAACGTCGAACTCGCCGCGCCCGACGACTTCATCCCCGCCCTGCCCGGCTGGCAGGATCGCAGCCGCTTCATCACCCGCTGCGGCCCCGTCGATTTCTTTCAATACGACTTCTTCTCCCAGGCGCTGGCCAAACTCGAGCGCCACCACGAGCGCGATCTCGCCGATGTCCAGGCCATGCTCGACCGCGGCCTCATCACCCGCGACCGGTTGTGGGAGTTTTTTCTCGCCATCGAACCGGATCTGCTTCGCTTTCCCGGAATTGATCCCGCCGCGTTTCGCACGCGCGTCGCGAGCTTTTGCGAAAAATGAACACCGCCCTCGACCTCAGCGATCTCCCGGGGGTCGAACATCTCGCGCCCGGCATCGAGGATGCCGCCGCCGGCCGGATCACCATCGCCTCCTGCCTCGTCGCGATGGCGCGTCCCCGCCTCACTCACTACGGCTTCCTCCCGCCGGATTGGCGGGCGCC
>PPFU01014362.1_pt1 | contig 16939 bp, 14 predicted proteins | sample 1535991 | NCBI WGS metagenome assembly PPFU01 (sample SAMN04901290, study PRJNA319586) | Hypolithon metagenome, whole genome shotgun sequencing project. | isolation source: Antarctic Hypolithon | place: Antarctica: Miers Valley | collected 2014
GGCAAATCAAGCGCAGCCGAGGCACCGCGACGGCGGTGCCAAAGGCGAGCCATTGCCGGACGGAGGCGCCGGCCCGGCGCCCACCCGCAACGCCGCGCACGCCGCACTTGCCCTTGCCGTCCGACGTGGGGACGCGCTGGGCCCGGTCAGTCAGCGCCGTTGCGTCACGGTCCGCAGAGGCAGTGCACCAGCGCCTTCACCGGGGCGCCGCCCGGCGCCATCGCGCGCTCCAGCACTTCGAGATCCGCGGCGGCATTGGGCAGCATCGCCGTGACGATGCCGCGCGCCAGCGCCGATTCGCCGAACAGCGCGATGCCCCTCGGCGTCGACGAAAAGCTGGCCACCCAGCGCTCGAACGGCGACGACGGACGCTCGATGTAGCGCACGCGCCACGCCGATGGCTCGCCGAGCTCCCCCCGCGACGCCGCGTCCGCGATCGCGTCACGCAGCCCGCCGAACTCATCGACCAGCCCGCGCTCGCGCGCCTGCGCACCACTCCACACGCGGCCGCGCGCGACGGCGTCGATCTGCGCCACGCTGCGGTCGCGCGCCGCGGCCACGCGACCGGTGAAGTCGCGGTAGCCCTTGTCGATGACCGCCTGGATCACCTGCCCGACGGCGGGGTCCAGCGCACGCGTCGGGTCGAATGCCCCCGCGAACGCCGTGGTGCCGACGCCGTCGGTGCGTACGCCGATCTTCTCCAGCGCGCGCGGCAGCGTCGGGAACAGGCCGAAGATGCCGATCGAGCCGGTGATCGTCGACGGGTCGGCGTAGATGCGGTCCGCGTCCATGCTGATCCAGTAGCCACCCGATGCCGCGAGGTCGCCCATCGACACCACCACCGGCTTGCCGGCCGCCTTCAGCGCCACCACTTCGCGACGGATCTGCTCCGACGCGAAGACCTCGCCACCGGGCGAGTCCACGCGCAGCACCACCGCGCGCACGTCGTCGTCCTCGCGCGCCTCGCGCAGCAGCGTCGACGTCGACTCGCCGCCGATCGTGCCCGGCGGCTGCTCGCCGCCGGTGATGCCGCCCTCGGCGACCACCACGGCCACCTGCGGGCGCGTGTCGGCGGCCAGCAGGCGGTCGACGTGTGACAGATACGCGCCCATCGCGATCTGGCGGAAGCCGCCGTCGGCATCGTCGTCGGCGACGCCACGCTCGGTCAGGAGCGCCTCGATCTCGATCTGCGTCTTCAGCCCGTCGACCAGCTTGCGGTCGAGTGCGTAGCGCGCCAGGTCGCCGCCGGCGGCGACGATGTCGTCGGGCTGGCTCGCGATCTGCGCCGACAGCACCGCCGGCTGCAGCCCTCGCGCCTTGGCGATGTCGCCGACGAACCGACCCCAGATATCGTTCATCCAGAACAGGTCGGCCTCTTTCGACTCCGGCGACGCCGCGTCCAGCACGTAGGGCTCGGCCGCGGACTTGAACTCGCCGACCTTGAACAGCTGCACGTCCACGCCCAGCTTGTCCTGCAGGCCTTCCCTGTAGTACTGGCGGTAGCGGCCCAGGCCCTCGAGCAGCATCCCGCCCTGCGGGTCCATGTAGACCTCGCTGGCCTGCGCGGCCAGCAGGTACTGCGACTGCTCGAAGTAGTTGCCGAACGCGATCACCTCCTTGCCCGACGCCTTGAGCGCCGCGATGGCCGAGGCGACCTCGCGCATCGAGGCGTAGCCGGAGAACGTCATCCTGTCGCTGCGCAGCAGCACGCGCTCGATGCGGCCGTCGCCGGCCGCGGCTTCGAGCGCGCGCAGCAGGTCGCGCAGCTGCACCTCGCCCGGCGCCCGGCCGGTCGCCGCGGCCAGCGCGCGCATCGCGCGGTCGCCGCTGTACTGCTCCACCAGCGCGCCTTCGGGCGCGATCACGAGGGTGGTGCGATCCAGCAGCGGGGTCCCGCGGCCGCCGGCGAAGATCGCCACCAGCAACAGCACCAGCAGCAGCAGGAAGAGCAGGTTGAACACCAGCCTGCGGGTGAAAGTCACTGCGTCCCAGATGCCGACGAAGACGCGGGCGATCGGACCGCGACGGCGCGGATCGTTCATGGAGGCTCCAGGGGAATACAGCGGACGGCGTGCAGTATCAGCGAGCCGCGGTGCGGCGTCATGCGCCATCGGTCACCCTGACCGCAGGCACGAACCGCGGGCTGCGCGAGGAGCGCAGGAAACGCACCCCCATCAGCACCGCGGCGACCGTCAGCCCGGCGATCAGTCCCAGCCACATGCCGGTCGGACCCCATCCGAGGCCCAGCCCGAGTCCCGCGCCCAGCGGCATGCCCACGCCCCAGTAGGCGAACGCCGCCAGCAGCATCGGCACCCGTGTGTCGTGCAGCCCGCGCAGCGCGCCCGCAGACAGCACCTGCACGCCGTCGGGCAACTGGAACGCCGCCGCGTACAGCAACAGCGTCGAGGCCAGCACCGCCACGGCCGCGTCGCGGGTATAGAGCGCCACGATCGCGTCGTGGCCGACCAGCAGCAGCAGGCCTGACAGCACCTGTGTCCCCAGCACCAGCAGCATGCCGACGAGCGCGGCGCGGCGGATGCCCGCGGTGCCCAGGCCGCTGCCGAGCGCATGGCCGACGCGCACGGTAGTCGCCTCTGCAACCCCGAACGGCACCATGAAGCACAGGCTGGCGACGTTGATGGCGATCTGGTGGGCCGCGGCCTCGACGCCTCCCAGGCGGCCGATCAGCAGCGCGGTGACGATGAACAGGCTGCCTTCCATCGTTACCGTGACCCCGATCGGCAGCCCGGTCGCGAGCATGCCGCGGATCACGGGCCAGTCCGGCCAATCGAAACGCGCGAACAGCCGCAGCGGCGCGAACCTGCGGGCGCGCGCCAGGTACACGGCGAACGCGAGCATCTGCGCCCACAGCATGATCGCCGACGCGACCCCCAGCCCGCCAGCGCCCGTCCCGGGGATGCCGAAGCCGCCAAACGCCAGCAGGTAGCCCAGCGGCGCCAGCAGCAGCAGGCCACCAAAACCGAACACCATGGTCGGCCATGTCCAGTGCATGCCATCGCTGAGGTAGCGCAGCGCGTAGTACACGGTCAGCGCCGGCACGCCCCAGCGGATGCCGTGCAGGAAAGCGGTGGCGCCCGGGCGGATGTCGGCGGCGATGCCCAGCGGCGCGAGCGCGTGCACCGACAGCGTCAGGAACCCGAACAGCAGCAGCCCCAACGCCGCCGCCAGCCACAGCGACTGCCGGAACAGCGCGCCGATCTCGCCCTGCCGGCCGCTGCCGTCGAGCCGCGAGACCGCCGCCGGCAGCGCCATCAGCGTCCCCATCGGGATCATCATCGGCAGCCAGAACAGCGCCGTGCCCACCGACACCGCGGCCAGCGTGGTGGTGCCGTGGTGCCCCGCCAGCACCGCGTCGACGAAGCCGATCGAGCCGGTGGCCAGGTGGCCCAGCGCCAGCGGCGCCGCGAGCCGCGCGGTGGTGCACAGGTCGTGGCGCAGTGGCGGCAGCGCGGTGTGGGGGGAAGCGTGCATGCGCGGCGCAGGAAGGCGGCAGGCGCGTATCTTACGGAAGCGACGCCACCGGCCGGGGCCGGCGCCGGCGCCGTGTCGCCTGCGTCAGGGGTCGACCTGCCGACGCAGCCAGGCGTCGCGCTGCGCCGGGGACTGTGCCAGCAGCCCGGCGCGCAGGGCGTCGCGCGCGTACGGCGGCGTGCGCTGCGCGAGCACCGCGAGATCGTCGCGGGCCTCCGGCGACATGGCCCGCAGGGCAGCGAGCAACGGCTCCCGCTGCGGCGCCGGCACCTGCGCCAGCAGCGCGTGCAGCCGCGGGAAATCCGCGCCCAGCGTCGGCCCCAGCAGCCAGCCCTGGCGCTCGCTGTCGTCGAGCGCGTCGAAGCGCACGCGCAGCATGCGCCGGGTCGGTTCGGGAAGCGTCGCGTAGGACATGGCGGATGTGCGCATCCGTTCGCGCTCGGCCAGCGGCAGCGCCCTCCAGGCGTTCCAGGCATCGCGCGCGGCGCGGCGGCGAGCGGGTGGCAGCGCATGCCAGGCGTCGGCGCGGGCCTCCAGCCGCGCGTGCGCCGCAGGCGTCAGCGCATCCAGCCGAGCCTGGCGTGCCTGCGCGGCGGCGCGCGCATCGGGCGGCAGCCCGGCGACCGCGTCGCGCAGCGCGGGCGGCAGGGTCTGGGCGCACGTCGCGCCAGGCGTCGCGTACAGCAGGGCCGTGGCGAGCAGCGCGGCAGCGGCACGGAGTACCCGGGCGCAGGGCGAGTCAGGGCACATCGATGGTCTCCGGCGCAGCGTCGTCCCCGAGCGGCAACTCGGCGGCTTCCAGCGGGACCGGCACGGCATCGAGGCCACCCACCTCGCCCGCGGTCTGCGCCGCGAGCCAGGCGTGGAAGGCGGGGTCGAGCGCGGCCGGTTCCAGCGCGTCGTCCAGCAGAAGGTCGAGGTCGGGGTCGGTTGCCAGCAGCGCCTCCGGCGGCAGCCGCGCAGCCGGTGTAGCGGCCGCGCCGAGCGGTTCGATGCGGATCCCGGCGGCGCCTTCGCCGGCGCCGGGGTAGCCTCCCGGCCAGATCCACGTCGCCGCCAGCGCCAGCACCGTGACCAATCCGACCCCCCACAGCGCCCCGCGGACACGTGGTGGCAGGGCATCACCCGGCCCCACCAGCAGCGATGGACGACCATGGACGGCCGCCTCGCGGTCCCGCGACAGGTGCGCCAGGCGCTCGGTCGGAAGGCCGCGCACCGCAGCCTGCGCGGCATCACCAAGCGCATGCCAGATCGCGACATCGGGCGTGCCGTCGGGCAGGTGCGGCAGCGCACGGTGCAGCGCCAGCCGGTAGGTGTTGCGCGCGATCCCCAGGGTGGCGGCGGCGTCCGACTCCGACAGGCCGGCGACCAGCCGCAGCAACAGAACGGCGCGCGGACCGTGGCCGATCGCGGCCAGCACGGTGAACGGAGGGGTCCACGCCGCATCCGGCAGCGGGCGTCGGAGCGTCGGGGCAGCGAGCAGCAGCGCCCAGAACCGACGCGGCCACTCCACGAACGGTGCGCGTGACGCCACCGGCCGGAACCCGCGCATCGCCGAGGCCAGCGCCGCGTCGCCCGCCTCCGGCGACCCGGCCAGCAGCTGCGCGAAAACCGCGCCGCGCCGCTCCACGCCGCGCAGGAAGGCGGTCAGCGCAGGGGGCGCCGCAGCGGTCGGATCCGGGGGGCGTGCGGTCATCGGGGCGGGCATCATCGGCTGGCCATGATAGCGACGGCCCCCGGCCGCGCCGCACTTGACGGGCTTCATGGTTCGTGATTCTGCAGGGCGAAACCGCGGTGCGACGCCAAATGGGTTGTGCACAGCGGTCACCGGAGTGTCATGCACGAAGCCTTCACGCCCCCCGGCCCCACTGCAAACGCAATGTTTCACGGCCAAGTGCTTGATCCTGATGAAGAAACCGCCCCTGGTCATTTTTTGTCCAACGTTGCTGCGGAGGCCTTTTTCGCGGCTTTTGTCGGCTTGCGCAAAGCGCCGTACACAGGGTTATCCACAGATTGTGTGGATAAGGAAAAACTCCATCAGGGACAAGGGTTTGCGACGACTACATCGGATGCAAGGCAACAACAGCCCGCAACCTCGGCGCAAGGGCCGCCGCCGACGCTGAGCGACACCGGGCGATCGATAGACTGGCGGGATGGCCGCCCCCCACACCGTCCTGCGCGTCGCGCTGCCGCTGCCGGTGCCGCGCCTGTTCGACTACCTGCCGCCCGACGCGGAAACCGGACACGCGCTGCCCCCGGATGGGCTGGTCGGATGCCGCGTGCGCGTACCGTTCGGGCCACGGGAGCTGGTGGGCGTGGTCGTGGCCACCGGCGGCCCGGCGCCCGACGCGCCCGAGCTGCGTGCCGCGCTGGCGTGGCTGGACAACGCGCCGCTGCTGCGCGGCGAACTGCTGGCGTCACTGCGCTGGCTGTCCCGCTACACGCACGCCCCGCTGGGCGAGGTGCTCGCCACCGCGCTGCCGGCGGCCCTGCGCCGTGGCGACCCGCTGCCTGACACCCACGGCTGGGCCTGGCGGAAGCTGTCGCCCGGCACGACCCCGACCCGCTTGCGCGAAGGCGGCGGGCCGCAGCGGCTGGTCGCGCTGCTGGACGGCGGGTCGCGGGACGAGGAGGCGCTGGACGAGCGCCTGCCCGGCTGGCGCACCGCCGCCCGCGCCTTGGCCACGCGCGGCCTCGTCGAGCGCTTCGCGGTAGCGGCGTCGCAGCTGGCGCCGGACCCGCGTCCCGGGCCAATGCCCAACCCGGCGCAGCAGGCCGCGATCGACGTGGTGCGCGAGGCGCCCGGCTTCACCGCCTGCCTGCTCGACGGCGTCACCGGCAGCGGCAAGACCGAGGTCTACCTGCAGGCGATCGCCGCGTGCCTGGCGCGCGGGCGACAAGCGCTGGTGCTGGTGCCGGAAATCGGGCTGACACCACAGATGCTGTCGCGGTTCCGCGCGCGGCTGGGCGTGCCGGTGCACGCGCTGCATTCGGGCCTCAACGACGGCGAGCGCGCGCGGGTGTGGACCGCGGCCTGGCGCGGCGAGGCGCGGGTGATCGTCGGCACCCGCTCGGCGGTGTTCGTGCCGCTGCCGTCGCCCGGGCTGCTGGTGGTCGACGAGGAGCACGACGGCAGCTACAAGCAGCAGGACGGCATCCGCTACCACGCCCGCGACTTGGCGCTGGTGCGCGGCAAGGCGTTGGACGTGCCGGTGCTGGTGGGCAGCGCGACGCCGTCGCTGGAGTCGCTGCACAACGCACGCGCCGGGCGCTACGTCCACCTGCGTCTGCGCCAGCGCGCGGGCAACGCGGTGCCGCCTGTGGTGCGCGTGCTCGACGTGCGCAAGCGCGCGCTCGATGCGGGATTGTCCGACCAGCTCCTGCAAGGCGTGCGCGCCGCGCTCGATGCCGGCGGACAGGTGCTGGTGTTCAAGAACCGCCGCGGCTATGCGCCGGTGCTGCTCTGCCACGACTGCGGCTGGAGCGCGCAGTGCCGCCGCTGCGGCAGCCCGGAGCAGGGCCGGCCGATGACCGTGCACGGCGCGGGGCGACGGCTGCAGTGCCACCACTGCGGCGCACGCCAACCAGTGCCGATGGCGTGCCCGGACTGCGCCAGCCTGGCGCTGCAGCCACAGGGCGTCGGCACCGAGCGGCTGGAGGAGCTGCTGGCGGAGCGTTTCGCCGACGTACCGGTGCTGCGCATCGACCGCGGCAGCACGCGCGGTCGCGACGCACTGCAGCGGCACTTCGCGACCCTCGGCGACGCGCCCGGGATCCTGGTGGGTACGCAGATGCTGGCCAAGGGCCACGACCTGCCCAACCTGACCTTGGTTGCGGTGGTCGGCGTCGACGAAGGGCTGTTTTCGGCCGACTTCCGCGCCGGCGAAAAGCTGTCGCAGCTGCTGGTACAGGTGGCCGGGCGCGCGGGCCGCGCGGAGCGGGCCGGCACAGTGCTGCTGCAGACGCACCACCCCGGGCACCCGCTGCTGCAGACGCTGATCCACGGCGGCTACGCGGCGTTCGCCGACGGTGAGCTGCCGCAGCGCGAGGCGGCGGGGTTCCCGCCGTTTGTGCACCTCGCGATGTTGCGCGCCGAGGCCAGGCCCGCCGAGGCGCCGCTGGCGTTCCTGCGCGCCGCGCGCGACTGCCTGGCGTCGACGCTGGCGGCCGATGCCACCGCGACCCTCGCCTTCGATGGCCCGGTGCCAGCACCGATGGCGCGTCGTGCCGGCATGCACCGCGCGCAGCTGGCGCTGTCGGCCGCTGACCGGCGCACGCTGCATGTCGCGCTCGACCGCGCGATGCCATCGCTGCATGCGCTGCCCGAGGCACGACGCGTGCGCTGGTCGCTGGACGTGGACCCCACCGACCTCTACTGACCCCCGGGCGGATGACCTGTCGGACACGCGGTGAACGCCGTGGATCGACCGGGACGGCTGGGCGTCAGCTTCGGCTACGATGCAGCGGCACGGCCGGCGCGACGTGCCCCCCGCCACGTGCACCGCGAGCAGCCCCGCATGATCGACATCCCCTCCGCCAACTTCTGGCTGGCGCTGGCCGTGACCACGGGCGCGGGGCTGGCGACCGCGCTCGGCAGCCTGCTGGTGTTCGGGTCGAAGAAGCCGAACCCGCGACTGCTGGCGTTCGGCCTGGCGTTCGCCGGCGGCGCGATGGTCTACGTGTCGCTGTCGGAGATCCTCAACAAGTCGATCTTTTCGTTCACCGCCGGGTACGGCGAACGGCTGGGCTTCACCTTCGGCACGTTGGCGTTCCTGTCCGGCGTCGGGCTGATCGTGCTGATCGACCGGCTGGTGCCCAACCCGCACGAGCGGCTGGAGGTCGACGACCCGTTCTTCCGCGAGCACAACGCCGCCTACGTGCGCCGCGTCGGACTGCTGACCGCGCTGGCGATCACCGCGCACAACTTCCCGGAAGGGCTCGCGACGTTCTTCGCGACGCTGGAGAACCCGGGGGTCGGCATGCCGCTGGCGTTCGCGATCGCGATCCACAACATCCCCGAAGGCATCGCGATCGCGGTGCCGGTGTATTTCGCCACCAACAGCCGTGCGTACGCGTTCTTCGCTTGTCTGCTGTCGGGCATGGCCGAGCCGGTGGGTGCGCTGATCGGATACGCGGTGCTGCGCCCGTATCTGTCGGACGCGGTGTTCGGTTCGGTGTTCGGCATCATCGCGGGGGTGATGGTGTTCCTCGCGCTCGACGAGCTGCTGCCCGCCGCGAAGCGCTACGCCAAGGGCCACGAGACGGTGTATGGACTGATCTCGGGAATGGGCGTGCTGGCGCTGAGCCTGGTGCTGTTCAAGTGGTGACTCGCGTCGCAAACGACGCGACCGGCGCCCCGCAATTTACGCCATCTTGTTGACTTTGACGTCTAGACGTCTATTCTCGCAGATATGGCAGATGGTAATCAAAAGCTTGAGCGACCCCGCGGTGCCGTGCGGGATTCGATCATTCGCGCCCTCTCGCTGCGTCCAGAGGGGGCGGCGGTTTCCGAAATCGCAAAAGCGGTGAACGAGTCAATTGGCCCTACTCCGTATTCTTCAATTCGTTCCTACCTGAACCTCAATACTCCCAAGTACTTCATTCGTTCGCAACGCGGAATCTACCAGCTACGTGAAGACCTTTTCGATGAGACAACTCTCCAGTTCTCGCGGGGCACTGGTGTTCCAGAGCGTGATTCCTTTCGACATGGCTCCGCGACGTTGGTGCTGGCCGACTGTTTCGACTGGCTACGCTCCAGAAACGAAGCGTCTCTGCATGCAATCGTCACCGATCCACCCTATGGCCTCATCGAGTACAGCGATAGCGAGCAAGAAAAACTTCGTACAGGCAAGGGTGGTGTCTGGCGGGTACCACCCTCTTACGATGGCTCCAAGCGCTCGCCACTCCCTCGCTTCACGGTTCTGACGCCTCGTGATGTTGTGGCACTTGAGGAGTTTTTTGCACAATGGGGCAAGCTTGTTATGCGTGCAATTGTTCCTGGCGCCAACGTGCTCGTAGCGTCTAATCCGCTGTTATCTCACTTGATTTCGTATGCGCTCGCAAAAGCGGGCTTGGAACGCCGTGGCGAGATAGCGAGACTTGTCATGACGATGCGGGGTGGAGATCGGCCCAAAGCCGCACACGAAATTTTCCCAGATGTGAGCGTAATGCCGCGCTCCATGTGGGAACCTTGGTTAGTCTTTCGCCGCCCCTTGGAAGGCCGAGTTCAAGACAACCTCAGGAATTGGAAAACAGGCGGCTTTCGTCGCCCGTCCGCAGAACGACCTTTTGGGGACGTGATTCAGTCCGCTCCCGCGCGTCCGAACGAGCGACGCCTTGCGCCCCATCCAAGCTTAAAGCCGCAAGATTTCATGCGGAAGATTGTCCGAGCATCTTTACCTCTGGGCGAAGGCATCGTCTGTGACCCGTTCGCGGGTTCGGGTGCAACGCTTGCTGCTTCAGAAGCTGTCGGATATCAGAGCATCGGCATCGAACGCGATGATCGTTACTTCAACTTGGCTCAGAAGGCCATCCCCAAGCTTGCCGATCTCAAGGTTAGCTCCTAAGGCGATAGATCCAGTTCGCCCTGAGCTTCGCGACTCCGTCTTTATGGAGAGTGGCAGTTCGTGTTCCAAGTTCTCCACGAGCGTTCTTTCGAAAGTCTGCACGCTCCACTTTGCACAAGTAGACCTCTTCGAAGCGCATGGGCCGTCGCTTGATCGCTGGCTGAGCAACTGTGTCGACGGAGTAGACAAAGACACACATCCACTGGTTTCGTGCCCCGTGAGTATCTACGGCGCCGCCACGTTTTCGGGTCGTCTTGATCTCGACGCCTTCTTCGCCAGACTTTATCGAATCGTCTGCATAGCGTCCTTGCACCAACAAGTCAGGGTGGCCGTTAAAATACTTGTTCTCCGTGAGTACGCGAGAATGTTTCGCCAAACTCGCAGTCAGCATGTCTGACAGCAATCCGGACATGATCGCCGGGCGCAGCATGTCGTCCAGTCGTTGAAGCCCCTTCTTCGAGAGTTCTGAGTTCACATCGAAGAAGAAGTCATAGATGTCCTGCATTGCACCTTCGAAATCTTTTAAACGCAACTGAAACGGCAGTTCAGCAACCTGATTAAAGGAGGTCTTCTCTACTGGATTTCGCTCGATCACTTGCCCCGGTCCTTGGTCGAGCGCCTAGCGAATAGCCAGAATCGCTTCTAGAGCACAAGGATCGCACGGATAATCACCGATCACCAAAGAAAAGACCCGCTTTCGCGGGCCTTTCCGTGACGCGGGGCAGGAAGAAGGTCAGGCCGCGAACAGCGCCTTCATCTTCTTAAGCGCGTTGGCCTCGACCTGTCGGATGCGCTCGGCCGACACGCCGTACTCGTCGGCAAGGTCCTGCAGCGTCATCTTGTTGTCGTCGTCCAGCCAGCGCCGGGCGATGATGTCGCGGGAGCGGGCATCCAGGCGACCCAGGCCCTCGCGCAGCAGCTCGAGCTTGCTGTCCTCGCTGTCGATGCGCTCGTAGGCCTGCGACGGGTCCTCGTCGTGCGCCATCAGGTACGCGGCAGGCGACGGCGGCGCGCGCTCGTCGTCCTCGTCGGCGGGCGCGTCGAAACCGATGTCGCGCCCGGACAGCCGTGACTCCATCTCCACCACCTCGCGCTCGGAGACATTGAGGTCGCGCGCGACGACGCTGACCTCGGCGGCATTCAGCCAGCCCATGCGCTTCTTGCTCTTGCGCAGGTTGAAGAACAGCTTGCGCTGCGCCTTGGTTGTGGCGACCTTGACGATCCGCCAGTTCTTGATGATGTACTCGTGCATCTCGGCACGGATCCAGTGCACCGCGAAGCTCACCAGGCGCACGCCGACCGCGGGATCGAAGCGCTTCACCGCCTTCATCAGGCCGATGTTGCCCTCTTGGATGAGGTCGCCGAGCGGCAGGCCATAGCCGCTGTACCCGCGGGCAACGTGCACGACGAAACGGAGGTGCGAGTGCACGAGCTCGCGCGCGGCGCCAAGGTCCTCGTCGTCGCGGAAGCGCTTCGCGAGGGCCTGCTCGTCCTCGACAGAAAGCACCGGGATCTGGTGCACCGCGCCGATATAGGCGTCTAGCGAACCGAGCGCGCTCGGTATCGGCAGGTTGTTGGCGACAAGGGCAGTGCTGGGGGTCTGGATGCTCATGGCAGTGAGTTTAACAGTGGACATCTATGACGTCGTCACCATGGAAAGGTTCCCAGCAGCACCATTCATGGAACGATGAGCCGGCCAGGGCATGTTGAGGATCATCGTCGTGCACATCGCGCTCCAGGCAGGGGCGCCGCAGCGGCGCGGCCCGCCCGAGCCGGTCAGCGTCGCGCGTCGCGCCGGGTCAGCGCCCACCGGTAGAGGGCGACATCGTCGGCGTGATGGGCCTCCACCCTGCCCCGGAACCCCGGCGGCAGGTCGTAATGGTCGTCGTCGCGCTCAGGGTTGGCCAGCGCGCACGACACCACTGGCTGCGCGTCGAGGTAGCGCCCCGCCATCCGCTCGACGTCGTCGACATAGTGCTCGGTGATGCCGATGAAATCGAAGTCGGCGGGGTCCACGCCCCACAGGTACTGGTGGTAGAGGTTGCGCATTTCCTCGCCCAGCGCAAAGCGCTCGAGCGACCAGTCCTCGTCGAGCATCCGGTTGCGCAGCGGCTGGCGCGGATCACTTCCGTCGTAGTCGCGGCGCCAGTAGGCGTAGTGAGACACGACGCGTTCGACCGGGTCGCGCAACCAGGTGATGTAGCGCTGCGGGCGTCCGGCCAGGCCGCGCTGGTACTTCACCGCCAGGAAATGCCCGTGAACGCAGTCGACATCGCCAGGGGGCATGCGTCGCAGTGCCTCCGCGCCCGCCAGCGCCATGCGCTGCCGGCGAAGCGGCGGGAACTGCATCGGAAGATCGTCGTAGTCGGCGCGATAGCGCGCACCGAACCGCGCCTGCAGCGAGTCGGCGAAGCTGGTCCCGGCGGTCTTGGGCATGTGCACCGAGACCAGCAGCGCGGGCCGTGCCGGGGCCTGCGTCGCCATCCCCGGCGCCTTCCCCCGCACCGTCATGCCGGGTTCGGACGCGGCCGTCACGTGGCTCCGCGTGCTGCATCTGGCCTCGATCATCGTGTCACCTCTCCGTCGGTGGCCGCCGGATGCATTGCTGGGCGCCGCGCACCCCTCCCTGGTACAACGCCGCCAGCGTGCTGTAGCGGCCGGCGATCCCACGCTGGCAGGCGCGTCAAGCCGCCGTGGCGCCGGGTGGCAGCGACCAGTCGATCGGCGTCCCGCCCTGCCGGCACAGGTAGGCATTGGTCGCGGAGAAATGCCCGCAGCCGAAGAAGCCCCGGTGCGCCGACAGCGGCGATGGATGCGGCGCGCGCAGCACGCGATGACGCTCGCGATCGATCAGCTTCCCCTTGGCCTGCGCATAGGCGCCCCAGAGCAGGAATACCAGCCCATCGCGCTCGCGGCCCAGCGTCGTGACGACCTCGTCGGTGAACCCTTCCCAGCCGCGGCCCTGGTGCGAGCCCGGCCGCCCGTCCTCCACGCTCAGCACCGCGTTGAGCAACAGCACGCCACGCGTCGCCCAGGCTTCCAGGCACCCATGCGCGGGCCGCGGCACGCCGACGTCGCGCTCCAGCTCCTTGAAGACATTGGCCAGCGACGGCGGCACCGGGACTCCATGCGGCACCGAGAAGCTGAGCCCGTGCGCCTGGCCGGCGCCGTGGTACGGATCCTGTCCCAGCACCACCACCCGCACCGCTTCGAACGGCGTCGCATCGAGCGCGGCCAGCATGCGCGGGCCGGGCGGATGGATGCGCGCGCCGCTGGCCTTGCGCTCGCGCAGGAACATCGACAGCGCGCGCATGTCGTCGCGGGCGAAGTACCCGCCGACGCGATCCTTCCAGGAGGGCTCCAACACCACGTCGGAACCGCTCATGCATCGAAGACCCCGCTCTGCGACACTTGTGCCAGCCGCAGCTGGAACAGTGCCTTGGTCACCAGCAGCCGCTCCTCGATCGGCTTCAGCACCAGGTCGTTGGCGCCGTCCCGGAGCAGCGCCATCTGGTTGACGCGGTTGAAGTCGCCGGTCATCACCAGCACCGGCAGGCGGCGCTTGCCGTACCCCAGCTCGACCCGGATCGCCTGCACCAGGTCGCGGCCGCTGAGTTCCCCTTTCAGGTAGACGTCGGTCAGCACCAGGTCGATCCCGGGCGCGTCGTCGCCGAGTGCGCGCTCGCGCAGGAACGCGAGCGCCTCCTCGGCGCTGATCATGTGGGTCACGCGCATCTGCTGGCCGGTCAGCATGCGCGTGGTCGCCAGCGCCACCGTTCGGCTGTCCTCGACGTAGAGCACGTGCGCGCCGGCGACCGGTGCCGGCTGCACGTAGCCGCGGATGAAGGCCGCCAGCGCGTGGTGGCCGTGGGCCTTGTCGAAATAATCGGTGACGTCCTCGGTGAAGCGCCGCGCCTCCAGGTGCGACTGCACGTCACCGGAGACCACGATCACCGGCACATACGCCTGCCCGGACGCCTCGCGGACCGCGCGCGCCAGCTGCAGGCCGTCGCCGTCGGGCAGCAACAGCGCGGTCGTCACCAGGTGCACCGGCGCCGCGGCCAGCGCATCCGACGCCTCCGCCAGTCCCGCGCAGCCCACCACCTCCACCGCGGGCAGCTCCCGCCGGAGCACGTCGCCGATCAGCTTGCGGACCAGCCGCGAGCCGTCGACCACCATGACCCGCGGCGTATCGCTGATCAGATGGCGGATGTCGTGGGCGAGCGACACGTTCATGTCCGGGTGGGCCGGGTCAGGCGCAGGAAGTGCCCGGTCACCACACCGGCGCCGACCCAGCCGAGCAGCCCGGACGCCCCCAGCACCAGCAGCGCCGGTCCCAGCGCGAACTCCTGGAGCGCGAACCGACCGCCATAGCTCGCAGCGAGTTCCGCGATCGGCGACGCCAGCCCGCGGGCGGCGCCTGCCAGCAGCGCCAGCGCCAGCGCGCCCGCCAGCAGGCCATACCAGGCGCCCAGGTACAGGAACGGGCGGCGGATGAAGCCATCGGTTGCGCCGAGCAGCTGCAGCACGCCGATCTCCTCCCGACGCGACTGGATGTCGAGCCGCACGGTATTGCCGACCACCAGCAGTGCACCGAGCCCAAGCAGCGCCGCCAGCACCCAGGCGCCGCGCGTCCCCAGCCGCAGCCATCCGTCGAGGCGCACGCGCCACTGCAGGTCGTGCTGCACCTGCTCGGCCTGGGGCAGCTGCGACAGCGACGTCGCCAGCAGCGTCTCGTCGCCGGCTGGCGTGACCACCAGGACGTGCGGCAACGGGTTGTCGCCGACCAGGTCCACCGCCTCTGCCAGGCCATCGATTGCCCGCAGCGCCTCCAGTCCGTCGTCGGGTGTGCGATGCGCCACTGCCCGGATGTCGCTGCGTCCGCGCAGTACGTGGGCCAGTGCCGCGGCGGCCGGCGCGTCGACGTCGCCACGCAGGAACACGCTGACCTCGCGGGCATCCTCGACCTGGCCCGCGAAGCGCTCGACATTGCCGAGCACCAGCCACAGGCCCAGCGGCAGCGCGAGGGCAACGCCCAGCACGCCCACGGTCAGCACCGTCGACCAGGGCCGCCGCAGCAGCCGGCCAAGGCTGGCGACGATGCTGTAGGCATGGTGGTCGGCCCAGGTCGCCAACGGCGACACTGGCCGCACCGAGGTGGCCGCTGGCACCGCGCGCGCCTCAGCCATCGGCGAGGTCCTCCGGGCGTATGTCGTCGGCGAGGCGCCCCTGGTCGAGCACGAGGACCCGCTTGCGCATGCGCTTCACCAGCGCCAAGTCGTGGCTGGCCACCAGCACGCTGGTACCGCGCTCCGGCAGCGCCGCGAACAGCGCCATGATCTCCGACGACAGGGTCGGATCCAGGTTGCCGGTGGGCTCGTCGGCCACCAGCAGGCTGGGCTCTCCGACCAGGGCGCGCGCGATGCCCACGCGCTGCTGCTCGCCGGCGGACAGCTGGCCGGGCAGCGCGCGCTCGCGGTCGCCGAGCGACAGCCGCTCGAGTACGGCGCGTACGCGCTTGGCGATCTCGCCGCGGCGCACGCCGCGCAGGATCAGCGGCAGCGCGACGTTCTCCGCGACGCTGCGGTCCGACAGCAGGCGATGGTCCTGGAAGACCACGCCCACCTCGCGACGGTGCAGCGCCACGCGCCGGCCGCGCACCTTCAGCAGGTTGCGCTCGGCGAACAGCACCGCGCCTCGGCTGGGTCGTTCCGACAGGTGCACCAGCCGCAGCAGCGTGCTCTTGCCGGCGCCGGAGTGGCCGGTGATGAACACCATCTCGCCGGCGTCGATCGCGAAACTGACGTCGGACAGCGCGGCGTGGCCCCCCGGATACTGCTTGCTGACATTGTCGAATCGCAGGACGCCCATCGCCGGGATTATGCCCGAGCCCCACGCGCCTTCGACGGCAGACGCGGCATCCACCGCAGGTGTGGCCACCATAGGCGCGGCGTCATGCGCCCGAGACGCGCCTCAGTGGCGCGACTGCGGCGCGCGCTTGACCAGCTTCCGCAACCCCTGCCCGATACGCGACAGCAGCGACGGCTCGTCGCGACCTGTGGGCGACGCCGCAGGGGCCGGCGCAGACGCTCGCGCGGCGGCCGCGGGATGTGGCGCCCCAGGCGTATCGCGCGGCGCCTTCGGCGCTGCCGCCGTCTTCGCACCAGCCTCCGGCTCGCCGGTTGTCATCTCCGCAACATCGCCATCGGCGACGCGACGGCCATCGCGACGCCGACGGCGCTTGCGGGGCGGTCGCGTGGACGGGTCGTCGGCGATGCCGGGAATCAAAGACGCCTGTGGCGCTGCGCCTTCCGCGACGGATGCCGGCCCGGACACCGGCGCCGCTTCGACGGCCGCGGCGGGTGATGCCGCGTGGGCAGTGTCGCCGGCGGCCTCACGGGCAGGGGCCTGCGCTGCAACCGCCGCAACGGTCGGCGCGGCCTGTTCGGTCGCAGCAGCGGCGCGCGGAGGACGTGGCGGGCGTGGCCCCGAAGCGCCCACCGCGCTCGATCCGCCTGCGCGTGGACCGCGTCCCGCCGCGCCGCCGCGGCCACTCGCGCCGGGGCGCGTGATGCCGCGCCGCGCATCTTCGGCGGCACGCTGCTCGCGCGCCTCGCGGAAGATCTCGCCGATGCTCTCGCCGTCGTCGGGCTCGAGCTCCACCCCCTCGCGCGGCTTGCGCGGCAGCGCGGTCATCAGCTCGGAGGTCACCGGCTCCACCGGGATCTTCTGCTCGATGTAGGCCTCGATGTCGGGCAGACTCTGCGCGTAGCGCTCGCACGCGAAGCTGATGGCGTCACCCTCGGCACCGAGGCGCGCGGTGCGGCCGATGCGGTGCACGTAGTCCTCGGCGTCGAACGGCAGGTCGTAGTTGTAGACGT
>PPFU01000428.1_pt1 | contig 16915 bp, 15 predicted proteins | sample 1535991 | NCBI WGS metagenome assembly PPFU01 (sample SAMN04901290, study PRJNA319586) | Hypolithon metagenome, whole genome shotgun sequencing project. | isolation source: Antarctic Hypolithon | place: Antarctica: Miers Valley | collected 2014
CCCCTCGCGCTCGAGCCCCTGCCCCGCCTCGATCAGCGCCTGCGAGAGGCGGGGATTGTCATAGCCGAGCACCGCCTCGAACCACGCCCAGTCCGGCCGCCGCGCCCCGCCGAGCAGCCGGTGGAGCACGTCCGCGCCGTGTTCGAGCGCCATGCGCGAAGAAGCATGGCCCGGCTCGGCGCGCAGCATGGCGGCAGCGCCCAGCATGGTGAAGGCGATTGCCCGGGGGGACCCGAGCTCAAGACAGGCGGGCAGCGCCTTATCATACCATTGCCGCGCCCAGCGTTGGATGCCGGAGCTCGGCGCGAACTCCACCGTATGCCCGAGCGCCCACAGCGCGCGACCGTTGGAATCATCCGAGCCCAGCTCTTCGCACCAAGCCCGGTCGAAGGCCATGAAGTTGCGGAAGCCCCGCCGCTCATCGTTCCAGGCGTGCTGGACGAAACTGGCGTAGATGAGCGACCAGCGCTCGCGCTCGCCATCCGAAAGCCCGGTGGCGACATTCATCAGCATCAGCGCGCGGGCGTTGTCGTCCAGACAATAGCCATGGTTCCGGTCGGGTACGATGCCGACCGAATGCTGCAGGATGCCGGTCGCGTCGCCGATCTGGAACACCGCCGTAAGGCCGGGCGTGGCGGTCAGCGGTGCGCGGGGGGCAGGCGGCGCCACCGCAGCCTCGATCAGCGCGGCGGCCCCATCGGCGAAGCGCGGCCAGATCGTCTTGCGGCCGCGGGCATAGGCGCGCCGTTGTAATTCGCCCAACTCCTCGGGGTGGTCGAGTAGACGGATCACCGCCTCGGCAATGGCCGCGGGCTCGTTGGGCGGGATCAGCACTCCTGCACCATCCGCCAACAATTCGCGCGCATGGAGGTACGGGGTGGCGACCACCGCCTTGCCCAGCGCCACCGCATAGCTGAGCGTGCCCGAGGTCGATTGCTGGAGGTTGCGATAGGGCGTGAGGTAAATGTCGCAGGCCTCGATCTGGTCGAGCAGTTCGTCGTTCTTGAGGAAGCGATTGTCCCACAGGATGTGGTCGGCCACCCCCAGCGCCTCGGCCTTGGCCATCAACCGTTCGCGATAAGCTTCGCCCTCGCGCGCCAGCAGATTGGGGTGTGTCGAGCCCACGATCCGGTACACCGCATTGGGATGCCGCGCGACGATCTGGGGCAGCGCCTCGATCACGGCCTGCAGCCCCTTGCCGGGCCCGAGCAGGCCGAAGGTCATCATCACTCGCCGGCCTTCCAGCCCTAGCAGCCGGCGGAAGCGCTCGCCGCGGCCGAACGGCCGATCGGGAGCGCCATGCGACACCACCTGGAGGATGCTATCGGGTGCGCCGTAACGCTCGCTCAGCAGCCGGCGCGAATGCTGGCTCATCACCATGATCCGGCTGGCCCGCTGGACCAGATGTTCGAGGATCGTGCGCTGGCGGGGCGAGGGCTCGTTGAGGATGGTGTGCGGGGTGAGGATCAGCGGGGCGGCCAGCCGGTCAACCAGGTGGCACACGAGTTCGCCATCGGGTCCGCCGAAAATGCCATATTCGTGCTGCAGCCAGACCGCATCGACGCCGCTCTCGTTGATCCGGCGAGCGGCCTCTTCGTAGGAGCGGGAGTCGCCTACGGCGATCGTGCCAGCGATGCCCTCGTAGGCTTGGGGGTCGGCCGTGTCGTCGAGCGCATACACGTCCACCGTGATCTGCGGGTGAAACCGTGCGAGCTGCTCGGCAGTGTCGCCGGTGAACGTGGCGATGCCGCATTTGCGCGGCGTGAATGTTCCGATCAGCGCGACGCGGCGGATCGGCCGCGCCACGTTCTGCTGCCAGCTGACGATCGGGCGCAGGTCGAGAACGGACGAATCATCCGTTTCGCTCCTGTCCGCGCTCGCAACACCCTCGACGTCCATAGACGCTCCTCCAACTAAAGCACCCCATTCGGCCAGACGTCTGCCACCGCCGGCTTCGTTCTGTTGTGCAATGCAACATCAACTGCCCGACCTGCAAGACGCTCAAGGCCGATCCCCGACCGCAAACCTCCGATAGCAAACATTTGTTTCTTTTATCGCGAGACGCACAGACGGCTTGATGCATTGCGCAACAATGCTCACCGGATAAACTGCCATTGACTGGGCCAGTTCCCGGAAGCGCTGCCGACCTGACCGCTCCGATTGCGATGGTGCAGCGCAAGAGAACCGACTCGACGCAGCCTCTCTGCCTGCCTAGACCGCCGGCCCGATGACAGGCGCCGCATCGTTCCTTCCGCTCGTGTTCGCGCTGTTGGCGGCGGGCGGGGTGGCCGGTTTCGCGGGCGGGCTGTTTGGGATCGGCGGCGGCTTCATCGTGGTGCCGGCGCTGGTGCTGATCCTGCCGCTGATGGGTGCGACCACCGAGCAGGTCATCCATGTCGCGGTGGGTACCTCGCTGGCGACGATCATCTTCACCTCCCTGCGCTCGGTGCGCAGCCATGCGCGGCGCGGCGCGGTCGATGGCGCGCTGCTGAAGAGCTGGGCGCCATGGGTGGTCGGCGGCACCATCGCGGGGGCGGTGGTGGCAGATCTCGTCAGCGGCGCCACTCTGGCGACGATCTTCGGCGCGGGCGTGCTGCTGTTCGCGGGCCATTTTCTCACCCCTGCGATCACCCCGACCACCGCCCCTCGAGATGCGCCCGGACAGGCGGTGCGCGGCCATCCCGACGGCGCGGCGAAGATTGCGCTCGCCAGCGGGACCGGCCTGCTCTCCGCGCTGCTGGGCATCGGCGGCGGCACCATCGCGACCATGGTGATGACCGTGTACGGCATGCCGATCCACCGCGCGATCGGCACCGCCTCGGGCCTTGGCGCGATCATCGCCATTCCGGGCGCCAGCGGGTTCATGCTGATCGGGCGAGCGGAAACGGGCCTGCCGTGGGGCTCGGTCGGCTATGTCAACCTTCCCGCGGCATTGGCAATCATCACCACGGCGGTGCTGTGCGCCCCGCTCGGCGTCGCCGCGGCGCACCGGCTCAGCCCGGTGCTGCTGCGCACGGTGTTCGGCCTCTACCTGATTCTTGCGGGCGTCACGATGATCGCCAACCAATAGCCGCCCCGTGCAAGGCTGCGGCGGTTCAAAGTCCGACCCAAACTCGCCGGGTGCGACCGACCTCGGGCTGGAGAGCGATTCGCCCCAGGCGATCGCCTGCTGCCGCCGCCGCCTGCCGTGGTTCGATATCGACCGCGAGGGCAACATCTACACCTCCGAGGTCAACGCCGGCCGCCGCCGCCGGGGCTTCGTGATGACCGGTTTGGCGCAATACCGCCGCGCCGCGCGCATTCGGCCCCGCGCGTTAGCTTGTCATTCACCGCCCGAAGCCTACATTGCCTGCATCTAGTCAAGGAACTTCGATGAGCGACAATCGCGAGCCGGAAACCGGCGGCAATCCCTGGGTCAGGAGCCTGATGATCTGGGGCGGGATCTTTCTTGCCCTGCTGCTGGTGGTCTCCATGTTGGGCGGCCCGCAGGAGGCGGCCGGCACGCAGCTGCGCTATTCCGATTTCCGCGAGCGCGTGGCGGAAGGCAGCGTCTCCGAGGTGCAGATCGCGCCTAACCGGATCACCGGCAAGCTGGAGAACGGCTCCACCTTCAGCACCATTCCGGTGCCCAACGACACGGAACTCACCCGCCTGCTCGACGAGAACGGGGTGGAATATGCGGGCACCGCGCCCGAAGAACCCAACCTGCTGCTCTACATCCTGCTCCAGTCGCTGCCGTTCCTGCTGATCCTGGGCGTTGCATTCTTTGCGCTCCGTCAGGTGCAGAAGGGCGGCGGATCGGGCGCGATGGGCTTCGGCAAGTCGAAGGCCAAGCTGCTGACAGAGAAGCAGGGCCGCGTCACCTTTGACGATGTCGCCGGCATCGACGAGGCACGCGAGGAACTGCAGGAGATCGTCGAGTTCCTGCGCGATCCGCAGCGCTTCTCTAAGCTGGGCGGCCAGATCCCCAAGGGCGCGCTGCTGGTCGGCTCGCCCGGCACGGGCAAGACGCTGCTTGCCCGCGCGATCGCCGGCGAGGCGCGGGTGCCGTTCTTCACCATCTCTGGCTCCGATTTCGTCGAGATGTTCGTTGGCGTCGGCGCCAGCCGCGTACGCGACATGTTCGAGCAGGCGAAGAAGAATGCGCCCTGCATCGTCTTCATTGACGAGATCGACGCGGTCGGCCGCCATCGTGGCCATGGCCTCGGCAATTCGAACGACGAGCGCGAACAGACCCTGAACCAGCTGCTGGTCGAGATGGACGGTTTCGAGGCGAACGAGGGTATCATCATCATCGCCGCCACCAACCGGCCGGACGTGCTCGACCCCGCGCTGCTGCGCCCGGGCCGATTCGATCGCCAGGTGGTGGTCTCGGTACCCGATATTGACGGGCGTGAGAAGATCCTCGCGGTGCACATGAAGAAGGTGCCGCTGGCGCCCGATGTCAATTCGCGCACCATCGCCCGCGGCACGCCCGGCTTCTCCGGGGCCGATCTCGCCAATCTCGTGAACGAGGCCGCGCTGCTTGCTGCCCGGCGCAACAAGCGCCTGGTCGCGATGCAGGAGTTCGAGGATGCCAAGGACAAGGTGATGATGGGCGCCGAGCGCCGCTCGATGGTCATGACCGACGACGAGAAGAAGATGACCGCCTATCACGAGGCTGGCCACGCCATCATCGCGGTGCACGAGCCAGCTTCTGACCCGATCCACAAGGCCACCATCATCCCGCGCGGCCGCGCGCTGGGCATGGTGATGCGCCTGCCAGAGCGCGACAATTACTCCTATCATCGCGACAAGATGCACGCGAACCTCGCGGTGAGCATGGGTGGTCGCGTGGCCGAGGAAATCATCTTCGGGCACGACAAGGTGTCGAGCGGCGCCTCGTCCGACATCCAGTATGCCACCAGCCTGGCGCGCAACATGGTCACCAAGTGGGGTATGTCCGACAAGCTCGGCCCGCTCCAGTACGAGGACCAGCAGGAAGGCTACCTTGGCATGGGCGGGACCCAGCGGACCATGGCTTCGGACGAGACCAACAAGGTGATCGATGCCGAGATCCGCGCGCTGGTGGACGGCGCACACAGTCGCGCCACCCAATTGCTGACTAAGCATGAGGACCAGCTCCAGCTGCTCGCACAAGCGCTGCTGGAATACGAGACTCTGACCGGCGAAGAGATCAAGCAGCTGCTGGAGAATGGCCGGATCGATCGTCCGGACCAGCCTTCCGGGCCACTGATGCCGCAGCCGATCCGCGGCTCGGCGATCCCCAAGGCGGGCAAGCGCTTCGGCGGCGGCACGGCTCCGCAGGGCGCCTGATCGACATCGGCAGATGAGAGGGGGCGGTGCCGAGTGAACCGCCCTTCTCGCCCGCTAGCTGATAAGGTTGGAGAGGGTCGAGAGCCCATAGGCGCCCCTCAGCCGGCGATAGATGTGTGACAGCGGCAACGCCGCTCCCGCCAAACACCGCCATCCGCTGGCGAGCTCTACCTCGCCAAGCACGGTCAACGCCACGAACAGCAGCGTCATGAAGCAGAGCGAATAGGTGATGAACACTAATAGGCGCCGAATAGCCGGCGTCAGGCGAACGGACGGGCCAGGAAAGGGATCGACAGCGGGATCAGCAGCGAGCTGAATTTGTAGCCGTTGCCCTGCAGCTTGTAGAGCATCAGCGAGGGATTCTCTCGAAATTTGGCGATGCCGATGTCGAGGAAGGCTCAACCGGTGCTCGGCACCTCGCTCTGCGCCGGTTCTTTGGCTGATGGGAGGAGCGGTTCGATCCCTGCCAGGCCGGTGCCGACCTGCTCCAGCGGAGCCAACTCCTATTTCATCGCCGCGCGGCGCAGATCGTCCTGTGGCAGCCCGACGGTGGCTTGTTCCACCTCCGCCTGTTGCTCTCCGAGCGCGGCGCGCGCGGCTGTGAAATCGGCCGGCGCCTCGATCCCCTGCGCAACGTCGCTGGGAGCCGAGAGACCGACCGCTTGGAACACCGCGAACATCATGAACACGCTAAACAGGAACGGCGCCATCGGCGAGACGAAGCGCGCCCGCTCGCCCTCGACATAGCCCCGGGTCAGCTCGCCCGGCCGCCGCGCCACCAGTGGGCAATGCGCGCCCAGCAGCCCGGTGCCGCAGTTCAGGCAGGCGGTCTCGTGCATGTGCCCGTCCTCGGGTGCGCCAGCGCCCGCTGGATCTTCGTAGGGGCCGGGGCCGGGGCCGGGCCGTGTCGCGCGCGCGCCTCTCCCGGCTCGCTAACGGCACGCGGCACGTCGCTCATTTCCCTTACCCTCGGCCGCTGATATCGCACCACCGGGTGCCGATCGGGTCGGAACAGGCCACGAACAGCGGTGTTGTTTGCGCAAAGGAGATCAGCCCGATGCAAGCCGAACGTCCTAACGAGAATCCCAAGGCGCACCCCACCTCCAACGCCGAGAAGGACCCTGCCGATTGGACGACCGGCGATGAGCCGATGACCGGCGCGCAGGCCAGCTACCTGAAGACGCTCAGCGAAGAGGCCGGACAGCCGGATGCCTACGATCCGGCGCTCTCCAAGGCCGAAGCCTCCCAGCGGATCGATGCGCTGAAGGAGACCACCGGGCGCGGCACCTGAGCCGCGCTCCCTGCAGCTCAGCCTCGGGCCAGCCGGCGCTCGATCGCGGTCCACAGCTGGCCGAAGCCGCGTGCGGCGGTGGAGACGGGGGCAAAGGCGCCGAGCGGCTGGCGGCGCGCCGCGCATTGTTCCACCGCGCTCGCCAGCGGGATCGCAGGCCAGTCCGGGTGCTCCGCTCGTAACGCTCGGTGCAGCGCACGGCGCTGATCCAGCATCGAGAGCACCGGCACCACCACCAATTCGCCACGCGCCTGCGCACGCACTTCCTCGCTCACCAGATCGAACGCCCGCGCCGAGAGCGGGGACGGCGGCAGCGGCACCACCACCACGTCGGCCGCGCGCAGCACCTGCGCGCTGATCTCGTTCAGCACCGGCGGGCAATCGAGCACGATGCGCTCGTAGCGCCGCGCCAGCCCCGCCGCAGTGCGCGCCAACCGCTTGCGCTTGCCGATCTGCGCGAACAGCGCATCGAGCGCGCGCAGCGATTCATCCGCCGGCAACAGGTCGAGCTTGCTGTAGGCGGTGCGGCGGATCAGCTTCTCCGGCTCGACATCGCGCGCGAATACGCTCTGCGCCGCGTGCTTTGGGCTGGGATCGACGCCCAGCAGGAAACCCGCCCCGCTGGCTGCATCGAGATCCCACAGCAGCGTCTTGCGGCAGGAGACCGACGCCGAGCACCAGGCAAGGTTGACGGCGATGGTCGTCTTCCCGACGCCACCCTTGACACTGTAGACCGCGATGACCGCCACGAGAGCGAAACTCCTTCCCCCGCGCTTCTGTTACAATTCGATGACGGAGGGCAACCCCGGATCGAACCGTGATCTGCCCGGATCTCGCAATATCCCCGCTGATGAACACGAAAAGGGCCGCGCCCACCGGCACGGCCCTTGATGGATCGGCTGCTGACCCGGCCCCAATACAGGGCTGGAAGCGTCTAGCCTTCGTAATCGCCGTTGGCGGAGGTGGAGCGCGGGGGCGCGGCGGCCGAAAGCCGCATCGCCTCGGCCGATTGGCTGAGCGAACCGATCGCATCGGCCTCGTCCTCCTCGTCGGGCAGCACGCGCTGCAGCGATTGGACGACGCTTTCGTGCAACTGCTTGGGCCGCACGGTCTGCTCGGCGATCTCGCGCAGCGCGACGACCGGGTTCTTGTCGCGATCGCGATCGATCGTCAGTTCCGCTCCGCCGGCGATCTCGCGCGCCCGCTGCGCGGCGAGCAACACCAGGTCGAACCGGTTGGGGATTTTGTCGACACAATCCTCGACGGTGACGCGCGCCATGGGCACTCCAGTAAAGCAGCTTTTCGGAAAGGAGGGCGGATAGGGTGTGCCCCTGCACAAGTCAAGGTTTCGCCCCGTGCGCGCTCTGCTACGAGAGGCCATGAACCGCGTCGAGCAGCCCAAGCCCTATCAGGATCCGGCGGCCTTCACACTTGAGGCGCAGGGCCACAGCCTCACCGTCCTGCCCGGTGGCCCGGAGCGCATGAAGGCGCTGCTGGCGCTGATCGACGGCGCGCAACGGCGGCTCGATCTCGCCTTCTACATCTTCGCCCCTGATACCAGCGGCGAGCGGGTGCGCGATGCGCTGGTCGCCGCGGCGCGGCGCGGCGTGGCGGTGACGCTGGTCGTCGACGGCTTCGGCGCCGAGGCCGATGAGGAATTCTTCGCTCCGCTGATCGAGCAGGGCGGCGCCTTCCGCTGCTTCCACGCCCGCTGGACGGTGCGCTACCTGATCCGCAACCACCAGAAGATCGTGCTCGCGGACGACGCAAAGGCGATGCTGGGTGGTTTCAACATCGAGGATGGCTATTTCGCCCTGCCGGTGGAGGACAGCTGGACTGACCTCGCAGTGACCATCGAGGGCCCGGTGGTCGCCCGCATCATCCGCTGGTTCGCCGAGCTGGACGATTGGGCAGCCCACCCCCAAGAGCAACTGTCCGCCATCCGCCGCAAGGTCCGCCAGTGGGATGCGGGGGAGGCGCCGGTGCAGCTGCTGATTGGCGGGCCGACGCGGGGCCTGTCCAGCTGGGCCCGCTGCGTCGGCCGCGATCTGGTCGCGGGCGAGCGGCTCGACATGATGATGGCGTATTTTTCGCCCAATCCGCGCCTGCGCCGCCGCATGGCCCGCATGGCGAGGCGCGGCGCCACGCGGCTGGTGATGGCCGGCCGGTCCGACAATCCCGCCACCATCTCTGCGGCCCGGGCGCTTTACGGCAAGCTGCTGAAGGCGGGCGCGCAGATCTGGGAGTTCGAGGCCACCCGCCTGCACACCAAGCTGATCGTCATCGACCATGTGGTCTATCTCGGCAGCGCCAATCTGGACATGCGCAGCCTCTACGTGAACCTGGAGATCGTCCTGCGGATCGAAGACGCCGCTTTGGCCGAGCGGATGCGGGGGCTGATCGAGCACGCTCTGCCCGCCTCGCGCGCGATAACCCCCGAACTGCACCGCAGCCGCGCCGGGCCGTTCACGCGCCTGCGCTGGTGGGCGAGCTGGTTCCTGGTTTCGGTGGTGGACTACACCGTCAGCCGGAAGCTCAACCTCGGGCCGTAGCGCCGGGGCGCTTCTGACCAGCTTCAGCCGTAGGAGCCGCCCCCGTAATCGCCCTCCGCAAGGTCGGAAAAGCGGGTGACCTTGGGCTCGAATCGCATCCGTACCTTGCCGGTGGCGCCGTGCCGCTGCTTGGCGATGATCAGCTCGGCCAGGCCGAACACGCTCTCCATCTCGGCCTGCCAGGCGGCGTGAGCCTCGGTCACCTTCATGTCGCTGCCGCCGTGCGGCACCTTGGGTTCGCGCGAGGCGACGTAATAATCCTCGCGGAAAATGAACCACACCATGTCCGCGTCCTGCTCGATCGAGCCCGATTCGCGCAGGTCTGACAGCATCGGCCGCTTGTCCTCGCGCTGCTCTACCGCGCGGCTGAGCTGCGAGAGCGCGATCACCGGAACCTGCAGCTCCTTGGCCAGCGTCTTCAAGCCCCGGCTGATCTCGGAAATCTCGTTGACCCGGTTGTCCTGGCTGCGCCCGCTGCCCTGCATCAGCTGCAGATAATCGATCACGATCAGGCCGATATCGTGCCGCCGCTTCAGCCGCCGTGCGCGGGTGCGCAGCGCCGAAACAGAGAGCGCGGGCGTATCGTCGATGAACAGCGGCAGCTCGGCCAGCCGCTGGCTGGCGTAGGAGAGCTGCTGGAAATCGTCACGGCTGATCTTGCCCATGCGCAGCGCCTCGCTGGGAATGCCGGCCTGCTCTGCCAGGATGCGGGTGGCCAGCTGGTCGCTGGACATTTCGAGGCTGAACAGCGCCACCCCGGCGCCGACCGATTTTTCGATTCCGTCGCGCTTGTCGCGCAGCAGCCGGTCGGCGCAATTGAAGGCGATGTTGGTGGCGAGCGAGCTCTTGCCCATGCCCGGTCGCCCGGCGATGATGATCAGATCGCTATTGTGCAGCCCGCCGCATTTCTCGTTGATCGAGGCAAAGCCGGTGGTCTTGCCGGAGACGTGGCCGCCGGAATTGATCGCGGTTTCGATCATCTCCAGCGCCTTGCCGGTGGCACCACGGAAGCTTTCCGCCTCGCTGTTGCCCGTGGCCCCCTCGGCCACCTCGAACAGGCGCGCTTCGGCCGTTTCGATCTGTCGCATCGGCTCGACCTCCTCGGAGGTATCGAGCGCGCTTTCCACCAGCTCGCGGCCCACCCGCACCAGCTCGCGCAGCAGCGCCAGATCGTAGATCTGCTGCGCCAGCGCGCGCGGGGCGAGTAGGCCCTGTCCATCGGCCGTGAGCCGGGCCAGGTAGGAGGTGCCGCCCAGCTCGGCCATGCCCGCATCGCCATCGAAATAGGGCTTCAGCGTCACCGGGGTGACGACCATCTGCTTGTCGAGCAGGATTTGCGTGCGCTCGAAGATGCGCCCGTGCAGCGGCTCGAAGAAATGCTCGGGCCGCAGCGGCACGTTCATCTCCTCGGCCAGCCGGTTGTCGATCAACAGCGCGCCCAGGAACGCCGCCTCGGCCTCCAGATTGGCGGGCAACGCGCGGGTCGCGGGCGCCCCAGGCGTATCGGGCGAGTCGCCGGCCGAATGGGCCGGGGCGCGGGGGAGGGAGATCGTGCTGGCCATGGGGCCACCGCTGATGCCCAACGATCAGGGCGACAGCAAGGCCGCGCTCGCGATGGGGCACGGTCCGCCCCTGTGGATAGCGGGGATGGCCAGCGCGGGCCGGTGCATGCCTGCCCGCCACCGCCCCGAGCAATCGGCGTTGCCCCGCCGGCCCCGCTCTGCAAAGAGCAGGCCTGCACGATGACCGACCTGCCCGACCCTATGATCCAGCCCGCCAGCGACCGGCGCATCGCCGCCGTCACGCTCGACGAGGCGACGATCCTCTCGCGCAACGAGGATGTCGAGCGCGAGCGCGAGGCGGCGCTCCGCGACCTGGTGGCGGACAACAGCTTCACCCCCGTGCGCGCCACCGAACGCGGGCAGGCGGGGCCGTGGTCGCTGCATCTCTCGGTGATCGACGGGCGGCTGGCGATCGCGGTGGTCGACGGGCAGGGAGCGGATGCCGGCACGATCGGCCTCGGCCTTCAGCGCTTCCGCCGCGTGGTGCGCGAATATTTCGCCATTTGCGATTCTTACTACAAGGCGCTGCGGCGCACCTCGGCGCAGGAGATCGAGACGATCGACATGGCCCGCCGCGCGATCCACGACCGGGCCACGCGCGACCTGCTGGAGGCGTTGGAAGGCAAGGTCGAAACCGATTTCGACACCGCCCGGCGGCTGTTCACGCTCATCTGCGTGCTCCACATTCGCGGATGAACCGGGCGGGCGATCCTGCTGCGGAGCGGCACGAGGAGCTGGTCGCAGCCGCCCGCGCGGCGCTGGCGCAGGCCTATGCGCCCTATTCGAATTTCCGCGTCGGCGCGGCGCTGCTGTTCGCCGATGGCGCGCTCGTCACCGGCGCCAATGTCGAGAATGCGAGCTACGGCCTCACGCTCTGCGCAGAGACGGTGGCGGTGGCCCGCGCCATGAATGATGGGCGGCGCGGCGGCCTCCTCGCGCTGGCGGTGGCGGGCGAGAGCGCGCTGGCCGCCCCCTGCGGCCGCTGCCGCCAGGTGCTGCACGAATTCGCCAGCCTCGGCGGCACCGATCCGCTGGTGCTGTGCGCCGGGCCCACCGAACGGCGCGACTATCGCCTCTCGCAGCTCCTGCCGGAGCCCTTCGGCCCGGACACGCTCGAAGCCTAGCGGGCCCGTCTCACCCCAGCAGCGGCACCCGCGCCAGCATCCTGTGCGAAGTGAGGTAGAGCGCCCGCCCGTCCTCGCCGACTGCCACATTGGCCACCGCGCTGCCGGTGGTGATGATCCCCAGCAGCGTGCCCGCGGGTGAAAGCACATGCACCCCGCCCGGCCCGGTGGCGAACACATTGCCGCGCGCGTCGGTCTTGATACCGTCCGGCAAGCCCGGGCGACCGGCGGCCTGCTGCTCGCGCATGTCGTGGAACAGGCGCGGCGCCCCCACCGGCACGCCGCTCGCATCCAGCGCATAGGCCAGCACCTCGGGCCGCTGATCGTCGGACAGCGCGAGATACAGCGTGCGCTCGTCGGGCGAGAGCGTCACGCCGTTGGGCCGCCGGTGGCGGTCCAGCAGGTGCAGCGTGCCATTCGCAGCGCGCAGATAGAGCCCGTTGTGCTCCACTTCGCGCAGCGGCGATTGCTCGGCTTCGGCCAGGCCGTAGGGCGGATCGGTGAAATAGATCGCGCCGCTGCGCGCCACTACCAGGTCGTTGGGGCTGTTGAAGCGCTGGCCCTCGAACCGGTCGACCAGCACTTCCTTGCGCTTCGTGGCCAAGTCCAGCCGGCTGACCGCGCGCGTGCCGCTATCGGCGAGGATCACGCTACCCGCTTCCCGCCCCAGCGCCATGCCGTTGGCCCCGGCCTCGCGGATCCCCTCCGGCACCTCACCGGCGAGGCCGGAAGGCTGGAGGAATTGTTCCACTTCGCCGCCGGGCCCGTAGCGATACATCACATTGTTGGGCGGATCGTTGAACAGCAGGTATCCCACCGGCACCCATACCGGCCCCTCGGCCCAGCCATAGCCGGTGCCCAGCACCTCGGCCCGCGCGGCGGGATCGACGATCGCCGCCAGCGCCGGGTCGAGCATCTCCACCTCGCCCACCAGTTCGCCGGATGGTGCGGACGAGTTGGCCAGCGGCGCCGCGCAGGCGCCCAAGGGCAGCGCCGCCAGCCCGGCGAGGCCCGTCAGCAGCAGCGTGCGGCGGGTGGGTCTCAGGCGAACGGCCACAGCAGTGCCGCACAGGCGAACATCACCAGTCCTGCGATTGTCGAGCATAGGGTCCAACTCCGGAATGTCTGCGCCTCGGTAAGGCCCAGGAACTGCTTGACCAGCCAGAAGCCGGTATCGTTGACATGGCTCACCACCGATGCGCCCGCACCGATCGCGATCGTCACCAGCGCCACCTGCCCGGGCGAAAGCCCAGCCACGGCGATCAGCGGCGCGGCCAAGCCGCCGGCGGTCACCATCGCCACCGTGGCCGAACCTTGCGCCACCCGGATGAAGGCGGCCAGCAGAAAGACGAATACCAGCGCGGAAAGATTGGCCGCCGCCACCAGTTCGGTGATCCGCGCGCCGGCGCCCGACTGGATCAGCACCTCCTTATAAGCCGCCCCCGCACCGACTACGAGAACCATCAGCCCGGCCGGCGCCAGCGCCCGCGTCATCACGTCGGAGATCGTCGCCAGCGGCGCGCCCAACCCCCGCAGCCACACCGCCACGAAGGCGCAGGCGAGGATCAACGCGGTGAACGGATGGCCGAGGAACAGCACCGCCTGCCGCAGCGGACCATCGGCCAGCGCGCCTTCGGCCAAGGCCGCGAGCATGATCAGCCCGAGCGGCACCAGCATCGCCGCCAGCGCCGGGCCGAAGCCGATCTGTGCCAGCGGAGGCGCCTCAGGATCTTCGAATTGCGGCGGCGGCGACTGGTCACCGAAGCCGGGGGCCGAATGCGCCAGCTTTGCGAATACCGGCCCCGCGATGATCGCGGCGGGGATGCCGCACAGCAGGCCATAGAACGCCAGCAGGCCGTAATCGGTGCCGATCAGTTCGGCCACCGCCACCGGCCCCGGGTGCGGCGGCAGCAGCGCATGCATCGTCAGCAGCCCGGCCAGCAGCGGTAGCGCGAAATAGGTCACCCGCCGCTGCGCCCGCAGCGCCAGCGTGGTCAACAGCGGCGCCAGCACGATGAAGCCGACATCAAAGAACAGCGGAATGCCGACGATAATGCCGACCACGTTCAGCGCCCAGGGCGCGCGGCCTTCGCCGAAGGCGTCCAGCAGCCGGCGGGCCAATGCGGCCACGCCGCCGCTCGCCTCCAGCAGCCCGCCCAGCATCGCGCCAAGGCCGATCACCACCGCCACGAAGCCGAGTGCCTCGCCCGTGCCGGTGCGCACCGCCTCGATCACGTCCTGCGGGTTGCCGCCAAGCACCAGCCCGGTGCCCAGCGCCACCACCAGCAGCGCAATGAAGGCGGGCACCTTCAGTCGCAGCACCATCGCGATCAGCACCGCGATGCTCGCGGCCACGATCGGCAGGACAGGCCCGGTGCCCTCGCTCATGTGCCCCGGCCCGCGGCCCTTCGCCGTCCCTCAGGCCGGGGAACGGGCGTTACCACCAGGTTGGAACGCAGCGTGCCCGCGGCCGGCAGGCTCCTGCCATAGAGCCTCATCCCGGCACGCGCGATCTGCCCCGAACAAACCCCACCATGGGTCATCGGCCCCGGATCCCCCCAAAGTCGAAGTCCGCCGCCCGGTGTTGCGAGCGCGCGGACGGTAGCGGTATCATCCTTGCCGGCCTCCGCAAAGACCCTGCTCACGGGGCAGAACCTCAGGGCAAGCGTGAGCTTTCCCCGCGTAAGAGCCTCGCCGTCGCGGGCTTTACTGGCGAACAAAATTGGCCCCGCCGCTCTCGCCAGCCGCGAGGTGTCAGCCCGGCCAGCGTTGGAGTGAATCAGCCGGTCGGTGCCAGCAAAGTGACCTGTTTGTTGGCCGCCGACGGCCTAGTCGGTCCCTGCCTTCTTCGTCAGCGCCGAAGCGAGAGCGCGGTGCCAGCCGGCGAGCAGCGCCGCGCGGCTCTGCTCGTCCATCGCCGGCTCGTCGCGATGCATGTCCCGGCGGGTGGCCGTGAGCGCCGCGAGATCGGGCCACACGCCCACTGCCAGCCCGGCGAGGAAGGCCGCGCCCACCGCCGTCGTCTCCAGATGCTCCGGCCGCTCGACCGGGATCTGCAGCATATCGGCGAGGAACTGGCACAGCCATTCATTGGCCGCCATGCCGCCATCGACGCGGATGGCAAAGGGCGCATCGCCGCCATCGGCCACCATCGCGTCGATCAAATCCAGCGTCTGGTAGGCGACCGCTTCGAGCGCCGCGCGCGCCAGATGCGCGGCCTGCGTGGCAAAGGTGAGCCCGGTGATCGTGCCGCGCGCATCCGGGTCCCAATGCGGCGCGCCCAGCCCCACGAAAGCGGGCACCATGTAGACGCCGTTGTTGCCCTCCACTGCGATGGCCATGTCGTCGGTCTGGTTGGCGTGGGTGATCAGGCCCAGCCCGTCGCGAAGCCATTTCACCGCCGCCCCAGCGGCGAAGATCGAACCCTCCAGCGCGTAGCTCATCCGCCCGTCGAGCCGGCAGGCCGGCGTCGTCAGCATGCCGTGTTCGGAGGCGACCGCCTCCTCGCCGGTGTGGAGCAGCAGGAAGCAGCCCGTGCCGTAAGTCGCCTTGGCGGTGCCCTTCTCAAAGCAGGCCTGGCCGAACAGCGCCGCCTGCTGGTCGCCCGCAATCCCGCCGATGGGGATCGCCGCGCCCAGCAGCTCGGGCAGTGTGGTGCCGAACAGGTGACTGCTATCGTGCACCTGCGGCAGCAGCGCCATTGGCACGCCGATCAGCGCGCACAGCCTCTCGTCCCAGGCCTGCTCGTGGATATCCCACAGCAGCGTGCGGGCGGCGTTGGTAACGTCGGTGGCGTGGACGCCGCCGGTGAGGCGCCACAGCAGAAAGCTGTCGATCGTGCCGAAGGCCAGCTCGCCCCGCTCGGCGCGGGCGCGGGCGCCCTCGACATGGTCGAGCAGCCAGGCAATCTTGGTGCCCGAGAAATAGGGATCGAGCAGCAGGCCCGTGCGCTCGCGCACCAGCTTCTCATGCCCGGCCTCGCGCAGCGCGGCGCAGGCGCGGGCGGTGCGCCGATCCTGCCACACGATCGCGCGATGGATCGGCTCTCCGGTGGCGCGGTCCCACACCACCGTTGTCTCCCGCTGGTTGGTGATGCCGATCCCGGCGATCTCGCCCGCCGCCAGCCCAGCCTCGCCGATCGCCTCCTTCATGGTGGCGAGCACGTCCTGCCAGATATCCTCGGGCTCGTGCTCCACCCAGCCATCGCGCGGATAATGCTGCGTGAATTCGCGTCGCGCGGTGGCCACCGGCTGCGCGGCGGCATCGAAGATGATGCTGCGGCTCGACGTGGTGCCCTGGTCGATGGCGAGAACATGCGTGGCTTGCGGCACTGTTGCGCTCTCCCTGCCTCTCCGTGGCGCCGGCGGCGGCACGGGCGGGCGCAAGCGATCTAGCAGAGCAGGGGGTTGGAGGCCAAGTGCAGGCGCAGCGTCGAAAAAGGGGCGCCCGGTCTCCCGAGCGCCCCTTTTCTGGCAGTGTCAGCGCGCTGGATCAGGCGCTGTAATACATGTCGAACTCGACCGGACTCGGGGTGGTCTCGAAGCGGAGCACCTCTTCCCACTTGAGCTCGCAATAGGCGTCGATCTGGTCCTTGGAGAACACGTCGCCCTTGAGCAGGAACTCGTAATCCTTGTGCAATTCCAGCAGCGCCTCGCGCAGGGAACCGCACACGGTCGGCACCTCGGCCAGCTCGGCCGGGGGCAGGTCATACAGGTTCTTGTCCATCGCATCGCCCGGGTGGAAGCGGTTCTGGATGCCGTCCAGCCCGGCCATCAGCAGCGCCGAATAGGCCAGATAGGGGTTGGCCATCGCATCGGGGAAGCGGAACTCCACCCGCTTGGCCTTCTCGCCCGAGCCATAGGGAATGCGGCAGGAGGCCGAGCGGTTGCGCGCCGAATAGGCCAGCAGCACCGGCGCCTCAAAACCGGGCACCAGCCGCTTGTAGCTGTTGGTGGTGGGGTTGGTGAAGGCGTTCAGCGCCTTGGCGTGCTTGATCACCCCGCCGATGAAGAACAGGCAAGTCTCGGACAGGCCGGCATAGAGGTTGCCGGCGAACATCGGCTTTCCGCC
>PPFU01005721.1_pt1 | contig 16904 bp, 13 predicted proteins | sample 1535991 | NCBI WGS metagenome assembly PPFU01 (sample SAMN04901290, study PRJNA319586) | Hypolithon metagenome, whole genome shotgun sequencing project. | isolation source: Antarctic Hypolithon | place: Antarctica: Miers Valley | collected 2014
TCAGCCCGCAGGTGGCCACGCCGCTCGGCGGCGAGCCGCAGCTCGCACCGCCCAGGCCCGGCGCTGGCGCACAGACGGAGCAGATGCTCGCCGCAGACGGCATGTTGGGGCGGATCAAGCATTCGGTGACCGGTGGCTGACGCCGAACGGAGGGTGACCGGCGCGCGACCGGCCCCGTCTCTGCAGAAGCTCCGGTGTCCGACACCGGAGGCTTCTGCGTGGCGAAGGGCTTCACCACCGCCCGCCCGCGCGCGGCGAGTGTACGTGCCTGACGGCCAGCGACAGGGTGCGTATGAACTGGCGTGACATAATGCTTGGCGCGCCCGAGGCGATGATCCGCACGCTCGTCGTTGGCGTGCTCGCGTATGTCGCGCTGATCGTGCTGTTACGCATCTCGGGCAAGCGCACGCTATCGAAGTTCAACGCGTTCGATTTCGTGGTCACGATCGCGATCGGTTCGACGCTGGCCTCCGTGCTCCTGAGCGAAAGCGTCGCGCTCTCCCAGGGCGTGATCGCCTTCGCTGTGCTGCTCGGGCTGCAATTCATCATCACCTGGCTCTCGGTGCGCGTGCACGCGATCCACTCGCTCGTGAAGAGCGAGCCAGCATTACTCGTGTACCGGGGTGACTACTGCGATGAAGCACTGCGCCGCGAGCGGGTCACGCGCGCCGAGCTACGGGCCGCCGCGCGCAACCAGGGCTACGCGACGCTCGAGAAGATCGAGGCCGCGGTGCTGGAGACGGACGGCACGATCACGTTCGTCACGGACGCACCTGATGGGACCGCCTCGACGCTCCAGGACATCGACCGCTATCCCGGCCCGCTCGACGACGGCACTTCAACGGGATACTGATCCGGCCTGCGGAAGCGGCGAGCAGCGGGGTGTGCACGGCGTTGCTGATCCGGTCGGCGAGATCACGTACTCTTCGGCGGGCGACGTCGCAAACGTCCTCGACTGTAATCGACCGGCAGCCAACCGCTGGTCGATCGCTGGTGGGCTCTGGACGTTGGGCGCTGGGCTCTGGCTACCACGAGAGCACGCCAATGTCCAACGTCCGGAGCCCAGCGCCCACCAGCCATCGACCTAGCGCACGCGGACCCGCGCAGCGTATGGCCGACATCGATCGACTCGGGCGCGAGCATCGCGAATCGCATACGAGGGTCTCACCCCCCGGTTGTCCTCTGCGACGCTCCACGTTCTTTGCGATTGGAGCTGTGACTGATCCGGCGATCAGGCGGTGCGGAAGCGGCGAGCAACGCGTGCGCACTGCGGTCTGATCCCGCGCCGAGATCGGGCTCTATTCGGCAGTCGCCTCAGTAGCCTCCGCGGCAGCATACCTAACCGAGATGCTGCCGGATTGGGGGCCGGTGGGTGAGCGAGTCCGAGCCGTGATCCGGCGTTCCCCAGCTCGATCGCGCAACGCAGATGCTGCCGAACGAGGCATTCGCCTGCGGATTCCGAAACCGCGCCTGCCTGCGCTCGTGTAGCAGCTCGGCGCTGTCGGTAAATCGATCCGCGTCGTCGGTTGTACCCCGCGACTCACGGGTCAGGAGCCCAGTCTGGCACCGATGATGCAAGTCACGAATGTACGTGATCATGGGCGCACCAAGCTGATTGAGAGGCGGTGCGGCGCGCCGATTACGGTGAGGCGCCCTCATCAGGGTCGACACATTCACCCCGCACGAGCCGGAGGATGGAATGGCAGAGCTACACGTAGAACGGAAAGATCCAAACGTATGGCCGTGGATCCTCGCAGGACTGGCGCTTCTGGCGTTGATCCTCTGGTTCATCTTTGGTCGCTCCGATGATGCGGGACCGGTCGTGGTCGACACGGACACGACCTCGACGTTCACGACACCCGCCGCGGCGGTGCCGGTCGATGAAGGAACGCCCGCAGCGGTGACGGCCTTCATGCAGTTCGTCGACAATCAGGGCGCGGCCACTGCAGCCGGTCTGTCGCACGAGTACACGGCGGACGGGTTACGTCGGCTGGTCGCCGCGCTGGATGCCCTTTCGGATCGCGACTCCGTGTCGGGCATCGCGCTCCAGCCCCGCTTCGACGAGATCCGCCAGCGGGCCGACGTGATGCAGCAGAATCCCACCTCGACCGAGCACTCGTTGCAGGCGCGTGAGGCGTTCGTCATGACCGCCGGCGTCATGGAGCAGATGCAGCAGAGCGGCTTCTCGGCCGATCAGTCCGCGATGACCGAGGTACGTACCGCCGCCGAGTCGCTGCAGCCGGGGACGATGCTGCTCGAGCAGTCGCAGCAGGTGGAGCGATTCTTCGAGCGTGCGGGCAACGCGGTCCGCAGCATGGCGGGGATGAGCGGCACCACCTAATGCGCGATGGCGCGATCGGATACGACCGCACTGCGGGAGCCGTCGAATGCATCGCCCGACGTCTCGCTCCCGGCGAACTTCTGACACCGAACTCCAACTGGAGAAATACATGAAAAAGACACCAGACACGTCACGCACGGGAGCATCAGCATCACGGACGACTGCCACAAGTGGCATGAACGACACCGCGGCCGGGCAGCTCAGGCATCTGAACGACATGGACGATTTCAAGGTCGCCGATGGCGAGCCGGATATCCGCGGCTGGGATGTGAAGTCCAGCGACGGACGCAAACTCGGCGAGGTCGACGACCTGATGGTCGACACGGCGCTCATGAAGGTGCGGTACATCGAGATGAAGCTTGACAAGGAGCTCGTAACCGACAATGACCGGCGTCATGCGCTCGTGCCGATCGGATCCGCGCGGCTCGACGATGGCTCGGACAACGTGATCGTGAGCCTGCGCGGCGACGAATTCGCCGAGCTTCCGCCGTACACCCGCGGCAAGTTCTCGCGTGACGACGAGCATACGCTGATGGAGCGCTACGGTCACTCCGCGCCGCGTAAGGCGGGCGCCGCGACCGACGACTTCTACGCCGGCGACCACTTCGACGAGAACCGTGCGTTCGGAGCGCGCCGCCAAGGCGCGAAGCGCGACAACGCCAACTATCTCACGCGTTCGGAAGAGGAGCTGGCGGTTGGAAAGCGTACGGTCGAGGCTGGATCCGTTGGCGTGAGCAAGCACGTCGAGACGGAGCATGTGAAGAAGACGGTCCCGGTGACGCGCGAGGAGGTCACGGTGGAACGCCGCCCGATCTCAGGCGCGGCGGCACACACGGGCGACGCACGCATCGAGGACGGCGAGATTCGCGTTCCGGTGATGGAGGAGGAAGTGGTCGCCACGAAACGCGCCGTTGCGAAGGAGGAGGTCGTCATTCGCAAGGAGGCCGTGCAGGACGAGAAGATCGTCGAGGCCGATCTCCGCAAGGAACGAATCGACATCGATCGCGACACGGATTCGCGAACAGATCGACGATAGTCCCGTCTCCCACAACACGGCGCGCGAGTCTTCACGATCGCGCGCAGTGTTGCGTTCGGAGCGATCAGACCCACCCTGCTGATGGAGGAACCGATGATTGGGACCGCGAAGGACGGCACCCACCGTGCGCGACCCGCCGATGCTCCCACAGTCGCCGACTGGGCCGCTGATGAGCGGTGGTGGCGCGAGCACTACCGCTCCCGCCCGTATGTCGACGCCACACGCACGTTCGCCGACTATGCGGCCGCCTATCGGTACGGCTTCGATGCCGCGCGCCGCACCGCGCACCAGCGGTGGCGCGAGGCAGAGCCCGTGCTGCGGAACGACTGGGAAGCCTCGCGCGCGACGCTCGGTGCGTCGTGGAGCATGATGTGCGGTGCCGTGCAGGATGCCTGGTCGCGCGTGACCAGCCGCGAGCGCGAACAGCGCCGCCGCCGCGCCAGCATTCACGGTGACGCGATGCTCCTCGTGTAGCGACGGGCTGCTGCACCGCGTCCCAATCGACGCCCAAGTCTATCTGAACACCGAAGAGGCATGCACCGCACTTGCGGTTGCATGCCTCTCGTGCGTCAGCCCATCGATCTTGATCCTGCCCCGCCACCACGACTCCGGGGTTGTGAGGACGCCCCTGAGGCGCTCGGTGTCGTGGTTCGCATTGGGCACCGGCTTCATGATGAACGAGCCGTTCCTCTGCGGCAGTTCTCTGCGACCTCTGCGATTGGAGTCGTTGCAAGCCGGAATCGCGGTGACGGCAATCAGGTGGTGATCCACGGCTGCGGTCCTTCAAGAGCGACAATCGCGGAGGTCGCAGAGTACGCAGAGAACCGCCGCAGAGAGCCACAGAACATGTATGGAGCCCTACCCCGATCAGCCGCTATCCGTTGCCCCAGAGCTCCTTCAGCCGCTGGTCGCGCCCGCATCCGTTCCGGTAGAATCGGTAGCGGATGGGGTTTTTCTTGTAGTACGACTGGTGGTACTCCTCGGCGTTGTAGAACACGCCAGCCGGCACGATGCGCGTGGCGACCGTTTCGGTGATGCGATCGGACTGCTGAATCGCTCGCTTCGATGCCTCCGCCTGTGCCTGTTCCGCCGGCGTCGCATAGAAGATGGCCGATGTGTACTGCTCGCCCTTGTCGCAGAACTGGCCGGTCGCGTCTACGGGATCCACGTTGCGCCAGAACACGTTGAGCAGCTGCCCATAGGTGACACGCGTCGGATCGTAGAACACCTGCACCCCTTCGATGTGACCCGTGTTGCCCGTCGAGACCTGCTCGTAGGTCGGGTTCGCGACCCGTCCGCCCGTGTACCCCGAGACGGCGTCGATCACCCCGTCCACCTTCTCGAAGTCGGCCTCCGTGCACCAGAAGCACCCGGAGGCGAACGTCGCGACGGCGCGTTGCTGGCTCGCCGCCGGCGCGTCAGGCGGCGCGTCCATCGTACCGCCCTGGGCGGTCGCGACGACGAACGCCATGATGACCGCCGTCCCTGTGACGGCGCTCATGGTGCGCCACACGGGGCGCTTCGTGCTGCTCTGGGGCATGCGCACGGGGCTCACGTTCTCAGTGCCGGAAGTGTGGTGCCGGACGCGACGAACTGCAGCGCGACGCCATTGTTACAGTACCGGAGCCCCGTTGGCGGGGGACCGTCGTCAAACACGTGACCCTGGTGGCCACCGCAGCGCGCACAGTGATACTCAGTGCGCGGGATGATCATCTTCCAGTCGCGCTTCGTCGCCACGCGCCCGTCGATCGGCGTGTAGAAGCTCGGCCATCCGGTTCCGCTGTCGAACTTGGTCGTGGAGGCGAACAGCGGGAGGTTACAGGCCGCGCAGATGAACGTGCCGGCGCGCTTCTCCCGGTCGAGCGGGCTGCTGCCTGGGCGCTCGGTGTCCTCGTCGAACAGCACGCGGTACTCCGCGGGCGTGAGCAGCTTCCGCCATTCGGACTTCGACTTCACCAGCTTCTTGAAGTCGTCACCACCGGGTCCCGCCACCATCGCGGCGTCGAGGCTCGGCAGCCCGTTGATCGCCGGGTAAGCGACCGCGGCCGCGCCCAGCGCGACGGCGGATCGAAGAAAGGTGCGTCGTTCCATTGGCATCCTCGTAGAAGCAGACGATTACACCGGCTGAAGCACGCCGTGACGTACATAGTCCGCGGCCGCCCATTCCGTTCCCGAACCCGCGGGAGGCGCCGTCGTGTTCTTACTGATACACCACATCCGTCGCGATGACTCACCGCTCACCGCGCCGCTTTCGTGGCCATGAAACGCCGGATGTGCACGCCGAGCCGCTCATGCGGCGTGCCTCCTGCACCAGGGCGCTACGCGCGTCTGATGGGCGCAACCTGCTAGACGTGCGCCGCGCGTCCCTCGCGCGTGATTTCCAGCACCTTACCCGCCGAACCCAGTGATATGGCTCTCGACGCGCTGATCTTCGACATGGACGGAACGCTGCTCGACACCAACCAGGCGCACGTCCGGGCCTGGTCGGAGGGGTTCCGCGAGCACGGCTTCCAGATTCCCGACGACCGGATCGGGCCGCAGATCGGCAAGGGCGGAGATCTGCTCCTTCCCGCCCTGATCGGCGCACGCGCCGAGGAGCAGAAGGGGGACGCGATCCGGGCGAGCGTCAAGGAAGCCTTTCAGCGCATCGCGAAGCGCGAGACGTTCCGGCTCTTCGACGGCGCGGAGGCGCTGGTGACGACGCTCCGCCAGCGCGGGCTCGCGCTCGCGCTGGCGACCTCTGCCGGCGAGGAGGACCTCGAGGCGATCATGGAAAGCGCCGGCGTCGACATCCGCGAGTGGTTCGACGGGGTGGTCTCCAAGACGGATGTTGCCTCGAGCAAGCCTGAGCCGGACGTGGTCCTCAGCGCCGCCGAGAAGCTCGGCGTGTCCCCGGCGCAATGTGCCATGGTGGGCGACACGCCCTTCGACGCCATCGCTGCACGGCGGGCAGGGGTTGTCACTCTGGGCGTATTGAGCGGCAATGTGGTCGCCCCCGATACGATGCGTCAGACGTTGATCGCTTCGGGAGTGCGGGGCGTCTGGCGCGATGTGGCGCACCTCGCGGCCGAGCTGGATGACGCGTTGCGGTGCGCCTCTCCCACACGCGTGAGCCTCACCCGGCAGCTCCAGGAGGAGCTCATGCACGAGGCGCTGGCCGCCGCACGCGAGGGGATGGAGAATGGCGAGGCGCCGATCGGCTGCGCGATCGCCGACGCGGACGGACAGGTGGTGGTGCGCGCGTACAACGAGATGCAGCGGACCGGGAACAAGACCGCGCACGCGGAGATCGTCGCGTTCGCGAAGGCGGCCGGACGCGTGCCGGTGGATGCACGCGACTTCTTGCTCGTCTCGACACTCGAACCGTGCGTCATGTGCACCGGCGCGGCGATGGTGGGCGCGGTGGACACCATCATCTTCGGACTGCCGGCGCCGGCCGACAACGGATCCGGGCGTGTCACGCCCCCGGAAAGCCCGGAAAGCCAGATGCCGCGCATCGTGGGCAACGTGCTCGGCGCGGAGAGCCGTGCCCTGTTCGAGGAGTGGATGGAGCGGCATGGCGATACCTCGCAGAGCGAGTACATCCGGCAGCTCCTGAAGGCGACGCGACCGGACGGCGCGGTGGCGGCCGGCGCATGACCCTTCCCGTGCGCCCACCGCTGACGGGCATACTGGAGACGGCGCTCTACGTCCGGGACCTCGAGCGCAGTGAACGATTCTGGCGCGAGCTCCTCGGCGCCGAGCTCTTCCTGGCAGACGATCGGATGCGCGCCCTCGATATCGCGGGTCGCCAGGTGCTGCTCCTCTTCGCCACCGGCGGGTCGGCGACCCCGTCCGACGTCCCGGGGGGGACGATCCCACCGCATGACGCGACTGGTCGGATGCACCTCGCCCTGGCCATTCCCGCCGACGCACTCGCGGCGTGGGAGGAGCGCCTCGCCGCACTCGGCGTCTCCGTGGAATCGCGCGTGCGGCCTCCACGCGGAGGTCAGTGCATCTACTTCCGCGATCCGGATGGGCATCTGATCGAGCTGGCCACGCCGGGCGTCTGGCCGACGTACTAGAGCGGTGCCTCACGCGACGTCGCCTGCGGATCGATGCGGCGTGCTGCTCGACGCGCCGTTTGGCTGAGTCGGCTGCGGGCACCATTTGCTCGAATGCGGTAATTCGCTCTTGACGCGGCCATGTTCCCTGTCGACTTTCGCCCTGCGCCGCAGCCGGTCATCGCGGCGGCGCAGGGGGATGCACGTCACGCACGCTCACCCGGGAGATTGGGATGATTCTCGTCGCTGGCGGCACTGGAAGGGCAGGCCGTGAAATCGTGAGGCTGCTGCTCGCTCGGGGGTTTCCGGTGCGCGTCCTCACACGCGAACCGTCGCGGGGGCGATTGCTCGCGCTGCAAGGCGCGCAGGTCGTGGCCGGTGACGTTCGAGACCGCGAGGCGGTGGGCGCCGCGATGGAGGGCGTCCACACGGTGATCTCCGCCGTGCACGGGTTCGCTGGACCGGGGGCGACGAGTCCCACGGCCGTGGACTGGCGAGGCAATCTCAACCTCGTGCAGAGCGCGTCGCTGCACGACGCAGAGCACATGATCATTCTCTCTGCGCACGGCGCCGCGCCCGATCATCCCATGGAGCTCTACCGCATGAAGCACCGCGCCGAGGAGGCGCTGAAGGCCTCCGGGATGGCGTGGACGATTCTCCGGGCGACGGCGTTCATGGAGACCTGGGCGACGCTCGTCGGGCAACCGCTGCTCACCACCGGGCGAACGACGATCTTCGGGCGCGGACGGAATCCGATCAACTTCGTCTCGGCGCACGACGTTGCCCGGTTCGCTGAGTTGGCGGTGATGGACTCCACACTCCGCGGGAAGGTGGTCGAGGTTGGCGGACCGGAGAACCTGACGTTCGAGCAGGTTGTCTCCATCTTCGAACGGGAATCGGGGCGGCAGGGCACCACGACGCACATCCCGCGGGCGATGATGCGGGCGATGTCGCTGCTGCTGCGGCCGATCAAACCAGGGATGGCGCGCCAGATTCAGGCCGGCGTCGTGATGGACACCGTCGACATGACGTGTGACGGGAGCGCGCGGGCCTGCCGCTATCCCTCTGTCCCCCTCACCACCCTCGCCGGGGTCGTGCGGCGCGATCACCTCCAGGCCTGACCGCCGCGTCCACCGGTCACGTCGATTTGGGCACCCGACCCGACCGGCGGCCGCCTTGGAGCGTCAGACCCCCCGCGTAAGGTGTGCGGACATCCCCGTTCGTGTCGCTTGCAACACGGACAGGAGCCGGGCCCGACATTGGGGAACCTCTGCACAAGTCTGCGGTCGCGCTGCGGGTGTCGCCGGGTAGGCGCGGGACCGAGGCGTAGCTATGCTACGCCGCAGGGCCCGCAACGACGCCGGCGGCCGCGAACCACTCGCAACCCGGAGGGCTCCGCGGGGTTCCGCCAGACTCGTGCAGAGCTTCCCCCGTCAACCTGCTCAGGACGCCGCTCACCGCTCGCCCCGCCGCCGTGCCCGCACCCGACCACAACCTGTTCGTCCATGAGGACCCCGCGACAGTGGGGGCCTGGTGCCGCGAGCGCGCCGTCAGCGGTTCCGTGTACGTGGCCCCGTCGGCGGCCGCCAGGCGGCACGCGATCCGGCGGGTGGTGGATGCGAGGGGGGTGACGCTGGGGCTCACGGTCACGTCGCCGGGTCGTCTGCTGCCACTGCTGGAGCTGCGCGCGGGCCTCGCCCCACCCCGCATGCTCACGCCGACGCTCGAGCGGATGCTGGTGTCCGCCGCGGCGCGCGACGCCTGCGTCCCCCTCTTCGACGACGCCGGCTTTGATGCCCCCGCCGGCGCGGTGCAGGTGGTGGGCGCGCTGATCCGGTCGCTGCGGCTGAACGGCATCGGGCCGGGGCAGTATCGCGACAGCGGCGGCGATGCGCGCGCGGCCGAGGCCTACGCGAGATTCGAAGCCGCCCGCGCCGGGCTCGGCTACGCGGACGAGGCCGAACGCATCGCGCGGCTAATCGACGCGGGGATGCCGTCCGTGCCGCTGGTGCTCGAGGATCCGGCGATCCCGCATCGCGCCGCGCTGGAGCTGCTCCGCGCGGCCGTCGGGGCCGCTCCGTCCTGTCAGGTCGGCATTTCGCGGTGCTGGGCGGATGGGGCGACGTCCAGCACGCTCGCGCACCTCGAGGCGCTGGGGTTCAGTCCGCGTCAGGCGCCGAGCGTCGAACGGACACCGCCTGCGATGCGTGCGATCGGCGGCGTCGGCATGCATGACGAACTCGAACTCGTCGCGCGCGAGATGCTGCGGCTGATCCGCGGCGGGGATGCGTCGGTCCAGCCGGGCGACATTCTGGGCGTCGCGCCGAACGGGACGTATCTGCTGGCGCTGCACGAGAGCTGCCGCCGCCTGGGCATTCCGGTCGCGAGTCCGCGCCGGATGGACGTGCTGGAGGTGCCGCTGGTCCGGACGCTGCTCGAGACCTTCGCGCTGCTCGCCGAGCCTGACGAGGACACGCCCGAGCGCGGACTGGCGCTGCTCGGTACGCCCTACGTGGGGCTCACGCTCAACCAGCACGACCGACTCGCGCGCGAGTTGATCCGTCGGGGGCTGGGCTCGCTGCGCAGCTGGCGGCGGCATGCGGCGAGTACCGGTCGCGCGCGCTTCGCGGAGTTCACGCAGGCGGTGCCGCTCCTCGCGAAGCAGATCGAGGGCTTGCGAGCACCGCGCGAGCTGGCCACGACGCTCGCCTCCCTCGGACTGGATCACGGCTTCGTATCCTCGGGCCGGCGAAGCGGCCTATCCGCCGAACGGGATGACAGCGTTCGCATGGACCAGCAGGGGTGGGAGACCCTGACGCGGGCCGTGGAGGAGCTGGATCTGGCGCTGCACGAGTCCGGCGTCAGGCAGCTAACGGCGCGCCGTTGGCTGGGTGAGCTGACGGCGTCCCTCGTCTGCGAACAGGTGCGCATGGATGCGCGCGGCGCGCAGGGCGTACACCTCACGATTGCCGGTGCGGGACTTCCGACTGCCTCGCATGTCTTCGCCGTCGGATGGCGCGAAGGGTTGGTGCCGCGGCGCACGCGCGACGATCCGCTGCTGCCGGACCGCGTCAAGCGCACATTGAACGCTGCCGGCGGTGTCTTGCCGCTCGGCGCCGACCGTGCAGCGGCGGAGTACGAGCGGCGCGAGCGGGTGTGGCGTGCCGCACGCGAGTCGCTCACCATATCCTGGCCCTCGACGGGCGCGGACGGGGAGCAGCTGCTGCCCTCCTTCTACCTCGACGACCTCGGCGTCACGGATCGCACGGTGCGCGGAGCGGGGGATACGACCTGGCCGGTGCCGCTGGCAGCCTCACGCGGCGAACGCGTCGCGCGTGCCACCTTCCTCGCGCGCCACCGGCCGGCCGCCGACCTCGGCGAGGAACTCGAGCTCGTGCGCACCACGCTCGGTTCGCTCACGCACGCTGAGCAGCGTGCGTATGACGGGGCACTTCATGGCAAGCAGACGTTCGTACTTCCCGCCGACGTGACCGCGGAGCTTGCGCCGCTTGCGGGTTCCATGTCGGCCAGTCAGGCGCGGATGGTCGCGCACTGCCTGTACGAACATTTCGGAAAGCGGCGGCTCCAGCTCGAAGCGCTGGTGGCGCCGCAATTGGATGCACGTCTCCTCGGTGTGGTCGCGCACGGCGTCCTGAACGACCTCGGCGCGCTCGGATTCGATCCCGCCGCGCTGGATGTGACGCTGGACCGCTGGTGGGCCGAGCAGCTTCCCGTAGCGCTCCGCGATGGACACCACGTGCGGTTCGAACGTGAGATGCTCGGCGCACAGCTCGCGGCCCTGGTTGCGGGCGAGCACGCACATCTGCTGCAGTCCGGAAGCCGCGCGGCGCATTTCGAGCTCTCGTTCGGCCTCGACGGAGCGGGTCGCGACGCTGCCTCACGACCCGAAGGGCTGCGGGTCGCGCTGCCAGAGGGCGCGATGCTGGCGGAGAGCACGCTCCGCGGCTCGATCGACCGGGTGGATGTCGTGGAGCGCGACGGACGGCTGTATGGCGTCGCGGTCGACTACAAGCTGGGCAGGGGAGATTCGAACCGGACGGAGATGGACGAGATGGCCGATTTCCAGCTTCCCATCTACTGCGAGGTCCTGCCCCGCTTCGGCATCGAGCCGGTGGGCGCCTTCTATCTCGGCATTGCCAGCAACGAACGATCGGGCGTGATCCGCGAGGAGTTCGCCGATGTCTTTCTCCCGGCCGCATCAAAGGGAGTCAGTCGGCTCGCGGCCGATGGATTCGATACCTTCATGCGCGATCGCCAGCACGCGCTCCGGAGCGAGATCGCGCGGATGGCGCATGGTGTGCTGGTGACCCGGCCTCGTCGGGACGACTGCAAGTACTGCGACCTCTGCCCGGTGTGCCGGATCGGAACGTTCGGTATCGGGGGGACACGTGACGACGAGTAACATGATCACGCGGTTCGAGCCGCTCGCGCTCGACCATCGGTCGCGCGCCTCACGCGACCTGGAGCGCGATCTCGCCGTCACGGCCGGCGCCGGTGCCGGCAAGACCACGGTGCTCGTCGACCGGTTTGTGCAGATCGCGCGGGATCCCAAGCTCGGGCCGGAACGTATCCTCGCCATCACCTTCACGCGGAAGGCCGCCGTGGAGATGAAGGAGCGTGCGATTCGCGTGTTCGAGCAGGCTGGCGAGGTCGATCTGCGCCGTCAGACGGAGGCTGCGTACATCTCGACGATCCACGGGTTCGCCGAACGCGTGCTTCGCGAACGCCCGTTCGACGCACGCATCGATCCGGCGTTTACCGTCCTCACCGAGTACGATCAGGCGATCTTTCTTCAGCAGGCGCTGCAGACAATGTATGCGCGCCCGGACCTGCGCGCGTTCGCGCCGCGGCTCGGGAAGGAGCGCGTCGGCGGGTGGCGCGTCTTCTCGCTCGTGCGCGACGTCGCGCAGCGCATGCGCGAGGGGTCTGCCGCGGTGCGGACGGAGGCGGGGGTGATCGGGAACGACGACGCCTGCATCGCGCTCGGTCTCGAGCGTGCACAGGCGCACGTGAGGCGGATGGAGGCACGCATGCTGGCCGTCCTCCGCATGCTCCACCCTCTGATTGACGGCGCGACGTTCAAGAGCCGGGGCTCGAAGTATCAGCAGTGGCAGAACTATCTCGAGGCGACGCGCGGCTGTCTTGCGGCGGCGTCGGTGAGTGACCCCGCCGCCGTGTGGCGCGCCACCAGCTTCACGAGTGAGATCCCACCTGGCGAACGCGAGCCGATCCGGGCGTTCATCGATCAGATCAAGAAGCTGGCGCCGGATGCCACGTACGCGGACTGGGGTGCCCAGGAAGCGCTCGAGCGCGAACTGCTGCCGCTGAAGCGGGCGATCTACGCCGCGGCGGATGTGATCACGGCCACCTACCTGGCGCACAAGCGCCGCACTGGCGCGCTGGATTTTCACGACCTCCAGCACCGGACCGCCGCACTGTTGCGCGACAATGCTGCGGTTCGGGGCGAGTATGCCGATCGGTTCCGGCACATCCTGCTCGACGAGGCGCAGGATACCGACGAGTTGCAATACGGAATCGTCGAGTCGCTACGCGGATCACCAGCCCGCAACACGCTGTTCATCGTCGGCGATCCGAAGCAGGCGATCTATGAGTTCCGCGGCGCCAATCCGGACGTCTTCCACGCCGCGCTCGCTCGGCTCCCCGAGCCGGACCGGCTTCAGCTGCCCGAGAACTTCCGCAGTCGACCGGAGATCGTCTCCTTCATCAATGGGGTGGGTCCGTCGCTCCTGCCCGATCAGTTCGTGCAGATCGTCGCGCGTGCCGACTACGGCGGTCAGGCACTCGGCGCGGTCCCCGCCGTGACCGCGCTGTACGCCGTCGCGCAGGAGACATCCGCAGATGGAGAGAAGCCCCGATTCGAGCCGATCGCGGAGCTTCGACCGCGTGAGGCAGCGGCGGTCGCCGAGGAGATCGTGCGGCTGCTGCGCGAGGCGCCACTCGTGCGCGATCCTGATTCCCGTGAAGTTCGGTGGACACCGTTGCGTCCGCGGCATGTGGCGATGCTCTTCCGCACGCGGACGGCCATTCCGTACTTCGAGCGGGCGCTCGCCGACCGCGGCGTGCCGTATGTCACGGCCTCGGGGCAGGGATTCTATAACCGCGCCGAGGTGCTCGACTGCATGATGCTGCTGCGCGTGGTGGCGCAGCCGCTGGATGATCTCGCGATGGCGGCGGTGCTCCGTTCTCCCTTTGCCGGTGCGAGCGATGCCGACCTCTGGCGACTACGAACGCTCGACGGGGACACCGCACGACGCCGGCCACGTGCACTCTACTACGCGCTCGGCCGCTATGCCCCACTCGCCGAGTTCCACACCAGGCTTGTGGAGCTGCGCCGACGCACTCGCGGCGGTCGTGCGTCCGAGGTGCTCGAGGACGCGCTGCGCACCTTCGACTATGCGGCAGCGGTCGCGGCGCACCAGGACGGACCCGCAATGCTCGGCAATCTGGCCAAGCTGCGGCGTCAGGTGCGGAACTTCGGCGCGATGTCGCCACTCGATGCGTACCTGGAGCTGGAGCGGACACGCGAACTGATGCCGCAGGAGAGCACGGCCGCACTCGTCGGTGCGGCCGATGATGTCGTGGTGCTCACCACGATCCATCAGGCGAAGGGGCTCGAGTGGCCGATTGTCTGCCTCCCGAACCTGCAGGCTTCCGGATCCGGCACCCGCACCGAATTCAGCGCGCGGCACGGGGTGGTCACGTGCAAGCCGCTGGACGCGAACGGCGAGGTCGCCAACCTGATGTCGCTCGCGGCCATCTGCAATGAACTCGATCAGCGCGCCGAGGCCGAGGAGCGACGCCTGCTCTACGTTGCCCTGACGCGCTCGCGTGAGCGGCTGATCCTCTCCGCGAGCGTGAAGCCGACGCAACTCGTCGCGAAAGAGGAGGATGCGTTCCGTGCCCCGCTCTCCTTCCTGCTCAGGAGCACGGAGGGCACGCTTCGCGATCCAGGCGAGCGGGATCATGACTCGTACCGCACCGTCGTGCGGCATCTGAATGGCGCGGCCGCTGAGTGCACGCTGTTCGAGCGTAGTACGCCGCTCGCGCGCAGCATAACGCCGCGTGTAGTGGTGGCACATGCGCCGGAGCGGAGCATCGCTGCGGCACTGCCCGTCTCGCTCAAGGTGACCGAGCTGCTCTCGTACCGGCGCTGCCCGCAGGTCTACCGTTTCTCGCACACGTTGGACATCTCCGAGAACCTGCCCCACCGTGCGGTGGTCCGTGGCACGGCGGAATCGGGGCTGTCGCCGGTGGAGCTCGGAACGGTGGTGCACGCGATGCTGGAGCGCGTCCGCTTCGATGCACCGGACAGCGCGGCGGAGGTCACGCGCCTGCTCGACGGCGCACGGGCGGAGGACATCCCCGCGCTGCGCCGGATGCTCGACGGCGTGATCAACGGCGAGATCGGCGAGGCGGTGCGGGTTGCCGCACGAGTGGAACGGGAGTGGTCGTTCGCCGTACGTGTTGGTGGCGTGCTGATGGAGGGTGTGATCGATCTTGCAATCCAGGCGCCAGACGGACGGTGGACCGTCCTCGACTACAAGTCGAACGACTTCAGCCGGACAGGCCGGCTGGACTACCTGGTCGACTACTACCGGCCACAGCTCGACTTGTATGCGCTTGCCCTCTCGCAGTCGGGGCTCGGCGTGGTCAGCGAGTGCGCCCTGGTCTTCCTCAACGGACCGCGCGTGCAGCGCTGGGCATTCGACGCCGAGGCGGGAGAGATCGCGCACTGGTCCCGCGAAACGGTCGAACGCATCGCGGCCGAGGACTACCGCACGATGGCCGGACCGAAGTGCGAGCTGTGCGGCTATCGCAAGCGAAAGGTGTGCGACATCGGGCGGACGTGGGTCGCACCCGCGATGGCGCCATCGATGGATCCCAATCAGCCAGTGTTCTGATGATGCCTCCACGGAAGCGCGCGGGCACGGCGCCGGCGGATCCAGCCGCGGGCACGGCGCCGGCGGATCCATCCACGTCCGCCAGTCGCAGCGCACCGAAAGTGCGACGCTGGGTCGATCTACTCGCGGCGTTGCTCGTGAGGCACTATCCGGCGACGTTCAGCGAACTCGCCGAGGACGTGCCGGCCTATCGAGAGTCGGCGAAGGCGGAGTCGGCGCGCATGCGGATGTTCGAGCGGGACAAGGACGAGCTTCGCGCTTTCGGCGTGCCGATCGAAAGCGTCACGATGGAGGGGGACGATGGTCCACGCGGCGCCTATCGTCTGGCGCGGCGGGACTTCTACCTTCCCTATCTGCATCTGGTCTCGCCGCAGGGGGAGCCTGGCAGCGCGCCGCGCCGGATCGATCGGTACGGCTACCAGGCGCTGATGACCCTCGCCTTCGAGCCTGATGAGCTCGCCGCCGTGGTTGCCGCGGCCGTGCGCGTCCGCACACTCGGCGACCCGTTCCTGGCCGGGGAATCGGAATCCGCCATGCGGAAGCTGGCAGCGGATCTTCCGGTGGATGCCGCCTCCCACGCTGACGACACGACGATCCTCCGCACGAACGCCACCCCTCCTGCTGAACTGTTCGAGTTGGTCAGCGATGCGCTCGCGCGCCGGAAGGTTCTGGAATTCGACTATCACGCGATGAGCACCGACCGATCCGAGCGCCGCACGCTGGAGCCATACGGACTCTTCTTCGTCGGTGCGCACTGGTATCTGGCCGGGCGTGACCGGGATCGCGGCGAATTGCGCAACTTCCGGCTAAACCGCATGAGTGCACCCGACGTGAACGAGCGGCAGCCGCAGACGTCGGACTACGAGATCCCTGCGACCTTCTACCTGCGTGAGCACGCCCGATCGCGAAATGCCTGGGAGCTTGGCGACGGCGATGCCACGGCGGCGGTCGTCGAATTCTGCGATCAGACCGGTGTCACCGCCGCCGCCGCACGACTCGGCGCTCCGGTGGAGGGCGCTCCGAGCCGGCGCCAATTCCAGGTGCGCCGTGGTGAGCCGTTCGCCCGCTGGCTCCTCTCGTTCGGCGGTGACGTGGTCCCCATCTCGCCACCGTCGCTGGTGGAGCTCTACGCCGATCACGTCAGACAGACGCTCGCGCTCTACCGCGACGACGCGCCGATCACCGACGCTGCCGGAGCGGAGCCATGAGCGAGACCGCTGCCGCACAGCTTCGCCGTGTGCTCCACGTCATCCCGCAGCTCGCCGACGGCGAGGAGCATCAGATCGCCGAGGTCGCGGAGCGGGTCGGAACTGACGAGGCGACGCTGCGGCGCGACCTCGGCTCGCTCGTGAATCGGTTCGACGAGCCAGGCGCGTTCGTCGAGGGTGTTCGACTCTATCTCGAATCCGAACGCGTCGCGCTCGTCTCGAACCACTTTCGGCGGCCGATGCGACTCACGGTCGCCGAACTGCGCGCGCTCGAGCTCGGACTGGCGATGCTGCGCACCGAGTCGCCGCCTGACGAGCATCGGGCCATCGACC
>PPFU01008570.1_pt1 | contig 16893 bp, 16 predicted proteins | sample 1535991 | NCBI WGS metagenome assembly PPFU01 (sample SAMN04901290, study PRJNA319586) | Hypolithon metagenome, whole genome shotgun sequencing project. | isolation source: Antarctic Hypolithon | place: Antarctica: Miers Valley | collected 2014
GATCTCGCTGCGCGCATCGAGCGTCTCGCCCATGACCACGGCGAGAACGGCCATTACGGTCGCATCGTCGCGCTTGGCCAGCTTGGCGAACAGCGCCGCCAATCCCTCGCCTTCGCCGCCGGTTACCGTGGGTGTCTCGGCATCAAACCCCAGCAGCGCCAGCACCGCGCGGCGCTTGGCATCGAAGGCGACCTCGGAGGCGCTGGTCTCGACGCTCTCGGTCACAGCATCGTTACGCGAGCGCTGCGGCTCGACCCGCACCGCCCACAGCGGCGAACCCGCGATCATGTGCGCGACCGCGACCCGCAACGCCACGCCCGGCTCGCTGGCCAGCCTTGCACACACCGCCGCATGGCGATGAAGGTCGAGGTAGTCGTTCACGGCAGCGGTGACCTCGGGCCGGGCGGGCTTGTCGATCACCTCGCCGCGCTCGAGCTGGCGCGCCTCCTTGGTGGTGACGTAGCCCTCGTGGAACTCGACCTCGCCGCGACGGTCGATAGCGATGTAGACCTTGCCGCCCTTGCCCTTTGCGCGGCGCTCGTGCTCCCAGGTATAGAAGGGCTGTCCGGGTTCGAGGATGACGACCTCGCTCCATCCGGCCTCGCGGTAGGCGTTGGCCAGTTCTTCGATGGCTGCGTTTTGCGCGGTCCAGAACCGCCCGGCGTCGGCGAAGTAGCTGTCCTCGCCGAACAGGTCGGCGACGACCGCCCCGTCGAATGCAGCAAGATCGAACAGTGCCACCTTGGTCGATATCGTGGCCCCTCCGAACAGCCATGCTTTCAGCTGCTGCCCGACCGGCGCATAGGCGTCCTCGCTGTCGAACAGCGTCAGCCACTCGCGCTGCCTCGCCTTGGGGGCGAGCGTCAGGTGGCGGACGGTGGCGGCGTCGATCGCGTCCTTGCGAAAAAGACCCCGGATACGCGGCAACAGATTGCCGAGCGCGAGGGTGCGTTTCACCTGCACGTGCGTGAGGCCGAAGGTCAGCGCGATATCTTCCGGGCTGCGACCTTCCCTGACCAGCCGGGTGAAGGTTTCCCAGCGGGTGACCTCGTCGGGGTCGAGCCGGGCGATATTCTCGATCAGCGAGGCTTCGAGGGCTGCGGCATCGTCTCCGGCTTCGATCACCGCGCAGGGCAGTTCCTTGATCCCGCCGCCTTCGTGGGCCACGGCCAGCGCCGCGTGATAGCGCCGCTTGCCCGCGATGATTTCGTAGAGGTGTCGGCACTACCCCCCTCGCCTCGCTCGGGACAGTCTTTGGCCCGCACGATCAGCGGTACCAGCACTCCGCGCGCCCTGACGGACGGAAGGATGTTGGCGATGTCGGGGGCCTTGCCCTTGGCGCGCATGTTCGCAGCCGAGATCGACAGCTTGGCTAGGTCAATATGCCTGAGTTCCATGATCCTTCTCCTTCACCGCACAAACCGCCGCCGGAATGGCGGGGGGAGCGGCGAGGAGCGGACCGGCAGGCCCGCCGACAGAGGCGGGCCGCACCCAACGGGCTGGAACGAAGTGGAGGATCTGAGCGTGAGCTCAGGTTGCGGCACGCCGCGGCGGGCCTAGAGGGAAGCGGCGCTCCCCCCGCCAGGCCGAAGGCAGGGCCCACAGCGCCAGCGCGCGGAACGCGCGCTGTCCGCAGCCCGGTGCGAAGCACCGGCCCGCGTCAGTCGATCGTTATCCGGATGGACCGAGACGCCGCAGTGCGACTCGGCGACGCCGCAAGCGGCGCAGAGCGCGGTCACGCCAAAGGCGTGAGACGCCTTGGGACTTAAGCCTCAGCTAAACCTGATTACGCCAGGGTACCTTTTCACCGCATCTGACCGCCGTTGGCCTACCCTGGCCCTTGAGCGCCTTGCATCATTCACGACAATCCCGATCCTGCTCGCGGGGAACCAGAACGCCGCAAACAGGACTAAACCATGCCAGATACCCCCGACCGCATCCTACGCCTCAACGCCGTTCTCGACCGCACCGGGCTCACACGCTCGACGCTCTACCGGAAGATGCAGACCGGTGCATTTCCGAAGAATATCAAGATCAGCGAACGGTGTGCCGGGTGGCGCGAGTCAGCCGTCGAGGCGTGGATGCACAACCCGATGTTCTATTCGGCAGAGGACGCCGACAATTAATATAGTTTAGTAAAGAAGTTTCTGCCTGCCGGTATTGAATACTTGGCACTGCGGGGGTCGGATCTATATAGTTTCCTGACGCTGGAATATCTTCCCAGGGTTCATGATATTCATTGGGTCGAGCGCAGTCTTGATACGAGACATGCATGCAATCGCGTCGCTTCCGTGTTCAATAAACAAAGCCTGTTGCTTGCCTATGCCTACGCCGTGTTCTCCAGTGCATGTGCCACCTACGCTGATGGCTCGTTGAACCATAGCTTTGTTGATTACGCCTGCTTTCTTCCATCCGTCCTTGTCGTCGGGCTTCAGGACGAAGAACACATGGAAGTTACCATCTCCAACGTGACCGAGAATAGGCGCACATAGGCCAGCCTCTTCGATCTCCAGCGACACGGTTGCAATAGCATCGGCCAATTCGGAAAGTGGCACACATACGTCCGTGACCCAAGTGACTGATCCCGGAACCATTGATCGCGCGGCAGGCAGCGCATTGTGTCGGGCCTTCCACAACCGGTTCCGTTCTTCTGTTTGGGTGGCACGCTTCATCGTTCCTGCATTGAATTCGCCGCTGATGCTCTCAAACAACTCGACCTGATCGGTAACAGCGGCAGCCGAACCCTGGAACTCGATGAACAGCGTCGGCTCTTCTGGCAGTGCGAGATTGGCGTGGGCGTTGCAGGCTACGATGGCGGTCCTATCGAGAAGTTCAATGCGTGCCATGGGCACTCCAGCCTGCATCGTCGCAATGACTGTTTGAACAGCTGCTTTCAAATCGGGAAAGCTCTGCGTCGCAGACAAAACGCTTTCAGACACCCCGTGCAACCTTAATGTCGCTTCTACAATGATGCCCAACGTCCCTTCTGAACCACAGAAAAGATGGGTCAGATCGTAACCCGCTGCCGTTTTGCGGGCTCGCGTTCCGGTCTTGATCAGCGTTCCGTCGGAGAGAACGACCTTTAGCGCCAATATATTGTCGCGCATCGTGCCATAACGAACCGAAGTCGTTCCCGACGCCCGTGTTGAGACCATTCCCACGAGCGTCGCATTCGCTCCTGGATCCACCGGGAAGAAGAGACCGGTGGACCGCAGCTCGTTATTCAGCTGCTCCCGCGTCACACCCGGTCCGACTACGCAGAGCATGTCATCGGTCTGAACCTCGACGATTTGGTTCATTTTTGAAAGATCGATACATATGCCACCGTGGACTGACGCCGCGTTTCCTTCGAGTGACGTTCCCGCACCGTATGCTATGACAGGCACGTTGCAGCGAGAAGCTGCAGATACGATACGTTGCACTTCCACGATCGTTATTGGCTTAGCGACCATATCGGGAAGATGCCCTGAATGGTGTCCTTCGTTTTGACCGTAGCTATCTAATCCGGCTTGTGTCGTGATGAGTCGTTCCCCAAGCTCTGGGGTCAATGCAATAATCAAAGCTTTGACGTGCTCTGCACTTGTTCGTTTGAAATTTGCCGTACGCATTGCAGGTTCACCTAGACTCGTTTTCACTTAGGCGGAAGCATATCCGCTGTTTCTGAGGTAGTTGGCGCATTCGTGAGGTGGGAAGGCGTCGAGCAGTTGACCGATGCGTTGCCATGTTGCCTCGACGGATCGCTCTGCGGCTTTGCGCAGGAGCAGTTTGAGTTTCGCGAACATCTGCTCGATCGGGTTCAGGTCGGGCGAGTATGGCGGCAGGAACAACAGCCTGGCCCCGGCTGCGCGGATCGCCTGGCGGACGGCGGTGCCTTTGTGGCTTCCAAGGTTGTCCATGATGACGACATCGCCGGGCGATAGGGTCGGCACAAGGAACTGGGTCACGTAGGCGGTAAAGCTCTCGCCGTTGATCGGCCCGTCGAGCACGCATGGGGCATCGATCCGGTCGTGACGGAGCGGGGCGAGGAAGGTCAGCGTACGCCACTTGCCGAACGGGGCATGGGCGACGAGCTTTTGCCCGCGCGGTGCCCAGCCCCGGATCGGCGTCATGTTCGTTTTCGCCCAGGTCTCGTCGATGAAGACGAGACGTCGTGGATCAAGCCGTCCCTGATACTTGCGCCACTGCGCGCGCCGCCTGGCGATCGCCGGTCGCGCCTGCTCCTCTGCGAACAGGCTTTTTTTGAAGCTCATTCCCTCCGAACGCACCAGCCGCCACACCGATACCGGACAGGTCGCGATCCCATGCTCGGCCAGTTCGGCGACGAGCGCCTTTAGCGTCAGGTCGGGCACCGCCTTCAACCGTCCAATCACCAGCGCCCGGTGCGGCTCGAGTAACCGCTTGCGATGCCCACCCATCGGCTTGGCCGCAGCGCTCCCCGTCGCGCGCTGGCGCTGCGACCACTTCACAACACTCGCCACGCTCACGTCGAACAGCCTCGCCACCTCCCGGCAACTCCGCCCCGCCGCCACCGACGACGCCACCCGCTCACGCAAATCGTTCGAATACGGTCTCGCCATCCCATGCCGACCTCCATCCCAGCCAGCAGCTTGAATCAGAACTAAACCCACTTGGGAATCACAATCGATTCAATCAATCAGAAAACGAGTCTAATATCGAACTTAGCTGGCCGGTTTCATTCGGGAAGAGCTTAGACACGAAATCGTAGCGGTCTCCTCTATACGCTGATCTGGTGAATTCCAACATCTTACCATTGGCTGCCTCACTTAATCGTTGGATCCGAAGTATTTCGGCCTTCTCTTCGATACAGAGTATTGCAGCTTCAGTTGGTGTGGCGAGCGCTGCCCGTATTCTTTGAGTTCCCACAGTCGGTGGAACGCCATTCGCCTTTAAGGCCGCGTACAAGGAATCCGTGAGCTTATCGAGATCTGGCAGAAATACTGCGGGCACTACCGCATGTTCAATCGCGAGGGGCTCGCCGCCGCTTAGTCTCACGCGACCAAGGCGCACGACTTCAGATGATGTTGCAATCTTAAGCGCTGAAGCCTCTTCTTCGGTTGGAGACGCGTAGGTTTTAATCATCCAAATGACCGCCGGATCGTCGCCGCGTGAACGCGCATCGTCGCTGAAACCAGTGAGTTCAGAGACAGGCGCCACGATGCGCCTCGCAACGAAGGTTCCAGAACCCTGTTTACGGAAGAGCAAACCTTCGCGGATTAGTTCATCGATACCCTTACGAACGGTGATCCTCGACATGCCGGTCATCTCAGTCAACATGCGTTCCGAAGGAAGGCTGCTACCCTCCTTCAAACTTCCATCTGAAATATGGCCCCGCAGGTTCCTTGCAAGTTGCTGATAGAGTGGGGTTGGATCGGTAGGCTCCGCGGCCAAGTTCTTAACCATCATCATGATCCACGTTTTCAAATGCCGAAATGGCCCTTTTCAGATTCCCGTCGGACAGAGTGAGCAATCGCTCAGCTTCTGCAGTTTCTGCTCCAAGAGCAACAAGAACCGCAGTTCCGATCTGTCCATCGGAAGCATCCAGAGCGTTGATACTCTGCTTGCGATCAACCCCTGCAAGTGAGGAAACCATTGAAATACCCCGTTTCCGGAGTTTGTTATTAGACATCCTCATATTTACCATCATTCCGCGGTATATCAGGCCCTTTTTCAACATGATTGTCGAGGATAGGATGTTCAGTACTGCCTTCTGCGCTGTTCCAGCTTTCATTCTTGTCGAACCTGCAACCACTTCGCTGCCCGTTTCTAAGCAAATGCTGAAGTCAGCCGTTTTCATAATCGGTGTATCCTTGTTATTGGAGATCCCGATCGTCAGAGCGCCTGATCTTCTAGCTTCTTCAAGGATTTTCAGCGTGAATGGAGTCGAGCCACTGGCCGCAACGCCTATGACGACGTCGTGAGAGCCTATTTCGTTGGATGCAACTAACCGACTTGCCTCAATCGTGTCGTCTTCGGCGCCTTCGACACTAACCATCAGCGCCTTCTCGCCTCCAGCCAATAGAAACGCCAAGCGATCGGCGGGCCAGTTATACGTCGGCGTCAATTCCACACCATCCTGGACTGCGATCCTGCCAGATGTTCCGGCTCCGGCATAAACTAGTCGTCCGACGCTTCCCAACCTTCTTGAAGCGGCTTGTGCAGCGCAGGCAATGCGTCTCGTTTGACTGTGTAGCGAGGCTACCGCTGCGAGCTGTCCTTCCAACATGGCTTCTACCGCAACAATGGGCGGCCATTCGTCGATTTCGGTAAACCGAGGATCGACCAACTCTGTACCGAGATCGATGTCATCAAGCATATTTGAGAGCGTCGGGACATTGGTCATTCGCACTGCCCTGGTGGCATTCCGCGTGCTTTGGCTAGATGAATGGCTCCTACAAGAGCGTCGCCTTTTGGCGGCCGCAACCGTTCACGGACACCGGCAGCTAGCCAATCAGTTAGACGCGGTGCCAGCCCGCCCATCAGACAGCATGTCGGTGCCCCCCGATCTAAAAGAGTTCGAATGAGCCGGTCGATGCGATGGGCGGCCTCCTGCACGATTGGTTCGGCAACTGCATCGCCGTTGTTTGCATGGTCCATCACAAGTGGCGCGAACTTGGCATAATCGGTCGCCGTCGAGCGATCCATCCATGCAACGATCTCACCCGCCGAACCTGAAAAGCTGTCGATTATCTCTTGCGTCATGAGGGTGTGAGCGATGCGCCCGTCACGTGCCCACAATGACTGTCTGATTGCACGCAAACCGAGATCCGCTCCGCTTCCTTCGTCGGAAATCGGAAAACCGTATCCGCCCACGACAATGGTTTCCCCCCTGACCCTAGCGAAGCCCACGCTCCCGGTTCCAACGATGACGATACCTCCGTCTTCGCCCAAGTGAGCCCCCATGCAAGCTATCGCCGCGTCCGATGCGATGGCGAGCGATTTGTAGGGAAAAGGGTGTTCCCGCAAGCCACTTAAAACACCTTTTCGATTTAGACCGGAAATACCGATTCCCGCTCTCAGCGCAGCGACTTCTGTTTGGTTTAGGCCAGCATCTTGGATGGCGGCACCGCCAGCATTCTCAATTGCTTGGATTGCCAGTGCTAGGCCGATCCGCGAGTTTGCAGGACCAGCTTCACCACTCCCCAGAATGGTCCCCTGCACATCGGTAATTCGGGCCGTAGTATGCGTGCCGCCCGCATCGATACCGAGATATCTCATTATCACGCCCTTAAACGTCCCTAGGATTTGCTTGTAATTAGCAGCCCAGAGGAACGCCTGCAATTGGTAGTAAGACCAGTCTGCAACGATTCACAGGGGGATCGCGAACTACCCGGAAGCCAATCGTATCATCACGTAGTACCTTCGGAAAACAGGCCCACTCTTCAGCCTTCAAATATTTGCTCGGATCGGCCCACGAGGCCCCGAGAATCGTCGCATAGTCCGCCTTTGAGGCACATCGACGCGTCGGACCGTTGGCAGCATACTGCGGATCCTGTGTCCAGTGCGCGACATTGCCGATCATACCATAAAGTCCGAAAGCATTAGCCTTGAAGGCCTTTACCGGTGCGGTCCGTTGCCCATCCCATTTACTCTTACAGTCCAGACAGTTTGCATGTCCCGCTCCCAGCAAATCCCCCCAAGGATAAACCGTCGTTCTGCCGGCGAGGGCCAAATAGACCCATTCATCTTCTCGTATTAGCCTATGTGTGATGCCGGTCCGCTTGCCCAGCCACCGAAGATACGCTTGGGCATCTTCATAGCTGACATTGACGACCGGTGTGTTTGCGGCCCAGCCCTGACGATCTGGTGAATATCCATCGCAACCGCCATCCCGCCGACAGACCTCCCACTGTGCGAATGTAACAGGGGTTTCACTTACCGCATAAGCTGATTTAACCGCGGCGACATGCATGTCTGCCGACAAGCCGCGTGCCGCTTCTCGCGGGATATTAACCATGTTTGGATAGTCAAATAGTGATCGTGATGACTTCGATGAAAGAGTGATGCAACCTGGAAGGACGCTGAGGGAAAGACAACACCACAGGAAAACCAAGTTCTGTATCTTCAATTTTCGATCCGGAAGCCGACCGGTGTAACCTTATCCGCGCCGTACGACAACTCAGTTGCTCCTGAAGCATGAAAAGCGGTCGACGGTCCGCCGTCGAAATTCAACAAGGTCAGTCCGCGTCTCCGGTAGTTTCTGGTATTCAGAACTATCTCTCCCAGTTCTGACAGTGTTCTTGGAGTCTTGGCTATTACGATTACCGTATCACCGGCAGCGGTCATTCCGATTGCAGTTCGTTTGTAGGCGTCCGAACCGTTCAACGATCTTTCGATGTAATCAGGTGTGGGAACGCCGCGATCCGTAATTAACGGGCCCGACTGGGTATATGAATGCCCAGAAAGTGGGTAATTCGCAGGCAGCATTGACGCATGTTGGATCCCAGCAATCTTGCCACCGTCATCGAGTACCAGAAAGTGGGTCAGTTGCAAATCTCCAATTTTCGCTGGGCTAATCTGTTCACCTTCGATGAAGAGCAAGCCTTCCATCGTTGGCTTAGCGTAGTTCCCGTCGTGGTAAGCCCCGTTTAGGAGAGCTGCGAACTCGTGCGATTTCCCCGCCCGGACCCTAAGGGTCGGAACCCGGTTCTTTGAGAAGAAGGGGCGGAGGGGTTGGCTGGTTTCGATGATCCAGACCGAGCCCAGTTCGCAGATTGAATATTCGAAAGAACGAGTTTTTGCTTCGGTACAGGACGTTGGTCCGGGGCGGGCACTTATTAGCAGAAGCGCCCCCAACAAGAGCGAACCGGAGAGCGCGTTTCGTTTTGCAAAACGCTCAGAATTCATAAGAAAGGTTCACACCGACCGTGCGCGGTTGCGTATAAAAGATTCGCCCACCAAGGACACGATCGAATTGCTGAGAAACCCTTGCGCGCTTGTTAGCGACGTTCTCGATCCAGATCGAGGCGGCGATTTTGCCGAACGTTATCCCCGCACGCAAATCGAAAATGGCGTAAGAAGGATACGTGTCGAGCGTTACCCGTGGATCATCGGCACGATCAATCGGAACTTCGCCGACGTAGCGCCCATTGATCGCCGCAAATCCCACGGCATCACTGCTGATGGGGGCTTCATAACGGATGAACCCTGAATGCTTCCATTTCGGGCTACCGCCTAGAACACCGCCCTTGAGATAGGTCCGGCAAGCGGTGTCGTCTGTGTAAAGGCAGACTTCCTTCGTCGCGCTCCACTTAGCTTCTGTAAAAGATGTGGCGACACCTGCGGTAAGGGCCTCGGTGATGAACGCTGTCGCCTGGGCTTCGACCCCACGGGTTCTTGCGCTTGGACCGTTCGCCGTTCCATTGACGGGAAAAAAGTCAATTTCCTGACTGAAGTAGGTTTGAACGTCGTCCCACTCAATCTGATAGGCATCGGCCTGTACGAGCAATCTTCGATCGGCGAAATACCCTTTCAAGCCAATTTCGTAGTTGGTGGTCGAGTCGGGGGCATAGGCCAAAATGTCCGGATCAACCGTCTTGCCGTCGACGTTGCGGAAACCGTTTGTTCCGCCGCGCCGGAAACCCTGTGAAATGGTGGCATATACAAGTGCGTCGTCGGTGATGTCGTAGCTTGTATTGAACTTGTAGTAAGACTGGAAATTGTCCTTGCGTGTGACATCTACGAAGTTGTTGACTAAGTCGAACGTGTAGTCTCTTATCTGAGAGATTGCGCGGTCTTCATAGCGGAACACACGTGCGCCAATCGTCGTTGTCCACCGAGGGGTGATGTCGTAGCTGAGTTCGCCGTAAGCGGCCAGTTCCTGATATTCGCTCCCGAGGTTTTCTCTATAACCCTCATCTACAATACCTCCCGCTGCCACTCGGTCGAGAGCAATGTAATCGTCAAGACCTGGCAAAAATTCCGAAAACTTAAAGCTGCGATCTGTATCAGTATAATAGAAGCCAGCGATCCATTGGAACGGCCCCCCGCCCTGGGACGTCAAGCGGGTCTCGTGATTTAAGCCCTCATATGTGTTGTCAAATGTTAAAAAGGCGGAACGGTTACTATCGAACGCCGCTCCTGAATCACCAAAGCTAAAGTAAAACGTGTATCCCGGTCCTGCATAGTCGGCCTGGCCAACACGACTGTCTTTGAAGATCGATGTGCTTGAATGGAGATCGGCGAAACCAAGGTCGATATCAAGGTCTGCAGATGACAAGCGGAACTTTCGCCGTGCGAATTCAGGGTATCGCGCTACGATCACATCGCGACCAGCCAAAGTGGGGGTATCGTAAGTGCCCGTGAATTGACAATTCGGTGCGCAAGGAAGCTGATCCGGCTCGTTGATTGGATCGCGTATATACCCGTCGATCTCGTCCTGGTTACGGGCATTTGCGATACCCAATGGCTGTAACGACGTGGCCGACGTTCCGTTTGCTCGCTGATCCTGCTGGGCGTGCGCCAGAGTAATCTTTATCATATCGGTGGCCTGCCAAGCCAGACTGGCCCTGCCGCTGGTCACTCGGTTCGAGTCGCTATCTTCATACAAATTCCGGTTTGAATCGGGAAAAGTGGTCCATGCAAGATCGCCTTGCCTGAAGGGCGGGTTAGACAGGCGGTCGACATAGCCTTCATCATCAAGACGGGCGACGGATCCGCGAAATGCTAGGTTTTCGCTCAAAGGAATATTTATCACGGCATCGGTATCATGACTTAGGCCACCGTTCTTCGCGACAAAAATGCTGGTACTTACTCTTCCGGACAACTCGCCGAATCGCGGCTTGTTGGTGATGAAGCGAATCGTCCCACCAAGACTGCCCGCGCCATAAAGGGTGCCTTGCGGTCCGAGCAGTGTTTCCACGCGCTCGATGTCCTTGATGCGGTAGCCGAGATTTGGAAGCGGCGTGTCATCCAGATAATAGGCCAATGTTGTCCGGGAGAATTGTTCGATATTGTTGGCGTTTACCGGTGATACGTTCAATCCGCGGACCGTCACGGAGTCGGCAAACCGCGCACCGTTGCCCGGCGCGTTGATGCTTGGGCTTAGTTCTATAAGCCGTTTGACATCTGTGATGTTGCCTTCGCGTAGTTCGTCTTCTCCAAGCGCGGTGACGTTGAACGGAATACTGGACGCCGTTTCGGACCGGCCGCTAGCCGTGACAATAATCTCAGAAACCTCACGGTCAGACCGGGCGTCACTGACCTCGGCGACTGGTTGATTGGCGTCCTGCGCCAAAGTTGCCGCAGGGGAGCCGAACAGCATCAGGCTGGCATTGGTCGATAAAACCAGACGGACTCCCAGCGTGGATTTATTGCTCTTGCTCACGAAGTCATTCCTCTCATCCGATGCCGAACCTTGCCGCTTCGGCACTCCCTTGTCCGTCAATGTTCTTAAATAGACGGAATCCCGCCAACACATCCCGGATCGGCCGCGTCATCCGGCCTCTGAATTCAGGTTAAATCTACACAATACCAAAAGCAATACCTCTAATCACGAAATGTCACCTGTGCCTTCGATCAGGCCGCCATTGCACCATTTTTTCACGACTGGTATTGCGACCAATATATGATTCGTACCGACGCCTCAGAGGGTTTCTGTAGCCCTAGCGCCATGATGCTTGAGGCCAAAGAGGCTCCTCGTGTGGTGGAGCGGCAGATCAAATGGTGGAATACTTATCACAAAAAAGTCTTGCGCGAATTGAAAAAGTTTCGCCTTCAATCGTCTTCACCGGCGCGCGAGGGAGTTCCGCTCACGCTGCGACCTACGCGCGTCACTTGCTCGAGACGAGGATCGGTTTGCTTGCACTACCCTACTCGCTTTCCACCGCTTCGATCTATGGGCGGAGGTTGCCATTTGGACGCGGCTCTCTGTTCTTCGCTATCTCGCAGTCTGGTTGCAGCTCCGATCTCATCCGATCTGCGCGCCTAGCCCACGATGCTGGTGCCAGCGTTATTGCAGTAGTCAACGACGAGAATTCGCCTCTCTCGCGCCTCGCGGACATCATGATCCCACAATGCGCTGGGATTGAAACCAGTGTTGCCGCGACGAAAAGCTATATTGCAACATTGACTGCAATTTCATTTTTCGTTGCGCATTTAGCTCGCGATGTCGAACTGCTCGGAAACCTGTCCACTTTGCCTGATGACTTGCTTCGCGCATCCTCTCTTGACTGGGGACGGTGCACTGAAGTCTTGATAGGTTCAACCAACCTGTTTGTGATCGGTCGCGGCCCCACACTTGGGATCGCGCAGGAAGCGGCGTTGAAGCTTAAGGAAACATCGGGAATTCATGCAGAGGCGTTCAGTGAGGCTGAGGTCCGACATGGGCCAATGGAGTTGGTTATAGAGGGATTCCCAGTGCTGATGTTCGTGCCTGAGGACGGAGCTGCAGCTGGTTTCGAAGATCTTGCACACACGTTCCTCTCCCGTGGGGCGACGGTATTAGTGGTCGGTGCGAAAATAGCGGGCGCGACTGAACTACCCGTAGCTTCAACACACTCGGCGGCGTTATCGGCGATTTGTCTGATCCAGCCGTTTTACTGCATGGCGGCTGAACTCAGCAGATTGAGGGGGCATGATCCCGATCACTCCAGATATCTTTCGAAGATCACCGATACACGATGACACGAGTAGCGTTGCTTGCAGATCGCATCCTGACGCGTCAGGGCTTCTTCGAAGATGGAGCCGTTATAGTTAAGGATGCTAGTATCGCAGGGGTTTGCCTCGCGGAAGAACTTCCAACCAACATTGAACGCACCGTCCTTACAGGTGATCTCGTGCCAGGCTTCATTGATATACAGGTGAATGGCGGGGGGGGCGTTCTCTTTAATGATGATCCTTCGGTTGATTGCATAAGGATCATAGCGGAGGCCCATCGCGCCTTCGGCACAACCGGGTTTCTTCCGACTCTTATAAGCGATGATCTCGATAAAATGGCGTTGGCTATTGCGGCAGTCAAAGACGCCATAGAAGGCGGAGTTTCAGGCGTCTTAGGGATCCATCTCGAAGGCCCTTTTCTCGAGATGGAAAAGAGGGGGATTCATGAGGCAGACAAACTTCGCCGCCTCGACGACGATGCAATTGATCTATTATCGTCCTTGCGTACAGGGAAGACCCTGGTGACGCTTGCTCCCGAACATGCCAGCTATTCAAACATTGCAAAATTGTCCTCGCGGGGCGTCATCGTCGCGGCGGGTCACACAATGGCCAGCTATGATCAGACAATCGCCGCGATCGAACATGGGCTCTCGGGTTTCACACACCTTTTTAACGCGATGCCGGGACCGATGAGTCGCCAGCCGGGTGTGTGCGGCGCGGCTTTAGATTCTAACCAAACTTGGTGCAGCATAATTGCCGATGGACATCACGTTCATCCAGCCATGCTCCGTTTGGCACTGGCCGCAAAAGGAACAAGCGGATTGATCCTCGTGACAGATGCGATGCCATCGGTCGGCACCCTCGCCGACACCTTTGATCTGGGCTCGCGCCGCATTTTGAAATTGGACGGACGATGCGTGTCAGAGGATGGAAAGTTGGCAGGGGCGCACCTCGATATGGCTCAGGCGGTGCGGAACGCGATCAAGATGATGCAGATACCGGCTGAAGTGGCGATCAGCATGGCTACCACCAATCCCGCATCGGCTTTGGGGATCTCCAACCGGCTGGGTTGCATCGAAACGGGTTTTCAAGCGGATTTCGCGTTGCTGGATGAAAGCGGTCTGGTTCAAGCGACCTGGATTAAAGGAAAAGAGACAAGAACCATGAACCAGCCGGTATGACGATGACGGGCACCAGGTGCCTTGTCGTCGAGCGGGTTCATCACAGTGCGAAGTATCGGTGAATTTGAGACGCAATGGAGAATTCGCACTAATGGATACCCCTTGGCTCGATTGCGCATTAAAGGAAGAGGAAGCTGGCATTCGCCAGAGCGGCTCGAACGGACGGATCTTGTCCTATTTAGCAACCTGTAGCGATTTAAGTACTGCCGAACTGGCTAATGACTCGACGCCGTGGTGTGCCGCATTTGCGAACTGGTGTATGATGCAGTCCGGTTTTGCCGGAGCGAATACTTCGTGGGCGCGCGACTGGTTCGATTGGGGCGTACCTGACAGGCAGCCCGGACGCGGTTCGGTAGTAGTGTGGAAACGCGTACCGCAAGGAGCTACGGATGCTGTGTATGGGCACGTCTCATTTCTTCTAGAAGACAAGGGAAGTGAGTTGCTGGTGCTTGGTGGAAACCAGGCGCGCAGCGTCTGCCGCTTGCTATACCCTCGTGAGGGAATCCTTCGTGGTGATAAATATTGCGATATAGCATTCAGGAAACCGCTCTAATATCATTGTTCGCCATTGCCAGCTTTTACAATTTGTCGATTACTTCTTCACCATTCGGATAGACACAACACCACGGCGATAAATCCTATGAGTGTGGTTAGAATGAATATATTATACTAGCCTTCTTCTTCTATCATTTTGCCCAATGCGCCTCGTCCAAGAGTTCCGATTAATAGGGTCAGCGATGATAGTAGCGCATATTGGACGGCACTGTATTGCTTCGATACTATCGATGATAGCCATGCGATGTAGGCGGCTCCGGCTATTCCGATCGCAAGATTTTCAAAACCAATCGTCAACGTCAATTTGGCGAGATTGGCACTTCCACCGGGCAACTGAGCTATTAGCCAGGTAAAACCGATCGCATCGCTCAAAGCGAGCATGTGGGTGCCCCCTAATATTGTAGCAGAGGATCATCGGTCAATGGAAGCTACTCCAGAACGGTTTAGTAGAAAAGTATTGTTGTCGGTTCCATCAGTGCTTATTTGTGTAATAGTCCTGCTTTCTCTTGCAGGATGTGCAGCGAAAGATCGACTGTCTCCGACACCAATCGCGGCTCCAGAAACGAACGCTTGGGCGACTTTCAATCGGGCCGGTGTACTGGACCAAGCTGTTAGCGGTCTCGCCGATCGCGCTGACGGACGTGCGGTTCGCATTGATGACCCGGTGCGTATCGCCTCCGTATCAAAGCTCGTTGTGGCGTTGGTGGTAATGCGAATGGTCGAAGGTGGGGGGTTCGATCTTGATGCCGACGTATCCGACACGCTAGGATGGCAGCTCCGCAATCCAGCCTTTCCGCAGACACGCCTAACTATGCGCATGCTGCTGTCACACACCTCTAGCGTAAAAGACGAAGGCGAGAGTTACGTCGTGCCCCCGAGCTCGACCGTCCAAGCGGTCGTGGCCAATGGTTCTGTCTACGATGAGGAGCACGCACCAGGAACTTTTTTCCGCTATGCAAACTTCAATTACGTCTTAGTTGCCACTGTCTTGGAAAGCGCGAGCGGCGAACGGTTCGACGAATTGGCTCAGAAGTGGGTTCTGCGGCCACTGGGCTTGAAGGCGTGCTTCGGCTGGACCTCGTGTGAGAGGAACACGGTAATGCACGGCGTGACCCTCTATGCAGCTGACGGTTCCGTGCGGAAGGACGGGAAAGCTGAACGTTTTGAGGACTGCCCGGTACGGGATACGACCTCGGAATGCGTGCTGAAAGGCTATATTCCAGGCTCCAACGGGGCCGTTTTCTCTCCACAGGGCGGACTGCGTATCTCGGTTTTAGATCTAACCGTGCTAGGCCGACTGTTTCTAAACCAGGGTCATCACGCAGAGACGGTTTTTCTTACCCCTAACTCCATTCAGGTGCTGGTCGGGCCAGACTGGGTGTATGATGGAAGCAACGGGAACACGTCGGGAGGATTTTTTTGCTCCTATGGTATGGGGGTACAAACGCTTAGGCCGAAGACGACGCTTTGTGGTGACACGCTTTTCGATGATCGTCGAACGGTCATCGGACATCCAGGAGAGGCTTATGGCCTGTTATCTGGGCTGTGGATTGATACCCGAAAGGGAGCGGGTATCGCCTATTTTTCAGCGAACGATTACCGTCAGGGTACCGAGGAGGCCTCTTTGTTCCGATCGATAGAGCGCACATTAGCAGGTCACATCTCACAATGAATAATCAAGATGGGCCATTCGGCTCGTAAGAAACAGTCGACGATTGAACAAGTCGCCGACGCAGGGTTTGGTCCTGTCGAGAATGCGACAGAGAATACTCTTATTCCCGGCGCCACACTGGGCGTCGTGACTGCCGCTGGAGAGAGGGCCGTCCGCTATTCCGGACATGCGGCGCTACAGCCGAGAACCGAGGCGCTTACGCGAAGCCATTGGTTTGATTTGGCTTCCTTGACGAAGGTGATCGCAACCAGCACCATAATTCTCAAGCTGGTCGATGATGGATTGATAGAACTCGATGGCTTGTTGACCCATGTCATTCCTGATCTGCGGCAATGCGACGTAGCTAATGCCGTCGAACGAAGGTTAACGTTTCGCAGCTGTCTGGCGCACCGCACCTTTTTGCCGGCGACTTTTCCGCTTTATACCTACGATAACGATCCCGCTAGGTTGCGTGAATTTTTATTGCAATGTGTGTGGATTCCAGGTCCCCAGGTGTATTCGGATATCAATTTCATGCTGCTGGGTATCGCCATCGAACGAGTAACCGGTTGTGAATTATCAGATTGGCCGCTTGGTGGGGAGCTTTGCTACGGCACGCCCTCCGGGCCCACGGTTTCAACCGAGATGTGTCACTGGCGTGGACGGATCCTAAAGGGTGAGGTCCATGATGAGAATTGCTTCGCGTTGGGCGGACAAGCCGGCCATGCGGGCCTCTTCGGAACCGTTGATGGAGTTTTGAAGTTCGCAGCGGGCCTGCTGAATGGGACCGGCGTTTCGGAGAGCGCGCTTGCGGCAATGCGGGAACAGAGGTGGCTCGGCAAATCTGCACAGTAGGTTAAGTGGAGTTTCTGCCTGAAGGCGGCCGGCATG
>PPFU01009042.1_pt1 | contig 16889 bp, 16 predicted proteins | sample 1535991 | NCBI WGS metagenome assembly PPFU01 (sample SAMN04901290, study PRJNA319586) | Hypolithon metagenome, whole genome shotgun sequencing project. | isolation source: Antarctic Hypolithon | place: Antarctica: Miers Valley | collected 2014
CGACGTCCTCATCATCGGCTCGGGCGCGGCGGGGCTGTCGGCGGCGCTGGTGCTGGCGCAGAAACTGAAGGTGCTGGTGCTGGCCAAGGGTGCGCTTGACGGCGGCTCGACCGCCTGGGCGCAAGGGGGCATTGCCGCGGTGCTCGATGCCGGCGACACGTTCGAGGACCATGTGCGCGACACGATGATTGCGGGCGCGGGGCTCAACCGGCGCGAGACGGTGGAGTTCGTGATCGGCCAGGCGCCAGAGGTGATCGAGCGGCTGCGGGCGCTGGGCGTGCCCTTCAACGCCGAAGGAGCGGCGCTGCACCTGACCCGCGAGGGCGGGCACTCGCACCGCCGGATCGTCCATGTCGACGACGCGACCGGCTGGGCCGTGCAGGCCGCGCTGCTCAAGGCGGCGAAGGCGAACCCCAACCTCACGCTGCTCGCCGGGCGGACCTGCGTCGAGCTCATCACCGGCCGGCACGAGGCGCGCTATTCGGGTTCGGGCCGGGTCTGGGGCGTCTATGCCCTGGACGAGGCGACCGGCCGGGTCGAGGCGCATGTGGCGCGGGCGACGGTGATCGCGGCCGGCGGCGCGGGACGGGTCTATCGCTTCTCCACCGCGCCGCGCGGGGCGACCGGCGACGGCATCGCGATGGCCTGGCGGGCGGGCGCGCGCGTCTCGAACATGGAGATGATGCAGTTCCACCCGACCTGCCTCTACAACCTCGAGGTCAAGAACTTCCTCATCACCGAGGCGGTGCGCGGCGAGGGCGGGCGGCTGATCAATCCGCGCACCGGCAAGCGGTTCATGGAATTCTACGACCGCGAGCGGATGGAACTGGCGCCGCGCGACGTGGTGGCGCGGGCAATCGATGCCGAGATCAAGCGGTTCGGGCTCGAATACGTGCATCTCGACATCAGCCACCTGGACCAGGATTTCGTGCGCGGGCACTTCCCGACGATCCACGAGAAGCTGCTGGGCCTGGGGATCGACATGACCACGGCGCCGATCCCGGTGGTGCCCGCGCAGCATTATACCTGCGGCGGGATCCTGGTCGACATGGCCGGGCGGACCGATCTGCCGGGGCTCTACGCGGCCGGCGAATGCACCGAGAGCGGACTGCACGGGGCGAACCGGTTGGCCTCCAATTCGCTGCTCGAATGCTTCGTGTTCGGCGATGCGGCGGGGCGCGACGTCTTGAAACGCTGGGACGAGTTCTCGCCGCCGCCGCAGGTGCGCGAATGGGACGAATCGCGCGTGACCGACTCGGACGAGGAGGTAGTGATCAAGCAGAACTGGACCGAGATCCGCCGCTTCATGTGGAACTACGTGGGGATCGTGCGGACCACCAAGCGGCTCGAGCGCGCGGCGCACAGGATCAAGCTGCTGCACGAGGAGGTGGAGGATTATTACGGCCATTTCCGCGTGACGACGGATCTGGTCGAGCTACGGAACCTGCTGCAATGCGCCGAGCTGATCGTCGAGAGCGCGCTGAGGCGGCACGAGAGCCGGGGCCTGCACTTCACGCTCGATTATCCCGAAACGGACGAGGTAGCGCGCGATACGGTGCTGGTGCCCTAGCTCCTCACGGGCTGTGCGGGCGGCAGGCGCTCCGCACCGATTGGACGCTGCCGCCTTCTTCGTTTGTTAGCGGGACCAGGAAAACGAGGAGGGCGACCATGTTCGACAGCAATCGGGGCGCATGCGCCAAGTGTGATTGCCAGGATTGCATCGCGCCGCCGACTTCCCTGGGAAGCTGTCAGCGCAGCACCTGCAAGCACACGGCGACACATCACAAGGCGAAGCAGGCAACGGGCAGCCGCGCTGGGCTGCAAGCACCCACAGTCCTCTTGTCCCCGACGTGGGCGGCGACCCAGCGCCTTGCAGGAATTCGAGAATACCCGGCTTGCTCGAGGCGCGCCCCTGCCTGACGCGCACTCGATGGCCGTTCTCACCGGCGGTCGAGGCACCGCCCGAAAAGTCGGTAGCGCCCGGAGGACGCGAGTCCACTCGTCCGGCGGGTTGAAATCGGGCGAGAGCGGCGTCAATCCCCCATCATCGCCAGCAGCGCCCAGGATAGGCCGGTGGCGGCGAGGAACATCGACCAGGACCAGTAGAGCCGCTGGCCTTCGACCATGAAGCCGAACACCTCGAGCACGCCGCCTGCCGAGCCGGCCGAGCCGATGGCGAGCGCCACCGCGAGCGTCAGGAACGCGCCGAGGGGTATGGCCTTGAACAGGGCGATCATGTGCGGGAGCCTTTTTCCCGGGTCCTTCCATTTGCTCGGGCGTTGGCGCCAGCCCTAGTGCGAGAAGGTTAAAATTCGGTTGTCGCCGTGCGCTGCCGCAGGTTCAGTGATTAGTTATCGACAATTGGCTTTTCCCCCTTGCGCAGCGCGCCAGTGGAGGGGCGAGCACGCGTCGCGGTGTGTTGGAGGTGCAAGCCACCCGCCAACATAGAAGCGGCGCGGATTGGTTACCGTGGATCACCGGCTTGTCAGCGGGAGCCCGGCGGGGCACAAGGGATAGTGTTGGACGGGCGGTGAGCGACCATATTTAGAGTGCGCGCGGTTCAACAGCGCCGCTGTCCGCGATCGCCGGGCAATATCCGGCGCGACGAACATAGATGGAACGGGTGGACGGGCGCGGCCCGCCGCGGCATGATCGGGAGCATGGCTGGGATGGATTTTCGAAGCGGCGGGGCAGACGCGATGGGGTTGGACGAGGAGATTGCCGGCGCGGCGCCGGTGGGCGCTGACGCACCGGAGATTGCGGCGAAGGGTGCCGCGCGCGACAAGCGCGGGGTGGCCGAATCGGCCGGGCCGCACGATGCCGCGGGCGCTTCGCACGGGGCGGAGCCGGCTGCTGTATCCTCCTCCCACACCGTCAACGCGCGCCGCTTTTCGGTTGCCACCGATCCCGCGCGCGACGACCGGCTCACCGTGTTCGGCAAGGAGACGCTGACCGATCGCTACCTGCTGCCGGGCGAAAGCTACCAGGACCTGTTCGCCCGGGTCGCCGATGCCTATGCCGACGACGAGGACCACGCCCAGCGGCTCTACGACTATATCTCGAAGCTGTGGTTCATGCCCGCGACGCCGGTGCTCTCGAACGGCGGCACCGGGCGCGGCTTGCCGATCTCGTGCTATTTGAACAGCGTGCCCGACAGCCTCGAGGGGATCGTCGCCACCTGGAACGAGAACGTGTGGCTGGCGAGCCGCGGCGGCGGGATCGGCACCTATTGGGGCAATGTGCGGGGGATCGGCGAGCCGGTCGGGCTGAACGGCAAGACCAGCGGCATCATCCCCTTCGTCAGGGTGATGGATTCGCTCACGCTCGCCATTTCGCAGGGCTCTCTGCGGCGCGGCTCGGCGGCATGCTATCTCGATATTTCCCACCCGGAAATCGAGGAATTCCTCGAAATTCGCAAGCCGTCGGGGGATTTCAACCGCAAGGCGCTCAACCTGCATCACGGGGTGCTGGTGAGCGACGCGTTCATGGAGGCGGTGCGCGCCGGCGCGCCGTGGGAGCTCACCAGCCCCAAGGACAACAGCGTGCGTGCCACGGTGGATGCGCGCTCGCTGTTCCAGAAGCTGGTCGAGACGCGGCTGGCGACGGGCGAGCCCTATATCGTGTTCTCGGACACGGTGAACCGGATGATGCCGCGCCATCATCGCGAGCTGGGGCTCAAGGTCTCGACCTCGAACCTGTGCAGCGAAATCACCCTGCCCACCGGCATCGATCACCTGGGCAACGACCGCACCGCGGTGTGCTGCCTGTCCTCGCTGAACCTGGAAACCTGGGACGAGTGGGCGGGCGACAAGCGCTTCATCGAGGACGTGATGCGCTTCCTCGACAACGTGCTGACCGACTACATCGAGCGCGCGCCGCCGGAGATGGCGCGGGCGCGCTACTCGGCGATGCGCGAGCGCTCGGTCGGCATGGGGGTGATGGGCTACCACTCGTTCCTGCAGATGAAGGGCATCGGCTTCGAGAGCGCGATGGCCAAGGCCTGGAACCTGAAGATGTTCCAGCACATCAACGCCAAGTCGAACGAGGCGAGCATGGTGCTGGCCAAGGAGCGCGGCCCCTGCCCCGACGCCGAGGAAATGGGCGTGATGGAGCGGTTCAGCTGCAAGATGGCGATCGCGCCGACCGCCTCGATCTCGATCATCTGCGGCGGGACGAGCGCGTGCATCGAGCCGATCCCGGCCAATATCTACACGCACAAGACGCTGTCGGGCTCGTTCATCGTCAAGAACCCGTATCTGGAGAAGCTGCTGGCGGCGAAATCGAAGGATTCGACCAATGTCTGGAACTCGATCCTCGAAAAAGGCGGCTCGATCCAGCACCTCGAATTCCTCACGGCCGAGGAAAAGGCGGTCTACAAGACCAGCTTCGAGATCGACCAGCGCTGGCTGCTGGAATTCGCCGCCGACCGCGCGCCGTTCATCGACCAGGCGCAGAGCCTCAACCTGTTCATCCCCGCCGACGTCGACAAGTGGGACCTGATGATGCTCCACTTCCAGGCCTGGGAGCGGGGGATCAAGTCCTTGTATTACCTGCGTTCCAAATCGGTCCAGCGGGCGGGCTTCGCGGGCGGCGTGGAGGCGGACAACACCAGCGTGCTGGCGAAATTCGAAATTGCCGAGCAGACGGATTACGAGGAGTGTTTGGCCTGCCAGTGAATCAAAATGTGGAAAACCTTCCCGCGAGCTTGGCGGAGTATCGTTCATAACGACGCAGGAGGGTATTAACGGATTCGGATTGGCCTGTGCCGATTCGAAAGGGACCGTCCAACGAGCAATCGTTGAACGGTCCCATGCAAGCTGAACGTCAATGCGTTCGAGGCTTACGTTGGAAGCCTTACCTCGCACGTACTGACGTTCCGGTCAATCTGACGCCCTCGGCTTCAGAACGTGTGAGTCTGGGCAAAGCTGTGGATACCTCCACAACTCGTCGCTCTCATCGACTTCGCTTGCAAACTGGCCCCGGCGCTCATGCCGACGACAAGGGGGCGGTCTTCAAATGAGCATCGGCCGAGGGCTGGTGTCGGACGGCGGAGTACAAGCGATGAACTATTATTCTGGACATAAGCCTATCGGAACCACCGCTCGCACAGGGGAAAAATGCCCCGAGTCCGGCGTGTGGCAGTCTGTGGACACGCCTTCGACTACGGCGCCGATTGCGAAGGGCAACCGTATGCCCCCGCATAATGGTCGTGCCGTCACCTGGAAGTTGGTTCGTTACGCCTGACGGACTCCCAAATACCCGGAGCCCCGGCCCTGCCATTGCAGAGCCGGGGCTTTCATGTCGGGCGGTAAGTTCCTCAGCCGTCCTCTTCCTCCTCGAACATCACCGCATTGGCCGCCGTCGCGCTCAGGCGTACCTTGTCGCCTTCCACTTCGGCGACCAGGCCGAGCGGGATGAAGTGGTGGTGGCCGGCATGGGAGCCTTGCGCGCCTTCGATCTCGGCGCCCGAGTCCGCCTTGGTCAGCTTGATCCGGTCGCCCTCGACCTTGTCCACGGTGCCCACATGGACCCCGTCGGCGCCGATGACCTCCATGTGTTCGCGTATCGTGCTGGTATTGGTCATCGGGCAATTTCCTTTCTGGTCTGATCCGGCAACGCACCGAGCGGTGTTCGGATGCAGGGTCTCACATACCCGTTCTGATGCCGTCGACCATCCGCCAAAGTCTCAGCGCCACCAGTGTCCTCAGCCCGCGCGCCTTCTCGGCGGGCGTGAAGCCGGGCGCGGTGAGCATGCGCGGGGCGTGCACCAGCCAGCTCGTGCCGACCGCCAGCGAGTAGGCGAGCCAGCGCAGCCGCGCATCGGGCCCGCTGCCGGCAAGGCCACGCGTCTCGGCATTGATCCGCCGCCATTTGTGCACCAGTTCGTCCCAATCGCGCCGCGCCGGATGAGTGATGGCCGCGTCGTCGCAATAGACGATGGCGTAGCCTGCCGCCTGCGCCCGCCGGCTCCAGTCGACGTCCTCGGAGAGACCCGTGCCGAACCCGCCGACCGCATCGAACGTCTCGCGCGAGCAGAACAGGTTGCCGGACCCTGCGAACCCCTTTTTCTCGATATACTCGCGCATACGGAAGGCGAATACCGCCTCGAACACCTCTGCGCCCGAGCGGCGCCCGCGCGGCGGGGTGCCGACATCGACCCGCCCGCCGACCACCGGCGCGCGTTCGAGGCAGGCGAGGCCCGCAGCCAGCCAACAGGGCTGGGCGATGCAATCGGAATCGATGAAGGCGAGGATCCGCCCGCTCGACGCGGCGACCGCGGCGTTGCGCGCCGGCCCTGCGCCCTTCTGCCGCTGCAGCACGACCCGGGCCCGCCCCGCGGCGACCCGCTGGACCGCGGCGATGCCGCAGGGCGAATCATTGTCGCCGACGATGACCTCGATCGCACTGCTCACGCCCTGCTGGGCCGCGAGCGCGGCAAGGCATTGCTCGAGGCCCTGCAAATCATTGTAATGCGGCACGATGACGCTAATTGCCGGCGTGTTCTCGTCGGCCATTCAATCTTCCTCCTACAGCCGCGCGGCTCTAAACGCGGAATGGTTAAACTTTCTATAAGCCTGTAGATGACGAGGCCGGGACGACCCAATGCATGTCGCTGTCTGTATCGTGGCTTACGCCAATTTGGCCGATGTGCTTGCCTGCCTCGAAGCGCTTGCGCGCTCCACTCACGCTCAGTTCGAGGTCGTGGTGTGCGAGAACGGTGACCAAGCTGCGGAGCGGCGGATGGCGGCGGCGCTGCCCGCGCGCATGGCCGGGGGGCAGGCGGTCACGCTGATCGCGGCGCCGGGCAACCCGGGGTATGCGGGCGGCGTCAACCGCTGTCTGGCGGCGACGCCCGATGCCGATGCCTGGTGGATCCTCAATCCCGACACCCAGCCCGAGCCGGCGGCGCTCGCCGGGCTGGTCGGGCGGTTGCAGCGAGGCGATGTCGCGGCGGTCGGCGGGGTGCTGGTGACGGGCGAGGATGACATGCTGGCCGGCGGACGCTGGCGTAGCTGGGCGGCGCGGGTCGAATCGATCCGCCGGGATCCGGCGGGCGGGGGCGAGGCGGTGGCGGACACGGTCGAGCCGCACCTCGATTACCTGTCGGGCGCCTCGATGCTCGTCGGGCGTCGCTTTCTCGACCGCGTCGGGCCGATGCGCGAGGACTACTTCCTCTATTGCGAAGAGATCGAGTGGTGTCAGCGCGCGCGGCAGGCGGGCCTGGCGCTGGGCTTCGCGCCGGATGCGCGGGTGCGCCACGCTGGCGGCACCACGACCGGTTCGGGGGGCGCGGTGCATGGGCGTTCGCGCCTGGCGATTTATCTCGACGAGCGCAACAAGCTCAACCTGGTGCGCGACCTCGAGGGTTCGCAGGTGGCGCTCGCCGCGATCCCCGCGTTGATGTTGCTGACGCTGCGCTTCGCCCGACGCGGGGCCTGGCGCGAGTGGGGCTATGCGCTTGAAGGCTGGCGCGCGGGGCTGAGGGGCGAGCGCGGCAAGCCGGGATGGCTGGGCGGTTGACGGCGGGCGCTTCGTAATCGCGGGTCGGGAGTACTCGAGGCTCACCGATCGGCTGCTTTAGGATCATCTTAAGCTTTTGCCGCCATCAGCGTCGATCATGTCCGCCATGCGCGCTTCTGCATCGAATAGATCGGCTTCGGGCGCAGGCTTGTGGGCCGTGCTGGCGCTCCTTGCGCTCGGCCCGGTGTGGATCGGCGGCGGCCTGGTGCTGCTCTTCGTCGCAGTCTGGCCCTCGTCCTGCGTTCCCGCAGAATTGATCGAGGTCTATTCCTGCTCACCGCGGCTGCCTGAAAGCGGCCGCTGGCAGGAACTGCTCCTGCTAACCTGGCTCTGGGCGACCCCGCTATTGACGATGCTGGCGTTGACCAGGCGCGCGTCCGACCGGCTCGAACATCGCAGCATGGGCGACGCGCCGGGCAATGCCGCCCGCAACCCGGCCGGGCGCGCCTCGTCCGGCGCTCAGCCCTCTTCGCCGCGCTCCGCCGCGGCCTCGCCCCGCCCGCCATAGCCCCGCTGCGATGCATCGGGCGGGCTTTCGTCGTCATCGGAGCCGGCAGATCCGCCATCCGGAGCCCGGCTGGAGCCGGCCGGTGCCTGCCGCTCGCTGTCATCCTCAGCCGGATGCCGGTCGGGCGATCCGCCATCCGCCTGTTGCCCGGCCTGTTCGCGCACCTTGGCTGCATGGTCGGCGCTCTGCCGATGCATGTTCTGCGGATGGTTCAGTTCGTACTGATCGTAGTGGGGTCGGGCGTCCCCGGGGGGATTGTCGATCGCTTGCGGCTGGTTTCCGGCAAGCGCTCCGCCCGGTTCGCTTTGCATGGCCTGCCGATCGGGGTTTCCCGGCGCCGAGGTCCGGGAAGCCTGTTCCTTCGCCCCTCGGGTCGAGGATTGCCGCTGGTTCTGCCCACCGCCGTCCTGGTTCTGCGACTGAGCGGCCTCGTTGCGCGGTTGCTTCATGGGGCGCGGCTCGTCCGGCTGTGGGCTGTCATCGCGTTTGCGCGGCACCTGGTCTTCTCGCGGACCCGTTCGGGGCGGCTCGCCCGGCGCTTGGCCGGGGTTCTGCGTGACCTTGCGGGAATCGTCGGGTTCGTATTCGCCCATCGCGGGCCTCCTTTGGGATGTCTGGTCTGCCCATTGAACGGGATCGGGGCCGCGCCTGTTCCGTCATCTGCGCTCGTCCCGCCGCCCGCAGCGCGCCGGCGATCGCCTTTTTCCCCGCCAAATCGCCGTGACCCGGCTTCGTTTAAACGCCGTCACACCCTATATGGATCGGCCGCGCCCAAGCCCTTCGGAGTGCCCAGCAATGTCCCTTCTCGAAGCCCGCAAGACTTACAAGCCGTTTGAATATCCGTGGGCCTACGAGTTCTGGAAACGCCAGCAGCAGGTCCACTGGTTGCCTGAAGAAGTCCCGCTCGGTGAGGATTGCCGCGACTGGGCGCAGAAGCTTTCCGAGCACGAACGCAACCTGCTGACGCAGATCTTCCGCTTCTTCACCCAGGCCGACATCGAGGTGCAGGATTGCTACCACGAGAAATACGGCCGGGTGTTCAAGCCAACCGAAGTCAAGATGATGCTGACCTCCTTCTCCAACATGGAGACGGTGCACATCGCCGCCTATTCGCACCTGCTCGATACGATCGGCATGCCCGAAAGCGAATACGGCATGTTCCTCGAGTACGAGGAGATGAAGGCCAAAGTCGATTACCTTGAGCAGTTCGGTGTCGACACCGACGAGGACATTGCCCGTACGCTGGCGATGTTTGGCGGGTTCACCGAGGGGCTGCAACTGTTCGCCAGCTTCGCCATGCTGATGAATTTCCCGCGCTTCAACAAGATGAAGGGCATGGGGCAGATCGTCAGCTGGTCGGTGCGCGACGAGTCGCTCCATTGCGAGGGCATCACCCGGCTGTTCCACGCCTTCTGCCAGGAGCGCGACTGCCTGACCAAGGCGGTCAAGGAGGACATCCTCGACTGCTGCATGAAAACCGTGCGGCTCGAGGACGCGTTCATCGACCTCGCCTTCGAGATGGGCCCGGTGCCGGGGATGACGCCCGACGACATCAAGAAGTACATTCGCTACATCGCCGATTGGCGGCTCGGGCAGCTTGGCCTGAAGCGCCAGTTCATGATCGACGACCACCCGCTGCCCTGGCTCGCGCCGCTGCTGAACGGCGTCGAGCACGCCAACTTCTTCGAGACCCGCGCAACCGAATATTCGAAGGCCGCGACGCGGGGGAACTGGAACGAGGTGTGGACCAGCTTCGATTCGCGCAGGAAAGCCAAGGCCGCGAACGAGGAAGAGGATGTCGCGGACGAGGGGCCGGGGCTGTTCGGGGAGGGCAGCAGCGTTCAGGCGGCGGAGTAAGGGCTACAAAGGACGACTTGAAGGATTGGGTTCTGGAGTCGCTGAGCGCGAAGAGCCCGGCGAGTCACCGAGGTTGCCAGGCATCTGTGGGACAATCACGAGCAGGATCTGAAGGTCTCTGGCAACCTGCTATACACCTGGCAGTACGACATGCGCTGGGCGGCGCAGGGGCTTCAGGATGGGGGAAAGCTCGAAAAGAAGGGGCCGGGTCGTACCTGGCGGCTGATCTAGCGGCTCATTCCGACGATCACCTGCGGCTTCGCGCGTTCAGCACCACGAGGCGCGAGTTCCTCCGCCGTAGCTGCGTGCCAGGCCGCGATCGACCATGTAGCGGCTGAGCAGGTCAATTTCGCCGTGAGCGAGCGGCCGGAAGGCATTTCGCAGGTTTCGACCGTAGCGATCGGTGTCCGGTGTGCCGAATTCCGACCCGAGCACGAACGGCGCGCGGTTAAGCCAGGTCTCCAATCCGTCGGTGGCGCGCTCGGCCGCGAGGGCCTCGCTTTGGCACCGCGCGTTTGTTTCGGGGGCATCAAAGCCGATGAGGCGGATGCGGCGCTCGCCCATCCTGATCGTGTCGCCATCGACCACGCAATTTCCAGCAGGACGTCCCTTGCAGCGCGCGAAGCGGGCGTCGATATGCTCCCCTCCGCCGGGAAGCATTCGGCTGGCAGCGAGTGCGAGACGATCGTGTCCGCCGAACCAGACGGTGCATAGCAAGGCGAACAGGACCAGAGGCGGAGCCATCGAAGCGCGCCGCTCGCGGCCGAAGGAGGAGTGCGATAGCCGCCGCGAGGCCAGCTTGCTTGCGAAGGGCCAGCTTCGGCCGCGCGAGAGCGTTCGACGATAGGACCGGCGTCGCGGCCTGAACCTGACCAGCTTTCCCACCGATAAAGGATAGCCTTGCGATACCTTCCAGTTCGTTGCGCAAAAAGCTTAAGACCCGGGAAACGATGATCTGCGATGTCCGGTTTCGGCAGACCGGATCGCAGGCACAAGCCAATCGATCTGCGACATTTCGCGCGACTGGAGAATTTCGTTCGTCCTGCTGAACGGCCGCGAGCCGAAGAAGCCGCGATGGGCGGAGAGCGGGCTTGGGTGGGGGCTTTGGATCAGGAGGTGCCTGCCGCCTTCGCGCAGCTCGGGGATGCGGGCGGCCTTGCTCTGGGCGTGAGCGCCCCACAGGATGAAGACCGCGGGCTCCTCGCGCACCGCGACCGCCGCCACCGCGGCATCGGTTACCGCCTCCCAGCCGATGCGGGCGTGGCTGGCGGCGCGCCCCGCCTCCACGCTCAGCGCGGTGTTGAGGAGGAGGACGCCCTGGCGCGCCCATCCGCCCAGATTTCCCGACACCGGCTCGGGAATGCCGCAATCATCGGCCAGTTCGCGGAAGATGTTCCTCAAGCTCGGTGGTTTCTTCACCCCGTCGGGCACCGAGAACGCCAGCCCGTGCGCCTGGCCGGGGCCATGGTAAGGGTCCTGGCCGAGGATCACCACGCGCACCTGGTCGAGCGGCGTCAGCTCGAAGGCGCGCAGGCGTTGCTTGCGCGGCGGGTAGATCACCTTGCCGGCCGCCTCCTCGCGCTCGAGGAAGGCGATCAGGCGCTGGCCTTCGGGGCTGGCGAAGGCGGGTGCCAGGACAGGGTGCCAGCTTGCGGGGATCAGCTCGATCATCGCGCACCAGCATAGGCAGCGCGCCAAGACGGCTCCAGCGCCCCTTCCCCTCCATCCCCCGCTGGCCTAAGCGCCGCCCATGGCTGTGCATTTCCACGAAGAAGACCTGCCCCAAGGCGTGCTCGCGCCGGGCGCGGTGGCGGTCGATACCGAGACGATGGGGCTGGTGACGGCGCGCGACCGGCTGTGCCTCGTCCAGATCAGCGATGGCGGGGGCGACGAGCACCTCGTGCGCTTCGCCAATGGCAGCGCCTATGACGCGCCCAACCTGAAGGCGGTGCTGGCCGATCCCGAGCGGGTCAAGATCTACCATTTCGCGCGGTTCGATCTTGCTGCGATCGAGCATTACCTCAAGGTGACGGCGGCGCCGGTGTTCTGCACCAAGATCGCCAGCAAGCTGGTGCGCACCTATACCGACCGGCACGGCCTCAAGAACCTCGTCAGCGAGATGCTGGGGCACGACATTTCCAAGCAGCAGCAATCCTCCGACTGGGGCGCGGGCGTCTTGAGCGAGGCGCAGCGCGATTATGCGGCGGCCGACGTGCGCTATCTGCACCGGCTGCGCGCCGAGTTCATCGCCCGGCTCGAGCGCGAGGGGCGGACGGCGCTGGCCGAGGCGTGCTTCCGGTTCCTCCCGGCGCGCGCCCGGCTGGATCTGGCGGGATGGGGCGAGGCCGATATCTTCAGCCATGAGTAAGGGACCGCGCGGCACAGCGCCGGCATGACTGCCGAAGCCGACCGGATCCGCACCAGGCGGCAGGCCTTTGCCGCGCCGGGGGGCTCGTTCGACCGGATCATCAGGCTGCTCGCAGTGGGCCTGCCTGCGCTGGTCGGGGCGATCGCGGCGATGATGCTGATCGCGCCTCTGTCCGACCGCGGCGAGGTGAGCTTCCTGCTCGACCGCAACGAGGTCGATACCGCGGAGGACCGCTTGCGCGTCGACAGCGCAATGTACCGCGGAACCGATGCGCGCGGGCGGCCCTATTCGCTGACTGCGGGCGAAGCGGTGCAGAGGAGCGCGAACGAGCCGGTGGTGCGGCTCGAGGACCTGGTCGCGCGGATCTTGCTGCCCGAGGGGCCGGCAGTGCTGACCGCGCCCGCCGGGCGTTATCTGATCGACGAGGAGAAGGTGGCGATCCCCGGAATGGTGCGCTTCCGCGCCGCCGATGGCTACCGGCTCGATGCACAGAACGTGACGATCGACCTGGCTGAGCGGATGCTGCGCGGCGCCGGGCGTGTGGAGGGGGTGGTCCCGGCGGGTGCATTTTCGGCCGATCGCATGCAGGTCGACCTTGCGGAACGGGTCGTGCGGCTCGAAGGCAATGCGCGAATGACGATGGTGCCGGGCCAATTGCGCCTGCCGAGCGGGATGGATTGAGGACGATGCGCGCTTGGCCGATCCGACGGGGCGGGGTATTGCAAGCCGCGATGAACGACCCTTGCCCTTCGCTCGCCCGCCTCGCCTGGCGCGGCCTTGCCGCCGGTTCCCTGGCCGGCGCGGCGGCGGCGCTGGGCTTTGGCTCAATGGCGGGGGCGCAGGAGATCGCCGGATTCGATTCGCGAGCGCCGGTAAATTTTGAAGCGGAGCGGCTCGAACTGCAAGACCGGCAGGACCGGGTGGTACTGGCCGGCGACGTGGTGATCACGCAAGGCGATCTGCGGCTCACCGCCGGACGCACGACCATTGCCTACAGCGATACGGGGACCTTGCGCATCCAGCGGATCGACGCGACCGGCGGGGTGACGGTGACGCGCGGGAACGAGCGGGCGAGCGGGTCTGCGGCGGTGTATGACTTCAACGATCGGGTGATCGTGCTGTCGGGCGGGGTGGCGCTTCGGCGCGGTTCGGACACGCTCGATGGCGGCCGGCTTGTGTATGATCTCAATTCGGGCGTGGCGAGCGTCGAGGGCGGCGGTGCGCGCGGGTCCACAGGATCAGGCCGGGTGACGGGGACCTTCGCGGTTCCCGAGCGCTAGGACGCGATGGATCGCGGGGATCGTTCGCCCTGCCGGGGCCCTGAAACCGAGGGCTGAAGCGGCTTGCGCACGGCCGGAGCGCCACGCGACGGGGGCTTGAAGACGGACACCCGGCCTTTCCCAAAACGGACCTCGGACCTCCGGTACTGGTCTTTCCCATCCGGGTGGTGACCCGCATCCTGCCTTGATGATCCGCTTCGGCTGCCAGCGCCGCTCTAGCTGGCCGCGCGCGCTTCCTGCCTAACCACGATCCAAGGCGTTGCCTCGACGGGTCCCCGCGGTCACGAAGGCCCCGGATGATCAGAGCCTTGTGGGTCCGGGCCTTAAAATGCCCGGTGGTGAACGATGACCTTCAGCGTCGAGAACAGCAGGCCGATGTCGCGCCAGATGGTCCAGCCCTGGATGTATTCGAGATCGGACTGGAGGCGGTGCGAGAGGTCCTGTTCGGTCTCGGTCGCGCCGCGCAGGCCGCGCACCTGGGCGAGGCCGGTGATGCCGGGCTTGAGGCAATGGCGCTGCCAGTAGCGCCGATCGACCTGCCAGAACAGCTTGTCCCCGGCCTGTGAGCCGAGCGCGTGGGGACGCGGGCCGACGAGGCTCATGTCACCGCGCAAGACGTTGATGAGTTGGGGCAATTCGTCGAGGCTGGTTTTGCGCAGGAGCCGCCCGATCCGGGTGATCCGCTCGTCGTCACGGGCGGCCGAGCGGTTGCCGTCGGCATCGGCCTCGGCCTCGCGCATCGAGCGGAACTTGTAGATCGAGAAGAAGCGGTTGCCGCGTCCCATCCGGCGCTGGCGGAAGAATACTTTGCCGCCGTCCTCGAGCTTGATCAGCAGCCCCACGAGCAGGAGCAGCGGCGCGAGCGCGAGCAGCGCGAGGCCCGAGGCGACAAGGTCGAAGCTGCGCTTGATCATCCGCGCCCGGGCCGACAGCGGGCCCGAAGAGACGAGCAGCGTCGATACGCGGCTATCGTCGTGGTGGACGATGCCGAGCGCGCCGATCTCGTTGGCGTAGTGGCTGATCACCTCGCCGTGCACGCCCGTGCCCTTGAGGACCTCGGACCAGGCGAGGCAATCGCGCTCGGGACAGGAGACGAGCACCTGGTCCATGTTGCGCAGGTACTGGGCAAGACGGTCGAGCGCGGAAGGATCATCGACATTGGCGCGAAGGCCGTGCTCGGCGGCGTCGATCTCGAATGCATCCTGCAGCTTGACCGGCGGACCGCCGGCCTGGATGACCAGCTGGTTGATGGTCAGCTTGCCCCATAGCGAGCGGATCAGGTGGGAGCTGACGACGCGCACCGCCACGAAGCCGATCGCGGTCAGCACCATGCTGACGGCGAAGGCAGTGCGCGAGACCTCGACGGGGATGTCGGTGAGGAACGCCATGAAGCTCAGCATCGCGGCGGCGACGATCAGCGAGGACAGCGCACGCACGCTCGCCAGCCGCCAGTCGGTCAGCGATTTGACCGAGAAGGTGCCGTTGTAGAAGGCGAGAGTGACGAGGATCGGCAGCATCAGATAGGCCGGGCGCATGACATCAACGCCCGATGGGTCGAACGGCACGATCGCGTGGCCGAGCACGAAGCAACTCAGAACGATCGCCATGTCGGCACTGACCAGCAGCAGATAGAGCTGGAGCCGGCGGTTCTCGAAAGATGGTGCGAGGCCGTTCGCCGGAACGGGAGGGAGCGTTCGCGCAGCCGGGCGCGGCGGCCCGAACTTGAGCACGGGTGAGGCGGCCGAGGGCGGGTCGGAGGCGGTGGGCCGATCGTCGTCCCCGGTCGATGGCCGGGGCGTCGCTCGGGCAATGGCGACATCCATGTGTAAAATCCCTAGCCGCCCCTAGTCGAACGAACATTCCGCGTAGCAAGAAAGCAAAGCCAAATCACGCTACTTTTGCTATGCGCAAGGTAAAGGTCCCAAAATGAAACATATTTAAAATCGCATGACAGCCGCATTACAGCGATCAGCGGGCCGCTACCCGCGTAACCTCCACCAACACTTGGGCCAGCACAAGATCAGCGGCGGGAGAGCGGACCAGCAGCGAGCGATGAAGCAGCGCCAGGCGCTCGATCAACCGCTCCAGCCGGGGACCGTTCCAGCGCCGGAGCTGGCCCTGCAGCGCCTCGCGATCGCCATAGAACACCCGCTCGGCATCGAGCGCGGTCTTGACGGGAACGCCTTCGCCGAGCCTGGCGGCAAGCCGCACCAGCTGCGCCGCGCGCCGCTCGAGCGCCAGTGCGACGGTGACGGGGTTGAGGCCGACCGCACGCATCCGCTCGAGCTCGCCGGGCAGCTTGTCGAGCGCACCCGAAAGCACTGCATCGACGAGCGGCGCCACGCCGTCCGCCTCGGTCTCCGCGCCGATCGCGGCGAAGTCTTCGGCACCGGCGGGGCGCGGCGTCTGCGGCGAGGCATCGCAATAGAGCGCCAGCTTGGCGACCTCGCTCGCGGCGAGCCGGACATCGAGGCCCGATCCGCGGGCGATCCGCTCGGCAACGGCCGGATCGAGCCGCAGCAGCCCGGCGCCATTGGCCATGCGTTGCACCTCGGCGGTGATGCTGGCGAGGTCCGGCGGCCAGAACATCGCCACCAGCGCATCCTTGCGGGGGCCAAGGAGCTTGGCGGTGCGGGATTTGTCGGTGGCGGAGGTGGCCAGCAGGATGACCGGGCAGGCGCCTTGTGCCGCGCCGACATCCTTCAGCTCGAGGAAGGTCTTGACCGATTCGTGCGCCTCGTCGCCGGCGACACGGGCGAGGATGTGGCGAGCGCCGCCGAACAGGGAGGCAGAACGCGCCTCGTCGACCAGGCGAGCGGGATCGGCCTTGAGTTCGGCGCCGGTCAGCTCGACCCGCTCGCCGGGCTCGGCGAGATGGTCGACCAGCCTGGCGGCGGCGGCGGCCGCGCCCGCCTCGTCGGGGCCGCACAGGAAGGCAATCGCGCAGTCCCTGGCCGCGCGCGGCGCGAGGCCGGCGAAGTCCCTCTGGGTCGCCTTCACGCCGGGGGCCGCTAGGATCGGGCGTCGAGCGCCAGCGTCAGCCGGGCGACGATCCGCTCGGCGACGACCTCGGCGAGGTTCTCGAGCGCGGCCTCCTCGGCGGCGATGGTGGCGTATTCGGAGCCGACCACGTCGATGCCCGCATCCGAGCCTGCGGTGGCGTCGAGCACCACGCCGCCGCTCTCGAGGTCGACCAGCTGGAACCGGGCGCGCAGGGTGCGGCGTTCGCGACCAGTGGTATCGTCGGTGAGCAGGCCGAATGCCTCGAGGTCATCGTCGAGTACGATGTCGAGGCGATAGCGTGGCGCGGGCGCGGCGCCGCCCTGGCCGAGCCGGTCCATCAGCGCGTTCCGGA
>PPFU01001695.1_pt1 | contig 16867 bp, 16 predicted proteins | sample 1535991 | NCBI WGS metagenome assembly PPFU01 (sample SAMN04901290, study PRJNA319586) | Hypolithon metagenome, whole genome shotgun sequencing project. | isolation source: Antarctic Hypolithon | place: Antarctica: Miers Valley | collected 2014
GGATCGGGAGCGGCGGGATCGGGCAGGGGCCCCGCTGGCGCCCCTGCCGCCCGCGCCGCTGGCTCGCCCCATCCCGGCGAGCGCGCCCCAAGCTCCTACGGCGCCCTTCACTCCGCAGCCGCCGCTGCCGCCCGAGGCGCCCGCCGAGCCGGCTCCCCCGAATGCAGCCGGGGAGCATTGGATCGTGGTGGAGAGGAACGGCCCGGTGCGGCACCGCGTAGTGACTTCCGCGCCGCTCCACGCGGAAGCGCAGGTGGAGCATGGGACGGACAAGAAGCGCCGCGTCGTGCGCCACCGCATCATCGCACCGCCCCATGGCCTCGATGAGCGGGAGATGGAGCGATTGGCCGAACTCTCCGCGCGCTATGCCGAGCGGATGGCGAAAGAAGGTGAGCGGATCGAGCGCGAGGCAGAGCTGATCGCCGAGCAGTTCGAGCGCGAGTTCGCCGAGGGTGGCAAGGGCCATGCGCGCATCATGCGCTTCTCGGCCGAGAGCGCCGCCAAGGCCGAGGTGCAGGCGCTCGCGATGGCCGCCCGCGCGCTGCGCGATGCCCGCCTCTCCATCGTCGCCAATCCCGAATTGTCCGAACAGGTACGCCGTGAAGTGCTGCGCGAGCTGGATCGCGAGATCGCCGACCTCGGCAAGGACAGCTGACGAGCGAAGGCCAAGTCCGCGCGCAGTCCGGGAACCAGGCTGCTGCCGGTCGACCTGATGGCGCCGGTGACTCGCTGGTGATCGCCCATCGGAACGAGGACAGCCAGGCCAATAAGGTCGCTAGCCGCCGCAGTCACCCCGATCGAGCCGGTCGCGCTTCACAGCCGCGTCGATCACCGCGTGAGCTACGGTTGCCTGTACATCGCCTCTACTTGCTCGCCTCTCTGTGGGGTCAGGGGAGGGGCGAGGCGCGGGGGTCGGTTTGAACGGAATGGAAGGGGCGAAGGGGCGCGCTAGTTCTCGGCACGCGCGACAGGAACTTCGCGCCCCTGGGTCGCCTCATCCTCCTCTGCCGGCGCTTCCTCCTCCAATTTCAGGATCGTGCGCGCGATCACCTCGGGCGGGGCGGGGCGGGCGGGGTAGGGGCAATCCATTGCCTGCCCCAAGCCCTTCAGATAAGCACGGCGCATCATCCCCGCGGCGATCGCCTCCTTGAACGCCTCGGCATGCCGGTTCGCACCCGATACCTCGCGGATCAGCCCGCGATAGGGGATCAGCGTGCCCAGCATGCTCTTGGCGATCTTTCCCGCACGGAGCCCCTCGCGCTTGACCGGCAGGATCATGTCGAGATCCTCGCCCAGCACCGCGTCGAGATCAGCGATCTCGGTGCGCACCTCGGCACAATCGTCGAGCCCCGCGCTGTTGTAGGGCGCCTCGCTCGCCAGCAGCAGGGTGCGGGGGATGGGGTCGCGATTGATGTTGAGATCGTCCAGTGGCATGCGCACCACGTCGCCCGCGGTTACCGTCTCGTCGGTCACCGCGCGCTGTGCCACGGCCGGGGACGCGAGCAGGGGCACGGCGATCATCGGCGCGAGCAGTACACCCGCCGCACCGCGCCAGTTCAGAAGCGCGGCGCCAGCCTCGCCCCTAGCCGCTCTGCTCCACAATCCGGTCGCACTGCCTGTCATCGCCTGTCTCTAGTCCAAGGCGAAGCGCCTGCATACGCTGTTCGCTGGTGCCGTGGGTGAAGCTCTCGGGATTGACCGCCCGTCCGCTGCCCCGCGAGAGCGTGTCGTCGCCGATCGCCGAGGCGGCATTCATGCCCTCCTCTAAGTCGCCGGGCTCGATCAGGTTGCGGTTCCGCCCGGCCCAGGCACCGGCATAGCAATCGGCCTGCAGCTCCATCAGCACCTGCAGCTGGTTGGCCCGCTGCGGCGATTGCGATTGCGCACTGCGGATTGTGCCGGCCACACCAGTCAGCGTCTGGATGTGGTGGCCATATTCGTGCGCCACGACGTAGTAGCGGGCGAAATCGCCACCTGCCCCCAGTTGCTGCTCCAACTGGTCGTAAAAACGCGTGTCGATGTACATCGTCTGGTCCGCCGGGCAGTAGAACGGCCCCATCGCACTCGATGCCTGGCCGCAGCCGGTGTTCTCCGTGCCGCCCTGGAGGAACACCAGTCGCGGCTGCTCGAACGCGATGCCGGCCTGCGCGAACACCGGCTCCCAGGTCTCGTTGAGCGAGCTGAGCGCATTGCAGGTCTCCAGTGCATAGGCATTGTCGTTGCAGATCTCGGCCGCGCTCTCGCTCGTCTGCACGGTCTGCTGTGGGGCGCCCTGCTGCATCCCCTGCATCGTGCCGAGCATCTGCCCGGGGTCGATCCCGAACACCACCGCGCCGATCAGCGCGATGACAATCGCCCCGCAGCCGAGCCCGCCGCGGCCCCCCGGCAACCCACCGCCGCCGCCACCGCGGCCGACATTGACGCTGCCGGGATTGAAGGGATTGAGCCGCATGAGACCTCCGCTACTGAGCGCTTGCATCGGCGGCGCCCGATGGTCAACCGTGCCGCCGGACAAGGCTGAACGGGCAAACAGGCAGGGGAGTATAATGTTCCTTGAAGGCAAGCGCGCGCTGGTCACCGGCTCCACCTCGGGGATCGGCCTCGCCATCGCCCGGGCCATGGCAGCCGAGGGTGCCGAGCTGGTGCTCAACGGCTTCGGCGAGGCCGGCGAGATCGCCGCGCTTTGCAACGAGCTTTCCGCCCGTCACGTCGCCGCCGATCTCACTAGCGCGGCGGGCGCCGAGCAACTGATGGACGGCGCAGGCCCGGTCGACATCCTCGTCAACAATGCCGGGATGCAGCACGTCGCTCCCGTCGAGGAATTTCCGCCCGAGCGGTGGGACGCGATCATCGCGCTCAACCTTTCGGCCACGTTCCACACCGCGCGTCTCGCCGTGCCGCACATGAAGGCGGCGGGCTGGGGGCGAATCCTGTGCACCGCCAGCGCTCATTCGCTCACCGCCAGCCCGTACAAGTCCGCCTATGTGGCGGCCAAGCACGGGCTTACGGGGCTGGTGAAGGTGCTGGCGCTGGAACTGGCGCAGGACGATATTACCGCCAATTGCATCAGCCCCGCCTATGTCTGGACCCCGCTGGTCGAGGCGCAGATCCCTGACACGATGAAGAGCCGGGGCATGAGCCGCGAGCAGGTGATGAACGACGTGCTGCTCGCCCGCCAGCCGACCCGCAAGTTCGTCCAGCCCGAGGAAGTGGCAGCGCTCGCCCTCTTCCTGTGCCGCGACGAGGCGCAGAACATCACCGGTGCCAACTACACGATCGACGGCGGATGGACGGCGGAGTAGCGATTCACCCTGTCGAGGCGGCTTGCGACCCTGTTGCGGATCTGGTCCACGATTGCGTTCGGAAGCGCCTCGCGCCCAATAACGGTCATTCGAGCGACTCAGAGCCGATCAGCCGGTGCCAACATTTTCCGGTTGGAGACGCGCGGTCCCAATCGAACGCGTTCAAGAATAGCGAAAGTTTGACCGGGCCAGAGCTCGCCACCGGCGCTGTCGATGGCGGTAGAACAAAGTGGCAAAGGCTGCGATCGCTGGGGTTAGAATGCCAGCCTCGAGCTTCACCTCATCGTGATAGTCTGTGCGCCCATCCGGACGAGCACGGATCGTGATGCGATGGTCCCACCGTCGGACCAGTTGGCCCGAACCGTTATCTCGAATGCAATAGATGCCTGGAGAACGCGGTTCTGGGTGGCTGATCTCGATCCATTGCTGACCGAGCGGAAGAATGCCCAGCAGTCGCATCGCGACAAGATATCGGCCAGCTCGCCACTCGTCCGGAAACGACGCAGGATCGATAGGACGAAACTTCAATATTGGAGCCGCCACATGGACGAGCAACCGCGCCTTTCCAAGCTCCTCTCGCACTTGTTCAAAGGGCGCATCCAAGACGGTGTTGATGAAAATTCGCACGATCAGACCGCCAAAGACATATTGGCATGAGTAGCTTGGTTACTCGGCGAAACCACCCAATAGCCGTCGCCCCCCCGGCTAAACCGCCGCTAGTGCCTGGTCGAAATCCGCAATCAGATCGTCCGGATCCTCGATGCCGATCGAGATGCGCACGAGGTTGTCGGTGATGCCCAGCGCGGCGCGGCGCTCGGGGGCGATCGAAAGGTGGGTCATCGCCGCGGGGTGGCTGGCGAGTGTCTCGGTGCCGCCCAGGCTCACGGCCAGCTTGGCGATGCGCAGCGAATCGAGAAAGCGGAACGATTCCGCCTCGCCGCCGCGCACGAACAGCGAGAAGGTGCTGCCCGGCCCGGTGCAGTGCCGGCGATAGATGTCCAGTTGCGGCCCTTCGGCCAGCAGGCCGAGGAAGCCTACCCCCTCCACTTTGGGATGGTCCTTCAGCATATCGCAGACCCGCACCGCGTTCTCGGTGGCGCGGCGCATGCGGATTTCCAGCGTCTCGAGGCTCCGCAGCAGCATCCAGGCGGTGTTGGGGTCGCAGATCGTGCCCATCGTGTTGCGCAGCGCGCGCACCGGATCCATCCAGCGCTTGGCGCCGGAGAGCCCACCAGCGACGAGATCCGAGTGCCCGCCGGCATATTTGGTGAGCGAATAGACCACGATATCCGCGCCGTTCGCCAGTGGCCGCTGCCACAGGGGGCCGAGGAAGGTATTGTCGATCGCGATCGGCGACACGTGCTGGCTTTCGCCACAGACCGCCTCGCGGGCGGCGGCAACCGCTTCGATATCGACCAGCGCGTTGGTGGGGTTGGCCGGGCTCTCCAGATAGATCAGCGCCAGCTTGCCGCCCTGCTCGGCCGCTTTGACGCGAGCCTGCTCGAGGACCTGCTCGATCTCTCCGCGATCGGCGCCCGCTGGAAAGTCGAGCCAGGTAACGCCAAACTTCGCCATGACCTTGCCGATGAAGCCTTCGGTAGCGGCGTAGAGCGGCCCGGAATGGACGATCACGTCGCCCGCGCCGGTGTAGGCAAGCAGCAGGGTGGCGATGGCCGACATGCCGCTGGAAAACACCAATGCGTCCTCTGCCCCGTCCCAGATGCCGAGCCGATCCTCCACGATCTCCTGGTTCGGGCCGTTGAAGCGTGAATAGACGAGGCCTTCCATCTCGCCGGTGCGCTTGCCGGTCAGCCCTTCGAAATGGCGTTTGCCGGCAGCGGCGCTTTCAAAGGCGAAGGTGCTGGTGAGGAAAATCGGCGGCTTGAGCGCGCCCTCCGACAGCATCGGATCGAAGCCGAAACCCATCATCAGCGTTGCCGGACTCAGATCGCGCCCGCCGATCCGGGTGACTTCCGGCTTGGGTTTGCGACGCGGGGTGGGGCGGTCGATCTCGTCGGCCATCAGTGATCCTCCCGGCGACGAAATGCCGCCACTTTGCCAATGGACGGGGCGCGGCAAATATCCCGCCAATCCAGCCATGCCGCGCTTTACTCCCTCGCACGCTGGACGTAAATTTCCAGTGCAAGCGGCGGCGGAGACGGCGATGGGGGACGAGCGGGGCTATGCGGTGTTGGGGATCGGCGGATTGTTCATCCGCTCGCCCGATCCCGATGCGCTGGCGGCGTGGTACAAACGGGTGCTCGGCGTGGGCGCGGGTTGCGCGGCCGAGGGCGAGCCGGCCGAATGGTCGTGGCGGGTAGCGGACGGCGACGTGGTGTTCCAGCCGTTCTCACAGGACAGCGACTATTTTTCCACGGACCGTGCCTATATGCTCAACCTGCGCGTGCGCGGCCTTACGGCGCTGATCGACTCGCTGGAGGCGCAGGGGATCGCGGTGGAGCAGCGGGACGAGTGGAACCACCCGGAGGTGGGTCGCTTCGCCCGAATTCACGACCCGGATGGAAACCCGTTGGAATTGCGGGAGCCGGCGGGGAAATGAGCACATGGCCATCGAAGCGCACCTTTGCCGCCGCGCTCTCGCCAGATCATCGGTCACGCGAGCCGCTCCGCCCTTGGCGGGGGAGCAACTGCGGTACACAGCGGGACATCAGTCTGCAATTTCAGTTGAGTCGCAGTCCTTCATCACGGCCCAGACAAAAGGCGCGCCTGCCGCAGACGCGCCCTCTCTCCTTGACGGGAACAGTGCCTACTTGGGCGACAGAACCATCAGCATCTGCCGGCCTTCAAGGCGAGGGTAGGCTTCGACCTTCGCCGTTTCGGCGACGTCGTCCTGCACGCGCTTCAAAAGGTCCATGCCGAGGTGCTGGTGCGCCATTTCGCGGCCGCGGAAGCGGAGCGTGACTTTCACCTTGTCGCCGTTCTCGATGAACTTGTTCACGTTACGCATCTTCACATCGTAATCGTGATCATCGATGTTGGGGCGCATCTTGATCTCTTTGATGTCCTGAGTCTTTTGCGTCTTACGCGCTTGATTCGCCTTCTTCTGCGCCTCGTAGCGGTACTTACCCACGTCGAGGAACTTGCAGACCGGCGGATCGGCGTTGGGCGAGACTTCGACCAGGTTCATGCCGACTTCGTTCGCCTGCTCGATCGCCTGGCGGGTGTACATGACACCCAGGTTCTCGCCATTCTCATCGATGACGCGAACCTTGTCGGACTGGATCATGGTGTCGAAGCGCGGTCCGGACTTGACCGGGGGCGCAAGCATGCGCCGGGGGGGACGGGGTATGAGGCGTTCTCCTGTGGTGGGCTCTACAACCTGCCGACTTAATGCCTAAGCGATCCGCGCGCTAGGGGGCGCGAGGGCTTGGCATATTCGGGCGCGCGGTCGGGCCGCCAGAGTGCAAAGCGCATCAGGCGCCCATTGGCAACCAGCAATGCATCGATGGTGCAAGCGGGTTGCATCGCGGATACGATTGCAGGGTCGGCCGCATCCATCCCGCCGGTCAGCGCTCCGAAGGCGGGCAGGATCATGCGCGCGCCGCCGCGGGTCTGGCCCGCTGTCGCGGGGCCGGCCTCGCTCCTTGAATCGGCTTGCCCGATCACCGCGCAGGGGCGGCGGATGTGGCGTTGGTGGACCGTGAGCTGTAGCCGCGGGTGGAAATGGCCTGACAGTTCGGGCCGGTGCTCCCCACGTTGCGCCTGGTGGCGGAGCACGATGCCGGCGATCTCGGCCTCCTTCGCGATCTCCCCGCCCAATGCGGCCGCCGCATCGGCATTGCTGCGGCCGTGTCGCTCGTCATGATTGCCGGTGAGCCATACCCAATCCACCGCGCAGGTGAGCGCGGCGAGCATTCCGGCGGCGTGCGGCTCCATCCGCGAGGGACCGGCGGGATCGTGAAAATTGTCGCCAAGTGTGAAGACCCGCCGCGCGCCGGTGTCGCGGATCGCCAGCGCGAGTCGCTCCAGCGTTTCCCGACTGTCGTACGGGGGGAGCATCTGACCCTGCACGGCGTAGAAGCTGGCCTTTTCCAGGTGCAGATCGGCCACCAGCAGCGCCCGCTCAGCCGGCCAGTACAGCGCGCGCGAGTCGGTGAGGACGAATTCATGCCCCGCAAAATCGAACGAGGCGAACGTATGGGGAACCATCACGCGTCCTTGCCGGGTGCACCGGGCTTTGGCAAGGGGACGCGACGACTGGAACGTGCCCAGGGCACAGGCGCTGCAAGGATGGGGTGAGAATGGCTGATTGGACCCAGCAGACCCAGGCCGCCCGCGCATGGTTCGAGAGCCTGCGCGACCGGATCTGCGCCGCCTTCGAGGCAATCGAACGCGAAGCCGGCTCCGACGCCGCCTTCCAGTACACCCCCTGGAACCGCGCGACCGAGGACGGCTCGGAGGGCGGGGGCGGGGTGCGCGGGGTGATGAAGGGCCGCGTGTTCGAGAAGGTGGGGGTGAACGTTTCCACAGTTGCGGGCGAGTTCGCGCCGCAATTCGCCGCCACGATCAACGGCGCGAGCGAGGCGGCGCCCGGTTTTACCGCCACGGGGATCAGCCTGGTGGCGCATATGGCGAATCCGCACGTGCCCGCAGTGCACATGAACACGCGATTCCTGACCACCAGCAAGGCCTGGTTCGGCGGCGGTGCGGATTTGAACCCGCCGATTCCCTATGAGGAGGACACCGCCGCCTTCCACGCCCGTCTGCGTGCGGCGTGCATGGCCTACGACCCGACGTGGTACGACCGGTTCAGAAAGTGGGCGGATGATTACTTCTTCATCCCTCACCGGGGGGTTGCGCGTGGGGTGGGCGGGATTTTCTACGATCATCTGGAGTGCGGCGAACCAGAGGACGGCGGCGCAGCATTTGAGCGGCACTTCGCCTTCACTCGCGCGGTGGGCGAGGCATTCCTCGATGCATATCCGCCGCTCGTTCGCCAAAGGATGGGTCAGGAATGGAACGCGGCCGACAAGGCGGTGCAGCTGGAATGGCGCGGTCGCTATGCCGAGTTCAACCTGGTCTATGACCGCGGCACCTTGTTCGGCCTGAAGACCGGCGGCAATGTGGAAGCGATCCTGATGAGCCTTCCGCCCGAGGCCACTTGGGTTTAGGTCCGAACCGGACACAGCTGTACCAACTCACCGACCCTTAGCGTTAAGGCTTTTTTGCCAGTATATCGCGCAGGACGATGCGCATACCCCTTGGCACAGAGAAGGCTCTTGCATGTTGATGGCTGCCGGTGACGCAAATCGCTTTGAAGAGCGCGCCAGGACTGTCAGCTCTGCCGTGTGGATCGTCATTCTCTCCTGCTGCTTTGGATTAGCCGAGCGGCCGTGCCGCGGCGAGTGTCGTGGCTCTCGCCGGATCGGGCAGCGTGGGTTTACTGATCAGCCAAGAAGGCGTCATCTCGATGGCGCACTGCTGAACCTGGCAAGTACCACCCCGGGCTGCCCGGCATGACTCCCTCGACCACGATCCCCGACTGGAGCCGCGAGGCCCGGAAGCCCCGGTCCTTTCAGCCGGGGCGCAGCCTGTTGGCAGCGCACCGTGCGTACAACCGCGCCCGTAATCCATTCAGCCGCAAGCTGGCACAATTGCGGCACTTGGTCTGGTCGGTAATCTCGGGTGCGGAAATTCCACTGAATTGCGAACTCGGCGGCGGGCTGCTGCTGCCCCACCCGAACGGTATTGTCATCCACCCGAGCGTAACCATCGGTGTGAACTGCCTGTTATTCCAGCAGGTGACGATCGGCCATGCGCGAACCGGTTGTCCGGTGCTGGGCTCTGGCGTGGATGTCGGCGCCGGTGCCAAGATCATCGGGCCGATCACGATCGGCGACGGCGCCCGAATCGGGGCGAACGCCGTGGTGACCCGCGATGTTCGGGCTGGTGCCACCGTCGTGGGCTCTCCCGCGCGTGAGATCAAGGCTGATGAACGCACGCGCCTGCCTCCTTCCGAGCCATTGGCTCAGCTGACCAGCGTGCCATCAGCGAGGGCATCCGAAGGCTAGCAGACAAGGAGCTTTGCCACACGCAGGCTCAGGCGGGCAGGGCTAAAAGGGGCTGGTCGCGTGCGAACGCGGCGCTTACGACCGTGGTACGGCCAAGGTGCGCGGTGTGCGGCAAGGCGCTTTCCCCTTGCCGTTCCGCCTTCAATCCGGTCATCGTGGCAGCGATGCTGCGCCAGTACGAACTCGTCGAGCGGGTGCTCGCTTACGACCCCGATGCCGACCAGGCGATGCTGAACCGCGCCTACGTCTACACGGTGCAGAAGCACGGCGCGCAGAAGCGCGCCAGCGGCGACCCCTACTTTAGCCATCCGGTGGAGGTTGCCGGGCTGATGACCGACCTCAAGCTCGATCAGGAGACGATCGCCACCGCGCTGCTGCACGACACCGTGGAGGACACGCTCGCCACGATCGAGGATATCGAGGCCAACTTCGGCCCCGATATCGCTCGGCTGGTGGATGGCGTGACCAAGCTCTCGAAGATCGAGACCATGGCCGAGAACGAGCTCGCGGCCGAGAACCTGCGCAAGTTCCTGCTAGCGATGAGCGAGGACATTCGCGTGCTGCTCGTCAAACTGGCGGATCGGCTGCACAACATGCGCACGCTGCACTACATCCGCAGCCCCGAGAAGCGCCGACGGATCGCCCGCGAGACCATGGAGATCTATGCCCCGCTGGCCGAGCGGGTGGGCATGTACGAATATATGCGCGAGATGCAGGCGCTGGCCTTCGAGCAGTTGGAGCCCGAAGCCTATGCCACGCTGACCGGCCGGCTGGAGCAGCTGCGCAGCCAAGACCATGGTCAGGTGGATGCGATCGCGCTGGCGATGAAGCAGGCGCTGGCCGCCGCCGGGCTGCAGGTGCAGGTGTGGGGGCGCGAGAAGCAACCGTTCTCGATCTGGAAGAAGATGGCCGAACGCCACGTCTCGTTCGAGCAGGTGACGGACATCATGGCCTTCCGGGTGATCACCCAGAGCGATGCCGATTGCTACCGTGCAATCGGCGTGCTGCACACGACTTGGCAGTTCATCCCGGGCCGGTTCAAGGATTACGTCTCGACCCCTAAGACGAACGGCTATCGCTCGCTGCACACGGCTCTGATCTACGAGCGCTCCATGCGGGTGGAGGTGCAGATCCGCACCAACGAGATGCACCGGCTGAACGAGTTTGGCCTGGCCGCGCATTGGGCCTACAAGCAGGGCGACCGGCCCGACGGGCAGGTCGGCTGGCTGCGCGACCTGATCGAGATCGTCGATGCCAGCCACGACGCCGAGGAGCTGCTCGAGCACACCAAGCTGGCGATTTATCAGGACCGTATCTTCGCCTTTACCCCCAAGGGCGCGCTGTTCCAGCTGCCGAAAGGATCGACGCCGGTGGATTTCGCCTTTGCCGTGCACACAGATCTGGGCGCGCAGGCGGTGGGCGCCAAGATCAATGGGCGGCACGTGCCGTTGCGCACACCGCTGAACAATGGCGAAGTGGTGGAGATTGTGAAGGGCGCCAGCGCAGAGCCGCAGCTTTCGTGGATGGGTTTCGTCGTCACCGGCAAGGCTCGGGCCGCCATCCGCCGCGCGGTGCGCGCCAAGGAGCGCGCCGAGATCGCCGCGATCGGCCGCCAGCTGTTCGACGAGATTGCCGGCCGGCTGCCGGCCAAGGTGGGCAAGAAGGCCATCCGGGGCGCGCTGGAGCGGCTGGGCTTTGACGTTGAGGAGGAGCTGATGCACGCGATCGGCTCCAGCAAGCTGGCCGATCGGGCGGTAATGGAAGCGCTGGTGCCCGGCAGCACCGCCGACCTGCCGGAAGAGCCGGGGCAGGGCCGCGCGATTTCCATTAAAGGGCTGACTCACGGGCTCGGCTTCGTGCTCGCCAAATGCTGCCACCCGGTGCCGGGCGATCGCATCGTTGGCCTGCGGCAGAAGGGCGAACCGGTGCAGGTGCACGCGATCGATTGCCGCGCTCTCGCCAGCGGGATCGATGCCGATTGGGTCGATCTCTCATGGGGCGAGCAGTCGTTCGGCGCGGTGGGGCGTCTTCGGGTGGTGCTGTACCATCGGCCTGGGACGCTGGCGGAGATGGCCGGTATCTTCGCCAAGAACCACGCCAATGTGATCGGCCTCGACCTCGCTCAGCGCGACGATCCGTTCCACACCTATGAGGTGGACCTGGAGGTGCAGCATCTGGCGCACCTGACGCGGATCATCAGCTCGCTGCGCGCCAGCGATGCAGTGGCGCAGGCGGAGCGGGTGTGATCCTCGCTTCGTAACCGCTTGGCGTCGGCGTGGTCTAGGCTGGCAGGCGTGGGCCATGAGGCGGAGGCTGCGGGCCCGAGCGCTCCACTGCAGGGAAGGCGGCAGTCCAGAAGGGGCACTTCGCCTGCACAAGAACCCTGCGCGCTGTCGGCGCCCGAAAAGCTCCGCCCGGTGCCCAGTAAGCGTCATCACACCAGCCGGTCATCGCCGATCGAGCGCGCCTGCGCCGCGCCGAACACGAACCGGCGAGAGCGGCGAGCGGATCATTTTTCCTTGCGAGCGAACAGCGCTGAGCCAAATTATGCACTCAGTCGACCCGGGCACTTGCTCATTCGCGGAGCACAGGAACTGCATCCGTTTTAGCCGCCGGTGACCTAGTCCGGCATGATTGCTTAGACCCCGCCCGCGAGACATCGTACGCACTCAGGCTGGGGGAAGCGTCAGCTGCGCTTGACCTTCTTTGCGGCGATCGCGTGCCTCGGGTTTAAACGAGCAGAAGGATCGCTCCCGTGCCTTTAACGGCTCAATCGGCGGCAACACGCCTGACGGGCACCGACACGCCGCACACATCGACCCCCCCAGCGGGCACCTGGTAGAACGTGTCGCGGCGATTGGCGCGGAGGTGGACGTAGCGCGCAAAGCTGTCGCTGTCGGTGGCGAGATATTCGAAGCGGGGCTGCTGTGTGGCGGGCGGCTCGTCGCCCAAGCGTACCGAGAGGATGGGTACGCGCTCAGCCGGATTGGCATAGACGCCCGCCTCGCCGGTGCCGCGCGGCAAGGTGGCGAGGTGCTCGATCCCCGCGATCACCCGGCCCACGACGGCAATGTTGCGATCCAGCGGGCGCGGCGCATGGCCGATCACGGCGTAAAGCTCGGCGCCGGTGCCGGTATTGGGCGAGAGGTCGCGCGCTACGCCCACCGTACCGTAGCAATGGACCGGCCAGGCGGTGCGCCCTCCGCGATCGTCTAGCCCCACGGGCCAGCCCGCCACGAATGCGGTGATCGCGTAGGAATCGAGCCAGCGGTTGACCACCACATCTGCGCGCTCCGGAACCAGGACGAAATCGCGCCCGTCCTCCGGCCCGGGCTGCACAGCGGTGACATAGTCGCTTTCCGGCACCAAACGCAGCCCCTCGGGGAGCGGCTTGGCGATCCGCTGCTTGTCCTCCCCATCGCCCCATTGCGCGACGAAATTGTCGACCACGCGGTAGACGCTGGTGCCATCCCACCAATGGGCGCGGGCGAGGGTGCGGATGTTCTCCACCCAGCCCCGCGCGAACGGCGGCGGGAGCAGCTGTATGACGACCCGTCGCTCCTCGCCGCGAAGCCCCTGTGCAAGCTCCATCACCAGCAGTTCGGCCGGATCGATTGCGCGCCAATCGCCGGCTGGTGCACTGGCGACGATTGCGGCGGGGGTGGGCCGTTCCCCGGACTCTTGCGCCTGTGCCTGAGGGGCCAAGGCACACAGAGTGGTGGCGGCGAGAAAAGCAGCGCGGATCATGGGCGTCGTGATGCCACTGCTCGGCACTGCGGCATAGTCCTGTCGGCTGATGCGGCGTGGCTTCAGCCCGCCGCATCCTCCAGGGAGTGCATCACATCGTCTGACAGGCCAAAATGGTGCCCCACCTCGTGCACCAGCACATGTGCGATCAGGTGCTCGAGCGTCTCGTCCCCACGTGCGGCCCATTCATCGAGGATGGGGCGGCGGAACAGGCGAATGCGATCGGGCAAATTGCCCGTATGCTCGACGCTTCTGAGGTGCAGCGGCACGCCCTGGTAGACGCCGGTGAGATCAAATGCGTCCTCCAGCTCAAGCTCTTCCAGCAGCTCCTGCTCGGCGAACTCCTCTACGCTGAGGACGATGTCGCCAAGGTGCTCCGCAAAGTGGGCAGGCAGCCGGGCAAGTGCCGCGCGGGCGATCGCCTCCATCTCGGCGGCGGTTGGGGCAGGGCCGAAGGTGCGTTTCACATTGGGCAGGTTAGGGACCGTACGGCCGTGCGGCAAGCGCCCGTCTCGGGGCTGAGTCGGGCCACCGCCCGATGGCCACCGCCGCTTGTATTGCCGCCGCCCCGCCGCTAGGTGCGCGCGCTTGCCCCCGACTCCGGCGGGCATGCGGAGCGGTGGCCGAGTGGTCGAAGGCGCACGCCTGGAAAGTGTGTATACGTCAAAAGCGTATCGTGGGTTCGAATCCCACCCGCTCCGCCAATTTCGCTCCTAAGTGATTTGTTTAAAAGGGAAATAGCGCTAGAGACGATTTTGGTCCCATCTACGGTCCCATTTGTACAATTGGAACTCCGACACGTATTGTCTTCGGGGGTCACCAGCATCGTGCAAAAAAGCGTATTCTGATTAATCGAAAGTGAGTCTTCTAAGCTTGGAGTTGCAGGTTCGAGTCCTGCCGGGCGCGCCAGTTAATCAATGGGCTAGATGTTACCTAATTCTTTCATAGGTAAAATCTAGGTAACTTGTGCAATTTTTGTCAGTCGTATCGCCCAGGCTATCGTGAGTGCTAAGCTCGAGATGACATCGGCATCTGCAGTTCGGTGGGCAATGCGTGGTTTAGGGGCTGGAACCTTAGAGGAGAATCACAAGCTGGCTGCAGTTTGATTCAAGTTTCCGAGGTATCGGGAGCGCGAGATGGTGGCGAGTTCTGGTTAGATGACAGGGAGTGGGCGCGGTTCCAGCCGATGTTGCCGAACAAGCCGCGGGGCGTACCGCGTGTAGATGACCGGCGGGTGATCAGCGGCATCGCCCATGTTGCGGTCGGGTTGCCGGTTGAAGAATGGGCCTGCGATCTACGGGCCGGCCAAGACGTTTTACAATCGCAACGTGCACTGGGTCGCGAAGGGCGTGTGGCGTTCCGTGTTCGAGACGCTGGCGGCGGAATGCGGGCCGCCCACCGAAGTGCTGATCGGCAGCACGCATGTGAAGGCATAACGTTCGGCAGCGGTCGGAAAAGGGGGCGCAGTTCCAAGCGATCGGCATCAGGGGAGGTGGTCGCAACTCCAAAGTCCACGCCATCGATGACCGGCAAGGACAGCCACTCGCGTTCCTGTTCACGTTGGACCAAGCTACCGACTGCAAGGTTGGCGAGCGGCTGCTGGCGAACCTGCCAAGGCAATGCATCGATCACGCCGAGCGCCCCTACGACAGCAACCGGATACGCAAGATCGTCGAGGAACATGGTGCTGTTCGCATATCCCGCCCAAGCGCAATCGCATCTAGAAAAGCTGTGTTTCGAACACGCTCCACAAGGGCCGAAACGCCATCGAGCGCATGTTCTGCCGCCTAAAGGGCTGCCGACGCCTTGCTACCCGCTACGAAAAACTTGCCGCCAACTTCCTCGGCAACATCCACCTCGCTGCCGCGATCATGTGGTGTTTATCAGTCTTGACCCTAGTTTTCTCTTTAGCAAATGGGCCTGGTCAATGGCCTTCTGGCGCTGGAGCGGGTCCCTACCTAAGTTATCCTCCCAAGCGGATCACTGCGGAGGTTTAGCAGATTTGATGATCGAGATTTCCGCTCCCTGTTTGATGGTCTACGGGTCTTGTAGTAAATGACAGCTACCCTCGCTCGTTTAGCCCGGACATGAGCTTCGGTCCCACACACCATTCGCGTCGATAACGCGCTTCTGAGAGACCAACTTCGAAGACATCTGCTTCGGCGTGTTAAGCTGGAGCCCCAATTATGTCCATCACAAATTGGTATTAGATACTCGAGTGCGGAACACATTGGTATTGTGGTCATTGGTCCTTTGAGAAAAGTTGCAACGGGATTTGGCGTTCGCCCGTTTCTGCGAATTCAGATCGGAGCGCATGGAGAGTTGGCATGATCAAGGCACCAAACAATGTTGGTCCATATCTGGGCGGAATTGGCATCGCAGTTACAACCGTGTTTGCCGTAGGAATAGTCGGATCTGCCCCAGCTGTCGCTCAGGTGGAAGCTTGCCCTTCCGGGTGGTCGAAAAGTCAGGAAGCAAAAGGTTATCAGATGTGCACTTCCAACCTCTCGGTCATCGGCGCCAGCGCAGTACAAATCGTTGATCTAAAGGCTGGTGCACGGATCGTGATCGGTAGTGAGCTGAAAAGCGGCTCCGGTACCGCTGCAGCAAAATATGTTACTCGAACCGCCGATGAGTGGTGGAACTTTATGCTTAACTACACTTCCAGTCCCACTGGAGCGCCCTTGCAGGCGGTCGTCAATGCCAGTTTTTTCATGGATCCGGACTCATCCATAACCAGATTGTCTTTTGCACAGAAAAAGAACAACTATGTCGAAACTAGCGGCCAAGGGTGTTATTTTGATTTTCAGACCGGGCAAGACTGCACAAGGCCTGACCAATGGGGCAAGCGCAAACTAGGGTTTTACCAGAATGGTGAGAAGGCTTTAATCAAGGATTATACTTACAATGGCTGGGACTACCGGACCACGGTCAACTACATGAGCGATGTAAGTTACGGACTAGTGGGTTACGGCCCGAATAGCGGCCCTACAACAGGAAATGGTCGGAGAACTTATGTCGGTGGGAAAGACACTGATAGCGATGGCGCCCTCGACCGACTATATATTCTTACGACTGTTGACGAGATATCGCGCGAGAAAGCCATTGAGATTATGACCCAAAGGTTTGGTACCAATTCCAATATCCAGTTTGATGGGGGAGGGTCTACACAGCTCAAAAGCCGTACCTACAGCTTTGGGAGCAAAGGGTGCTTCACGCCACTTGGCTGTCGTAAAGTACCCAATGTTCTTGCAATTTATGCTGCTTCTTGATGTGCTGATTTTATACTAAGAAAAGGATAGAGGAGGGGTCGGGCCCGCAGTTAAGATGGATTTCGTAGCTTTTATATCTCCCCCGCTCTATGCAAATCCATGCCCGAGCCCGACTGCTCTCTGTTCACTTAGAATTTCTCTGACCGCTCGTTGTATTTTATGCATAGATTTTATCCGTGACTAGGCGCAGACAGGTCTGTCTTAAATATTTTCTGCAAAAATAGTTGATGTCTCGTTTTTTTGTACGAGCGGTCGCCGGAAACGTATCTCATCTCGTTGTTACCTGAGGACCATTCAGTGCGCTCACCGGTAGAGTATTGGTGCACGTTACGTGAGAGTTCGAAGATGGGTAGTCACGAGAAACGGTCCCAAGCTTTGATCACTGCTTCACCGGTTTCCCGCCTAATCGGGACAATTTCGTGGCCAAGCAGCCGACTTGGGTGAATGTTTGGTCCCGGGGCTTGATGGTGCGGGTTATTGATGAAGCGTTGGGGTTCGTTGCCCCATGCTTTGC
>PPFU01002139.1_pt1 | contig 16864 bp, 15 predicted proteins | sample 1535991 | NCBI WGS metagenome assembly PPFU01 (sample SAMN04901290, study PRJNA319586) | Hypolithon metagenome, whole genome shotgun sequencing project. | isolation source: Antarctic Hypolithon | place: Antarctica: Miers Valley | collected 2014
CGAGGAGCGCAGGGCACCGCCGCAGGCGGCGCGCGTCCGGCGCAGATGGTTTTGGTTACTTTTGCCAAAACAAAAGTGACCCGCCGTCAGGCGGAAGCTCTTGATCTTTTTGCCCGGGCCACGCAACGTCAAACGCCCCTACGCTGGCTGGGTTGGTGAAGCTAACCCAGCCTACGGTCCTACAGTTTTAGCCGTTGATCAAGCAGCTTTTGACTCTAGTCAAAACCTCTGCAAAGTCTTCTGACGCATTGACCGCAACGATTTGGCAAAGCGCTTGCCAGACCTGATCTAACGGAAATGATAAGTCTTCAGCAATGCAATGAATCTCGGAATGGTTGCCTTTAATCAAAGCTTTGTCGAGAATATCACAAGCTTCCTGCTCGTTATCTAAACCAAAGCCTGCTGCGAAAGCTTCAACATGATCCTCTCTAATCTTTGCGATTAGAAATCGCTCTGGCGAAAGGTCTGAAGGTAAGAATCCTATTCTGGGATCAATCCACGCTGCTGCCGCGCTTTGGTGTTTAGCTTCTACGCGCTTTAGGAAAGTCGCCCTGAGGGTAATGAGTGCTGAGCGCTGATCACCATCTAAAATGAATAAACAAGACTTCTTCGAATGAGATCGATCTATAAACTTAGCATTGGCCTGGGACATTACTGCGCCATTTGATCCGACTTCTACTATGTGCGTGCGGCGGCGTAACTCAGTATTGAGCACGGCTGTGAGCAGATGTTTAGCTCGGGTATCCTCAACATAAATGACTAATTCTGCGTTAGCTTTTTCGGCCATACGGCCCGCCGCGTATTCAGCCGAGATTCCCTCCGTTACTCTCGTTCCTTCTTTGGCATTTTCTAGGAAGAAGCGCGCTTCTGGCGGCAAGCATTCAAGGATTACGGGCGAATGCGTTGTAAAGATAAACTGGTGACCGACCTTAAATGCGATGTTTTTTAGCTCTTCAATAAGATGTCGTTGGGCAGCTTCGTGCAAGCCGAGCTCAATCTCATCAATCACAAACAGCGTCGGCTTAGCGGCAGAGTGAATTGCTAGAAATAGACTGAATAGAGCCTGCTCTCCGGCACCCATGTTAAAGCCAGAATATTCGCAGCCATGTCTACGCACATGGGGAAGCTTATGCGCGCCAAAACCACGTAGCTCGAAGTCTTCGTACGCGATCCCTAACACGCGACTAACTGATCCCCGCGCCGCTTCTTCAGTGTCAGATTTCTTGCCGGATGCGGCAAAGAAGTATTGCTTTTGATTCTTTAAAACGCTTCTTTCAGCTGGGGGCACAACTCTTTCAACCCCAAAGAACGCGACTTGCCTTTTGAGCCTTGTGTCGTAGTCATTCCATTTGCCACCGTGATTCTTATGCCGTCTCTGATGGCCTAAGCCGACTCCGTTCGGCAAGTAGTCGCTCGGCTTCCAACCGTCGGACCGTATCCCATAAGTGATCTGTACACCCTCTACGGGAACTTCGCCCTGTGCCTGCACGAAGAAATCTGAGAACCGGTAATAAGGCAGCTTTCGACCGGGCAATTTCCAACCCTTCGCGCCATTGTGATAAGCGCAAGCCGCAAGAGCCAAGACGGTGGATTTTCCACTGCCATTGCGTCCCGAAATTGCAGCCAGCGGGTACGTAAAACTGATTGAGAACTTTGAGAGCCCTCTAATCTTTCCTGCTTGCAATGAAATTTCGACAAGACTATGCCTGGAATGATCCTTCGCGAACGCTGCGAAATTCTTCTTATCAACATCTGAAGTCTTGTAATTCATCGTCTTAATTAGAGACGAAGAAATAGCTGGGGTGTGAAGTGCCTGTCCCGCTTAATCCAAGTTTTGAATCCAATGAGGGCTGCGATCATCCGCACTTGCTATACCCACAATTCAAACAAGTCGCACACCCATCCATGATCACCACAGCCTTGTTGTTGCACTTGTGGCACATCGTCGCAGACGGCGGAAACGACACGCCGTCGCCGGTGATTTCGATGTCTTCGTAGCTGCCCTGGGGTTCGGCAGCGACGGAACTCTCGCCCGCTGAGGGGCGTCCTTCGACAGGCTCAGGACGAGCAGGATTGTTTACGTCAGGCTTTTTTTTTGAGCCAAGCTTCGCGAACGCCGCGCGTTTTTCCGCGATCAGCGCTCGCGTGGCATCGCTCATGTCGGGATCGTGCATGAGGCCGATCGACTTGAGGTGGTCTTCGACGATGCTGCCGAGTTCGGCGACCAGCGAGGGCATGTACACGCCGCCGGCCTTGAAGTAACCGCCCTTGGGGTCGAACACGGCCTTCATTTCCTCGACGATGAAGGTCACGTCGCCGCCCTTGCGGAACACCGCGGACATGATGCGCGTGAGCGCGACGATCCACTGGAAGTGTTCCATCGACTTGGAATTGATGAAGACCTCGAACGGCCGCCGCTGTTCGTGCTCGCTGCCGGCGTTGAGGACGATGTCGTTGATGGTCACGTACATGGCGTGTTCCACCAGCGGCGACTTGATCTTGTAGGTGCTGCCGATCAGGACTTCGGGGCGCTCGATGCGCTCGTGCATCTGGATGATGTCGGCGACCGGGAGCTGCGCTTCGATGTCGGCGCGCGCGACGGAGGCGACAGCAACGGCTTCGCGCGCCTTGTCCTCGGGGGTGACGACGGCGTAGCCCTTGATTTTCTTGTCGATCTTGACGGTCATTGCGGGTCCTGGTGCGGTTGTGCTGGTGCGGTTGTGCTGGTGCGTGTGTGTTGTTGCTTTCGGTGGCGGTCGTGGTTGCGTCGCGGAAGCGCCCTCATCCGCCTTCGGCACCTTCTCCCGAGGGGAGAAGGAAAAGCTTTGACGCCTTCTCACTGAGAGTGGGATGAAAAACACGTCCTTTCCCCGCGGACGGGGAAAGGACGCTGGAACGACTTACCTGCCGCGTGCGGCGCGCGTGGCCGCGGCCTTTTTTCCACCGGCCTTGCGGGCGGCGGTTTTCTTCATGGCCCCAGTCTTGCGCTTTGCGGTCGCGGTCGACTTCTTGACTGAAGTGGCGGCCTTCTTGGCAGTCCGCTTGACCGCGGCGACATTGCGACGGACTGCTTTCACGCCCGCTGTCTTGTTCGCTGCGACCTTGCGCTTGGCGGTGGTCTTCCTGGCGGCAACTTTGCGTGCGGCTTTCTTCACCGACTTCTTGGCCGCTGTCTTGCGGGCGGCGACTTTCTTGCCGACCTTTTTCGCTGCCTTGCGCGGTGCTGCTTTCTTCGTCGCCGACTTACGGGCGACTTTCCGGGTGGCCGTCTTCTTGGTGGCGGCTTTCCTGGTGGTGCGCTTGGTGGTTTTCTTCGTCGCCTTCTTGGCAGTCTTCTTCTTCGCAGTCTTCTTGCGCAACGCCGCCGCTTCGGCCTTGGCGTTCGCGCTCGCGCTCGCCAACGACTTCTTGGCCTTGGTCACGCGCTTGCCGATGGCCTTTTTCGCCTTGGTCGCGGCCTTGCCGGCCTTGGTCGCGGTCTTCTTGACCGTGGCCACGGCTCCGCTCGCGGTGGATGCGATCGCGCTTCCAATATTGACCGCGGTGTCTTTTACGTTTCCGGCGGCCTGGGACAGCGTCGCCGTCACACCATTTCCGTTTCCGTTACTCATCGGGGAATCCTCGTCTTTATGTCACGGGCAAGTGCCCGTGGGCGGAATGTAGCGCGAACTTTGCATGGTGTGTGTGTGCGATGCGGTACGGCGATTCGACATGATTGCTCCGACATGTTTGGAAGTCGGTACTTACGCAACCCCTCCCAGCCTCCCCTGCCTTCGCAGGGGAGGAGCAAACGCAGCATCAGAATTTTCCGTAATACCCTTCTTTCAAGGCATCGAACAGGTTGGCCGCGGTGTGCATTTCGCCGTCGTATTCGATCTGCTCGTTGCCCTTCACCTCGACCAGGCTGCCGTCGTCCAGCTCGAAGCGGTACAGCGTGTTTTCCAGATCCGCTTCCTTGACCAGCACGCCCTGGAACGCGGCCGGGTTGAAGCGGAACGTGGTGCAGCCCTTCAGGCCCTGCTCGTGCGCGTAGCGGTAGATGTCCTTGAAATCCTCGTACGGATAATCGGTGGGCACGTTGGCGGTCTTGGAGATCGACGAGTCCACCCACTTCTGCGCCGCGGCCTGCACGTCGACGTGCTCCCTGGGCGAGATATCGTCGGCGGAGATGAAGTAGTCGGGCAGGCGCGCGTCGGCATCTTCGGCGAACGGCACCGCTTTGGGATTGACCAGTTGCCGGTACGCCAGCAGCTCGTACGAGAACACGTCCACCTTTTCCTTCGATTTCTTGCCCTCGCGGATCACGTTGCGCGAGTAGTGGTGCGCGAACGAGGGCTCGATGCCGTTGCTGGCGTTGTTGGCCAGCGACAGCGAGATGGTGCCGGTGGGTGCGATCGAGCTGTGGTGGGTGAAGCGTGAACCGGATTCCGCCAGCGCATCGACCAGCTCCGGCGCGACTTCGGCCACCTTCTGCATGTAGCGCGAATACTTGGCGTGCAGCACCTTGCCCGGGATTTCCTGGCCGCGTTTCCAGCCGTCGGCTGCCATTTCCGGACGCAACCGCAGCATCGCGGCGGTGACTTCGAAGCGCTCTTCCATGATTGGCGCCGGGCCTTTTTCCTGCGCCAAAGCCAACCCCATTTCCCAGCCGGCCACGGCCATCTCGCGCGCAATCTGTTCGGTGAACTCGCACGACGCCTTGCTGCCATATTTCATCTGCAGCATGGTCACGGTGGAGCCCAGCCCGAGGAAGCCCATGCCGTGCCGGCGCTTGCGGGCGATCTCGTCGCGCTGCTGCTGCAGCGGCAAACCATTCACCTCGACCACGTTGTCGAGCATGCGGGTGAACACGCGCACCACTTCCTTGTATTCCTCCCAGTCGAACGCGGCCTGATCGGTGAAGGGATTGCGCACGAACTTGGTGAGGTTGACCGAGCCGAGCAGGCAGGCGCCGTAAGGTGGAAGTGGCTGCTCACCGCACGGGTTGGTGGCGCGGATGTTTTCGCACCACCAGTTGTTGTTCATCTCGTTGACGCGGTCGATCAGGATGAAACCCGGCTCGGCGTAGTCGTAGGTGGACACCATGATCATGTCCCACAGGTGCCGCGCTTTGAGGTGCCCGTAAATGCGGCAGGCGACGAGGCCGTCGTCGCGGGTGACGTAGGTCTTGTGCGTGGGCCAGTCGCGCCACACCACCAGCTCGGCATTGTCGAGGTCGAGGTCGACGGCTTCCTTGTGGTTGATCGGGAACATCAGCGGCCAGTCAGCGTCGGTCTTGACCGCGTCCATGAAGCCGTCGGTGATAAGCAGCGACAGGTTGAACTGGCGCAGGCGGCCGTCCTCGCGCTTGGCGCGGATGAAGTCGCGTACGTCCGGATGCGAGACGTCGAAGGTGCCCATCTGCGCGCCGCGGCGACCACCCGCGCTTGAAACGGTAAAACACATCTTGTCGTAGATATCCATGAACGACATCGGCCCGGACGTGTACGCGCCGGCGCCCGACACGTACGCGCCGCGTGGGCGCAAGGTCGAAAATTCGTAGCCGATGCCGCAGCCGGCTTTCAGCGTGAGGCCAGCCTCGTGGACCTTGTCGAGGATGCCGTCCATCGAATCCTCGACGGTGCCGGATACGGTGCAGTTGATGGTGGATGTGGCCGGCTTGTGCGCCTGCGCGCCGGCGTTGGAGGTGATGCGGCCGGCAGGGATGGCCCCGCGACGCAGCGCCCAGGCGAAACGCTCGCCCCAGTACTGTTTCTTTTCCGCGGTGTCTTCGGCATCGGCCAGCGCCCTGGCGACGCGCTGGTAGGTGCCATCGATGTCGGCGTCCAGTGCCTCGCCCGATTTGGTCTTGAGCCGGTATTTCTTGTCCCAGATGTCCAGCGATGCGGGTTGCATCGTGATCCCGTCGTTCGAGGCTGGGTCGTCCGGGCCGGTCTTGACCATTTCAAGGCGCACTGTGCTCATGCTGTTCGAGTCTCCTGGGGGCGGCGGCATGGCCGCCTGGCGTAATCGGGTGTTGTTTTTATTGTCTGGAACGCCTGTGGATAGCCCCCGCGGCGCAGTCCGCACGGCATTGGCCAGCTGGCCAATGGCGTCCGGGCCGCTGCACACAGGCGTCGACCCCTTCGACGCCACACTTCGGAAGAACCCCATAACTTGGGCTTCCCCCGCCCCGGCAACCCCAAGATGTAGTGGCTGCGCGGAAACCCACGCTACGCCGGGCTGGGGGGCAAGTCAACCCGGAAGTGAGATGAAATTTGCAGTTTTGGCGATTGGGATCCGAGGCGGCATGGGACATCCCGGGAATTGACAACATATGACAACCGCCATTTGAGGGGCACCTTGACCGGAGCCTCCACTCCCTCATCGGCCCTCGATTGAAACGTCCAGCTGAAAAACTGCCCGGGGGCACCTTCTCGCAGGGAGACGAAAATTCTGCGGCCGGCACTTCAGAGCCGATTAAACGGTCTTCATCGACACTGCTTCTGAATGAACGGCGGCGCAGCCTTGAACGGCCCGCACCGCGCCACGATTTCACGCTTCTGCCACCCTCCAACACGGATAAAGACGACTCATGCGTCCACTTCCCACCCTGCTGACCCTGGCCCTCGCCGCAGCGTTCGGCGGCCTTGCCGCGACCGTGCTGCGCGATGGCGTGGTCGTGATGCCCGCGCGCGCCGAGCCCGTGCCGAATACCGCCACCGCCATCCCGGGCGTGGCCGCGTTGCCGGTCGCGGTCGACGGCCAGATGATGCCGTCGCTGGCGCCGATGCTGCAGCGGGTCACCCCATCGGTGGTCAGCGTCCACAGCAAGCAACGCATCCGCAATCCCTTTGCCGACAATCCCGTGTTCCGGCGCATGTATCCCAACGTGCCGCTGGAGCGCTTCAACGAGTCGCTGGGGTCAGGCGTGATCGTCGATGCGCAGCGCGGTTACGTACTCACCAACCATCACGTCATCGAAGGCGCCGACGACGTGTCGGTGACGCTGGCCGACGGGCGCACGCTGAAAGCCGAGTTCGTCGGTTCCGATGCCGACACCGACGTGGCGCTGATGCGCATTCCGACGCAGAACCTCAAGGCGATTCCGCTGGCCAACAGTGGCGTGCTGCAGGTCGGCGATTTCGTGGTGGCGGTCGGCAATCCGTTCGGCGTTGGGCAGACGGTGACGTCGGGCATCGTCTCTGCCGTCGGCCGCAGCAACCTGCCGGGCGTGGGCTTCCAGAATTTCATCCAGACCGATGCGTCGATCAATCCCGGCAACTCCGGCGGCGCGCTGGTCAACCTCAAGGGCGAGCTGGTCGGGATCAACACCGCCAGCTTCAACCCGCAGGGCAGCGGGGCCGGCAACATCGGTCTGGGCTTCGCGATCCCGACCAACCTGGCCGGCGACATCATGCGGCAGCTCGCGTCCACGGGCGCGGTGCGGCGCGGGACGCTCGGCATCGAGACGCAGGATCTGGATGCGCGTATCGCCAGCGGCCTCGGCGTGAACGAGACGCGCGGTGCGGTGGTCACGCGCGTGTATGCGGGCTCGGCAGCTGCAGCAGGCGGCCTGCAGGTGGGCGACGTGATCGTCGCTGCCAACGAGCAACGCATCGACAACAGTGATGCGCTGCGTAATTTCCAGGGGCTGCAGGCGGCCAATGCACGGGTAACACTGGACGTGGTGCGCAACGGACGCGAACTGCAACTCATGACCGGGCTGCGTGAGCAGCCGCGCGCATTTATCGGCAACCAGCTGGACCCGCGCCTGTCCGGGGCGACCTTCGCCGAGCTGCCTGAAGCCGCACGTCGCGCGGGCCTCAGCGGCGTGATCGTCGAAAGCGTCGTACCCAACAGCCGCGCGGCGCAGAACAACCTGCGGGAAAAAGACCTGATCATCGCGAGCACCAGCGGACAATTCAGCGACCTGCCGAGTTTTCGCGCCAGCTTCGCGCGGCAACCGGCGGAATTGTTCCTGCGCGTGCGCCGCGGCAACCGCGCCGGCGAATTGCTGATGCAGTGATTCGCCGAAACCACTCTCGATCCGACTGATCCACCCTACTCAACCAGGAGCACCACCATGAGCATGTCCCCCACCGCCAGCGACAACGTCAAAGGCAACCTCAGCGAGACCGGCAGCCACATCCGCCAAGCGGCATCGGCGACCGGCGAAGCGATCAAGGGCGCCGCCGCCGCCGCGGGCGACGAACTGCGCCTGGGCAAGGCGACGTTGAAGGCGGAACTCGCCGACGGCGCGCTGGCAGGCATCACCGCGATGGAAAACCTCGGCTCGGCCACCAGCGAGCAGATGGACGTGTTGATGGAGAAAAGCCGCGACGTGATCGACAGCGCCGCCGAGCTGATCCGCGAGCGTCCACTGACCGCCTTCGGCATGGCCTTCGCGGCCGGCTGGCTGATCGCCAAGGTTTCGCGCAGCAGCGACAAGTAAGGCAAGCTGCGCCGATGAGCGACGCCGCCGACACCGACGCGCAGACGCCGCACGACAATCCGCCGCCGCTGGAGGAATCGCTTCGTCAGGTGCGCGATGCGGGACGTTCGGTCTGGCAGGCGGGTGGCGATGCCGGCAAGGCATTCCGCACGCTGTTCGCCGCCGACGTTTCGCTCGCGCGCAGCGCATTCGGTCGCACGCTGGCGCTGACCGGCGTCGCGATCACCTTCGGCGCCTCGGGCTGGCTGTTGCTGATGGCAGCGCTGATCGTAGGCATGAGCCGCGGGCTCGGCATGCCATGGGCGCTGTCGCTGGTGATCTGCGCGGTGATCAGCTTGGGCGCCGCCGGGGTCGCGGCTTGGTATGGGCAACGTTATTTCGAACACACCCGCTTGCAGGCCACGCGCCGGCAACTGGCGCGGCTGGGCATCGGCGAGCTGGCCGATTTCATGCCCGAGGCGGGCGATGCCGTCTCCACGCGCGACGTAACCGAACGTCAAACGACTACTGATCCCGAAGGCAAGCCATTGAAGGATGACCTCGGCGTCGACGTGACCCCGCCATGAGTTTCGAAGATCTCATCGCCAAGGTCGACCAGGCGGAAAAAGCGCTGGAAGCCAACGAACGCCGCGTCGCCGCGGACTGGCGGCAGTTGAAGGGCTCGTGGCGCGAAGCGTGGACGCCCGGGCGCATCGTGATAGCGGGTCTGGTCACCGGGTTTTTCACCGGCCGCGCGCGGCCGCTGGGACGCTCGGGCGGGGGCGGCGTGTTGCAGATGATCACGGCGCTGTCCGGGCTGTTGGCCAGCGGCAGTGCACAGGCCGCTGCCGGGGAGGCCGAAAATGCGGCCGACACCGCGCAGCAGACCGCCGCAGCAGCGGGGGCGCCGGAAGCCGTCGCGCGGTTCGCGGCGCGCGATGCCGGCGACGGCATCGATTTCGTATGAGCGGGCCCGGCGACAGGGACGCTGAAGACAACGCTCCCGACGAACCGGTAGCGGGCGATGATGAAACGCTGCCTTCGGCGACGTCGCCTGCATCCGAACCTGCGTCGTCGGAACCTGCGATAACGCCGGCACGCGACGCTCCGGAACGCGCTGCTTTCGAAGCCGCCGCCGTCGACATTCCCGCGCCTTCCGCCATGCCGTTGCGCCCACGCCCGCGCGCATCGACCGCGATCCTGGTGCTGGCAACGCTGGCGGTCGGTTACACGCTGTGGGCGGCGCAGGCGCTGGTGTTGCCGGTGCTGCTGGCAGGGTTCTTCGCGCTGGTCGGCAACCCGATCATCCGTACGCTGCGAAAAATCTACGTGCCGCGCTTTGTCGGCGCGCTGCTGGTGATCACGCTGGGCATCGCTGGCACCGTGCTGCTGGGCCGGCAGCTGATCGAGCCGGCAGGCGACTGGATGCGGCAGGTGCCGCGTGAGATGCGCGACATCGCACCGAAGCTGCGCACCCTCACCAGGCCGATGCAGGAGGCGAACAAGGTCGCCCAAAACATCGCACGCGCCGCCGGAGGCGACAGCGGCGCGCAGAAAGTCGAAGTGGTGCGCACCGAGGTCAACGACCCGTACAAATCGCTGACCGCCACGCCCAAGCTCATCACCTCGATCCTGGCGGTAGTGCTGCTGACGTTCTTCTTCATGACCTTCGGCGACAGGCTGCAACGCCATATGCTGGCGCTGCTGCCAACGCGGCAGAAAATGCACCTGTCGCTGGACATCATGCAATCGATCGAACGCGAGATTTCGCGCTACGTGTTGACCATCACCATCATCAATACGCTGGTGGGCCTGCTGTTTGCCGGCGCGCTGTACTGGCTGGACGTGCCGCTGCAGGAAGCGCTGCTGTGGGGCACGATGGCCGCGCTGCTGAATTTCGCACCGTATGTCGGCCCCCTGATCGGCGTGCTGGTGATGCTGGTGATGGGCTTCGTCTCGTTCGACGAACTGTGGCTGTCGCTGACGCCCGCCGCGATCTACCTCGGCCTGCACACGCTCGAAGGCCAGATCCTCACACCCATCGTTCTCGGCAAACGCATGGCGCTGTCGCCCTTGATGTTGATCCTGGCGCTGATGTTGTTCGGCTGGCTGTGGGGCATCATCGGCCTGCTGCTGGCGGTGCCGCTGCTGGTGTGCGTGAAGATCGTGCTGGCGCGGATCGAGGGCATGGAGGGGTGGGCGACGTTGCTGGAGTAACGGTAGCGGACAGCGGACAGCGGACAGCGGACAGCGGACAGCGGACAGCGGACAGCGGCAAGAGCATGGTGTTTTTTCTCGTCATTCCCGCGAAGGCGGGAATCCAGGCTGGGAAATTTCCGCAGAGCAACGCTCACGACCTGACCCTCTACGGGCCTGGATTCCCGCCTTCGCGGGAATGACCAGCAAGAACGCATCGCTTTCCGGCTACCGGCCCTCGGCACCCTGTTTCCCTCTCCGCCCGCCAACCCGCCCCTAAACTAACCACATGCCCTTCCCCGTCCGCGCCATCACCCTCGATCTCGACGACACCCTATGGCCCATCGCGCCGGTGATGCTGCGCGCCGAGCAGCAGCTCGACGACTGGCTGCGCACGCACGCTCCGAAGGCCGCCGAGCGCTGGCCGGTCCAGGCGATGCGCGAGCTGCGCAACCGCATTGCCGCACAGCATCCGCACCTGGCGCATGACTACACGGAGCAACGCAGGCTGACGCTGACGCACGCGTTCGCCGAGTGCGGCGAGGATGCCACGCGGGTCGATGCCGCGTTCGCGGCGTTCTATGCCGCGCGCAATGAAGTGCAGTGCTATCCCGATGCAATCGCCGCACTCGAACGCATCGCCGCGCATGTTCCGGTCGCTGCGCTGACCAACGGCAATGCAGATCTGGACACGATCGGGCTGGCCCGCCATTTCCGGTTCAATCTGGGCGCGCGCGAACACGGCGCGGCCAAACCGTCGGCATGCATCTTCCATGCGGCCTGCGCGCGACTTGATCTTGAGCCTGCGCAGGTCCTGCACGTGGGCGACGATATCGAAATGGATGTCGTCGGCGCCGCGCAGGCAGGTTTGCGCAGCTGCTGGATCAATCGCGAACAGCGCAGGTGGCCGCATGCCGACCTGCGCCCCGATCTCGAATTCGCCACGTTCGGCGCTCTCGCCGACTGGCTGGACGCGCATCCCCTGTTCGCCGCCCAGCTGACCCCTTCCTCGCAAACGGCCGCCGCATGACGCTCCCACACGGATTCACCCGCGACACCGATGCGGCGAAACCGTTGTATTGCGTGCAACGCACCGGCTTGGGCAGTTGGCGACAGTCGCAATTGCCAAACGTCGGCAGCTGGATCGATGCGCACACGTTCGATGCCGCGTCCGGCAGCCTGTTGCTGTTGCCCGGCGACGATGGCTTCGCCGGCGCGGTGCTGGGCCTTGGCGACGGGCTGGATCCGTTTTCCTATGCGCACGCACCGTTCGCGTTGCCTCCGGGCGACTGGATGCTTGCGGGCGAACTCGATGCCGATGCGCGCAAGGCCCTGCTGCTCGGGTGGGGCCTGGGCAGCTACAGGTTCACCCGCTACAAGCAGGCCACGCGCGCACCTGCGCGACTTGTCATCGACGATGACAATACGAATGTTGAAATCTTCGACCTGCTCGCCGCCTGCCTGCGCGTGCGTGATCTCATCAACACGCCGACCCAGGACATGGGCCCGCAGCAACTGGAAGATGTTGCGCGCGAGATCGCGAACACCCATGGCGCGCGGATCGACGTCGTCACCGGCGACGCGCTGCTGCAGCAGAGCTTCCCCGCGATCCACGCCGTCGGCCGCGCCTCGCACCGCGCGCCGCGTCTGATCGAATTGCACTGGGGCGACGCCGCGCATCCGCATGTCGCCATCGTCGGCAAGGGCGTGTGTTTCGACACCGGCGGGCTCGACATCAAGCCGGCCGACGGCATGCGCAACATGAAGAAGGACATGGGCGGTGCCGCGCACGCGATCGCACTCGCCGAACTGATCATGGCGCGCAAGTTGCCGGTGCGGTTGACGCTGCTGGTGCCGGCGGTGGAAAACGCGATCGGCCCGGATGCCTATCGTCCTGGCGAAGTCATCGCCACGCGCAAGGGCGTCAGCGTGGAGATCGACAACACCGATGCCGAAGGCCGCGTCATCCTCGGCGACGCTTTGACCTACGCCGGGGAACAATCACCGGAGTTGCTGATCGATTTCGCGACGCTGACCGGCGCTGCGCGCATCGCGCTCGGTCCCGACCTGCCCGCGCTGTATTGCAACGACGACGCACTCGCCAACGACTGGTTGGCCGCCGGCGGGCAGACGCGCGACCCGCTGTGGCGCATGCCGCTATGGCGACCGTACCTGCGCTACCTCACCAGCACCATCGCCGATCTCGCCAATTCCGGCCCGTCGAAAATGGCCGGCAGCGTGACGGCCGCGCTGTACCTCGAACGCTTCGTCCCGCCCGGGCAGGCGTGGGCACACGTCGACGTGTATTCCTGGAACGACAGCGATCGCCCCGGCAAACCCGCCGGCGGCGAAGCGCAGAGCCTGCGTGCCGCGTTCGCGATGTTGCAGGCGCGTTATCCGGCGCAATAGAGCCTCACCGCAGTTCGACCTGATCGATCTGGAAATCGAAGCTGCCCTCTGGTTGTCCCGCGGTGAATGCAATCCCGCGCACGCGAGCGGGGTCAGCGCCCGGAAACGCCGACAACGGCACGCGGACTTCCGTCCATGTCTTGCCCGCCACGAACGTCTGCACGCTCGGCATCGCCTGCGCCTGCGCGCCGGAAAACAGCATCAGCTGGTAGGTGCGCCCGTCGCCGCGCGCCTGGAATACGAGTTCCTTGCGCGATGACATGTCCACCGGCTGCATGGGTTGCCTGGCCGGGAACAGCATGACCCCCGACCACGGATACGCGAATCCCGGCTTGATCTCGCCGCTCACCCTGAGCGCGCCGCGCGACCCGTTCGCGCCCGCGTCGGCACGCGCGAACGCCACGGTCGATGCGCCGCCCATCATCTGGTCCGTGGTCGGCTGCCACCCAGCGCCCAGGCTCGATGCGATGCCGCTTTCGAAATCGCTGACCAGCGTGTCAGTGGGCATGGCTTCGCCGTTAGCAACGTCCGCCTGCCGCGGCAGGTCACGCGCGATGGCATAGCCGTTCTTCCACACCGATGCGATCGCGCGCGTGGCCGTGATGTCCAGCGTGGGATCACCTTCGACCAGCACCAGGTCCGCGCGCATGCCCGCGGCGATGCGACCGCGATCGTGCAATCCAAAGCGTCGTGCGGGGACGGATGTCGCCGCCGCGATCGCCTGCAATGGCGTCAATCCCGCGCGTACCAGCAGGGCGAGTTCACCATGCAGGCTGGCGCCGTGCGTCGTGCCCGGATTGCCCGCGTCGGTGCCGGCCAGGATGTCGACGCCGGCCCCATGCAGTGCGCGCACCGTCTGCAACGCATTCTCGAGCGCGACCGGCCGGGGTTGTGCGCCCGGATAGACCGCCTTGAGCGTGCCGTTCTGTTCCGCGGTCAGCCACGGCCGAAGCCGCGGGTCGTCGACCAGCGCCGCGCCTTCACCGGACTGCGCCATCGTCGCGATTACAGAGAGCGTGGGCACGACGAAGGCGTTGCGTTGCTTCGCCAGCCGCACGAACGCGGCGTCGGCGGGATCGAGGAACGCATGCACCAGGCCGTCCGCGCCGTTCGCGATGGCATGCCGCGCGTCTTCCAGATGCGACACATGCACCACGGCACGTTTGTCGACGGCGTGCGCCGCCGCGATGCCCGCCACCACCTGCGCGGGTGTCAGCGTGGGCCAGCGCGCGCTGGCGCCGTGCGCGCTCATGTCCTCGACGATCAGCTTGATGTAGTCCGAACCTTCCGTCGCACGCGCCGCCACGAAGGCATTGGCATCGCCATCGGCCGCAAGCGTCGGCACGGGCATCCCGAACTGCGTGCCATGGCCTTTCGGTGCGGTGACGGCGGCGCCGGCCGACCACAGGTCCGCCTGCGCGGTGCGCGCCAGCGATTCGCGTTGCGCTTTCAACGCGGGCAAGCGGTTCCAGTCGCCCAGCATGTCCAGCTCGGTGCCGACGCCGAAGCGCAATGCATCGCGCTGCGCGTCGCCCCAGCTGTGCGTGTGCGCATCGATGAAACCGGGCAACAGCGTCTTGCCCGCGCCATCGACCGCGGCCAGACCAGCGGGAACGCTGACGCGGGCACCTACGGTTTCGATACGGCCGTCGCGCACGATCACGGTCATGTCGTCCAGCACGCGCACGCCGTCGAACACGCGCACATCGGAAATGACGAAGCTGTTGCCGCCCGGCACGGGAGGATCCGCTGCCTGCACGGCGACAGCGGCGAAGACGGTGGCCAGCACGGCGGCGGCGCATTTATGGAACTTCATGGTGCTTCCTCGGGTGATGACGATGACGGGACGCAAAGGCGGGCCCCGATGTGACATCGGATCCAGCGCTTGACAACTCTATTTTTCAGAGTACTTTACATTCTGTCAATCCCAGGACACCGCCATGACCACCGCAGACCGCATCAAAGAAGACCTCGACTATGTCGCCAGCGCCGTACGGCGTCAGGATCGGCCGTCCGGCATACCGCTGCTTTACTTTTTGTGGGCCGGGTTGGTGCTGGTCGGTTTCTCCCTGCCGGACTTCGCGCCGCGCTACGCGGGCATGTACTGGCTCTTCGCCGGTATCGGCGGTGGCCTGTTCAGCTGGTGGATGGGCGCGCACGACGAGCGCAAGCACGGCATCAACAATACCGAACTGGGCAAACGCTACGGCTATCACTGGGTGACGGTCGGTGCCGCTTTCCTGCTCGTCGGCTTGTCGATGGCGACGGGGCGCGTTCCGGTGGGCGATGCAGCTGCGAACTACCTGCTTGTCGGCGGCCTCGGCTACACGCTGGCCGGCGTGCATCTGGACCGCCCCATCCTGTGGAGCGGCGTGCTGATGTTTGCTGCCTACATCGTGCTGACCATCTTCCAGCTGCCGTACACCTGGACTATCACCGGCATCGTCATCGCGCTGTCGTTGACATGGGCTGGACTGACCACGCAGCGCCAGCGCAGGCAGGTCGCTGCGCAATGAAAGCGCTCGACGGCTTCGACGCCGCGCTCGAGCACCGCGTGCGGCTTGCGATCAGCGTGTCGCTGGCGCGCCACGGCGAGATCAGTTTTTCGCGCTTCAAGGAACAGCTCGAACTCACCGACGGCAACCTCGGCGCGCAATTGCGGCGCCTCGAAGACGATGGCTACGTGTCCTTGCGCCGCGCGTTCGTCGAACGCAAGCCGGTCACCTGGTACAAGCTCACCGCCGCCGGACGCAGGGCACTCGACAAACACCTGCGCGCGCTGCAGTCGATGATCGACGGCGTCGACGCGTGATCCCCACACTTTGAATCGAGAAAACTCATGAAGATCCAAGTTACGCTCGCCGCCGTCCTGATGACGATCACGCTCGCGCTCTCCACGCGTTGGCGCAACAACCCGATCCGGCGGCCTTGCTGGCTGCGCAACGCGCGGCAATGCAACCACTGGCGTTCATGGATGGTGTCTGGCGCGGGCCGGCCACGACGGTGCTGCCGAATGGCGAAAAACACGAGATCACCCAGACCGAGCGCATCGGTCCACTCCTCGACGGTTCGATCAAGCTCGTCGAAGGCCGCGGTTACGATGCCGGCGGCAAGACCGTGTTCAATGCGTTCGGCATCGTTTCGTTCAACCCGGCCACCAAGGTCTACAACTTCCATTCGCATGCGATGGGCATGTCCGGCGATTTCGCGTTCAAGCCCTTGCCTGGCGGTTACGTCTGGGACATTCCCGCCGGGCCGATGACGATCCGCTACACGGCCGACATCAAGGATGGCAGCTGGCACGAAGTCGGCGACCGGATATTGCCGGGCCAGCCGCCCGTGCGCTTCTTCGAGATGACACTCAAGCGCATCGGCGACAGCGATTGGCCTGCCAGCGGCGCGATTGCCCCGAAGTGATGCTGTTCACCAATAGTGACTCCCGGCACGTTGGCGCTGGCAACGACTGCGGTCACACTTGCGGCCTTGCCACGTCATGCCAGCAACGATGAACTCTTCCGCCGACCTGTTGAAAGAACTCCGCATCGATCGCAGCGCCGCACCGCCACCGTCGCGGCGCGGGCTGTGGATCGCACTGATCGCCGTCGCGGCCATCGCGCTGCTGGCGCTGGCGGGCTGGTTCCTATTCGGCCGCGACCGGGCCATCGAAGTGCGCACCGCGGCGGCGGTTGCGATCGGCAACGGTGGCGGCTCGGCGTCTGTGCTGGACGCGACCGGTTACGTGGTTGCGCGGCGCATGGCGACGGTGTCGTCCAAGATCACCGGCAAGGTGCGTGAAGTGCTGATCGAGGAAGGCCAGCGCGTGGAAGCGGGCCAGATCATGGCGAC
>PPFU01015162.1_pt1 | contig 16808 bp, 12 predicted proteins | sample 1535991 | NCBI WGS metagenome assembly PPFU01 (sample SAMN04901290, study PRJNA319586) | Hypolithon metagenome, whole genome shotgun sequencing project. | isolation source: Antarctic Hypolithon | place: Antarctica: Miers Valley | collected 2014
TCCCCATCCCCGTCGCCGCCGTCGTCGCCGAGGCCCGTGCCGGCGGTCGGGGTGTTGACGGTCGCGTCGTTGTTGAAGTTCAGGATCCGGAAGTCTGCGGCGGTGTCGGTGTCGACGCCATCGACGATGCGGCCGACGCCGGCGGGGAAGAACGCGCCATCCGGACCGACGACCGGCGCGCCGAAGAAGGTGGTGGAGGGGGTATTGTCGACGCTGGCGACGCTGTCGCGCACGATCTCGGTGCCGGTGATGGCGCTGCCGGTCAGGCTGTCGGTCTGCACCAGCGCATAGGTGGCAGAGCTGTTCTCCAGCGTCGCGGTCAGCACGATGTTCGGCGTGACGCCGTAGGTCTGGGCCGCCGTCGCATTGGCCAGCAGCAGAAAGCCGTTGTCGCCGAGCCGGTCGCCTTCGGCGAAGTCGTGGCGGAAATCGATGGCGCCCGGCCCGGTGCTGTCGTTGCCTTCGACCTCGATGAAGCTGAGGCCGGCCAGCGACGCGCCGGGCGCGCCGAACAGCTCGATATACTCGCTGTCGTCGCCGGTGGTGGAGGCGAGCACCTCGTTGATCACTGTGGCCGCGGCGGGCGGCGGCGCGTTGCCCTCGGTGCCGGTCACGGTAATGTTGTCCAGCCCGAACTCGTCGCGGCTGCCGCTGCCCGCCACGTCGCGGCCGGACCAGCGCAGGAACAGGGCGTCGCCGGCGCCAAGATCAAGCAGCGCGACGGTCACGGTCTGCGACGTCAGCCCCAGCCCGTCGGCCGCGGCGCCGCTGACGAACATGTCGAGCGTTGTGTAGGCGACGCCGTCCAGCGAAACCGACAGGTCGAAGGCGTTGGCGCGCGGCTGGTCGTTCAGCACCAGCCGGTCGAAGTCGAGGGTGACGCCGGTCAGCGCGGTGTCGCCGGCATTCAACGCCAGCGTCAGGCTGCCGGGGGTGAAATCGGTGCCCGAAGGCTGAATCAGCAGACCGGCGCCGTCGCCACGCGTCACGGCATAGATGCCGCCCGCCGTCTCGCCCAGGCCATCGGTGGTGCCCCGCGCCAAATCGGCCGCGCTGTCGAAGCCCGTCACGGTCCAGATGTCGCTGTCGAGCTGGCCCGGGCCTGGCACGGCGGCGAACCCTGCGCCGGTGAAATCGTCGAGATCGGTCGAGAAGACGGTGCGTTGCATGTCGGTTCCAGTCGGCAGGGCGGCAGGTGCGCGCGGGTGGGTGCTTCTGCTGGGATATGCGACCTCTGTGTCAGTCCTGTTAACCTCTTGGCAACACTATAGCGGCAAGAGCGGTGCAAGATGGCCCCAACCGGCCCAATGGGTGGTCAAGCGCCCGACCGCTGGTCCGGCCATGCGCCGTCCACCATCACGGCCCGGGCGCACAGGTCGGCCGACAGGCAGGTCAGCGACGCGCGCGCGCCCACCGCGATACGGCCGAGGCCAGCCAGCCCCGCGGCCCGCACCGGCCCGCCGCTGGCCATGTCGAGCGCGCGGGCGAGCGGGATGCCCAGCGACACCATCCGGCGCACCGCCTCGTCCATCGCCAGATGCGCCCCCGCCAGCGTGCCGTCGGGCGCGACGAGGCGCCCTCGCGTCAGCCGCACGGCGGTGCCGTAGAGGTCGAAGCCGTTGCAGCCGCCGCCCAGCGTCGCCATCGCGTCGGTGACGAGGAACAGCCGCTCGCCCATCGCGCGGGCCGCAAGGCGCAGGTTCGCCTCGTGGACGTGGTGGCCGTCGGCGATGATCCCCGCCATCAGCCGATCCGATGCCAGCGCCGCGCCGACGACGCCGGGTGCGCGGCTGCCGAGCTGCGACATCGCGTTCCATAGATGGGTGACGCCGACGATGGGGGCGTCGGCGATCGCCTCGGCCGTGGCGTCGCTGTGGCCAGCGAAAAGGCGGATGCCGGCGGCGGCGAGGCGGCGCAGAAGGGTCGGATCCTGCGTTTCGGGCGCGAGGGTCAGGATCAGGGGGAAGGGCACCGCCGCCAGCGCCTCGGCGTCGGCGTCGGTCATCGGGCGGATGTGGCGGGCGGGGTGGACACCGGGCCGCGCGGGCGACAGGAACGGCCCCTCCAGATGCACCCCCGCGATGCCGGGAAGGCCGGCCGCCATGGCTTGCTCGACGGCGGCGATGGCGTGGCGATAGTCGTCGCCCGGCGCGGTGATGAAGGTCGGCAGGATATGCGCGGTGCCGCCCAGGCGGGCCGCGGCGGCCATGGCGGCCAGCGTGGCGGGCACCGGCGCATGATTGAACATGACACCGCCGCCGCCGTTGATCTGCACGTCGACGAAGCCCGCCGCCACGATGTCGTGGACCGGGATGCCGGCCGGCGCGTCCGCCAGTGGCCCGACGGCAGCGATGCGGCCATCCGAGACCGCGACGGCCCGGTCCGCGAGGGCCGCCGCGCCGCCGCCCGGATAAAGCCGCCGTGCGCCGATCCAGGCCCGGGCGGGATCGTCAGTCATCGAGGGTGGCGCCCGGATGCACCGCTTCGCAATCGTCACGTTGGTGCAGGTCGGCGGCGGCCGCGACATCGAGCACGATGATCGCGGCCGGGTGCTGTTGCAGCACGGTGGCCGGGCAGTGCGTGCCCGGCGGCCCCTCGAGAGCCTGCGCGACGGCGGCTGCCTTTGCCGCGCCCGTCGCCAGCAGGACGCATTCGCGCGCCGCCAGGATCGTCCCCAGGCCCATCGTGATCGCCTGGCGCGGTGTCCGGTGCGGGGCGAATCCCGGCGCGTTTGCCGCGCGGGTCGAGGGGGCCAGCGTCGTCACGCGGGTGGGCGAGTCCAGCGGGGAGCCTGGCTCGTTGAAACCGAGGTGCCCGTTGCGGCCGATGCCCAGCACTTGCAGATCGATGCCGCCGGCCCGGCCGACGGCGTCCTCGTAGCGCTGCGCTTCGGCGGTCGGGTCGGGCGCATCGCCGCGCGGCAGGTGGGCGCGCGTGGTCGGCAGGTCGACATGGTCGAGGAACGCGGCGCGCATGTAGGCGGCGAAGGAGGCGGGATCGCGTGCGTCCATGCCGACGTATTCGTCGAGATTGAAGCTGGTCGCGTCCGCGAAGGACAGCCCGTCGCGGTGACGCGCGACCAGCGCGGCGTAGAACGGGCGCATCGTCTCGCCCGTGGCGAGGCCCAGTACCAGCGTCGGCCGCGCGCGCAGCCGTGCGGCGATGATATCGGCGACCTGCTGGGCAGCGGCGACGGCATCGGGGCGGATCAGGAACCTCACGCCGCGCCGGCCAGCTGCCGCGCGGCCAGCCCGATGGCGCCCGACAGCGCATCGCCGCGGGCGGGCCGAACCGCCGCCCGGACGCCGTCGGGCAGCCACGGCAGCCAGGCCGCGCCAAGCCCGCCGATCAGGCACAGCGGCAGGTCGGGCGTGTAACCAACGGCGCCGAGCGCCCGCACCAGCCAGTCTGACCCCTGATGCGCCAGGTCCCGGGCCAAGGCATCGCCGTCCGCGGCGGCCTTGAGGATGCCGGGGGCGCGGCGGGCGCGGTCGCTGGGCTGCGCGGCGGCGGCATGGGCCGGCAGACCGGCAGCTCCGAGTTCGTCCAGCACCGCTCGGGTCAGCGCGCTGTGCGGGCGCAGCCCGTCGACCGCGTCGCAGACGCAGGACAGAAGCCGGCGTCCCAGCCATGCGCCCGACGCCTCATCCCCCAGCACCGGGCCCCAGCCGCCGGCGAACCGCAGGGTGCCGCCGCGCCGCAGCCCTACATAGGAGCCGGTTCCAACGGCGATCACCGCCCCGTCGGCGCCACCCAGCGCGCCCTGAAGCCCGGTCGGCCGATCGTCCGTGACGGCGATGCGCGCGAAGGGCAGCGCCTCCGCGACCGCGCGCCCCATCGCCGCGTCCATCACGCCTGCCAGCCCAAGATGCACGACGGCGCCCATCAGCGCGCGCGCCGGAAGGCCCGCCTCCAGGGCCGCAGCCGCGATCGCCGCGTCGACATTGGCGACGGCCCGCGCGAAGTCGGTGCCGGGGTTGGCGGGCCCGGTCTCGGCGCGCGCCAACACGCGGCCGTCCGGGCCGGCGATGGCCGCCCGACAGCGCGACCCGCCGCCATCGACGCCAATGAGCAACGGTGCGGTCATGGGAACGGGCTGCGAGCCACGCGACCCTGCTTGCGCAGCCGACCGTCGTGCCCGCCGTCCTTTGGATGTCGGGGCCGGCCCGCCTTGTCCCGACCTACGCGGGGACGCGGCCGGTCGGCCCGTGGCCACCGATGTCGAAGCGCGACAAGACGGTCCATCGCTATATCCTGGCTCCCTGCGGGACCGCCCGGCCGACCGGGCGACCGACATCGGACACGATCAGAACTGGTCGAATATCCGGTCCATATGGTCGGTCAGATAGATGCACAGCCATGGGGTGAATCGCTCGGGGCGCCGGGCCACTTCGGCGACCAGATCCTGCAGGTGGATCCACAGCGCCTCGGCCACCTCGGCGGGATTCAGTGAAAGAGTCAGATCGTCCTGCGCCTCGGCGGTATAGATATCGACAACCTCGTGTTCCGTGAGCCCACCGCCCACCTCGGCCCGATACTCGACCTGGTCGCGGTGGTCGGGGTCAAGCCCGGCGATCCCCAGCTCTTCGCGCAGGCGGCGACGGGCGCAGTCCGCCGGAGGCTCCTGCCAGAACGGATGCGTGCAGCATGTGTTGGCCCACAACCCCGGCGTGTGGTATTTCGACAGCGCCCGCCGTTGTATCAGCGTGTGGGTTCCGCGCATCACGAAGACCGACACCGCCATGTGGCGCAAGGCCTCGCGATGCGCGCGCAGCTTTTCGACCGGGGTCAGGACCCCGTCGATCCAAGCCGGGATCATCTGGCCGACGGACATGACCTAGACGTGGGTGACCGACACGACGCCCATCAGATGCGCGACGTTCTTGATCCCGATCTTCAGGTGGGCCAGCGGGCGGGCGTGGACCAGCGCCTTGTTCATGTAGGCCTCGAAGGTCAGGCGCTGAACGTCGACGTCGTGGCAAAGCGACACGAACCGCTCGCGCCGTTCGTCGCTGCGGTAGTAGGCATTCTGCATTGCGCCGAGGATCTTGAAGACCGACTTGTGCTCTTTCATCCACAGCTTGCGGGCAAGTTGCAGGTCCTTCGCGCGACCGGTCCTGAGGCAGGCCGCCGCGGCGGAGGCGGCGCAGCGCCCGCCGAACATCGCGTAGTAGATCCCCTCGCCCGACGACGGCGCGACGACGCCGGCGGCGTCGCCGGACAGCACCACGTCGCGGCCGTTGTCCCACCGGTCGAGCGGGCGCAGCGGGATCGGGGCGCCCTCGCGGCGGATCGTGCGGCAGCCTGTCAGACCCGAGGCCGCACGCAGCGCGGCGGTCGCGGCCTTCAGGTCGACGCCAGGCTTCTCGGTGCCCATGCCGACGCTCGCCTGTCCGCCGTGCGGGAACACCCAGCCGTAGAAGTCGGGGCTGATCGCGCCGTCGTAGATCACGTCGCAGCGGCCGGCGTCGTAGGCGGTGCTGCCGGGTGCCGGCGCCTCGATGATCTCGTGGTAGGCGATGACATAGGGGATCGCGTCGCCGCCCGGCACCTCCTGCTTGCCGACATTGGACCGTGCGCCGTCGGCACCGATCACCAGGCGCGTTTGCAACGTGCGCTCTGCGCCGCTGGCCTTGTCGCGGTAGTGGACCTGGGCGCCGCCCTCGTCGCGAGCGATGCGCAGATAGGTGCCGGTGACGCGTGACGCCCCGGCCGCGACGGCGCGGTCGCGCAGGAACGCGTCGAAATGCTCGCGGTCGACCATGCCGACGAAGCCATTCTCGATCGGGATGTCGACCCGCCGTCCGGTGGGAGAGATCATCCGTGCCGTCTGGATCTTCGCGACGATCTGGCTGTCGGGGATGTCGAAATCGGCGACCAGCCGGGGCGGGATGGCGCCACCGCAGGGTTTGATCCGCCCGGCCTTGTCGATGAAGGCGACGCGGTGGCCGGACCGGGCCAGATCCTCGGCGGCGGTGGCGCCCGACGGGCCCCCGCCCACGACGACGACATCGAACATGGTCACTCTCCTGGAATGGCATGGGGCGGCAGCGCGCCCCGGCTGAGGATGCGCGCCGCCATCGTGGCGGCGGCGACGAAGATCGCGGCCTCGACCGCAAAGACGGTGCCGAAGGCAGTGGCGTCGGGCAGGATCAGGCGCAGCACGTCGACCATCACCGCGCCGAGGAGCCCGCCGAAACCGGCGGCTACGGCCTGCGCGGCGCCCCACAGGCCCATGCGCGTCCCTTCGCGTCGACCACGGCCCTGGCCCGCCAGCGCCATCATGGCGCCGATGGCGGCGACCGCGAACATTCCGTTGAACAGGCCCAGCGTCATCACCATCGGCACCAGCAGGTGGCCCGCTCCGGTCGCGCCGATGCCGGCCACGCCGAGCAACGCCGCGCAGGAGCCGAGGCAGCCGCCCACGACCCAGTGCCGGAGCGACCCTACGTCGAAGCCGGTCGCGGCGATGCCGACGATCAGCATGCCGAGGAAGACGCCGCCGTTCTGCAGGCCCGACAGCGACGTCGTCTCGCCCGGGGTCAGGCCGAAGACCAGCCCGGCATAGGGCTCCAGTATCAACTCCTGCATGAAATACGCAGTCATCGACAGGAACACGAAGACGGTGAAGGCGCGGGCCGCCGGCTCGGCCCAGATCTCGGCTAATCCCTGGCGCAGCGGCAACGCCTCGGGCGCGCGGCGCGCGACGACGCGGCCCTCGATGCCCCAGGTCGCCAGCGCGGTGACGGCCACCGCGACGGCGCAGACTGCGCCGACGATGCGCAGCAGGCGGGCGGGCGAGTAAGGCTCCAGCAGGGCGCCGACGATGCCGGCGGTGAGCGCGATACCAAGGACCATCATCAGCCAGGTGATCGTCGCGGCGGCCGGCCGGCGGCGCGGCGCGGTGGCCGTGGCCAGCAGCGCCAGAAGCGAGGTGCCGGACGCCCCGACTCCGAGCCCGATCGCGGCATAGGCCGCGACGGACAGCGCCAGCCCGGCCCAGAACGACGCCGCCATCAACGCCACGCCAGCCGCCGCGCCAAGGCCGCCCAGCGCCAGGACCGCCATGCCGCCGACGATGAACCGCGTCCGCGCCCCGCCGGTGTCGGAAGCGAAGCCCCACGAAGGCCGGGTGATCTGGATGCCGTAGTGCAGCGCGACCAGCAGGCCGGGCAGCACCGCCGGCAGGGCCAGTTCGATGACCATCAGCCGGTTCAGCGTGCTCGTCGTCAGCACGACGATGGCGCCCAGCGCGACCTGCACAAGGCCAAGGCGGACGATCTGCACCCAGCTCAACGTCGCGCCGGCCATGCCGGGGCCAGCGCTGACCGGTGGCGTCACGCGAGGCTCCGGAGTGCGACGGCGGCGACCATCATGCCGGAGATATAAAGCAGGATGCCGGTGCCCTGATACCAGGGCGCCAGCCGCTTCGGGTCGCGCAGCAGGCGGCGCATCGCCAGCCCCTGCGCGGCCAGCAGCCCCGCCACCGCCAGCGCGGCCACCGGACGCTCCCACGCGGCCAGCAGCGCGGCGACGGCGACCTGCGGCACCGCCATCACCAGGCAGGCGACGCGGGCGGCGCGGTCCGGGCCCAGCGTCACCGGCAGGCTGTCGACGCCGGTCTGACGGTCGCCCTCCAGCGCCTTGAAGTCGTTCAGCGTCATGATGCCGTGCGCGCCGATGCCGTAGAGCAGCGCGACAATCACGACCTGCCATGCGGGCGCCCCGGCCGCGACGACGGCGGCGCCGGTCAGCCAGGGCAGCGATTCGTAGCTGAGCCCGACCAGCCCCGGCCCCCAAATGCCGGACCGTTTCAGGCGCACCGGTTCGGCCGAATAGGCCCATGCGGCCGCGACGCCCAGCACCGTGGCGCCGAAGCCCCAGGGGCCAAGCTGCCAGCCCACCGCCAGCGACAGCGCGGTCATCGCCAGGGCGATCCACAGGCCCCAGCGCCCCGGTATCCGGCCCGACGGTATCGCGCGATGCGGCTCGTTGATCGCATCGACATGGCGGTCGCACCAGTCGTTGGCGGCCTGGCTCATCCCGCAGACGATCGGTCCGGCAAGAACGATGCCCAGCAGCACCAGCCACCAGTTCTGGACGCCACCGACCGAGACGACGCCGCACAGATAGGCCCACATCGGGGGAAACCACGTGATCGGTTTGATCAGCGCGATCGTCGCCAGCGGATCCGGCAGGGAACGAGGGAGATTCGTCGCGGCGTGCGTCATGACTGTCAGCCTAGACTGACATATTGCACCCCGGCAACTGTAAACTTTGCCTGACAGCCGGTGCTGACTACGGTCACGGGTCCTTCGACAGGAGGCCATACTTCCGCAGCTTCACGTAAAGCGATTGCCGCGACAGGCCCAGCATTTCGGCGGCCGCGACCCGGTTGTTGCCGGTCAGCTCGATCGCGGTCTCGATGCACATCTTCTCGACCACATCGGTGGTCTGGGCGACGATGTCCTTCAGCGTGGCACTGCCGATCAGGTCCATCACCGGCCGCGCACCGGGCGCCTGCCGCGCCGCCGGCATGTTCACCGTCTCGCTGACCCCGGCATCCCGCATGACGAAGGCGACGCAGGGCGCCTTGCCGTCGGCGAGCCATGTGGCCGAGATCGTCACCGGGCGCTGCCCGCGGTATTCGCCGACGATCCGCGTGGAGTAAAGCCGCAGCTGGCCGGCCCGTGATGCGTTCTCCAGCAAGATCTTCTGATCGAGGTTCCCGCGAGACAGGAAACCGGCCAGCATCCGGCCGCGCACCGCCTTGGCATCGGTCGCGTCGACGAGATTCAGGAACGCCTCGTTCGCGGAGGCGATGGTGCCGTGCCGGTCCGTCATCACCACCGCATCCGTGCCCGATTCGTACAGCGCAACGAGGTTGCGCGTGTAGTCGTCGCCTTGCGTCTCGATCGTGTCGAAGGATTGCAGACGACACAGCAGCAGACGCTCGCCTGCCGCGCGGAACAGGGTCGGAAACAGCGACAGGCGCCGGTTCTGCCCGGTCACGTCCAGCGCCACGCCGCCGCCGCCTGTGTTCTGCGCGGCGACGGTCAGCTGCTCGGTCAGTTGGCCGGCGCCGATGCCCTCGGCCAACTCGGCCAGCGACTGGCCGATCAGCGCGTCGCGCGACCGGCCCAGCATCCGCGCTGCCGCGACGTTCAGTTCGGTCACGCGGCCGGTCCCGACCGACAGGAACAGCACGGCGTCCTGAGTCTGGCCCAGCAACACCTGGAACCGCGTGTCGTATTCGCGCTGGCTTTCGTAATCCCGCTCCAGCGCGATCTGCGCCTTGACCAGTTGCTGCTGCATTTCGGCGATGGGGCGCAGGTCGCGTCCCAGCATCAGGATCGCACCGTCGGGTCCGATCCGGTGCAGCGTGTAGTTGATCGGGAACTCCCAGGCATGCGTCACGTCGAAATGGTTCAGCTCGATCGGCCGGTCCGCGCGCGCGTCGTCGAGATAGGTCGCAAGCGCGCGGTCGAACTTCGGGACACTGTCCGGGGTCAGGAACCGCCGGATGTCGTGCTGTTCCCACGTCGACAGCTCGACATAGCTGCGGTGGATGGGGTTCGCGAGCACCGACAGCACGTGCCCCTCGGATGTGATGACGATGGCGAGGTCGGCCAGCGTTGCGATGATGTTGCCGAGAATATCGGGCCCGATCAGCGGGATCGCCCCGCTTGCCCAATACTTCGTGCCCCGGGATGTCATGCGCTCGACGCTTTCCTAACACGGCGACGATGCGCCAATCGGATCAATTGATCGCGCTGTTGCGACCCTTCAACCCGCAGTGCCGCAATGCGGCATCAATATCGCTGGTCACAAGATCGGCACCGGTTAGACTGGCAACATCCAGCCCGCCAGCGGTCAGCGCCGCGCCGCCCAGCACCAGCGGAGGAAGGTCGGGCAGACTCGCCCGCATGGTCGCGATGACGTCGGCGGCGGCCCGCACGCCGTCGGCGACGCTGACCGACAGGAAGATGGCATCGAAGGCCGTATGGCGAATCGTCTCTATGACGGCCTCGGCCGAATCGCCCAGCGACATGCGCACCAAAAATCCGCGGCGCCGCAACTGGCCCGCCATCACCATCAGGCCCAGCGTGTGATCGGCATGTTGCGCCAGCACCAGCAGCAGTTGCGACTGGTCGGCCTCGGCGTTCCAGCGCCGATCGTCTTCGGCCTCGGCCCCGATCTCGCGCAGAAGGAACTGCAGCCGGGCGGTGCCGATCGTTACCGACGAGAAGCTCATGGTGTCGTCGGTCCAGCCGTCGCCCATGCGACGCGCGACGTCGGGAATGTAGTGGTCGCAGATCCGTTCGGCCGGGACGCCCTCGCTCAGCAGGTCGCGCGCGACGGCACTGCACGACAGCGGGTCGTTGCCCGTGGCGGCGGCGAACAGGCGTTCGATGGCGATCTCGTCGAACTGGGCGGGATCGACGGGATCGTTCAGCCGGCCCATGCGGCGTGCAAGCTCTTCGATCGCGCGTTGCGCCATGCCGTCAACGTTGAAATCCGGAAACAGCTCGACATCGCTTCTTCTCTCGTTCGCATGTGCTGCCATGTTATATCCCCCTTATGGCCCGGCGTGGATCGGTGCTTGCCGCGTTCGCGGTCGTCGGGTTGCAAGATCATCAAAACTTGGCGTTGCGTTGTCAAAGAAATTTGACAACGCGGTGCGATTCAGTCCCGCTTTGCCCCCACGACCCGGGATTTGTGAGCCTTTCCAGTCGTTCGGCGGCTCCGCAAAAGTGTAAATCCAAGTTGACAGTATACGAATCCCGGTGTCATCTGTCGCAACGGGCCCTGCACAAATCTGGATTGGACGCGTATCAATGCCGGCGACGACTCACCTGCCCCATCGCGCGCCGCGCCGTCCGCTTTACACCGCGGCCGAACGGTCGCGACGCGATGCGACGCGCTGGACCCTCGTGCAGGGCATCCTGGCGCCGGTGCAGTTCGTTGTCTTCGCCGCGTCGCTGGCGCTGGTGCTGCGGTTTCTCTTCACCGGCGAAGGATATGCGCTGGCGACCTGGTCCGTCGTCGTGAAGACGGCGACCCTCTACGCCATCATGGTTACCGGCGCGATCTGGGAGAAGGTCGTCTTCGGGCGCTATCTGTTGGCCCCCGCCTTCTTCTGGGAGGACGTCTTCAGCTTCGTGGTGATCGCGCTCCACACCGCCTACCTCGTCGCGCTTTGGGGTGGGTTCGCGGCCCCGGCGGCGCTGATGGCGATCGCGCTGGCCGCCTATGCCGCCTACGTCGTGAACGCTGCGCAGTTCGTATTGAAGTTGCGCGCGGCGCGCCTGGAGCGGGCCGAGGCGCCCGACGGACGCGACGGCGTGGCGCCGGCATGACCGTTCAGGCAACAGGGTGCCGCACCGCGCCGGTGCTCAAACAGCGCGGTCAGCGCGAGGTGTTCTGCGGGCTGACCGGGATCATCTGGCTGCACCGCAAGATGCAGGACACGTTCTTCCTGGTCGTCGGCAGCCGCACCTGCGCGCATCTGCTGCAATCCGCCGCCGGAGTGATGATTTTCGCCGAGCCGCGTTTCGCGACCGCGATCCTGGAAGAGGGCGATCTGGCCGGGCTGAACGACGCACAGGACGAACTGGACCGCACCGTCGCGCAATTGCTGGAGCGCCGGCCCGACATCCGCCAGCTGTTCCTCGTCGGATCCTGCCCGTCCGAGGTGATCAAGCTGGACCTGTCGCGCGCCGCCGAACGGCTGACGGTCGCCCACGCGCCCGCCGTGCGGGTGCTGAACTACTCGGGATCGGGGATCGAGACGACGTTCACCGAGGGCGAGGACGCGTGCCTCGCCGCAATGGTGCCGGTGCTGCCCGTCTCGGAGGCGCGCGAGTTGCTGATTGCCGGCGCCTTGCCCGACGTGGTCGAGGACCAGATGCTGGGCCTGCTGGCGGATCTCGGCATCGGCCCGGTGCGCTGCCTGCCGGCGCGGTCGCGCGAGGCCGAGGTCGGCGTCGGTCCGAACACGGTCTTCGCACTGGTCCAGCCATTCCTGGGCGAGACCTGCGCCGCCTTGCAACGGCGCGGTGCCCGCCACGTCGCCGCGCCGTTCCCGTTCGGCGCCGAGGGCACGACGGCCTGGCTCCGCGCCGTCGCGGACGCCTTCGACATCGACGACGCCACGTTCGAGCGGGTGGTCGCGGCGCCGCGCGATAGGGCGCGGCGCGCCGTCGCGCAGGCCTCCGAACCGCTTGGCGGCAAGTCCGTCTTCTTCTTTCCCGACAGCCAGCTGGAGATCCCGCTCGCGCGGTTCCTGACCACCGAGTGCGGCATGACCGCGATCGAGGTCGGCTCTCCCTACATTCATGACGCAATCCACGGGCCAGATCTGGACCTGCTGCCGGCCAATGGCACGGGCGGTCCGACGATCAGCGAAGGGCAGGACGTCGACCTGCAGCTTGACCGCGCCCGCGACGCGCGCGCCGACCTGACCGTCTGCGGCCTAGGGCTTGCCAATCCGCTGGAGGCGGAGGGGCTGACGACCAAATGGGCGATCGAGCTGGTCTTCACGCCGGTGCATTTTTACGAACAGGCCGGCGACCTTGCCGCGCTGTTCGCCCGCCCGTTGCGGCGCCGGGCCCTGATCCGCAGCGTCGCCCCGGCGCTGGCAGCCGCGGAATGAGCGCGAGGCGCACCATGCGGCGCGTCGCCCGGTCCGCCGCGTGAAGCTGGCCGTCTGGACATACGAAGGCCCACCGCATGTCGGTGCCATGCGCGTCGCCACCGCGATGACGGGTCTGCACTACGTCCTGCACGCGCCGCAGGGCGACACCTATGCCGACCTGCTTTTCACCATGATCGAACGGCGCGATCATCGCCCGCCAGTCACCTATACCACCTTCCAGGCGCGCGACTTGGGGGCCGACACGGCGCAACTGTTCCAGGACGCCTGCCGCGACGCCTACGAGCGGTTCCGCCCCGCGGCGATCATCGTCGGCGCGTCCTGTACGGCCGAACTGATCCAGGACGATCCCGCCGGCCTGGCCGAGCTGATGGGGCTGCCCGTTCCGGTCATTCCGCTGGACCTGCCCAGCTACCAGCGTCGCGAGAACTTCGGCGCAGACGAGACGTTCCTCCAGGTCGTCCGGGCGCTGGCGCGGCCACAGGCGCGCACCGCGCGGCCGTCCTGCAACATCATCGGCCCCACCGCGCTGGGCTTTCGTCATCGCGACGACATCGTCGAGTTGACCGGGCTGCTGCACGAGCTTGGCGTCGACGTGAACGTCACCGCGCCGATGGGAGCCACGCCCGCCGACATCGCGCGCCTGCCGGCGGCGCATTTCAACGTCCTGCTCTACCCCGAAACGGCCGAGGCCGCGGCGCGCTGGCTGGAAAAGACCCATGCCCAGCCATGGACGCGCACAGTGCCCATCGGCGTCGGCGCCACCCGCGACTTCATCGCCGAGGTGAACCGGCTGACCGGGCTGAACGGCCGCCCGGACGAAAGCCGCCTGCGGCTGCCCTGGTATGCCCGCAGCGTCGACAGCACTTATCTGACCGGCAAGCGCGTGTTCGTCTTCGGCGACGGCACGCATGCGATGGCCGCCGCCCGGATCGCGAAGGACGAGATGGGGTTCGAGGTGGTCGGTCTCGGCTGCTACAACCGCGAACAGGCGCGCCCCGTGCGGGCGCTGGCCCGCGAGATGGGCGTCGAGGCGCTGATCACCGACGACTATCTCGAGGTCGAGCGCATGGTCGAGGCGCTGCAGCCGGAACTGATCCTCGGCACTCAGATGGAACGGCATATCGGCAAGCGGCTGGGCATCCCGTGCGCCGTCATCTCGGCGCCGGTGCACGTGCAGGACTTTCCCGCCCGCTATTCGCCGCAGGTCGGGTTCGAGGGCGCGAACGTGATCTTCGACACCTGGGTGCATCCGTTGGTGATGGGCCTGGAAGAGCACCTGCTGCACATGTTCCGCGAGGATTTCGAGTTTCACGACGCGGCCGGCGCCAGCCACCACGGCGCCAAGGCGACGCCGGCCCCGACGATGGCGCTTTCCGCCCTAATCCCGGCGCCGACGCAGGGCGCCCCCGAGCCGGCCAACGACTACGTCGTCTGGGCGCCGCCGGCCGAGAAGGAGCTGCGCAAGATCCCCTTCTTCGTGCGCGGCAAGGCGCGTCGCAACACCGAGAGCTTCGCCGCCGCCAATGGCGTGACCGAGATCACCGTCGACACCCTATACGAGGCGAAAGCACATTATGCGCGATGAGATGATCGCCGCGGACCACCCCTACCGGGTCGTGATCCTGACGCTGGACAGCCACGCCGCCGGTCCCGCCGCGCGCGTGGCGCCTCGCCTCGCCCTCGACTTTCCGGGCCTGCGCGTCGATGTCCACGCCGCCGCCGAATGGGGCGAGAACCCCGCGGCGCTCGCCGCCGCCAGAGCCGCCATCGCCCGCGCCGATCTGATCGTCGTGAACCTGCTGTTTCTCGAAGAACACATCGCCGCCATCCTGCCCGACCTGCAGGCCCGTCGTCCGCATGTCGACGCCTTCGTCGGCGTCGTTGCGGACCCGTCCATCGTCAGACTGACGCGGATGGGGTCGCTCGACATGGGCAAGCCCGCCTCGGGCGCGATGGCGCTGCTGAAGCGGCTGAAGCCGCAGCCGAAAGCAAAGGGTGGCGCCGCCGTTAGCCAGATGAAGATGCTACGGCGGATCCCGAAGATCCTGCGCCTGATCCCCGGCAAGTCGCAGGACCTGCGCGAGTGGTTCCTGGCCATGCAATACTGGCTGGGCGGGTCCGACGACAATATCGAGAACATGCTGCGCAGCCTAGTGGCGCGCTATTCCAGCCGGCCCGACTGGCACGCGGTACGCGCGGCCGCACCGGTCGAGTATCCCGAAGTCGGGCTTTACCACCCCGACCTGCCCGGCCATCACATCGCCACCGACCCAGCCCTGCTGCCGGCGCGCCCGGATGCCCGCGGCACGGTGGGGCTGCTGATGCTGCGGTCCTACATCCTGTCCTCGGACACCGCGCATTACGACGCAGTGATCCGGGCGATGGAGGCGCAGAACCTGCGCGTCGTGCCCGCCTTCGCCGGTGGCCTGGACGGGCGGCCCGCGATCGAGACCTATTTCGGCGGCATCGACACGCTGGTTTCGCTGACCGGGTTCAGCCTGGTCGGCGGCCCCGCCTACAACGACAGCGACGCGGCGAACGCCACCCTGTCGGCGCTGAACGTGCCTTATGTCGGCGCACAGCCGCTGGAGTTCCAGACGCTAGGGCAGTGGGCCGCCAGCGCGCAGGGGCTGGGCCCGGTCGAGACGACGATGCTGGTGGCGCTGCCCGAGATCGACGGCGCGTCGAACCCGACCGTCTTTGCGGGACGGCACGGCGGAGACGGGTGCCAGGGCTGCGCGCGCCGCTGCCCCTGCCTGAGCGCCACGAAGGCGATGGCGCCCTGTCACGAACGGATCGGCGTGCTGGCCGAGAAAACCGCGCGGCTCGCCACGCTGCGCCGCCGCGCCAATGCCGACAAGACGGTCGGAATCGTGTTGTTCGGCTTTCCGCCGAATGCCGGCGCGGTCGGCACGGCGGCCTATCTGTCGGTGTTCGAGTCGCTGCACAACACGTTGCACCGCATGGCGGCCGAGGGCTACGACCTGGTCCCGCCGGCCACCGTCGGCGACCTGCGCGCCGCCATCCTGAAGGGCAACGCCGCGCAGTACGGGCAGGAGGCCAACATCGCGGCGCACCTGCCGGCGGCGCGCATCGTCGCCGAGACCCCTTGGCTGGACGAGATCGAACAGGCGTGGGGCCCGGCCCCCGGCAAGATCATGTCCGACGGACGTGGCGTGTTCATCCTCGGCGCACAATTCGGCAAGGTGTTCGTCGGTGTGCAGCCCACCTTCGGCTACGAAGGCGACCCGATGCGCCTGCTGTTCGAGCGTGGCTTCGCGCCGACGCATGCCTTCGCCGGCTTCTACCACTGGCTGAAGCATGACCTGAAAGCCGACGTGCTGTTGCATTTCGGCATGCACGGCGCGCTGGAGTTCATGCCGGGCAAGCAGGCCGGCCTGAACGGCGCCGACTGGCCCGACCGGCTGATCGGGGCGCTGCCGAACGTCTATCTCTACGCCGCCAACAACCCCAGCGAGGCGACGCTGGCCAAGCGCCGCGCCAATGCCGTGACGGTCACGCATCTGACGCCGCCGCTGGGCGCTGCGGGCCTTTATCGCGGGCTGGCGGACTTGAAGGACAGCCTGACGCGCTGGCGCGAGATGCCGCGCGGCGCGACCGCCCGTGTCACGCTCGAGTCGCTGATCGCCGACCAGGCCGAGGCGGTCGATCTGGACGGGTCTGATCCGGCGACGCTGTGGCTGACCCTGCTCGAAACCGAGAACGCGCTGATCCCGGACGGGCTGCATATCGTCGGCCGCGTCATGACCGATGCCGAGCGAGCCGGCATGATCGCGCTGATGACCGACGCCACGCCCGAAGAGCGCCGCCGCGCGGACGAGCTGCTGAAGCACGAGACCGAGCTGCCGGCGCTGATGCGGGCGCTGTCGGGCGAGTTCATTGCGCCGGTGCCGGGCGGCGATTTGATCCGCAACCCCGCGATCCTGCCATCGGGCCGCAACATCCACGCCTTCGACCCGTTCCGCATGCCGACCGCTTTCGCCATGCAGGACGGCGCGCGGCAGGCGCAGGTTCTGATCGCGACGCACGCGACCATGCCGACATCGGTGGCAATGGTGCTGTGGGGAAGCGACAACATCAAGTCCGACGGTGGCCCGATCGCGCAGGCGCTGGCGCTGATGGGCGCGCG
>PPFU01000634.1_pt1 | contig 16781 bp, 16 predicted proteins | sample 1535991 | NCBI WGS metagenome assembly PPFU01 (sample SAMN04901290, study PRJNA319586) | Hypolithon metagenome, whole genome shotgun sequencing project. | isolation source: Antarctic Hypolithon | place: Antarctica: Miers Valley | collected 2014
CTGGATCGCCACCGCTTTCAGCGCCGAGCGGCGGCCCGCGGCGATGGGATCGTGCACGCGAGGCCTTGTTCAGCTGCGGAAAGTGGACGGAAACCGTCCTGCGAAGCCGCAAAAGTATAGCAGTCGGCTGTTTTCAGCGGCAACCGGAAGACGTCGGCAAATGACGGGGAGCCCAGAAAACACGTTCGAGGCCGATGAAATGCAGGAGGCTCCCGAGGCCTTCGGCGCATGGAACCTTTACAGATTGCCCCGGTCAATCTCTAACGAGGCCCGCCCCACACATCCTCGTCGATCCTCGGGCGGGCCCCGGAAGCCCCGGCGCAAGCCGGGGCTTCGCCTTTTTTCGGTTTCCTTCTCCCTTCGGGGAAAGGTGCCCGAATGGCGGATGGGGCGCTTCCCTTGGTGTCGTCTTTTTTCCTGCTCCGTTTGTGCCGCTAAACGCATGAGCGCTTGCGACCACGAGCACAGCGAACGGATCAGAAGGACGCACACACCCCAAGGGTGCGTGCTGCGCGGCGTCTATCGCTGTCGCGAGATTGTTCTCCCGCAGGGAGCGGAAGCAGTTGCCTCTGCGGTCTTGATGAATCAATCCGCTTCCCAGCGGATATCCGCCTGCCCGTTCAAGTCCAGCGCCATCTTGATGGCGTCCAGCAGCACGGACGACGCGCCGGCTTCGACCAGCAGCAGGAAGGTGTCGTTGTCGACGCAATAATCGCGGTCGTGGTCGCTGTTGGAGGTTGCCTCCAGTTTTTCCATCAGCAGATCGAGATCCTGCTGGCTGATGTCGCCGAGCAGCCGGCCGTCGGCCTGGTCGTAGAGCTTGGGCATGGCCTTTCCTTATGTCGGGGCGCGCGTCGCGCTGTCGGCGACGATTATTTCTTCCTGGGGATGTAAAGATCGGTGATGGTTCCCTCATAGACCTCGGCTGCCATACCGACGGATTCGCTCAGGGTCGGATGCGGATGGATGGTGTGGCCGATGTCGCCGGCCTCGCAGCCCATTTCGATGGCGAGCGCGATTTCCGCGATCAGTTCGCCTGCGTGCACGCCGACGATGCCGCCGCCGATGACGCGATGCGTGGCTTCGTCGAAAACCAGCTTGGTGAAGCCTTCGGTGCGGCCGAGGCCGAACGCGCGTCCGCTCGCGGCCCACGGAAATTTGCCGACGCCGATTTGCAGGTTTTTCGCCTTGGCTTCGGTTTCGGTCACGCCGACCCAGGCAATCTCCGGATCGGTATACGCCACCGACGGAATCACGCGCGCGATCCATTCCCGGCTTTTAGCAGGATCGCCCTCGCCGGCCGCAACTTCTGCAGCCAGCTTGCCTTCGTGCGTGGCCTTGTGCGCGAGCATGGGCTGGCCGATCACATCGCCAATGGCGAAGATGTGCGGCACGTTGCTGCGCATCTGCCGGTCGACCGTGATCAGGCCGCGCTCGCCAACGCGGACGCCGGCTTTGTCCGCATCCAGCTTGTCGCCATTGGCGCTGCGGCCGACCGCGACCAGCACGCGATCGAATGTCGTCGTCGCCGGTTTACTGGCGCCCTCGAAGGTGCAGGCGATGCCGCCTTTCTGCGCCTTGGCTTCCACGACTTTGGTTTTGACATGCACGGCCACGCCCTGTTTCTTCAGGCGATCGGCGAGCGGTTTCACCAGGTCGGCATCCGCGCCTGGCATCAACTGTTCCATGAACTCGACCACGGTGACGGCGCTGCCGAGCGCGCGATACACCGTCGCCATCTCAAGGCCGATGATGCCGCCGCCGACGACGAGCAGTGTCTTCGGCACCTCGGCGAGTTCGAGCGCGTCGGTGGAGTCCATCACGCGCGGGTCGTCCCACGGGAAACCGGGGAGCTTCACCGGCTGCGAACCGGCGGCGATGACGCAGTGTTCGAAACGCAGCAGTTGCGGCTTGCCATCGCCATCGACGATTTGCAGTTCGTTTGCCGAAACAAATTTGGCACTGCCCTGCACAACCCGGACCTTGCGCTGTTTGGCCATGCCGCTCAGCCCCTTGCTGAACTGGGTGACGACCTTGTTCTTGTAATCACGCAACTTGTCGAGCGTGATCTTCGGCTTGCCGAAATCGACGCCGTAGTCGCTTGCATGCATTGCTTCATCGATCACCGCCGCCGCGTGCAGCAACGCCTTCGATGGAATGCAACCGACGTTGAGGCAGACGCCTCCGAGCGCTGCATAGCGCTCGATGAGCACGGTTTCGAGGCCGAGATCGGCGGCACGGAAAGCCGCCGTGTAACCGCCGGGGCCGGCGCCGATGACCACGGTGTTGCAGTTGATGTCGGCGGGTTTGCCGGTGGCTGCGACGGCTTGTGGCGCTGGTGGTTCGCTGCTTCCCTCACTTGCGCGGGAAGACTGGGGTAAGGGTGCGGCGTTGCTCTTGCTTGCCTCTCCCTCCGGGCCGCCCTCATCCCCCAAGGGGGCTTCCTTCGCCGCGTCCGCCCTTCGGGCACCTTCTACCGAAGAGGGAAGGGAAGCGTCGGCGCCTTCTGATTGAAGAACCGCAACGACTGCTCCTTCGGACACCTTGTCACCCACCTTGACCCTCAACTCCTTGACCACACCCGCGGCCGAGGAAGGCACTTCCATCGTCGCCTTGTCCGACTCCAGCGTCACCAGGCCCTGGTCCTTGGCGACCGTGTCGCCGACGGCGACCAGCACCTCGATCACCGGCACGTCGTCGTAGCCGCCGATGTCCGGCACTTTTACTTCAGTCGTGGCCATTTCGTTCCTTCATCGTGTCCGGGATGTCGGGATTTCTGTTTTTGTCTTCGGCGATATCGCGTTTGACGTCCTCGACCGCGTCGTTGGACGTGGGCACCTGCGCATCCGCCAGCGGCGGCTTCGGCACGCTCGCTTCGAGGCGCAAGGCGCGCAGCGCATCTTCGCCATCGAGACCAAACAGGCTGCGCAGGTGCAGGTCCTGTTGCGGGAACGGGATCTCCAGCGAGTGGCGCGCCAGGGCCGAATGCAGCGCCCAATTGTAGGCGGCCCTGACCGCTCCCGGGCGCTTGGTGGCTTCGGCATTGAGCCATACGACCAGTTCGAAATTCAGGCTGCTTTCACCGAACTCGCTGAGCCACACTTGCGGCCTGCGCGGCCCCTCCTGCTCGAGGGTGAAAGGGACTTCGGCCGCGGCTTCGAGCGCCGCGCGCCTGACCAGTTCCTTGTCGCTGCCGTAGGCCACGCCAAAAGGGATGCGCACGCGCCGCGAAACATCGCGGTAGGTCCAGTTCACCACTCGTCCGGTCATGAACTCCGAGTTGGGCACCAGGATGTCTATGTTGTCGTTGGTGACGATGCGCGTGGCCCGGATCTTGACGTCGCGCACTTCACCGTGCACTCCGGATTCCAGCTCCACGAAGTCCCCCACCTTGAGCGACTTGTCGAACAGCAGGACCAGTCCGGAGATGAAGTTGCTGAAGATCGCCTGTAGGCCGAAGCCAAGTCCGATGCCCAGCGCACCGGCGAACACCGCAAGCCGACCCACCGGAATCCCGGCCACCGACAGCGCCAGCAGCAGGCCGATCACCAGCAGCGCGTACTGCAGCAGGCGGGTTACGGCGTAGAGCGAAGCGCGGTTGACGTTGGGGTACTTGTCGCCATAGCGGACCAGCGCCCGGCGCGCGGCCAAAGACAGGAACCATGTCGCCAGCAGCACCACGCCGGCCAACAGCAGGCCGCCGACGGTGATCGACAGCCCGGCGATAGGCAGCAGTTCGAACTCCAGGATTGGCTTCAGCCCTTCGGCTCCGTCACTGGCCAACTGCCGCGCGGCATCGGACGAACGCTCGCCGGCGGCTGCAATGCCATCCTGCGCCGGCACCCCTTGTGCCACCTCGCTCAACACTCCGCGCGGCGTGCGCCCACGGCGCTGGCCGCGGCGCGTGACCGGATTCGCGAGGACGCCGGCTTCACAGCAGCACGCGGCGCATGTCGCCCAGCACCTGCGCCAGATACGCATTGAAACGCGCGGCTTCTGCGCCATCGATGACGCGGTGGTCCCACGACAGCGACAGCGGCAGGATCAATCGCGGCGCGAATTCCTTTCCGTTCCACACCGGCCGCGTACTGCTTCGGCAGACGCCGAGGATGGCGACTTCCGGCGCGTTGATGATCGGCGTGAAGTAGGTGCCGCCGATGCCGCCCAGCGACGAGATCGAAAAACAGCCGCCCTGCATCTGGTCGGGCTTGATCTTGCCCTCGCGCGCAAGGGCGGCAAGCTCACCCATCTCTTTCGCGATTTCGGTCACGCCTTTGTGATCGGCGTCGCGGATCACGGGCACCATCAGGCCGTTCGGCGTGTCGGCGGCGAAACCGATGTGGAAATATTTCTTGAGGACCAGATTGTCGCCGTCGAGACTGGCGTTGAAGTTGGGAAACTTCTGCAGCGCCGCGACGCAGGCCTTGACCAGGAAGGCGAGCATGGTGACTTTCGTAGCCGTGCCTTTCCCGTCCTTGCCCGCGGCTTCCTTGTTGAGCTGCACGCGCAGCGCTTCAAGCTCGGTGATGTCCGCGTCTTCGTGGTTGGTGACGTGGGGGATGCTGACCCAGTTCCGGTGCAGGTTGGCGCCGGAGAGTTTCTTGATGCGCGACAGCGGCTTGCTTTCGACTTCGCCGAATTTCGCGAAATCGATTTTCGGCCACGGGATGATGTTGAGCCCGCTTCCGCTCGCAGTGCCCGCGACAGCGCCACCGCCCGCAAGAGCCCCCTTGACGAAACCCTGCACGTCTTCCTTGCTGATGCGGCCACCGCGCGCCGAGCCGGTCACGTGCGCGAGATCGACGCCGAGTTCGCGTGCGAACAGGCGCACGGCCGGGCTTGCATAAGGCACTTTGCCCGGCAGCAAGGCTTCGGCGTCGAAACGCACCGGCGGCAGGCCTGCACCCATGGGTGCGGATGGCACGGCATTGCCCGTCTGCGCATCCATCGAAGCCTGGGCGATGTTGTCTGGTGTTTCGGCGACCGGGACCGGTTCGACTTCGGGATCATCCGCTGCAGCCTTGGGCTGCGAAGGCGTGGACACGGGCGCAGCTGCAGGCGCGACGGTTTTCGCCGGCTCCTTCGGCGGGGCTTCGGCGGCATCGCCGCTTTCGATGATGGCGACAACGCTGCCTTCCTTCACCGAATCGCCGACCTTGATCTTCAGTTCCTTCACCACGCCACCGAACGGCGCCGGCACTTCCATCGTCGCCTTGTCCGATTCGAGCGTGACCAATCCCTGGTCCTTGGCGACGGTATCGCCGACCGCGACCAGCACTTCGATGACCGGCACGCCGTCGTAATCCCCGATATCGGGAACGCGTGCTTCCTTGAGCTCGGCCATGCGGCACTCCAGCGTGCAAAGGGATCGCTATTGTGGCCGCAGAGGTGTTACGCCGACAAATACGGCGGCAAAAAACCTTGTGGATGACGGATACAAGCAAACCTTCGATATGCCCGAAGTCCGTGTAGCCCGTGTGAGCCCCAGGCGATAACCGCGGCTTTTCTCTGGATGGAGTCGAGAGCTGCCGGTTGGAAGCACAGCCACTGCATGGTTGACCAGCCAACGTGGCAACCCCGGGACAACATGCGCAAAAGCCATCGCCTCAACCCTCAAGGCAGGAACCTCATGCTCGGAATTGACGGCAAACGCATTGCCGAATTGTCAGGCCGCATCATTTTGCCGGGCACATAGAGTCCAAAATAGTCTCCATACACATAGCAAAACATGACAGGCGCCCACAAAGCGGAAATCTTGATTTTTACGTTTACTTTTGCATCGTCGAAGGTACTTTGGCCCTGTTTGAGCGTTTTCATTGGCTACATCCAGGAACGAATTTTTCTACTCGACGTGGTGACGCCTGACGCTTGGATAGTTTTGCCTGGTTGTGGCAGCCAACCCGCTCTACGCCACCCCTGTGGCGCGGCTTCAGCCAGACGCGGTGGTGATGGGATCGTCTGGGCCGAAGCTCGATTTCCATTGAGCTTCAGATTCGGCTTCATTCCTTCCGGTGGCGCTTGGAGTCCGGACGTACTTCAAGAAAATCCAGCGGCTTGCCGTTGAAGCGGTACTCAAGCGCATTGTCGATGCGGTCCAATGCTTCCATCTTGTTGCACAACAACACAGCGTTGCGCTCCAGCGACTTGGCACGCGGCTCGACGCGCGCCTCGATCAACTTGTCCATGTTCTCCATGCGTTTGAGCTGCGCGGTGTCGCCGCCGAACGCCGCACGGATCGCGCCACCGACGATGTCGCCCATCAGGCTCGGCAGCGCATCCTTGACCGCGGCGCCGATGGCCTCGCCGATGTCCTCGCCGTTGAAACGGTTGGGCGTGACCGAACGCGCCAGACGCGCATCGAGTTGCGTGCGCGCCTTGGCCAGCTTGGCGCGCGTTCCGGCCGGATTGCGGCTGAATCCCGCAGCGACTTCGCCCAAGGTGGTGAAGGCGATGTCGGCCGCATCGCGACCGATCTGCTGCGCCAGCGGCATCGTGGCGCGCGCGTCGCGCTCGTAGGCGTCGACGCGGTTGCGGTCGGCAGCACTCAGCGCGACCCACTTGTCGTCGACGAACAGTTCGCTTTTGCGCATCAGGACGGTCCGGGGCGCGCCCGATTCGCGGGTGAAGATGACGCTGCGATCGGTAAGCGCGAAGTCGTAATCGCTCTCCACGTTGCAGCTGATTTCACGTGCGCCCGCGCTGGCGGACGCCGCCAGCAACGCGAATGAAATTGAAGCAAGCACCATGCAACGCATCGTCGTCTCTCCCTTGGTTGCCTGCATGGTGTCCGATCCGGTCATCCGCGTCCCGTGCCGGTGGGGGCCATGACCTTCGTCATGACGGCTTCCCGCACTGCAACCCCGCGCGCGCGCCGCGCATCTTTCTCGACGTGGGTACCCCCGACCCACCGTCCCGGAGAGTGTGATGCGATGTCTACAACTTGTCTTTTGGCGCGGCGCGATGGCGCTGAGCCTGGTCCTTGCAGGTGTCGGCAGCGGCTACGGCTTGTACGAGGCGCCTGCAAGATCCGCCCAACGGGCTGAATACTGTCCCGCAAATGACAGTCGTGCGTCATGCGGACTTGCAATCCGAGCGGCTCGCTTGAGCGGGCGGCCGGGCGCGCGTGTATGTATGGCGTGGTTGATGGGTCAACGAACCCGCACGCCGGCTTCAACGCTTCGTCGAACGTACAACGACGCCAGACACGCTGCCTGGCGTCGTTGACCCGCACCCGTAGCAATCAGTCGCCGACGATGCGGAGGCCGAACACCAGCGAGGCGAACGAGACGTGTTGCGCGCTGCCATTCTGGATGTTGAGGCGCACGGTGGTTTCCTTCTTGAAGAATTCCTTCGCCTGCGCTTCGGTCAAGCCGTAGGTTTGGACCAGTGCGCGACGCGTCAGGAACCCAGCGATGCACACCGCCGAATCGCGGGTCCGCTGGCTGTACTGCACGCCGGGTTCCAGTGGCGTATCGAGTCGTTCCGATGACGTCATGGTGGTCAGCAGACTGCCACCGAACGGCAAACCGGTGGTTGGATCGATCAGCGCGGGATCATCCAGCACTTCGTTTTCAACCGTCAGCGTGGGTAGGTAACGCAGGCGTGCGATCGCGCGGGTAGCGGTCTCGTTGTGGTAATTGATCGTCAGCACCGGCGAGAACCAGTAGCACAACAACGAGTTGGCGGACTTCTTGGGCAGCTTGATGCTGGCCGCATCCATGAAATTGAACGCGGTGATGGCCGGGGACGGTGCGAGTATCTGGCAATCCGCCTCGGGGTCGTCGCAGGTCGGATCCAGCGACACGAACGCGTTGGCGACGCCCAGCCATTTGACGTCACGGCCGAACGAATCGACATCGCCGACATCTTCCAGGGTGGGCGCGGCCGCTGCGCCCGGAGCAGCTGCGGCTTTGGCGGTCAGCGACAGACGGCGCTGCGACACGCTAGGAAGAATGTCCGGAGACGTCCGTTCCAACGCGTCGGCTTTCCGGTCTTGCGAATGCTGCGCATACACGCCGGCGGAAATCAGTGCGGCGGCGAGCGTGGTGTAGGCGAGATTGCGAAACAGGTTCGGTTGCATGGAGTCGCTCCGGTTGGTGGTACGACTACCAACGCGACGCGCACCCGAAACAGGCCATTCCCGGCAACGCCGCGATCAATGCCGCAGCCGCGCGATCCTTGCCCGCAGGCCCAGCGTGTAGGCCAGGTAGTAACCCAGCAAGATCCCGCCGACGGCAAACAGGCTGGCGTGGTCGTTGAGGACCTGCCATCCGATCGCCTCGCTGGTCTCCCAGCGTTGCCACAACTGCCAGAGGCTCAGCGCGATGCGCGCGGCCACCAGCGTGGTGAGCGTGAGGACCAGCCAGCGGTTGGGCGTGTAGTACAGGCCGTTTTCAGTCGGCTCGAAGAGACTCAGCCACAGGCCCGCGATTCCGGCGGATATGCCAATGCCAAGCCCGGTGCACGCGTACAGCAACGCGGCATCGATCCAGCGCGTGCCGATCCAAGCACTGAAAACAAACAAGCAAACCGACACCACCAGCAGCACCGCGTTGCCCTTCACCACCCAACCTTGCGCACGCCTGCGCGCCTTGCCGCGGCGGTAGCGTTGCAGCAGCGCGAGCGGCAGCAACATCGCCCACAGCGCGATGAAACCGGCAATCAGCAGTGGAATCAGCAGCAATGGCATTGCGGATCTCTGGCGTTCATGGTGACTTGAATCAAGGATGCTCGACCACCGCATGCACGCGTTCGCGCCGCAGCAGATAGAGGCCACTGACGATGATGATCGCCGCGCCAATCCAGGTGACGCGATCCGGCAGCACGCCCCACAGGCTGATGTCGAGCAGCACGCTCCACAGCAGCGCGGTGTATTCCAGCGGCGCGATCAGCGAGGCTTCGCCGCGGCGGAAGGCTTCGGTCAATGCGACCTGCGCCAGGGTGCCGACGATGCCGATGCCGGCGATCACCCACCAGTCCTGCGCGCGGATCGGAACCCACTCATACGCCGCGAACGCACCGGCGCCGATCGCGATGATCGCCATCAGCCAGAACACCATCGCCTGCGTGCTGTCGCGTTGCGCGAGGATGCGCACGGTGATCGCGCCGACCGAATAGCACACCGCCGCCAGCAGGATCGCCAAGCCGCTCAAGGTCAGCGTGCCCTCGCCCGTCGGCCGCAACACCACCAGTACGCCTGCGAGGCCGATCGCGATCGCGGTCCAGCGGCGCGGGCCGACTTTTTCCTTGAGGATCGGCACCGCCATCGCCGTCACCAGCATCGGCGAAATGAAGGTGATGGCATACGCCGTCGACAACGGCAGCGAACGCAATCCGAACACGAAGCCCGCCATCATCGCCACGCCAAGCACCCCGCGCAGCAGATGCATCGGCCAGTGCACGCGCAGCTGGCCGCGTGCGCCGATGGTCAGCGCCACCCACGCCAGCACCAGCGGCAACGATGACGAACCTCGCAGGAATGCGACCTGCATCGCCGGGTAATGCGGCGACAGCAGCTTCAGACCGGCGTCCATCAACGCGAACAAAGCGATGGCGACGAGCATCAGGGGGATTGCACGTCGCAGATTGGTCGATGAAATCATGATCGCAGGGTGGGCCTGAGCCCTCCGCTTTTTTCCAGGCACCAAAGATGTTCATCGCGACCCGATTGCGGCTTCGTGGCGAAAAAAAGGTCGGCCAAGGCCTACCCTACGCCTCGAAGGAAGCCGCTTTGGGGGACAAGGTCGACGCGTCGATGACGAACCGGTACTTCACGTCGCCACGGATCATGCGCTCGTAGGCCTCGTTGATGTGCGCGATGTCGATGCGTTCGATGTCCGAGGCGATGCCGTGCTCGGCGCAGTAGTCGAGCATTTCCTGCGTCTCGGCGATGCCGCCGATCAACGAGCCTGCGAGCCTGCGCCGGCGCATGACCAGTGCGCCCGCAGCCACGGGTGCGGGCTGGTCTGGAATGCCGACGACGACCATGGTGCCGTCGACTTTGAGCAGCGACAGGTACGCGTTGTAGTCGTGCGGCGCGGACACGGTGTCGAGGATCATGTCGAAACTGCCGGCCAATGCCTTGAACGTCCCCGCATCGCGCGTGGAAGCGAAAGCGTGCGCCCCGAGCGCGAGCGCATCGTCGCGCTTGCCTTGCGAGGTACTGAGCACCGTTACCTTCGCGCCCATCGCCACCCCGAACTTCACCGCCATGTGGCCGAGTCCACCCAGGCCCACCACGGCCAGCGCATCGCCGGCCTTCAGGCCGTAATGCTTCAGCGGCGAGTAGGTGGTGATGCCGGCGCAGAGCAGTGGCGCGGCGCGGTCCAGGTCGATGCCATCGGGAATGCGCAGCACGTAATCCTGGTCCACGGTGATGCGCGTGGAATAGCCGCCGTATGTTGGCGCGCCCGTATCGCGTTCGCGCGCGTTGTACGTCGCGGTCATGCCCTGGTCGCAGTACTGCTCCTCGCCCGCCTTGCACTGCGCGCAGCTGCGGCATGAGTCGACGAAACAGCCCACGCCGACCGCATCCCCAACCTTGAACCTGTTGACGCCGGCGCCCGTTTTCGCAACACGGCCGACGATTTCATGGCCGGGCACCATCGGGAAGATGCCATTGCCGCCCCACTCGTCGCGCACCTGATGGATGTCGCTGTGGCAGACGCCGCAATACAGGATGTCGATGAGGATTTCATTGGCGCGCGGTTCGCGACGTTCGACGGTGAACGGAGCTAGCGGCGACGCGCCATCGGCAGCGGCGTAGGCGGGGGTCGTGAGCATGGGAGGCTCCTTGGGAGCTGAAGTCAGCGCACACGTTATCAGTACGCATGCGGGAATCGCTGTGGCCCGTCATTCCCGCGAAGGTCAGGGCGCTCCACAACCGCCGAAGGCTGGTCATCCAGTGACCTTGGCTAAGAACACCATGGACAGCAAAGTCGCTGGGTTCCTCGCTGCGCTCGCCCTTAGGACCATTGCGTCGCAATGTTCGCTTCGGCCTGCGCAGTTCCGCCCTCGCGGGAATGACGGTAGAAAAGTCTTACGCAAAACCTGCCTCTTGCAATCCGATTTCATGCCCAGACAACATCGCATCCAGCAAGATCGTTGCAGACCAAAGGACACAGGAGCAAACACATGCGGGCACTTTTCATCGGCGGGGCGGTCGACAACAGCGAACTGGATCTTGACGCCGCAGCACCGCCTCAGAACTACCCGGAAAATGGCGGCGCGGGCGTGTCCCGCTATCGATTGAAGCAGGTCGGCAAGCGCGGCGGCACGATCGCCTATGCGGTGTACGCCGCACCGGACCTGGCCGACGATGAAGTGCAACGGGTGGTGGACGAGCGCGATTACGCGCGCCGGTTCGATGCCACGCCCGGACCGATCGGCTAATCTTCGTTTCCCCGGTCCAAACCAGAGTACGCCATGCCGTCCTTCGACATCGTGTCCGAAGTCGACACCCACGAACTCACCAACGCGGTCGACCAGGCCAATCGCGAACTGGCGACGCGTTTTGATTTCAAGGGCGTAGAAGCGTCGTTCGCGCGCGACGAGAACGTCATCACGCAGTCGGCGCCGAGCGACTTCCAGGTCCAGCAGATGGCCGACATCCTGCGCGCGAGGCTGGTGGCGCGGAAGATCGACGCACGCTGCCTGGAATTCGGCGACATCGACGCGAACCTGGCCAGCGCGAAACAGAAAGTCACGGTGAAGCAGGGAATCGAGCGCGATCTTGCGAAGAAGATCGTCACCACGCTGAAGGACGCGAAGCTGAAAGTCGATACGCAGATCAATGGCGACAAGCTGCGCGTCATGGGCAAGAAGCGCGATGACCTGCAGGCCGCGATGCAGGCGCTGCGCGCGGCGGAGTTCGAGTTGCCGTTGCAGTTCGAGAACTTCCGCGATTGAGCGGCGCTGTTCGCCTTTGCCCGTCATTCCGGTGAAGGCGGGGCGCTCCACAACAGCCGAAGGCTGGTCATCCAGTGACTTCCGTTCTTGGCTGCAGATTTTTCTGTTGATTGAAATGCAAGGTCGCTGGATTACGCGCCGCTCCTGCGGCACGCCCTTCGGGCCATTCGCTGCGCGAATGTTCGCTCCGGCATCCTGCCTACGCAGTCCCGCCTTCGCGGGAATGACGGGTGGAAAAACTCCCACCTTGATGGCGATAGTCGAACCGTTCGCATGAATCACGACCCCGTTACTGCAACCCGCCACTGGCTGCACAACGGAGTCATCGGGCTGAATCTGTGTCCGTTCGCGAAAGCGGTCGTGGTCAAGGATCAGGTACGTTTCGTGCTGAGCGAGGCCACCATGCCGGAGGCGCTGCTGGGGGACCTCGGCAGTGAACTGCTCCTGCTGCGCGATACGCCGGCCGAACAGATCGACACCACGCTGCTGATCCATCCGCGGGTGCTGACCGATTTCCTCGACTACAACGATTTCCTCGACGACGCCGATGCACTGGTCGAGGCGCTGGAACTGGATGGCGTGCTGCAGGTGGCCAGTTTCCATCCGTGCTACCAGTTCGCCGGCAGCGAGCCCGACGACATCGAAAACTACAGCAACCGCTCGCCGTATCCGATGCTGCACCTGTTGCGCGAGCACAGTGTCGCGCGCGCGGTGGAGGCGTTTGCGGATCCCGATGCAATCGTGGAACGCAATCAGGCCACGTTGCGCAAACTGGGTCACGCAGGCTGGCGAGATCTGCTGAGGCTGTAGGAGCAGTTTCAGCCGCGAGCGCCGGCAGGCGTTGCTTCCTTGGTCCGAGGTCCCCACAAGCTTGAGGGGATGGATGCTGTTCCGTGATCGGAACGAAAGGCCCTGGGTAGCGCCTTGCGCGCTACCCGGGTACGGTTCAAGTGTTGAACAGTTGTTCGATGTCGTATGGCTGCAGCACGCGCCACGCGGCGTCCGGCAGATCCTGCAGCGACATGCCACCCACACGGCTGCGGTGCAACGTTTCGACGTGGTTGCCTACGGCTGCAAACATGCGACGAACCTGGTGATACCGGCCCTCGGTCAGCGTGACGCGCACCGATCGCGCGCTCATCGTCTCCATGCGCACGGGCAACAGCGGCGTTTTTTCGGATTCGAGCAGCAGCGTGCCGCTGGCCAACACGCCCGCTTCGTCGCCGCGCAGATCGTTGGCAAGCGTGGCTTCGTACACTTTCGCCAGGTTCGATTTCGGCGACACGATGCGATGCAGCAGGGCGCCGTCATCCGTCATCAGCAGCAAACCACTGGTGTCTCGATCCAGCCGGCCTACGGTGGACAGCATCGGCGAACGCAGGCGGAAGCGTGGCGGCAGCAGGTCATAGACGATGCGCCCGGGGTCGCGGGTCGAACAGGTGTAGCCAACCGGTTTGTGCAGCATCAGCACCAGGGCCTGCGGCGGGTCGAGCGCTTCGCCATCGATGCGGAGGTCGGCATGCGCGGCCTTGTCGTCGGCATACAACACCTCGCCCGCCGCATCGGTGATGCGGCCCTCGCGGAACATCGCCGCAATTTCCTTGCGCGAGCCGTAGCCCAGATTGCCGATGAGACGCACCAGTTTCATCGCGCGATCTTATCGTGCGATCTTTCTGAGCGCCGACTTGTCGAAGGGCTTGGCAGCATGGGTTTTCGCCGCCATCACCTTGATTGCTTCGATCACCTTGAAGCCGTGCTGCTGCGCGACGATGCGCGTGGTGCCGAAGCTCGCGTTCAACACCTCCTCGTAGGGAAGATGGCGATTGGCGACCAGCCACAACCGCCCGCCGGGCTGTAATGCATCGGCCGCGGCAGCGATGAATGCGCGGCCGATATCCGGACGTCCTGCGCCATCCTGCGCATGGAATGGCGGATTGGTGACGATGAAATCGTAGCGGTGCGGCACGCCGCAGGTGACGTCGTGCCAGTGGAACGCCTGCGCCGCGTGTGAAGCAAACGGGGCCAGATTGATGCGGGCCAGGTCGAGCGCACGCGCTTCGGCTTCGTACAGATCCAGCGACGTCACATTCGGGCAACGTGCCAGCACTTCCGCAGCGAGATACCCGTAACCCGCGCCGAGATCCGCGCCGCGTCCCGCGAGATCGCCAGGCAGATGTGCGGCCAGCAGGCCGGACGCCACATCGATGCGATCCCATGCGAACACGCCGGGCCGGCTGGCGAAACGCCCATCGAGAATCGGCCGCGGCGCATCAAGCATCGCCCATGCGTCTGCCAGCGCGGCATCGGCCGGGCCTTGCAGCGGCGAGGTCCAGAACACGCGGCATTTGTTCTTCGACAGCACACTCACTGGACCCGCGATGCGCGCGAGATCCGATTCGCCGGATTTCGCGCCTTCGTCGTTGGCCAGGCTGGCGACGACGATGCCGCCTGGTTGCGTGCGCGAAATCGCCCGCGCGAACAATGCGCGCGCTTCGTCGCGCTGGCGTGGCGGCAGGACCAGCACGAGCGGATAGCGTGCATCGTCGGCGTGGTTGTCGACGGTGAGCCCGGCGCGTTGCAGGTTGTCGAATTCGGGCTTGAAGGTCTGTTCGCAGACAAGCTGCTGGAGCGGGTACTGGTGCAACGGCCAGCCGTCCTGCGCGCGCAGGAACAGTGCGCGTTCGGGCCACTGCAGGACAGCGGAGGAGAAGGGGAGGAGGAGCGTTTCAAGTGCATTGATCGACATGCGCGAATTCTACGCGGCGATCGCTTTGATTCGCGGTCGACGCTTCCGTGCACCTCACTCCCGCGAAGGCGGGAGTCCAGCGACCTTCATGCCTGCAAAATCCAGGTCACTGGATGACCAGCCCTCGGCGGTTGTGGCGCGCTCCGCCTTCGCACGAATGACGACCTGCAAAAGGCAGTGGCCCTGGTAAATTTCTCTAGCGCGCAGTGGTTACCCGCCAGATCACGTTGCCGACATCGTCCGCCACCAGCAGGGCACCCTGCGTGTCGATGATCACGCCCACTGGCCGGCCCTGCGCGTCGCCGTTGTCGCTGAGGAATCCGGTCAGCACATCACGCGCTTCGCCGCTGGGCATGCCATTTGCGAACGGAACGAAGATCACCTTGTAGCCGCTCGGCGGATTGCGGTTCCAGGATCCATGCTGGCCGACGAACGCGCCGCTCGCGTACGCCGGTGGCAACAGCGCCGCACCGTCTGAAAACGTCAGACCGAGCGAACCGGTATGCGGGCCGAGCGCGTAGTCGGGTTTGATCGCTCTGGCGACGAGATCGGGACGCGCCGGCTTGACGCGCGTGTCCACCGTCTGCCCGTAATAACTGTAGGGCCAGCCATAGAAACCGCCGTCGCGAACCGACGTCATGTAATCGGGCACGAGGTCGCTGCCGAGTTCGTCGCGTTCGTTGACCGACGTCCACAACAGGCCGCTTTGCGGCTGCCAGGCCATGCCGACCGGATTGCGCAGGCCGGATGCGAACACGCGGGTCGCACCTGTCGCCGGATCGATCTCCAGGATCGCTGCCCGACTGGTTTCGACCTCCATGCCTCGTTCTGCGACGTTGCTGTTGGAGCCGACCCCCACGTACAACCGTGTGCCGTCCTTGCTTGCGACCAGGCTCTTGGTCCAGTGATGGTTGATCGGACCGCCCGGCAGGTCGGCGACCTTGGTCGGCGCGGCGGTGATCGATGTCTCGCCCGTGCGATACGGAAACTTCACAACCGCGTCGGCGTTGGCGACATACAACGTGTCGCCGACCAGCGCCATGCCGAACGGCGACATCAGCCCTTGCAGGAATAGCGTGCGGACTTCGGCCACGCCATCGGCGTTGGCGTCGCGCAGCAGCGTGATGCGATTGGCGCTGGGCACGCCGGCGCCGGCGCGCTTCATCACCGCCTGCATGATCTTGCCCTTGATGCCCTTGTTGTCCTCTGGCTTGGGTGGCGAATTGGATTCGGCCACCAGCACGTCGCCGTTGGGCAGCACGTAGACCCAGCGCGGATGGTCCAGGCCGGTGGCGAGTGCGTTAACCGCGAGCCCGGGCGCGGCCACGGGCGCGGTGCCTTCGGGCCAGCCGATGGCGGGCGCGATGTTGACGGTGGGGATGGCGCGCTTGACCGGCTCGGGCAGCGCGGGATTCGGGCCCATGCCGTCCTTGACCGCAAGCCGCGCGCTTTCGCCGCAACTGGGCAGGGTGCAGGCGGTCAGCATGGCGAACAGGGGGATCAGCAGGGCGTTGCGCATGACGGACTCCGGGGATGGATGCGGCTTAGTCGAACAGATGGGGTGTTGTGGGGGTGTAGAGGTGGGTAGAGGCGGGAACCTAGGCGATGAGCGGTGTCCCCGCCCGTCATTCCCGCGAAGGCGGGAATCCAGGGACTTTGTTTTGACGTTGATGCCAACGTCCACAGATTCCCGCCTTCGCGGGAATGACGAGCAAAAAAGCGCTGCGGCGACCGGTTCCCGGCTCCCAACCTGCAATGACAACCCACTAACGCCCGCCAAGCTGTAATCCACCCTCTCCCACAATCGGCGAACTCCCATGGCGCGTCCCGTCTGGTCCGGCACCCTCTCCTTCGGCCTTCTCAACATCCCGGTCTCGCTGATGTCCGGCGAAAAGCGCACCGATATCAGCTTCCGCATGCTCGACGCGCGCAACAAGGCGCCGATCCGCTACGAGCGGGTCAATGCCGAGACCGGCGAGGAGGTGCCGTGGAAGGACATCGTCAAGGCGTTCGAGTATGACAAGGGCAGTTATGTCGTCCTGGAGCAGGACGACATCAAATCCGCCGCGCCGGAAAGCCACAACACGATCGAGGTGGAAACCTTCGTCCATGTCGAATCGATCGGCCC
>PPFU01003296.1_pt1 | contig 16759 bp, 16 predicted proteins | sample 1535991 | NCBI WGS metagenome assembly PPFU01 (sample SAMN04901290, study PRJNA319586) | Hypolithon metagenome, whole genome shotgun sequencing project. | isolation source: Antarctic Hypolithon | place: Antarctica: Miers Valley | collected 2014
GCACTCGGGGCGCTTGCCGCCGAGAACCGATTCCAGCAGTTACCGGAAGAGCTTACAGAGCGGGTTCCGGAGCGGTTCCGTTCGCCGGACGGCCTGTGGGTCGGCACCTCGGGCCGGGCGCGGGTCGTGGCGTACAATACCGAGGCTTTGTCGGAAGAAGACTTGCCCGACTCTATCTTTGGTTTTACAGATCCCAAATGGAAAGGTAGGATCGGCTGGGCCCCGACGAACGGTTCCTTTCAGGCTTTCGTGACGGCGTTGCGGGAGGCTCGGGGCGAAGACCGGGCGCGGGCCTGGCTGGAAGGTGTTCAGGCCAACGAGCCGTTCGAGTACCCGGACAACTCCACGGCCCTGCAAGGCGTGGCCTCCGGCGAGGTGGATGTCGCGTTCGTCAACCACTACTATCTCTACCGGGCGCTTGAGGAACAAGGTCAAGACTTCGGGGCCCGTAACTACAACTTCCCGGACACCGACCCGGGCAACCTAGTCATCGTTGCCGGCGCAGGCGTTCTGGAGACCGCCGAGAACCCGCAGGCGGCCCGGAGCTTTATCCAGTACATGCTCTCTGAAGAAGCCCAGCAGTTCTTCGCGGACGAGACGTTCGAGTACCCAATGATCGATGGAGTTCAGACGGCGGAGGGGCTCGAACCTCTCTCCGAGATACAGTCGCCCGACGTGAACCTCGGAAACTTGGACGACCTGGAAGGCACGCTGGAACTCTTGCGGGAGACCGGCGTCCTCTAAAATGGCGGCTTTTTCCACATCAGAGGTACAGGAGCCGCAGGAGGCTGGTAGGACCCGCAAGCGTCCCCCTGCCTTGATCTGGGTTCCAGCGGCGCTGGTCGCTGCGATGATGCTCCTGCCGCTGGCGTACCTGATCCTGCGCTCCCTGGAAGGCGGAGCTTCCGGCATCCTGGAGGTTCTCACAGACGAGGACACCTACGCCACGCTAGGACGGAGCGTACTGTTAGCGACGCTAGTTACGGGCATCTCAGTACTCATAGCGGTCCCATTAGCCTGGCTCACCATCCGAACCGATCTGCCGGGCCGCCGCGTCTGGGCGGTGCTGGCGGCGCTGCCACTCGTGATCCCCTCCTACGTCGGCGGGTTCGTGCTGGTCAGCGTACTCGGTCCCCGGGGCATTTTGCAAGGCTCGCTAGAACCCTTCGGCGTAGAGCGTCTGCCGAGTATTTATGGACTTCCCGGGGCAGCCCTGGCACTCATCCTCTTCTCGTATCCGTACATTTTCCTGACGGTGCGCGGCGCGTTTAGAGGCATGGACCCGGCCCTCGAAGAAGCGGCGAAGAGCCTCGGCAGCGGAGTCTGGACGACGTTCTTGCGGGTAACGCTGCCGCAGCTTAGGCCGGCCATCGTGGCGGGGGCTTTGCTCGTGGCGCTCTACACGCTAAGTGATTTCGGGGCGGTCTCGCTGCTCCAATACGACTCTTTCGCCCGGGAGATCTACATCCAGTACCAGTCGGCTTTCGACCGGACACCGGCGGCAATACTGGGGCTTATGCTGGTCATCCTCACCGCCACGATACTCGCCCTCGAAGGCCGCACCCGGGGTAGGCTCCGCTACCACCGGAGCAGCGCGGGCTCCGCGCGCCGGGCCGCGCCAGTCGCACTCGGCCACTGGAAATGGCCCGCCCTCGTCTTCTGTGGTAGCGTAGTCTCCCTAGCGCTCGTCGCCCCAATAGGTATCTTGAGCTTCTGGCTCGTGCGGGGTGTCGCGGGCGGCGAACCCTTGCGGCTCGTGTGGGGTGCAGCCTGGAGTTCTATCTACGTCTCCGGTCTCGCCGCCGGGGTCGCGGCGCTCGCCGCCCTGCCGGTGGCGCTGCTCGCCGTCCGGTTCCGAGGACCGGTTACCGGAGTATTAGAGCGTTTGACGTACCTCGGGTACGCGCTGCCGGGGATCGTTCTGGCGCTCGCGCTAGTCTTTTTTGGGGCCAACTACGCGCCGGCGCTGTATGGTACCCTCGGAGTCTTGATCCTGGCCTACGTCATACACTTTCTACCCCAGGCGGTGGGCGCCACCCGAACGGCCCTGCTGCAGATAAACCCAAGCGTCGAAGAAGCGGCCCGCGGCCTCGGCCGCAGCCCGGCAAACGTCCTCGCAAGCATCACCGCCCCGCTCGCCCGCTCCGGCATTTTGGCCGGCGCCGCGTTGGTCTTCCTCACCACCATGAAGGAGTTGCCCGCGACGCTACTGCTGTCCCCAATAGGCTTTGACACCCTGGCGACCAGCATTTGGAGCGCCACCTCCGAGGCGTTCTTCGCGAGAGCGGCGGCCCCGGCGCTCATCCTTATCTTGGTCTCCGCGGTACCGATGTATCTGCTAACGATCCGGGACCGCGCCAAATGAGCGGCGAGGCAATGGTCCGGCTCTCCGGCGTGAGCAAGCGTTTCGGCTCCGGCCTCGCTTCCGTGGAAGCCCTGCGGAATGTGGACCTGGAGCTCGAACCCGGCAAGATACTCGCCCTTCTCGGCCCCTCCGGCTGCGGCAAGACCACGACGTTGCGCCTGTTGGCCGGCTTCGAGCACCCAGATACCGGTACGTTGGAGATCGGAGGTCGGGTTATCTCCGGTGGCAAGACGTTTGTCCAGCCCGAGAAACGGAAGGTCGGCATGGTCTTTCAAGACTACGCCCTCTTCCCCCACCTCACCGTTGAACAGAACGTCGCCTACGGCTTGGCGCGGGGCGCGAAGCGCAAAGGCCGGGTGGCGGAAGTTCTAAGCCTCACCCACCTGGACGGCCTCGGCGGCCGGATGCCCCACGAGCTATCGGGCGGCCAGCAGCAGCGAGTCGCGCTGGCCCGGGCGCTCGCCCCCGAACCGTCCGTGGTGCTACTTGATGAGCCATTCTCGAACCTCGACGCCACGCTAAGGGCGCGGGTGCGGGCGGAGATGCGTGGAATCCTCAAAAGAGCAAACGCCACCGCCATCTTCGTCACCCACGACCAGGAAGAAGCCTTGAGCATCTCCGACGAAATCGCCGTCATGATAGATGGCAACATACTGCAGAAAGCCCCGCCGGAAGACCTGTACCTGTATCCCGCCAACCGCGAGGTCGCCAAGTTCGTCGGCGAGGCCAACTTTATCCCCGGTGTCGCCCATGAAGGCCGGGTGCAGTGCGTCCTTGGAGACATACCGGCCCTGGAACCCGTGGAAGACGGCGAAGTAGAGGTAATGCTCCGTCCTGAATCCCTGCTGCTCCGGGCCCTACCCGACGGTGAGGCCACCGTAACGGGCCGTGAGTTCTACGGGCATGATCAGTTGATACAACTCCGCTTAGAGTCCGGTGAAACATTCTATTCCCGCTCGGTTGGTAGGCAGAGCTTCGATACGGGAGAGCGCGTCTCATTGGGAGTTTGGGGCCCGGTGGTCGCTTTTCCGGCGTCCGGCTAGCTTCCTAAGCAAGTTCCTAAGTACGAGGGGCGGCGTACGGAGCATCCGGGTAGAATATCCTCATAAAGTCTCGGGTTTGGGAGGTTTGATGAACGTATTTGGTTTGGACGTGGGCGGTTCCGGCATAAAGGGCGCGCCGGTTGATTCGGAGACCGGCAAGCTGGCGGGTGAGCGGGTGAAGATCGGCACTCCCCATCCCGCCACCCCGAAGGCGATAGTAGACACGGCCGTAGAGGTAGTTTCGCGCTCGGGCTGGGACGGTCCCGTGGGATGCGGTTTCCCGGCGGTCATAAAAGACGGCGTGGCCCAGACGGCGGCAAACATAGACAAGGCGGCCATCGGCTTCGACTTCCAGCGTCATTTAGAGGAGAAACTAGGTTCTTCGGTGAACATGGTCAACGACGCTGACGCTGCCGGATTGGCCGAGATGCGCTGGGGCGCCGGGCGGGAAGAGGATGGGGTCGTCTTGATGCTGACTCTCGGGACCGGTATCGGCACGGCGCTCTTTATCGGGGGGCGACTCATGCCGAACACCGAGTTGGGGCACATCAACCTCCACGGAGACGATGCCGAGGTCTACGCCTCAGACGCCGCCCGCAAGCGGGACGACCTGAATTGGAAAGAGTACGCTGGCAGGCTCGACGAGTATGTGCGGGAGATAGAAAACCTGTTGTGGCCCGATAGGATCATCATCGGCGGCGGCATCAGCAAGAAGTCCGAGAAGTTCCTCCCCCACCTTACGGCCCGGACGGAAGTTGTCCCGGCGCAGATGTTCAACGAAGCCGGCATCGCCGGTGCCGCGCTGGCGAGCGTCCAGGAAACCTCAGCTTCCACACACTGACTTGGCCCACTAGCGGGCTAGGAGTTGCGGCCCTGTTGGATCAGGGTCATAGCTTCAGCCCGGCGCGCGGGCTCCTCCTCGAATAGGCCGCGGGAGGCGGAGGTAACGGTGATGCTGCCGGGTTTTTGCACCCCGCGCATCGTCATGCACGAGTGATCCGCCTCGATCACGACCAGCGCCCCCCGGGAGTCAAGGTCGCCGTATAGGGCGTCGGCGATCTGGGCCGTCAGCCGCTCTTGAAGCTGGGGCCTTCGCGCATACCCCTCAACCAAACGCGCCAACTTGGAGAGACCAACCACCCGGCCCTTCGGGATGTACGCCAGATGAGCCTTTCCAATGAATGGTAGGAGGTGGTGTTCACAATTATGTGTCAGATGACCTCCGACGAGGAACGTAGGGTACGGCTCGCACTTGAACGAGTAGACGCTGGTTGGTTTCTTAGATTTCGGTGTAGGCTCTACGGACACGACCTCAGCGTATTCGGAGTCCGCCGGTACGTACCAATCCGATTGCTGGCGGAACCCATGCTTTCCTTTCCAACCTGGCTCATGCCACCTGTCCGATACATAAACGGTCTTGATGTCTCCACGAGCCTTGCCTACAGGCGTTTGCAAATATCCGGCGAGTTCTTTGGCAAAAGTACCATTGGCGGTAATAATTCGGTTTCCGGTTCCGCACTTACTGCCGTCTCCCTCTATGTATCCATCGAGAAAGCCCTGCATCATCTCTTGTGAAGCGGTAACCATCGTGGGGAATCGGAATCCTCTGGTCTTGTCCCGACATCCGCGAGGTATCTTCAACCACCGGCTGATCTTATCCGCCGCGTAGCTGGAAACGACACGTACCCTGTACATGGGGATCTTTCGCTTCAGGTATCCCGAATCGACCTGTATACTCTCGATGCGCGCATCAATGGAGAAAGCTGTTTTCCATGCCGCCGCTACCCTCTCGGCAAACTCCCAGTCTCCCACCACGACCGAGACGCGCCTTTCGTCCTGGATGCTTCCCTCCGAGGCAACGGCTCCAAGGAGATATCCTAGCTCGTGCCCCGGCATAACCATGGGTGTTTCGCGGCAGAGCTTCTTCGGTGGGAACCATTCTACGAGGTCCCCCGCAAGTAGGGTTCCGGCCTCACACCATCCCTTTTCTGTCTTCACCGGGTGGTCGCTGGTAAGCTTTATAGTTCCTTTGGAAGTGTTTACGCACACTACGTCATGAGTCTTACGCGAAGTGACCTGGGTGACTTCGGTTTTCCTCAAGAAACCCTTTTCCAGAGTCCATAGTTGGTCGCCGACCTCGATTTCAGACGACCTCTTGGCGCCGGAAACAGCATTGATAATCTGCCTGCTCGGCACGCACATACTCGCCAGGTAGATGTCCCGGACGATGACCACGTTTCCGTAGTCTTCCGCGAATCCTACTTCCAGATGGCGTGCGGGGTCTTCGGAGAGGCCTGAGAAAAGGTATTCGTAGGCTTCGGCCACCCGGTGGGGCGTGCCGAGCACACCTTCGCGTTCGGGGTCATCACCGATCGCCGCGAGTATCTCCCGGACGGCCCGCTCTATGCGCGGTTTGTCTACCGCGTGGTTCTCCGGAACCAGGTCAGACACGGCGCCCACCGAGCGTGCGCGGCAAAGGTTTCAGGTCCGGTATCGTGAATGTTGCCTCGGGGTTTTCCTCGTATCCTTTGCGGTTCACGAAGACCACGTCCAGGCCACACTGCGACGCGCCGTGGACGTCGGTTTCGGGATCGTTGCCGACGTGAACCGTCCGGTCGCGTGAAGTCCCACTTACACGCAGAGCTTCCTCGAAGATTTCGGTCTCGGGTTTCTCCACGCCGACGACCGCGGAAACTATGATTCCGTCGAAGTAGTCAGTCCAGCCCAGGTCTTCCAGGACTTCTTCGAGCAGCACGTCCCAGTTCGAGACAACGTAGAGCTTGAACCCCATGTCGCGCAGTTCTCCCATCACGGTTTCGGACTCCGGGTAGGGATTGAAAGAGATCCTGCGCTCGGAGACTTCCGCCAGAAGATCCGTGGGCGCGTCGAGTCCCAGGGTCTCGGCCGTGCGGCGCTGGTTGCCGCGTTTGAAGCTCTCCAGCTCTTTCCTCGTCCCGTGGTTGATATTCTGGGAAATATGCTCTTTCATGCCGTGCCACACGGGTCCGGCGGCCCTCTCGACGGTCAGGGGACCGTTTGTCGAATAGGGCGCGAGATCCCGCACGTAACCCTCGACGTCCAGGTCCCCCCAAAGGAGCGTCCCGTCAACGTCGAGAAATACCGTATCGTAGGCTTTGTCAGGCAACTTCAACACCTTCTTTGCAATACCAGGCTTCTTACGGATGGAGTATAAACCTATCCGGCGTCCGTAACCGCCGGCGAAATCACCCCGGAATCTTACCGTTGGCCTTACAGAATCTCCGCCTCGTAGCCGTACTCTTCAGAGAGGCGGGATACCGCGCGATCCACTATCTCCGAGGAGTTTTCCGGGACGTAGAAGTAAGCGGTCTGCGGGTATGTATCCTCCGGCTCGGAGCGGGCGTGCTCGTATTCGACGCCGAGATCGTCCAATACGTCCCGAACCGTCTCCAGGACAGCCTCGCCCTTCACGTTTGCAACCCGCAGCATCATTTCTCCCTGCACGATAGCCCTCCTCTATCCGAAGTCGAAGTCGGGGAACGAGCCGCTCTCTTGAACGACCTCACCGTCGGCCTGGAGCGTGCCGCCTTCACGGAGGTCACAGATGAGATCCCAGTGAACACTCGAGTCGTTGACCCCGCCGGTCTCGGCGTAAGAGCGTCCAACCGCGAGGTGAACCGTGCCGCCGAGTTTCTCATCGAAGAGTATGTTCCGGGTGGCACGGGGTATCCTGTAGTTCGTCCCGATGCCAAGCTCCCCGAGGTAGCGTGCCCCCTCGTCGGCGTCGAGCATCGAATGGAGATACTCTTCTCCCTTCTCGGCGCTAGCCTCGACTACTTTGCCATCCTCGAACCGGAGACGAACCCCGGAGACTTCGCGCCCGCCAACAGCCGTCGGGACGCTGAAGTAGACGTGGCCGTTCGCCGAGTCTTCCACGGGGCCGGTAAAGACCTCCCCGCAGGGCATGTTCTTCTTGCCATCGCCGTTTATGAACTTGCGCCCCTCTATGGATAGGGTCAGGTCCGTCTCGGGAGCGGTGATCCGGATTTCGCTTGACCGTTCCAGACGTTCTATGAGCCGACCCTGCTCCTTCGCTATCTCCCGCCAGTACCCGACCGAATCGTCCTCGTTGAGTGCCATCGCCCCGAAGACGAACTCCTCGTAATCCGCGAGGCCCATGTCCGATTCCTGGGCCAGTGCCTCAGTCGGGAAGAGGGTCAGCGCCCAGCGGTCCTTGCCCATCACGATCTCCTGGACGGCCTTATCTCGTTTGCCGAGTGCCTGCTGCTTAGCCGGGTCCACGTTCGCCAGGGCGCGGGTGTTCGTCGGGGCCGTGATCGAGATGAAAGCATCCGCCTGCTCGAAGATCGAACGTGTTATGGGAGGCGTTTTCTCGTAGTGCGAGTCTTGGGCATGGTCGAAGAAAATCTCTTGCATTCCGGGCAGTCCGATCTGCGGAACGGGGATCGCGCCCACGTCCAATAGCCGGGCGTAGACAGCTTTGATCGCCGGTTCCGCGACGGCCCCGCCGGAGAGCAAGACCTGATCCCCCTCCCCCGCTTCAACCGAATAATCTACCAGCAGCCGCGCCAACTTCTCGAACCGCTCATCTCTCACAGGCCGCACTCCCATCTAATACGTAACTACCTGGGAGAGCTTAACATCCACAAAAGCATATCTCGCAGTCTAGACATTCGATTCCAGTGTACGGTCCACGGCGCCTTTTAGCTCTTCGTAACTTACAGAATCGGTCAAGCGTTCGATTGTACTCAAGACCGCTTTCTTTTGACTATCCAGTTCAGAGTTGATCAGGTCCGTTGAGAGAACGTAGAACCGCCACTGCCCGGCATCGAGTACATTGGCCTTTTGACGCTCCTTCTCTTCGTGTACACAGAGTACGTAACAGTCCGCAGCTCGTTGCCCCCAAGATACTCGTTCGCCTATATCAAAGGAAATACGCGAAAGTTTTCGCTCTCCCCAACTCTCGCTCTGAAGATATGCAGACGATTTTACTTCTATCTTCTTATCGTGATACAGAAGATCAAAATCATCCCATCCAATACGCACTCCATCAGTAACACCAAGCGCACTTCCGACAAGGAACTCTGCAAGCACCGCACGATCCGTATTGTTCTGTACGTCAGAGTAAGCCCATGACCAGAAGGCCCCAACCGTAACCCCGTTTAGATCCGGGAACTTCTCATCCGGTGACAGTCTATCTACCTTCAAAGTATTCTCCTGAATAACAATGCCTGCTTTCTCCGCCTACCCATTAACCAGTCCTTCCCGCGTATACGCGAGCGCCTCGCGCATCCTCTCCAAGACGGTACCGGTTTTCGGGACGCCGAGAGGCCAGGGTTTCAGCTCCAGGCTGACGACCCCCGGGTAGTCAATCCGGGCGAGGTTTGACAGAAACTCTTTGAGCGGCAGCTTTCCTTTGCCGGGGACACGGTGCTCGTCGCGGCCGGTTAACTTCGAGTCGGAGAGGTGGATGTGACGAAGCTGGGGTCCTAGAACATCCAAAGCGTGCATGATATCCACACCGCTTGCGGCAAGGTGGCTGGTATCTAGCGTTACGTCTCCGAGGCATACGAGCTGCTCTGGGAAATAACATTGGGATAGTTCCCGCCGGACGAAAAAACGGCGCACACTGTGGCGGGGCATATTTTCCACGGCTACCGCCACGCCCTGATCGCGGGCTTTGGCTAAAGTATCTTTGGTCCATTCCGTGAGCGATTTATGGGCCGGCGGCGGGTGGGCCACGATCGCACCCGCCCCCACCTTGCCGGCGAAGCGTGCGACGCGTACCAGGTTCTCTTCGGGGTCGAGGTTCCATGCGCCCCTGAAAAGCGGAGGATGGAGGGCCCGGATCGGGATGCCGTACTTCTCGGCCAACCCGTTCAGGTAATCGACCTGGTGGGTGTCCCACCGCTCATCCATCATGATCTCTACTCCGTCATACCCCGCCTCGGCGGCCAGCGCGTAGACTCGATCCAACCCGTACGGATGCAGTGAACCCGTACTAAAAACGACCGGAATATCCACTATCCGCCCCGTATCTCTTGAAACTGCGCCAACGTCGAGGGCGAATGGTTCTGGTAGTGATTGTTGGCGTAGGCGAAGACGGTTCGCTCCTCGGAGAGAAACCCGTCCACAAGCCCGGACCACCACGTGAGGTCCTCACCCCGATCTTTTTTCGCATGCGTGTGTCCCTCGGGGAACTCTCGCCGGTCTCCTAGCCACCGGATGTATGAGAAACCGGCGGTAGCTTCTTCCATCCGGGGCATCCGAGGGTAATCCACGAGCGTCAAAGCGACACCGTGTCCGCGCAACAATTCCGGCAGTTCGGAGCCGACCCAGCTCCGGTGGCGAACCTCTACCGCGTAGCGAAAGCCTCCGGGCAAGCCTTCCAGGAAACGTGCCAGTGAGTCAATCTCCTCTGCCGTGAACGACGGCGGCATTTGGAGTAGCAGAGGCCCAAGGCGGTCCCCGAGAAGCTCCATAGTCTGGACGAAGTCCTCCGCTATTTCGGTGCAGCCGACCAGCTCTCTCTCGTGCGTGATCTCTCGTGGAAACTTGGCGGCGAATAGAAAACCATCAGGCACGACCTCGCGCCATTTCTGTACGGTTGAACGTCGCGGCGTGGCATAGAAGGTCGAGTCTATCTCCACCGTCGCATAGTGCTTTACGTACTCGGAGAGCCGGGCCGCGGCGGGGAGTCCTTTCGGATAGATGCTCTCCTCCCAGTCGGCGTAGGACCAGCCGGATGTTCCAAGATATAGTCCTGGCTCGGGCGGCGAAACCTGTCCCGCGCCTTCGGTAAAGAGTTTATCCTGCAAAGTGTCTCCCACGTATCCGGTGAAGGTCGGATGCTACCACAGCGGATAGTCGCGTTTTGCGAAAGCTCACCTTACAGACGTACGACCGATGTAATACATTTGGCCGATGCAGACAGAGGATAGAAACTAATGAAGATCTTCTACAGCGACCATTTCGTCCTGCCGCTGCCCGAAGGACACCGCTTCCCGATGGTCAAATATTCCATGCTGCGTCAACGGGTCTCCGAAGCCGGACTGGGAGAGCTAAAAGTTCCGTGTCCCGTCTCGGATGAAGAGATACTACGGGCACATACCAAAGAGTATTTAGGCCGTGTACTCGACGGCTCCATTTCGACGAAGGAGATGCGCCGCATCGGCTTCCCGTGGACCGAGAAAATGGTCGAACGTTCCCGGCGGGCCTCCGGCGGAACCCTCGATGCCTGCCGGGCCGCCCTAGAAGATGGAATTTCGGCGAACCTGGCCGGCGGAACCCACCACGCTTTCGCGGACCAGGGCGAGGGGTATTGCGTGTTCAACGACAGCGTTATCGCCGTTCGGGCGCTCCAGGCCGAAGGGTTGGTTGGGCGGGCCGTTATCGTGGATACCGACGTGCATCAGGGGAATGGGACGGCGGCGATCCTCTCGAACGATCCTACGGTTTTTACGTTCTCGGTCCACGGCGATAAAAACTTCCCGTTCCATAAGGAAGAGAGCGATCTGGACATTCCTCTGCCGGATGGTGCGGACGACGGGGAATTCCTCGGTGCGCTGGAGGATGGATTAGAGAGGGCGCTGGAATCTTCTGAGGCGGATCTCGCAATATATCTGGCCGGTGCTGACCCTTTCGAGGGAGATAAGCTCGGCCGGCTTTCAGTCAGCAAAGAGGGGCTCGCCGAGCGGGACCGGATTGTCTTCGAGGCCTGTCGCGAACGCGGCCTCCCGGTCGTGGCGACGATGGCCGGAGGTTACGCGCCTGAGATAGAACACACTGTCGACATACACTTCCACACCATACAAAGGGCGTCAGAGATGCAACAGCTAGAGAAAGGCGTCAAACATGGATAACGATAACCAACAACCAGTCTACATAATCCTCGGGGCGACCGGCGGCATCGGTTCCGAGCTGTGCCGACGACTCTCCAAAAGCGGGGCGCAGCTAGTGATCGGGGCGCGGGACGAAGAGAAGCTGAACAACCTGGCCGACGAACTTGGCGCCCATCCTATCTCTTTGGATGCAACGGAGACCTCCGAGGTAGACCGGCTGTTTACCGAGGCGATCGAGGAATACGGCCCCGTGGACGGGGTGGCGAACTGTGTCGGCTCTTTTATGATGAAGCCCGCCCACTTAACGAGCGACGAAGAGCTGGATGAGACACTAAACATGAACCTAAAAACGGCGTTCGGAACCGTGAAGGCGGCCGCGAACCACATGAAAGACGGCGGCTCGGTAGTTCTGCTCTCCTCCGTGGCCGCCCGCGTCGGGCTTGCAAACCACGAGGCCATAGCCGCCGCAAAGGGCGCGGTAACCGGGCTCGGGCTCGCGGCGGCGGCTTCTTACGTGGCGCGGGGGCTCCGGTTCAACATAGTGGCCCCGGGCCTCACCCAAACACCGATGACCGAAAAAGTTACGGCTAGCGACACGGCCCGGCAGGCATCGGTGGACCTCCACCCGCTAGGTAGGCTCGGCGAACCGGGGGACGTTGCGGCCATGATCTCCTGGCTCCTCGATCCGGCCCAAAGCTGGGTTACCGGACAAACATTCGGCATAGACGGCGGCCTCTCGACACTCCGCCCCCTCCCCCGCCGTCAGCCGAAGAAAGGTTAGGCTAGCATGGCAGACGACCAGCCAAAATCCTGCATAATAATCGGCGCGGGAATGTCCGGGTTGCTCGCCGCCCGCGAGCTTCAGGACGCCGGATGGCAGGTTACGATACTGGATAAAGGAAAGAGTGTAGGCGGCCGGATGGCTACGCGGCGTTTCGGGGAAGGCACGTTCGACCACGGGGCGCAGTTCTTCACGGTCCGGGGTGAGCGCTTCGAGAATCTGGTAGAAAGCTGGGTCCAAGCCGGCGCCGTCAAAGAGTGGGCCCGCGGTTTCGCCGATGCCGAAGGTGAACGCGGCGAGGACGGTCACCCCCGCTACCGGGGCGCGGAAAGCATGACATCCATACCGAAACACCTGGCCGACGGTCTCGACGTGAAGACCGGAGAGCATGTGGTGGACGTACACCTCAGCGAGGACGGTGGCTGGGAAGTCATTACAGAGAACAACACGTCCTCAAACGCCGACGCGCTAATACTCACGGCGCCGGTTCCCCAATCCCTAGCCCTCGCCGAGTCCGGCGGTTACGGGCTACCGGAAGAGATAAAAAGCCAACTACAAGACATATCTTACGATCCTTGCGTAGCCTTGATGGCAACCGTGAGTGAGACCGGACTCGTACCGGAGCCGGGTGGCATGCAGATCAAAGATGACCGGCTGGATTGGATCGGCGACAACCAGCCCAAAGGTATCTCCGAAGCACCGGCCCTGACCATCCACGGTAGCCCCGCCTGGAGCCGCCAACACTTCGACGACTCGGACGAAGAAGTGACAGAAGCGCTACTCGACCTAGCCGGTGAGTACCTCGGCACAGACCTCGCGCCCAAAGTAGTAGAGACTTCTATCGCCCGTTGGCGTTATAGTTGGGTAACGAACCCTTACCCGGAACCGTACCTCTTGGCATCCGAGAATCCGCCGCTTTTGTTCTGCGGTGACTCTTTCGGCCAGCCGAAAGTCGAGGGCGCTTCCCTCTCGGGCCTCTCGGCGGCCGATCGTTTCCTGGGACGCGAGGGCTAGAGGAGGAGCCAAACGGTGGAGCTTCTGCTCCTACTCCACATTGGTGCGACGCTTTTTATGGTTGGTCTGATCTGGTTCGTCCAGATCGTCCACTACCCACTCTTCGGTGGCGTCTGTGAAGAGAAGTTCGTGGCCTATGCCGAAGCCCATTCCCGTCTCACGAGCCGGGTCGTAGGCCCGCCGATGCTGCTCGAAGCCACCACGACCGTGGCACTCCTTTTCTTTCGTCCGGCGGAGATACCGGCCTGGGCGGCCTGGGTTGGGCTCATTCTACTCGCAGTTATCTGGCTCTCGACCGCGTTCTTGCAAGTTCCGCGGCACACGGCCCTTGGGGAAGGCTTCGATGTATCGGCGCATAGGTTCCTCGTAACATCGAACTGGATCCGGACTTTTGGATGGAGCGCCCGGGGGCTACTCGTGCTGTGGATGGTCGCCCGGGTCATGAACTGAGTTGTCGGATTGCCACTTGAATGGCGGCAAGAGCGGCACTTTCGACGCCGGACTGTTTCCGGGCGGGGCGTAAGGTGCAATTTCGGGCCTCCGGATCCACGCTGCCTGTCAGTTGCCTTTCTCATCCGCGCCATCTAGCTCGCTGTCTTGGGAGCGGTCCACATCCTCGGTAAGCCAATCGATTAGGGTAACAACGACGACCGCCGCCGGGACCGCCAACAAAGTACCGACGATTGGCCCGAGGAGTGTCGCGAACAACAGTATGGAAACGAGGATCTCGCCGGGGGCACGTTGACCCGCCTTCCCATTATCCCTCCCGTCTCTCAGCCGGAGCCAGCCGCAGGAGCCCCTGGATGTAGGTATCGGGGCTTACGGCCAGGTACAAGGCCAGAAAAATGACGGAGATGACCGCGACTATTTCCTGTACGGCAAACATTACGAGGTTCGACAGCGAACCGAGCAAGTCGGAGAGGCGATTTTGCAGACGCTGCGCCACCTCAGACGAGTCGGGGCCGCCCGGGAGGGCGTCGATCGTACCGGACACGACGCTCAAGGAGCCCTGACCCTGGGAGATCAGGATCCGAACCTCCTCCGCTATATTCGGGATCATCACGAAGTACACGAAAGCTCCGAACGCACTGAAGCCCGCGAGCAGGATGACCACCGATATAAAGGGTGAGACGCCTATCTTTTCGAGTCCCCGGACGAGGGTCCTCACAACCAGGGCCAGCAGAGCCCCTACGACCACTACCTTGAGTACAAACAGCGCCTGGTAGGCAATGACGAACCCCGTAACTACCGCAACCCCGACGAGCACCGCCAGGATCGGAGCGCGGGCCGATCTCGCGGTTGACGTGACTTCACTTCGGGCCATGGCTCCCACCTTTCATGGATCAAGCGGCTCTTACATGCCAGACTGGTGATAAGGATCTTCAGGCGCGGCGCCGGACCGAGTGTTTACTTCGCTGAGTTTACCGTTTCAGGAATCGCTTCCGGTGCCAATATTTCCGGTATCGTAGGAGCCATCGCCGGAGTCTAGGACAGTCTCATCGGCGGAAAGCTCAGGTGAGCGGTTCGAGATCGCCGAGCGGGCGGCCCGCAATATTCCTATGGCGCCAAAGAACGAGCTAAGGATCGCCAGCGGCCAAGCTATGAGGCGGGGGAAGCGTACGCCGAGCAATCCGGCTCCGAGCAGGATGGCGCTCGCGCCAGCAGCGAATGCTTGTTCGTGGGTCTGGAGCGGGGCGCCACTCTTCTGGAGTACGGTAGTGCCGACCCGGGTTACCGTGGCAGACGCCCCCCGAACCACTCCCTACGACGCCACGCCGGGCTCCCCGTCGGGCTTCCCGGTCGGAGCTGGCTATCGGGCCGTCCGGTCGTATTTTAGGTTGCCGACCGCTTTTAGTGGACTCTACCAGCCGGATCTCCCGCGAGTTTGCGATGTCTTCCTCGAACAGGTCTTCCATTTTCTTCGCGAAGTCCCTGTCTTCTGCGACCAGGTCTATCTCCCAGTTGGCGCCGAGGCTGCTTATATTTAGGTTTGTAGAGCCCACTTTGGACCACCAACCGTCGGCCGTGATGGTCTTGGCGTGGATCATGGGTCCTGAGTACTCGAAGATCCGGACGCCGGCTTCCAGGAACTGACGGTATCCGGAGCGTGATACGGCCCCGATCCAGGCTATGTCGTTGGTGGCGGGTACGAGCACCCGCGCGTCCACCCCATCCCGGGCGGTCAATAGCAGGGATTGGGTGAGGATCGGCATAGAGAGGAAGTAGGCGTCGGTGACCCACAACCGCTCCTCTACCCCGGCGGTGAGCAACTCCAGCATGCGCATCTTGCGCATGCTGGACGACCACCCGCACGTCCGCCCCACCGGCCGCTTCGATGCGTGCCGCCTCGGGCCGCTCATCTTTTGGCAACGACCGCCCGGACTCGTCCCAGGTCCCGGCGAAGTCCCGCTCTATGTCGGCGACCGCAGGCCCGCGCACGCTAACGGCTGTGTCTCTGTAAGGCAGGCCGGTCTCCGGGGAACTAACCAGCCAGTCCCCCGAGATGCAGACGCCGCCCGTGGAGCCGTAGAGGCCGTCTACCCCGATCAGCTTTCGGTGGTCCCGGCGGATGATGATACCTAGAGGCGTGCCCATGGTGGGCGGGTTGACGACCCGAACGTCCACCCCGGCCTTTCGCATCTCTTGCCAGTGGGATCGGGAAACATCCAAACAGCCGAACCAATCGTAGAGGACCCGCACGCTCACCCCTGCCAAGGCCTTCTCACACAACGCCTCGGAGAATCGCTTGCCGGTCTCATTAGCGGTGAAGATGTAGTTCTCCAGGCGGATCCAACGCTCCGCCCGACCTATAGCCGCGAGCCAATCGTCGAACGTCTGGCTCCCGTCTTTTAGCAATTCGAGGTGGTTGTTCTTCCGAAGCGGGGCATCGCTGGTACGCGCAAGGGCTTTGTCCAACCGGGCATTCCTGGGCGCGTCCGTCTGTATTGCAGAATCCGGAGATGAACTACGGGTTTCATCGCTCATCGAATATCTCCTACTTCATCTTATATACAACTTCATTCAGTAGAACATGAAAAGCTCTTGGTTTCGGTGCATAGTGCTCCATATGAGTCGGAGAGACTTGGCGCTCTCCGCTAGCGAGTTCGACAAACTTGACCCGTCAGGCTTTGGCGGGTGCCGCAACGACGAACGATGCTGCTGCGGTGTTTACGCCTCAAACGCAACGACCTGTGTCGGGTGCTCGATGAGGTCGTGGTAGATCTCCCCCATCCGCTCCGGCGAATAGGGCATACCATGCTCCAGCCACCACCGGATCAGCGCGATCGAAGAAACGACGAGATGATGGGCAGCTATCTCCGCCGGCACATTCCCGTCTTCCAACGACGTGTTCTGACGCAGCGCATCGCGCGTGCCGATCTCGACCATCCGTCGGACTAGCGCCGTCGAGGCGCCATCTCCCAACAGCACCCGGCACACTTCGGCATTTTCTCCCACATACCGGAAAAGAGCCTCCCCGACAGCAGCCGAATTTCCATCAGCTTGCCGGGACCGCAGGAGACGGAGAAGATCGTCAAGCACGACCTCCAATACGTCTCCCAGCAAGGCGTCCTTGCTTTCGTAGTGGCGAAAAAAGGTTGCGTAGCCGACGTCCGCACGCCCGGTGATGTCCCGAATCGTCACCTCCTCGTAACCTTTCTCCAGAACCAGCGAGATCAAAGCCTCCGCCAATAGACGCCGCGTGCGCCTCACCCGC
>PPFU01032966.1_pt1 | contig 16739 bp, 17 predicted proteins | sample 1535991 | NCBI WGS metagenome assembly PPFU01 (sample SAMN04901290, study PRJNA319586) | Hypolithon metagenome, whole genome shotgun sequencing project. | isolation source: Antarctic Hypolithon | place: Antarctica: Miers Valley | collected 2014
GCAGCCCTGGGCGCAAGTCGAAGGCGAGGGTTTCGGCCATGAAATCGGCGGTGGCGCCCGGGTCGCTTTTCGCGGTCAGCTGCGCCAGCCGAGTGCCAGTGCCGGCGTCGATGACGCCGATCATCTGCATGTACTGCGACTGTTGCGCAGCGAAGGCCGTCGCGTCTACGCCGGCCATGCGCGCCTTGATGCCTGCCGCCATGGCGGGTCGTTGTTCCGGCGTCATCGACTCGGTGCCGGGAAAGACTGGCAAGCCGTCGATGCTGATCACCCCGCCGACCAGGCCGGGCTGGCGTTCGGCAAGCGCCAGTGCAAGCACGCCGCCCAGGCTATGGCCGATCAGCACGGGATGTTCGAGCTGCTGGGAAGCGATCAGCTGTTGTAGCGAATCGATCGCACCCTGCATGCCCTCGCCTGCTTGCGCGGGGCGCCCGTCGAAGCCGGCCAGGGTGACCACGTAGACCACATGGTTATCCTGCAGACCGCGTACCGTGTCCTCCCAGACCCACGCGCCACTGGCAAGGCCAGGGACGAGGATCACCGGCGAACCACGCTCGCCATGGCGGTCGACCTGCAGGCTGCCGACCTCGAAACGTTCGACATCGACATGCACCTGGGCGGTGGCGCTGTTCGCGCTGGCGTGACCAGCCGCGGTTGTTGCCGGATCGCTGGCGAAGGCCCGGCCGGCAAGGATGAGGGCGAGGCTGGCACCGAGGACACCCATGCTCATGCGTCGCGACGATGACGTCCAATTTCTGGTTTTCATGCTGGTTCCTGTCTCAGGGAGTGAAGATGTCTTCGATGGATCTGCCGAACAGCTTGGCGATGGCGAACGCGAGTGGCAGGCTCGGGTCGTAGCGTCCGGTCTCCAGGGCGTTGACGGTCTGCCGCGAAACCTCCAGCAGCTCAGCCAGGTCTGCCTGCGTCCATCCGCGCCCGGCGCGCAATTCGCGGATGTGGTTGTTCATCGCCAGCCGGTCCAGCCGCGCACCATCGCTACCAGTCCCCAACTGCCGCCGAGCACGGCCCAGACCCAGAACATGCTCTGGCGCGGATACCCGGCGCCCTCGAGGAAGCCATAGGTGAATGACAGCGCGGCGGTAATACCGGCGGCGATCGCGGTGTTCTCCAGAAGCAACCTGCGTATGTATTCATCCATTCGCCGGTACTGACGCACGATCACCCAGAGCATGAGGCCGAAGCCGAGCATCGGAGCAAGCAGTATCAGCAGGCGGACCGGCCCTGGCGCCATCGACTTTGCGAGGGCCAGCGAGCCCACCAGCAGCACGATGTACAAGGTCATGGTGCCGCCAAGTTCCAGGAGGTACTGCCTGGCCAGTCGTTGTTCGCGCATCACAAGCTCCGGAAGTAAAGGACGCTTTACACCGTACGGAGGGTTTTCGAATATGTCAAGCGTCCTTTACATTATTGGCGGTTGGCCAGCATGCCGCTTGGGAGGAAAGCTTCGCCAGGCAATCGCACCACGGTAGAGCGCGGCAAGACGACCTGCAGGTGGATTGCGTCATCCCCGCTCTGCCTGGCCGCCGACGCCACGATGACCGGCCCACAACGGGGCGAGCAGGACCAGAAGTTTCCGCCGCGCGCGCTTCTGTTGACCGAGTGTGCACGCAGTGGCGAAGTTTCGAGCTCATCGGCGTCTGCATCTTCGCCGCCTGCCAGACGCTCAGTTCTTCGGCGAAGTTGTGGCACCTGTTGGGTGTTGACGAGTATCCCAATCTGGCTGGGAAGCGCGCTGTCGCAATTGTCTGCTCGCGACTGTGGCTTCAATCAACATTGCAACGATCGGTCGAATCCACAGACCCCATTGCTCGACGCTGTAGCCGTGCCGTTGGTGGTCGAAGTCGTCACCGCGGGCAAACGGATACGGACGCGGCCGCGTGGATTTCGTCGCGAGCTTGCCACGCGCTCCCGTCGCGTGGTTGCGTCGATGCCGGCGCGCCCCAACTATGGTTGTCCCGCATCCCGCCGGATGCCCGATCGCACGGACCCCGCTTGGCGCATCACGGCCCCGTTTCCACACCCGACAACGGCGACTTCACCCGCAGCTTCCTCGGCGTGTTCCGTTTCAGCGGCCGCGCGCTGGAGCTGGTCTGGAGCACCAGTCGACCGCTGACCCTCTGGCTGGGGCTGCTGACCCTGGTCGGCGGCCTGCTGCCGGCGGGCATCGCCTACGTCGGCGCACTGATCGTCGATGCGGTGGTCGCGGCCAGCCGTGCGGCCGCGGCGGGCGAGGCGGTGGTGATGGTGCCGGTGTTCTGGCTGATCGCGCTGGAAGCGGTGCTGGTGATGGCCATGGCCGGCGCGCAGCGCGGGATTTCGCTGTGCCAGTCGCTGCTGCGGGCACAGCTGGGCCAGCGCGTGAACGTGATGATCCTGGAAAAGGCGCTGACCCTGCAGCTGGCGCACTTCGAGGACTCGGAGTTCTACGACAAGCTCACCCGCGCGCGGCGCGAGGCCTCGAGCCGGCCGCTGTCGCTGGTGACGCGCACGTTCGGCCTGGCCCAGAACGCGATCTCGCTGGTCAGCTTCGGCGTACTGCTGGCGCAGTTCTCGCCGTGGGCAGTGGCCGTGCTGCTGCTCGCAGGTCTGCCCGCGTTCCTGGCCGAGACCAAGTTCTCTGGCGATGCCTTCCGCCTGTTCCGCTGGCGCTCTCCGGAAACACGGATGCAGATGTACCTGGAGACCGTGCTGGCGCGCGAGGATCACGCCAAGGAGGTCAAGCTCTATGGCCTGGGCCCGCTGTTGCTTGAGCGCTACCGCGGCATCTTCCATGCGCTGTATCGCGAAGACCGCAAGCTGGCGATCCGTCGCGACGGCTGGGGCTTCGCGCTCGGTCTGCTCGGCACCCTGACCCTGTACGCCGCCTACGGCTGGATCGCGCTGACCGCGGTGGTCGGCCGCATCACGCTAGGCCAGATGACCATGTACCTCATGCTGTTCCGCCAGGGCCAGTCTGCGGTGGCGGCGATCCTGTCGGCGATCGGCGGCATGTACGAGGACAACCTCTACCTGTCCACCCTCTACGAATATCTCGACACGCCGGTGCCTGCGTCAACCGGCACGGCGCTGCGCGGGCCCGATCCCGACGATGGCATCCGCTTCGAAAAAGTCTCCTTCACCTACCCTGGGGGCGAGGCGCCGGCGCTCCAGGACATCGACCTGCACATCCGTCCTGGTGAATCGCTGGCCCTGGTCGGCCAGAACGGTTCCGGCAAGACCACCCTGATCAAGCTGCTCACGCGCCTGTACGATCCGGACCAGGGCCGCATCCTGCTCGACGGCCGCGACCTGCGCGAATGGGACGACGCCACCCTGCGCCAGCGGGTCGGGGTGATCTTCCAGGACTTCGCCCGTTACCAGATGCGGGTCGGCGAGAACGTCGGCGTCGGCGACGTCGAGCACTTCGAGGACCGCGAACGCTGGCAGGAAGCCGCCGACATGGGCATGGCCACGCCCTTCATCGCGGCCCTGCCGGGCGGCTTCGATACGCAATTGGGAAAGTGGTTCCGCGACGGCCGCGAGCTGTCCGGCGGGCAGTGGCAGAAGATCGCACTGGCCCGCGCCTTCATGCGCTCGCGCGCGGACATCCTGGTGCTGGACGAGCCGACCGCCGCGATGGACGCGGAGGCGGAAGCCACGATCTTCGAACACTTCCGCAGACTGACCACGAACCGCATCGCCATCCTGATCTCGCACCGCTTCTCCACCGTGCGCATGGCCGATCAGATCATCGTCATCCAGGACGGCCGCATCATCGAGCGCGGCAGCCACCACCAACTCATGGCGCAGGACGGTCATTACGCGCATCTGTTCAAGCTGCAGGCGCAGGGGTACCGTTGATCGACCTCGCGGACAGGGACCGGCGTTTGCGAGCTGATGGCTTGTGGAGAAAGTCCGGCGGACATTGAGTCCGCTACAGCACGGCGCACTCCCGCGAGCGGGCGAGCAGCTGTCCTCGCTGTCGGGCACGAGCGCTTCGCTGGATCCCGAAAGCGTTCCAGAACTACGAAGTCGGCGCGAAGTGGGACCTGTCAGCCGATTTCGCGCTGACGGCGGCGCTCTATCGCCTCGACCGCGCCAACGTGTTCACCGTCGATCCGTTCGACAACCGAACCGCGGTGCTGGTCGACGGGCAGCGCAGCACTGGACTGGAGCTCAGCCTGACCGGTGAAATCACCGACGCCCGAAAACTGATCGCCGCCTACGCCTATCAGGATGGCGAGATCCTGTCGGACCTGCGCACGTCGGCAACGTCCGTCACGCCGGCCGGGCCGCGACTCGCGTAGCTGCCAAGGTACAGTGCGTCGCTGTGGAACCGCTACGACTTCGACCCGCATAGGGGGGTCGGGCTCGGTGTCGTCTACCGCGACGAGATTTTCAGCACCATCAGCAACGACGTGACGCTCGACAGCTCCACCCGCATCGACGCGGTGGTCTACTACGCGATCAGTACTGGCGTGCAGCTGCGGCTCAATATCGAAAACCTCTTCGACGAGGAATACTTCGCCTCCGCGCACAACGACAACAACCTGATGCCCGGCTCCCCCCGCGGCATCTACCTTGGTGTCCACCTGGACTTCTGATCCATCCGGCGCGCGCCACCCGCGGACCAGACATCGCTGGACGCCTCCTGCGGGCGAATGCCCGAAGGCGATTGTGCTGGGGCCGGGTCATGGCAGTGGCAACCGGGACGCTCCGACCTGACCCCTTTTCGGCAACCCCGTTTCGGCACTACGGATCAGTCGTAGCTGAGCTCGGCGCTTCGGCCCCAGAACACGCGGTACACGTACACGGTGTAGACCAGGATCATCGGCAGCGTCACTGCCGCGCCGACCAGCATGATCTTGAGCGAGCCGGTGGCCGCCGCCGCGTCCCAGATCGTCAGGCGGTCGATCACCAGGTACGGGAACAGGCTGTAGGCCAGTCCGGCGAAGGCGAGTACGAACAGCATGATCGCGCCTGCGAACGGCACCCAGTCGCGCTGGCTGTGGCCCTTGCGCAGGCGTCGGATGGCCCCTTCGGTGGCGGCAAACACCAGCGCGGTCACCACCGGGATCGGCAGCAGGTAAAGCAGCTGCGGCAGCTCGAACCATTTCTCGAAGATGCGCGGGTTGACCCAGGGCGTGGCGACGGACACCGCCGCGATGCCCAGCCCGGTCAGCCACAGGCTGCGGTACGCCCAGCGCAGCGCGCGCAAGCGCAGCTCGCCCTCGGCCTTGAGCACCAGCCAACCGGCGCCCAGCAGCGCGTAACCCGCGCACAGCGCCAGCCCGATCGCGACGGCGAACGCCACGCCCACCGCGTCGTCGCGAAAACCCAGCACATAGCTGCCCAGCATGAAACCCTGCGAGAACGCCGCCAGAAGCGAGCCGGACCAGAACGCGAAGTTCCACAGCGGCTTGTGCGCTGCACGCGCCTTGACCCGGAAATCGAAGGCCACGCCGCGCAGGATCAGGCCGACCAGCATTGCCGTCACCGGCAGGTACAGCGCGCCCAGGATCACGCCATGCGCAACCGGGAAGGCCACCAGCAGCAGGCCCACGCCCAGCACCAGCCAGGTCTCGTTGGCGTCCCAGAACGGACCGATCGAGGCGATCATGCGGTCCTTGTCGGCATCCTCCACGCTGTGCAGGAGGATGCCCACGCCCAGGTCATAGCCGTCCAGCACCACGTACAGCAGCATCGCCAGGGCCATCAGCGCGGTGAAGACCACCGGCAGCGCGGTTTCCATCTCAAGCCTCCTGCAGGCCGGCCACCGCCGGCCTGTGGGTGGGCTTGCCGCCATGGCGCGCCAGGTACAGCAGCACCGCCATGTAGGAGCCGAGCAGGAATACGTAGATCAGCAGGTAGGCCGTCAGGCTGATGCCGATGATCGGCGCCGGCACGTCGGAAATGGCGTCCACGGTGCGCAGCACGCCGGTCACCAGCCAGGGCTGGCGGCCGATCTCGGTGACGTACCAGCCGGCCAGCGTCGCCACCCACCCCGAGAACATCATGGCGGTGAGCGCCAGTGCCTGGCCGCGCGTGGGCTCGGCATGCCGGCGCAGTCGCCAGGCAGTCCACCACGACACCAGCAGCATCAGCATCCCCATGCCCACCATCACCCGGAAAGCCCAGAACACCGGCGCCACCGGCGGGTGCGCGCCCATGAATGAATCGAGCCCCTTGATTTCCCCCTCGAGCTCATGGGTCAGGACCAGGCTGGCCAGCTTCGGGATGCCAATGGCGTAGTCGTTGCTCCGTGTCTCTTCATTGGGGATGGCGAAGATCAGCGCCGGCGCGCCCCTCTGGTCCTGCCAGATGCCTTCCATCGCCGCCACCTTGGCCGGCTGGTGCTTGAGGGTATTGAGGCCGTGCAGGTCGCCGACGAAAATCTGCACCGGGATCAGCAGTGCGGCCACGGCAACGCCGGTGCGCAATGCGGCCATGACGTCCGGGCCGCGGTCGCGGCGCAGCCAGCGGTAGGCCGACAGGCCGGCCACCAGGAAGGAAGCGGTCAGGCCCGAGGCCAGCAGCATGTGGGTGAGCCGGTAAGGCAGCGACGGGTTGAACACGATCGCCAACCAGTCGGTGGGGTGCGCCTGGCCGTTGATCATCTCGAAGCCGACCGGCGTGTGCATCCACGAGTTGAGCGCCAGTATCCAGAACGCCGAAAGCGTGGTGCCGCCTGCCACCAGGATGGTCGCCAACGTGTGCACGCGTTCGCCCACGCGCTTGCGCCCGAACAGCATGATGCCCAGGAAGCTGGCCTCGAGGAAGAACGCGGTCAGCACTTCGTAGGCCAGCAGCGGCCCGGCGATATTGCCCACCGTTTCCATGTAGCCCGGCCAGTTGGTGCCGAACTGGAAACTCATGGTGATGCCGCTCACCACGCCCATGGCGAAGGTGAGTGCGAACACCTTCACCCAGAAGTAGTAGGCCTGCAGCCAGTGGTCCTTGCCGGTGCGCAGGAAGCGCAGCTTGAAAAACAGCAGCAGCCAGCCCAGCGCGATGGTGATGGCGGGAAACAGGATATGGAAGCTGATGTTGGCCGCGAACTGGATGCGCGCCAGCAGGACCGGGTCGAGTTCGCTCACGACGCCTTGTCCTCGTTGGCCGGCCCGGAACCGCGCAGGCGGTCGGTGAACTGCAGCAAGGACGTGGCTGTCGCGCCCAGCGACATCAGCTTCTCCAAAGTGGCCGGCGAAAGCTTGCGCACTTCGGCGAACCACTCGGTGAGTTGCTCGATCAGGTCGTGCATCTCGCGCATGCGGGCCTGGGCGTGCCGCTCCTCGGGCGAATCGGGCGCTTCCAGCAAGGCGTCGCGCAGCATGGACAGCGTGGGATCCACCTCACGCCGCTGGCGCTCTTCGGCCAGCGTCTTGAAGATGGCCCACACGTCTTCGGGCGCTGAGTAGAAGTCGTGACGGTCGCCCGGCTGGTGGCTGAGCCGCACCAGGCGCCAGGAGGAGAGTTCCTTCAGGCCCATGCTCACGTTGGACCGGCTGACTCCCAGCCTGTCGGTGATCTCATCTGCGGTAAGCGGCCGGGCGGAAATGAACAGCAGGGCGTAGATCTGCCCGACCGTGCGGTTGATGCCCCAGCGGCTGCCCATTTCCCCAAAATGCAGGACGAAGGACTGGCTGAGCGGGGGGAGATCCATGGCAATGCCTCAAGTTTCAGTAATTTCTGAAAGATTAGACATGTGACGCACGGCTGCGGCAAGAGACCGGAGCCGCCCGTTCAGGAACCGCTCATGTCAGCAAAAAAAGGCTAGCGGGACGGGCCAGGTTGATTCTCAGTTCGCTTGAGACGCCCGCTACGGTCTTCGCGCATGTTGTTCTACTTCAGTCACGCATCGTCGCCGATACTTGCAGCGTCAGTCGTGGACCAGCCGCGATAATCACGCGGCTTCGCGGCACTGGTGCGGACGTCGAAACCCGGTCCCTGGTCGGTGGTCACAAACGGCTGCTTCGGCCGCGGCAAGCATCCAGTTCTCCCTGGATCATGCGCGTCAGGGGTTGCAGTGATCGCAGCGCGCGGGGTCGGCATGCCTGAGCGCGCGTTCGCGAGTCTCTCGATGCGGGCACTTCACGCAGCCCAGCACATCGGCTAGCGCTTCCTGCGTCGGCGCGTCGCAATATTCGCAAGGCAGCCCGGGGACGCGTTCCACGATCCAGAACCCGGGTACACCGCACCGTGGACAGCGGGAGCAGAGCTTCGCGGCCAGGTCCTGGGCGGCAAGGCGGATGTTCTGCTGGCGCGTCGGGTTGGCGAAGGCGCGCACGTCGCTTTCCAGAAACACCAGGCCGCCAGGTGATTGCGCCTGTGCCCAGGTGAAGCCGGCCTCGAGTTCGGTCCAGGAACCGATGCCTTTGCGTATGCGCGGGTCGTCTTCCCGCTCCGGACGCAGCACGAGGTGGTGGTCGGGAAATCCCCATGCGCGGGCGAAGGTGTCCGCGGCTTTCCAGTCCGCCGTCAGCAGATGCGCGAAGTTCGCCTTGCCTTGCGCGCGCCCGACGACCTCCAGCCCGCGCACGTCGTCGATCCACAGCAGAATTTCCACGTTCCAGGGAAACATCCCCGCGATGGGGTCCGGTCCGAACACGCCCTCGCTGGCGAGTCCGAGCGGCCATCCGGTCAGCTCCATGCCCACTCGTGCCTTCCTGCGCGCCGCTTCGATCTGCGTGCCGGCGCGCGGAATCTCGCGCGTGAACGTGCCAAGCAGATCCGTGTCATAGCCCCTCACGCGCTCGACCCGGCAGCCCAGCAGGGGGCCGAGCACCGAGCCGATGACGCGCTCCTTGCCATGCTGGGTGAGCAGGGCAACGGGCTGTCCCCGGTATTCGTCGGCACCTGGAAAAGGTCGGGCGTTGGCCGGCACGCCAGCTGCGGCCGCCTGCCCGTCAAGGTGCGGGTCGTCGGGCGTCATCAGGAGTAGCCTTCGCGTTTTTTCTGTTCCAGCGAGCCGCCGTCTTCGCCATCGCCGAACCTGCCTTGTCGTTCCGATTGCGGCGCACGCAGCGTTTCCTCCACGACGGCAGCAACCAGTTGGAGAGCGGAAACACGCGCGCCGATTGCCCTTTCGCAAGCGACAGGTTGTACAGCTGCCAGAGTCCCGGGCGTTGTCGGCGCGGATCCCAGGAATGTCCGGCACTGAGGACCGACACGATCCGTTCCTTGGTGCGCCACCGCTCCTCGTCGCGTCGCGCCCCGCCGAAGACCACGTCGTAGCCGCCGGCATCCAAGGCGCGCTTCAGCGGTTCGGTGCGCATGGCGGCTGTAGCGATCGCCTTGATCGAACGGATTGATGCCCGCCGCGCGCCCTTCCTCGTTGCGGCAGACAATCAGCTTGAACCCGTGTCGGCGCGAGAACGCATCACGGAACTCGATCAGGGACCGGAACTCCCAGGTCGAATCGACGTGGAGCAGCGGGAACCGGGGCGCGCAGGGAGCGAACGCGCGCAGCGCCAGATGCGCCAGCACCGTCGAGTCCTTGCCCGCCGAGAACAGCATTACCGGGTTGTGGGTTTCGGCCACCGCCTCGCGAAGAATGTGGATCGACTCGGCTTCCAGCCGTGCCAGGTGCGGGTCGTTTCTTTTCGGTTCGGGCGCGGCGCTGGTGGGCATGATGGGTCAGCGCCCCCGCGTGCTAACGGAGTCGCTGGCGGCACGCAGCACGCATAGCGCGACTGTCGCAGCCAGCGTCACCGCAACTGCGCCCAGCGACCGCAACACCGGGATCCTGTAGATGTCGACCAGCAACATCTGACGCCGATGGACATCAGCACAAGCGCCAGCGCGTTCGGGAGCAGGTGAAAAGGGGACACGTTCCACGACAATTGGCTACCCATTGGTTGCATGCGGTCTCTTCGAAAGGAGCGGAACCAGGCGGACCCGCAAATACCTGGACTCGATCAGGGATCATTCGCCCTGCGCCTGCGAGTAGCCGCGCACGCCGTCGAAGGTGTAGAGGTTTTCCGTCTTCACCGCATCGAAGCCGGCATCTGCCAGGCGCAGCAGCAGCGCGGCGATGGCGTACGGCGTGGCCTCACCCTCGGTCGCAGCCGGAAAGCGGGAGCGCCAGTGGTCGGTGCACAGCGTCTGCGGCAGGCCGCCTGGATACACCTTGACCCCGCGGTTGGTGATCAGCGAAAGCTTGAACTCCGGTCCGGCCAGCGTTTCCAGGCGTGCGCCGAGCGCGTCCGGATCGCGTCCGGCCTCATCCCAGTTGAGGAATACATCGACGCCGACCAGCCTCTTCGCCGCGGCGCGATGCGGAGGGATGCGGGTGTCGGGATGCACCAGCGTTTCCGGCTCGCGTTCCGGATAGTCCACGGCGGGCAGCTGCTGCGGGCGTTGGCCAAGGCGCTCGATGACGGCATGCGCGAACGCGCGTGTTCCCAGGCGCTCGCGGCTGCTTCCCCGGACGAAGATGTCCGCGGTGTGCAGGCCGTCTTCCAGCGTGCGCAGCCACGCGTTGTGGATTGCGCCCGCGGGCTGGCTGCGGCCCAGGTGCACCAGCATCATCACCGCCGACAGCAGCAGGCCGGACGGATTGGCGATGTCCTGCCCGGCGATGTCCGGCGCCGAACCGTGCACCGCCTCGAACATCGCGCAGTCGCGACCGATGTTGGACGAGGGCGCAAGACCAATCGAGCCTGCGACTTCCGCAGCCACGTCGGACAGGATGTCGCCGTACAGGTTGGGGGTGACCACCACGTCGAAGCGTTCCGGATTCACCGCCATCTTGGCGGTGCCGATGTCGATGATCATGTGCTCGCTGGCGATGTCCGGATACTGCAGGGAAATTTCGTCGAACACCTGGTGGAACAGCCCGTCCGTGAGCTTCATGATGTTGTCCTTGGTCATGCAGGTGACCTTGCGACGGCCGTGGGCGCGCGCGTATTCGAAGGCGTAGCGCACGATGCGTTCGCAGCCTGGGCGCGTGATGAGCTTGAGGCACTGGTAGACCTCGTCGCTCTGGCGGTGCTCGATGCCGGCGTAGGTGTCTTCCTCGTTCTCGCGCACGATCACCACGTCCATGCCCGGGTGATGCGTCTCCACGAACGGGTGGTAGGCCACGCACGGACGCAGGTTGGCGTACAGACCAAGGCTCTTGCGCAAGGACACGTTGACGCTCTTGTAGCCGCCGCCCTGCGGGGTGCTGATCGGACCCTTCAGCAGGACGCCGTGCCGGGTGATGGCCTCCATGACCTCCGGGCCGAACCCGGCCAGCGCCCCGGCCTCGTAGGCCTTCAGGCCGACCGTGACCGGGGCGAAGTCGAGCGCGGGGTCGGCGGCGCGCAGGATGTCCAGCACCCCGGCGGTGATCTCCGGGCCGATACCATCGCCTGCGGCAACGGCTACGGTGCAGGCAGGCAGGATTGCTGGCAGCTGGGGTGCGCAGTACTGGGTGACAGCAGAGGCGAGGGCAGACATACGATCTCCAATACACGAAAAAATGTTCGTGTATTATTTATCGTTAAAATGCCGCCTGTCAAGCAGAGGAGCAGACATGGCGAATGACCAACCGGACGCGGGCCTGTGGACTTTCCTCAGCAACCACACCCATGTGTTGGTCTGCCTGGCGGCCGACGGCGACCAGATCCTGCGCGAGGTGGCGCAGAAGGTCGGCATCACCGAACGCGCCGTGCAGCGCATCGTGGCGGACCTGGAACAGGCCGGCGTGCTCCACCGCGAGCGCGACGCCCGCGACGGCCGGCGCAATCACTACCGCATCAACACCGACGTGCGCCTGCGGCATCCGCTGGAAGCGCATTGTCGGATCGGGTCGCTTCTGGAGTGGGTGACGGCTGCTCCATCGGAGCCGTCAGGAAAGGTCACGCCTGCGACAACGGTCAGGCCCGCCCGGAAGCGCTAGCGCTGACATGCGTTCGCTCATGGCCCGGAAAGGGGCCAGCGTGGAATGACTGCTCCTGGCCGGGAGAAGCCGAGTGCGACAGGCGCTGCTCGACCCGAAGCAGACATTCGACCGAGCCCGCCAAGTATCGTCGTGAGAGCGAGGTCGGTTGCGGCCGCCCAACCTTCTTGCGAACGCGTCGCGACCTGTGCCAGAGAAAAACGAGGAATGTGCAGCATCCATGCCGAACAGCTGGTGCGAAGCCCACAGCTACAGCATCGTCGCGGACTTTGCCTTCAGACGCGCGGGCGAGCATCGGTCAAGCAAGGCGGTGGGCGGGCGGTCCGCCCCTGTCCACGGGGACCATCACGAGCGCCGGACGGCCCCGTGATCGACCTCGGCTGCGAGCTCAGCGCCGGAAGGTATAGGCCGCCCAGAAACTTTCCCACTGGACCTCGGCGCATTCTTGCGCACAGGGCCGGAGTTGCATCATTCGCAGCAGCCACAGGCCATTGCCGTCAAGCGTGAAAGCCGCCTGTCCGTCGGCATCGGTGCGCACAGTCAGCGCGGTTATCGCGCCGCGCGCGCCGCGTCGGTACGCCTACAACGGCGCGTTCGCAAGCGCCAGGCCTTCGAAGCGGATCCGCACCCGGACATCGCTGCCCAGCGGGGCTGCAACGGGGTCATCCAGCAGCATGATCTCCAGCCTCTGCCCGGTTTCGCGCCCGTGCATGCCGGCACCGTCGCCGACCAGCGACTTCAGGTACCGTGTGTAGCGTTCGCGCACGTCACCGGAGGGCAACGGAAAGCCGAAGCCCCTCAAGCTGATCCTCATGTTCCAGGTTGTGCCGGAACGCTTCCGCGGTCGAATCGAGGTATGCCGGCGTGCGGTCCATTCGCAGCAATGCGCCGTTTCCATCCAGTCGAGTGTCCAGCATCGGACTGCGCCGGACCTGCGAGTTCGGCCGCAGATCGATGCTGCGTTCGCGCTGGTATAGATGGAAGTCCGACGCCCGTTCGGGTTTATAGGGCTGCTCTTCTTCCACCTGCAGGCCGTCGCCCAGGTAGAGTCGGGATTGCAGCTCCTGCTGCTCCCCCGCTGCCTGCAGTGTCGACTCGATCCAGTAGTCGTGGGCCTGTGCCAGCTGCGGCATCAGCAACCCGGCTATCAACAGCCACGCGTTTCTGCGCATGTTCGCCTCCAAGCATGTTGCGTTCAAAATGGGATGGCGGTGTTGTCCGCAGCCATCAGCGTTTGCCTCGCCGCCGAAACCAGAGCGCCGGAATGACCGATGCCAGCAGCAGGCCGCCGATCACCAGCCAGGCTGGCGGCCATGTCCACCCTTGTTCGACCGGTGCGTCCCTGTCGACGAACTGGCCGCGCGCACCGGCGCTCAGGGTGATCTCGCTTTCCACCGAGTGCCCTTCCTCGCCCGACACCAGGATCCGGTAGCGCCCTCCCTCCACGCCGGGAAAATCGAAGCCACCATCCGGGCCGGCATTGGCCCCCAGCGGTGGAGCCTCGGTCCGGTTCAGGTCGTACATCTCCACCCATTCACCTGCGCCGGGTGTGCCGTTGGAGTAGTACACCGTGCCGCTGACGGTGCTGCCGTCGCCGCGGACACTGATCAGCAGGCCGTGCGCTGATGCCGAAGCGGCCACCAGCCACAGCAGCAGGCCGGCGGCCGTGACGATGGCACCTGGCATTTTCATCGGGCGTTGAATCCCAGCAGGAACTCATAGCTCAGCTGCGTGTAGCGCGGCTCGGTGGTGGTCTCGATGCGCTTGCCGGCCCACACTTTGTTGAAGCCCACGGTGGGGGTGAACATGGCCACGCCGCTGGCGTCGGTGGTGGCTTCGGGATTGTCCTCACCCCGGCCGACCTTGATGCCCGCGGCAGGCTTGCCGTCGATGCGCACCTGGATCCGCATCGGCTGGCCGGCGCGCGGCGCGGCGGCGTCCATCGGCACGATCTCGAACGGCTGGCCGACCGGGCGCGTGACCACCGGGCCCCAGGTCACCACGGTCTTGTGGTACTTGACCGCGTTGGTCGCGCTGACCGCGCCGGGCACCTCGTTCATCGGCTTGGCGATCGACGGGCCGGTTGCGGTGCGGGTGTGGATGCCGTTGTCGTAATGCATCGTGATCAACGCCGGCTTGCCGTCCACCTTCACCAGCATTCCGTCGGCGTCGACCATGCGGCTGACCTTGAGCTTGCGGCCCTTGGCGTCGATCGCCTCGATGGTCCTGGCCTTGGCGGGAACAAGTGTCTCCAATTTGCCGGCATGGCCGCCGAAGAAGACCCGGTAAGTGCCGGCCTGGCCGGGCAATGCTTCGAGCCAGGCGGTGTGCGCCAGCGTGGCGGAAGAAACGGCCAGCAGGCCGAGTGCGATCAGTGCGAGTGGTTTTTTCATGGTGGTTCTCCATACAGGGATTGGTGGTGATGGCCGGGCCCGCCTTGCGGCAGGCCGGCGGGTTATGCAGGCGGACGCACCGGCGAACGCAATGCTCAGAAATCGAACTGCACCCCGACGCGGTAAGAACGCGGGGTTCCAGGGGCAAGGGTGGCGGCGTTGAACGACGAGGCGTATTTCCTGTCGGCCACGTTGTCGATGCTGAAGAACACGATGAACGGTGCGCGCGACTGCACTGCGTAGGACGCGCCGAGGTCGAGCAGGGTATAGCTGGGCGCCTCCACGCTGTTGGCGGCGTTGACGAAGTACTGGCCGACATAGCGCCCGGTGGCGCGGAACGACAGCGCCGTGATCGGCTGCCACGAAGCGGTCAAGGTGCCGGTGTAGTCGGGCACGCCGGACACGTAGTTGCCGATGATGTTGGGGTTGGCGTTGACCTCGATATTGGAATAGGCGCGCCCGAACGAGCCTTTGAGTTCGAGCGTGTCGGTGGGCACCCAGGTCAGGCTGGCCTCGACGCCGCGCCGCAGGGTTTCGCCGAAGTTCTCGAACTCGCCCGGCGCTACCTGGCGGATCTCGTTGTTCGATTCGATCCGGTACGCGGCGATATCGAAATCCACGGCGGTGCCCAGCAGCACCTTTGCGCCGACTTCGAGCTGGCGCAGGGTGTTGACATCGAGGCCCTGGCCTCCAGCCGAGTATTTGGCGAAATCGCTGGGCAAAGCGAACCCTTCGGCGAAGCTGGTGCGCAACTGCAGCCACGGCAGCACCTGCGAGCGCAGGCCGAGCTTGGGACTGACGTTGCTGATGCCCTCGAACTCGGTGCATGGCTGGTTTCCGGTCTCCGGTCCCGTGCGTCGGCAGTCGCCGGTGAAGCGGTCAGCGCGCACCCCCAGCGACACATCGAGCAAGCGGTGCAGGGGGATATCGGCCTGGACGAACGCGGCCACGCTTTCGAGCACCGACTCCCGATCGAACTGCGCCGGGTTGACGCGGCGACGGTTGTCCAGTCCGTCGAAGAACTGGAAGCCGGTGGTTTCGCGGAAGCCCTCCAGGCCCGCCACAAAGTTCACCATGCGCTCGCCCAACGCCAGCCGCCCGTTGAGGCTGGTGCCCACGCCATACACGCGGCGGTCGTAGGACTCCTCGCGCTGGCGCCACATCGGCGCTGGACCGGAAGGCCGCGAGAACCAGCGGGTGAAATCCTGCTGGGTGCTGTAACCGAAGGTCAGCAGCTTCAGGCTGGGCGACAGCAGGTAGTTGACGTCGGCGCGCAAGGTGCCGAAGTTCTTCTCGGCGCCGTCGTTCTGGGCTCGTGGATCAATGCCGTAGGGGTCGGTCCTGAACTGGGCGTGGGTGATATATGACGCCGAACTGGCATCGGCCTTGTGCAGACGCGTCGACAGCGAGACGTCCAGGTCGTCAGTCGCCATGAAGGTGCCGCGGCCGGCGAAAGTGCCGCGCTCGGCGCGCGACTGCGGCCGGAAGCCATCCGTCCGGTACAGCTGAAACGCGCCGTTGTACTGCTGGCGATCACCGACCGGGCGACCGAATGCGGCCTGCACGTCCACGGTTTCGAACGATCCCACGGTCAGGTCGGCCTGGCTGTAATCGCCGGTCTTGCGCGACTCCAATGCAATGAGCCCGCCGCGGTTGAAGTTGCCGTACAGCGCCGACACCGGCCCTCGGTACACGGTCATCGAATCGATCTCCAGCGGAATGATCACGTTGAGGTCGACGTAGCCGTCTTCGTGGGAATTCGCCTCGTTCAATGGGATGCCGTCGATCACTACGCCCAGGTCGCCGCCGTGCGAGCCGTTGCCGAAACCGCGGATGGCGATGCTGCTCGCCACGCCGCCCAAGCCGAACTCGCGCACGTTCATGCCCGGCACGTCCTCGAACAGGTCGTTGACCTCACTGACGCGCTTGTCGCGAATGTCGCCGGCGGTGATGGCGGTGGTCGAGAACGCACTGTCCTCGGCACGCAGCGCCTGGCCCTTGACCACGATCCGGTCGAGGTCCTTGACTTGGCTGGTATTGGAAGTGACAGGAGCCGGCTGCTGCGCCAAGGCAGGCAGGGCCACCACCGAGACTGCAGCCGCCAAGGCGGTCAATGACAGGCGACGGGCGCCGGGAAAGCGCGAGTTGAGATCAGTATTCATGGGACAGGCCTCCATGGACCGTTGAATTCGAAGCAAGGGGGATATGCAAAAAATGTGAGGACGCCACCGATGCCATGCCGTTTTGCGCCGGCGTGGTCAGATAGCCGTGCACCTGCATCGCGAACAGCACCGCGCCGGCCGCTATCAGCGCGCCGTTGACCACCCGGGTGAACGCTGCCCAGCCGGCGAAGCCACGCCACAGGCTCAGCACCGCGCCCATCACGATCAGGGCCGCGATCTGGCCCAGCTCGACGCCGATGTTGAAGGTGAGGATCTTGACGGCCAGCTCCGAGTCGGCAA
>PPFU01244039.1_pt1 | contig 16739 bp, 11 predicted proteins | sample 1535991 | NCBI WGS metagenome assembly PPFU01 (sample SAMN04901290, study PRJNA319586) | Hypolithon metagenome, whole genome shotgun sequencing project. | isolation source: Antarctic Hypolithon | place: Antarctica: Miers Valley | collected 2014
GGGGGTGTTTGCGCACCAGCGATGTTCCGGGCATACACCCTCCGGCGCTGCGCGCCACCTCCCTCTAGGGAGGGGTTTGCAAGGCACATGCGGGCTCAGCGCAAACCGCCCCCTCGGAACTGTCCCGCCGTCAGCGGGAGCCTGTCCCGATTAATGCGCCGGCATACTCGACCGGATGCTGTAAAGCATTAACGCCAGACAGACTCAACTAACGATAAAAGCGCTACACGTCCAGGTCTTGCACTTCGGCGGCGTGCTCCATGATAAACTGGTAGCGCGGCGCGGCGTCGCGGCCCATCAAATCGGACATCAGGTTTTCCGTCAACAGGCGCTCGGCATCGGGGATGGACACCTGGAGCAGGCGGCGCTTTTCGGGGTCGAGCGTGGTTTCTTTAAGAGTCTGCGGCATCATCTCGCCCAGGCCTTTGAACCGCTGAATCTCGACGTTCACGTTGCGCTTGCCGCGCTGCACACGCTTGAGAAAGCGGTCGCGGTCGGCGTCGTCTAGCGCCCAGTACGTTTCCTTGCCTGCTTCCATTCGGTACAGCGGCGGCTGGGCGACGTACACGTAGCCGCCATCGATGAGCGGACGCAAATAGCGGTAGAAAAACGTCAGCAGCAGCGTCGCGATGTGCGCGCCGTCCGAGTCGGCGTCCATCAGCAGGATGACTTTGTGGTAGCGCAGCCTGCTCAGATCCACCGCATCGCCCAGCCCGCAGCCCAGCGCCTGCACAATGTTGGACAGCTCTTTGTTCTCCATCACCTTGCGCGTGGTGGCCTGCTCGGCGTTGAGCACCTTGCCGCGCAGGGGCAGGATGGCCTGGTACTTACGCTCGCGCCCCTGCTTGGCGGAGCCCCCGGCCGAGTCGCCCTCGACGATGAAAAGCTCGCTCATTGCCGGGTCGGTCGAGGAGCAGTCGGCAAGCTTGCCGGGCAGGTTGAGCCGGTGCGAGACGCTCGACTTGCGGCGCACCTCGCGCACGGCGGCGCGGCTGGCATGGCGCGCCCGCGCGGCCTGAATCACGCGGGTGACGATGGCCTCCGACGTGCTCGGGTGGGCGTTGAGATAGCCTTCGAGTTCGAGCCGCAGGGCCGACATCACGAGCGAGCGCGCCTCGGTGTTGTTGAGCTTTTCCTTGGTCTGCCCCTGGAACTGCGGATCGACTATAAACAGGTTTACAATGCAGAAAAGCCCCTCGCGCACGTCGTCGGCCGAGATGTCGAGGCTTTTGGGCACCAAGTCATGCGTGTCCATGTACGCCCGGACGGCCGAGCGCACGGCGTCTTTCATGCCCTGCTCGTGCGTGCCGCCGTCGCGCGTAGGGATGCCGTTGACGAACGAGCGGACGAGTTCGCGGGGGGCCTCAGTCCATAGCAGCGCGATTTCGAGCCGGCTGCCGTCGCGCAGTTCGTCCTGCACCAGCGTAAAGGCATCAGGATGCACCACGCGGGCTTTTTCCTGCGCCACGAGCGCGCCCAGGTACTCGGCGATGCCGCCTTCGTGCACGAACTCCTCGCGCGTCCCTGCGGCCTCGTTGCGGAAAACGATGCGCAGGCGGCGGTTCAGGTACGTCTTGACTTCGAGCGTCTCGCGGATCAGCGCGGCGTCAAACTCGACCGTCTCGAAAATCTCGGTGTCGGGCCGGAAAAAGATCGTCGTGCCCGTCCCGCGCGCGTTCGGGTTGATCACTTTCAGCTTGGTCATCGCCACGCCACGGGCGTAATGCTGCTCGTACGCCTTGCCGTCGCGCTTGATGGTGGCGACGAGTTCGGACGAGAGCGCGTTGACCACCGACGAGCCGACGCCGTGTAGACCGCCCGAGGTGACGTAATTCGACTGGTCGAACTTGCCGCCCGCGTGCAGCGTCGTCAGAATGAGTTCGAGCGTCGGGATTTTCTTGACGGGGTGCTTGTCGACCGGGATGCCACGCCCGTTGTCGCTCACCGTCACGCTTTTGCCGTCCTTGTGCAGCGTCACCTCGATCAGCGTGGCATAGCCATTCGTCGCCTCGTCAACGGCGTTGTCCACGACTTCCCACAGCAGGTGGTGCAGCCCGGGCTTGCCCGTTCCGCCGATGTACATGCCGGGGCGTTTGCGCACGGGCTCAAGCCCTTCGAGCACCTGAATGTCTTGCCCGGTGTATTCGCTCATGTCAGAAGAGATATTCGGGGTTCAAAAAAGGAAAAGATGCGGCAGACGCTGACCGTCGGTGCGCGGCAGTGTCAAAACGACCGCACGACGGGCTCGGGCACGACAGACGTGAGATGGCCGCGCTGGATAATCTGCCGCCCCCGGTTGCCCCGGTTGGTCACGTCGAACTTGGTGGTGCGCACGATCTCGCGTCGGCCCCGGCTGGTTTCTACCTCCAGCCCGTCCCGCGCCGCGCCGGAGAGCGTGGCACCCAACACGTAGTCGCCGCTGGTCAGGCGGATGGCGATTACGCCTTTGGCCGCGCCCTGCACCGCTGGAATCTGCGCGACGGGAAAAATGAGCACGTAGCCGTTTTTCGACGCTAGGCACACGTTTTCATCGCCACTCGCCCCCTCAGCGAGCACCACCTCGTCGTGCTTGCTCAGCTTCATATAGGTGCGGCCGTTTTTGTTGGACGGCTCGTCGAAGGCGTCAAGCGCCATGCGCAGCGTCTGCCCGTGTTTGGTTACGGCCACCACGAACGGGCCTTCCGGGGCTGCCGGTGCGCCGTCGCCGCTGAAAAGCACAGGCTCCGCATCAGCAGGAAGTGCGGCCTCGGGCAGCAGCCGCTCGTCCATCGACACCACGCCCACGATGCGTTCCTTGTCAGAGAAATCGAACAGTTTCTGCACAGGCACGCCGTGGCCCGTGGTCGAGGGCAGCGCCTCTACGCGCGTCGTGTAAACTTTGCCGAACGAGGTAAAGAGCGCAAGGGTGGCACGGGTAGACGACGGCAGCACCCACCCCACGGCGTCGCCCTCGCGTACGCGGATCGCGCCCACCTCGGTGTACGAACGCTGCCGCTTTACCCATCCGTCGCGGGTGACGATAGCGACCACGTCCTCGGCGACGATGTAGTCTTCGGCGTTGAACTCAAGGCGGGCGTCCGGGCCGGCGATGGTGGTGCGGCGCGCGTCGGCATAGCGCTTTTTGATGTCGCGCAGCTCGTCCTTGATCATCTTCCAGCGCATCCCCTCGTCGCCCAACAGCACCCGCAGGTCGGCGGCCTTGGCGCGCTTCTCGTTCAGTTCCTCCTGAATAATGTCGATTTCGAGCTGGGCGAGGCGGTAGAGCTTGAGTTCGAGAATGGCGTCCACCTGCTCATCGTCCAGGCGGAAGCGGTGCATGAGGCGCTGCGCCGCGTCGCGCTTGTCGCGTGACGACCGGATGATCTTGATGCACTCGTCGAGTGCGCCGAAGATTTTTTCAAAGCCTTCGAGCAGGTGGATGCGCTTCTCGATGCCGTCGAGTTCGTGCTGCGTCCGCTTGACGACCACCTCCATGCGGAAGTCGAGAAAGCCGCGCAGCAGCGTCAGCAGGTCCACCTTCTGCGGCGCGGCGATGTCGGGCCGGTCGGTTGGCACGAGGCACGTCAGGTTGACGTGGAAGCGCGTCTGGAGTGGCGTGTGCTTGAAAAGGTACGCCATCGCCGCCTCCGGGTCGGCCCCGCGCCGGAGTTCGAGCACGATCCGCACGTCGTCGGTCGACTCGTCGCGGATGTCCACGATCTGCGGCACGCGCTCGTTGATGATGTGGTCGGCAATTTTCTCGATAAGGTCGCCCTTCGTGACGCCATACGGGATCGAGTAGATGATGACGTTTTTGTCTTCCAGCTTGTACTCGCCGCGCACGTCAACGGGCCCCTCGCCGGTCTCATAGATCGTTTGCAAAGACGCACCCGTGTTGAGGATGCGGCCACCGGTGGGAAAATCAGGCCCCTGGATGTGGCCCAGCAGCGTATCGAGGCGAACATTCGGGCTGTCGATCAGGCGAACGAGCGCGTCGATGCACTCGCCCAGATTGTGCGGCGGGATGTTGGTCGCCATGCCCACGGCAATGCCGCTCGCACCGTTGACGAGCAGGTTGGGAAAGCGCGCCGGCAGCACGACTGGCTCGGACAGTGTGCCGTCGAAGTTGGGCCGGAAGGCGACCGTCTGCTTTTTGAGTTCGTCGAGCAGTTCTACTGCAAGGCTGCGCAGCTTGGCTTCGGTATAGCGCATCGCCGCCGGGTTGTCGCCGTCGAGGGAGCCGAAGTTGCCCTGCCCGTCCACGAGTGGCGCGCGCAGCGAAAAGTCCTGCGCCATGCGCACCATGGCGTCGTAGATGGCCGTGTCGCCGTGCGGGTGGTACTTGCCCATCGCCTCGCCCACAATCGTGGCACTTTTGCGATGACGGCCCTCAGGCATCAGGCGTAGGCTGTTGAACATCGCGTACAGGATGCGCCGCTGCACCGGCTTGAGGCCATCACGCAGGTCGGGCAGCGCGCGGCTCGTGATCACCGAAAGGGCGTAGTTGAGATAACGCTCGCGCGCCGTCTCATGCAGCGGAACAACGTCTATGATGGGCATAAAAGGCGAGAGAGAGAAGGATTGGGGTAAAGGGGATGACCCCGGGAAGCCAGCGCATCAAGATCATCAACACAGGTGCCACCTATGTGTCACCGCCTGCCGCCCCCGTTAGAACGCGCGCCCTCGTGCGCAAGGGCAAAGTAATCTTCCTGTGGGTGCGCGTGGTGGTCGAGCAGGCGTGCTTTGGTGAGAAGCACGAGCGTTTGCGAGGCGCTGCGTGCAGGTACGCCCGTCATGCTCGCAAACTGCGCCACGGTGATGCGCCCGTAGGCATCGAGATAGCGCATGAGCAGGCGTTCGCGGTCGCCAAAGGTAAACTGCACCCCGGGCCCGTCGTCGCGGTGGCGCATCAGCCGAACCGCCTCGCGCGAGGCTTCTATGCTCATGTCGGCCACGCGGACGTAGGCGATGGGCTTTGCCTCCGTGTTTACCAGGAAATGCGGTCTGCCGGGCGAGGCGGGCACGGTCACCACAAGTACATCCCGCTTGCGGGAAAGCGACACCAGTTCGGTGTGGGCAGGCACGGGCGGGTCGCAAAAGTCGTCGAGCGCTTCGCGTAGCGCATATTCTTCTTCGATGGCGTCGCGCAGACCGGTTACCGAGCCGTCGTCTTCGACGCCGATAAGGATGCGGCCGCCAGCGGTGTTGGCCAGCGCGATAATCTCTTTAGCGAGCCGCTCGGGGGCAGGCACACGCTTTTTGAATTCCAAGGTGAGGCTTTCCCCTGTCGAGGCCAGTTGCGTCAGTTCCTTGAGCGTCATCGGGCTATAGCGCATGCGTTTGCTACGCATGACCCGCGAGCACGTTCAGCCCTCCTGCAAGTCATCCGGCAGCCAGTCCTCGTGCTTGGGAGCCCGCTGCATGAGTTCGCGCAGCGCTTCCCGAGGGGGCTTGTTCTCGAACAAAATCTGGTAAACCGCCTCGGTGATGGGCATCTCGATGCCGTGACGCTGTGCCAGGGCGTGTACCGAAGCCGTGGTGGCTACGCCCTCGGCGATCATGTTCATCTCGGCCTGCACCGCTTCGAGCGCGCGTCCGCGCCCGATCTGCTCGCCCAGATGCCGGTTGCGGCTGTGGCGGCTCATGCACGTCACCACCAGGTCTCCAATGCCCGTCAACCCTGCAAACGTGAGGGGACGCGCGCCCATGGCCAGCCCCAGCCGCCTGATCTCGGCAATGCCACGCGTGACAAGGGCCGCCTTGGCGTTGTCGCCCGCGCCCACGCCGTCAGACATACCCGCGGCGATGGCGAGCACATTTTTAACGGAGCCTCCTACTTCTACGCCCATTACATCGTCATTGACATAGACGCGCAGCGCAGGCGTCATAAACGTGTGCTGCACCTCGCGCGCGACGGCCATGTCGTACCCGGAGGCCACGACGGCAGTAGGCTGATCCTGTGCCAGCTCCTCGGCGTGGGAGGGGCCGTATAGTACCCCCATCCGCGACCGGGGGACGGCTTTGAGCACATCGGCCAGCACCTGTGTGGTTGTCATCAACGTGCCCGTCTCGATGCCTTTTGCCGCACTGAAGACGATCAGGTTTGCGCTTGCCTTGCCCACAAGCTTCTCTGCAACGCTGCGCACCGACTGCGACGGCGTGCAGAACAGCCACAGGTCGGCCCCTTCGATAGCCGCCTCCATGTCTGCGCTCACTTCGATGGTAGCAGGCAGGTGGGCTCCGGGCAGGTACTCCCTGTTTTCGCGCGTCTCGCCAATAGTGCGGGCCAGTTCCGGGCGCCGCGCCCACAGGTGTACCGAGCGTCCGGCACGCGCCAGGCTCAGCGCCAGCGCCGTACCCCAGCTTCCCGCGCCCAGCACGGCTACGTTATGTCGCACACAGGGCGAGTCCATAGTCGTCTCAGAGCTGGCCGCGCGTGCGCATGCCCCCGCCCGGCCTGAACGACCGGATGCGGGCTTCCTGTCCACACATCAGGCGTTTGATATTGGAGCGGTGCGCGTAGATGATGCCCGACGCGAGCACGATGCCGAAGATGAGCAGGCTGGGATCGAGCTCGGTAATGTTGAACACGTAGCGCCGGATGGCGATGGTCGTGGGAAACGTGAGCGCGGCCACGAGCGAGGCCAGCGACACGTACCGCGAAGTTATCAGCACCACGACGAAAGCCAGCAGCGTGATCCACATGGAGATCGGCGTGAGCGCGAAAAGGACACCGGCAGATGTGTTGACGCCTTTGCCACCTTTAAAGTGTGCCCAGACGGGATACATGTGGCCTGCAACCGCCGCCACGCCCGCCATCAATCGGATTGAAGTGGAGGCATCCCAGTATCCGAAAGATTCCGGCACGGCACCCAGCCGAAGCGTTGCGATGACACCGGCGGCTAACAACCCTTTGCCTACATCTACAAGCGTGGCAAGCGTGCCCGCCTTCCAGCCCAGCACGCGGAAAGCATTGGTGGCACCCGCGTTGCCGCTTCCATGCTCGCGCACGTCAATTCCGTAGAGTGCTTTGCCAATCCACACGCTCGCCGGAATTGAACCGACGAGATAGCTTAGCAGCAGAATGACGAGTATGGAAAGCATAGAGATGAAACGGAGGATCGCGCAGCAGCCGGATAGCTAATGCGTTATCGGCAGCGCCCGGAAGAGTTTCGCTTTTTGGAAGCGGTTTTTTGACCCCGACGACTCACCTTTTTGTTCCAGAAAGAATTGAGGTCAGCTTTTCGTAACGCGCCCGACCCGGTACACGGTTTCGCCACGGGCTTCGAGTTGCTGCTGCGCGTGCGCCGCCGCTGTCTCCGGCACTATCGCGAGCAGGCCAATTCCCAGGTTGAACGTCCGGCGCATGTCGTCTTCGGGAACAGTGCCGAGTTGCTGGATAAGGGTAAAGATGCCCGGTCGTTTCCACGCGTCGTAGTCTACCTCGAAACCCAGCCCCTCGCCAAGCACGCGGGGCGTATTTCCAGGAATACCACCGCCCGTAACGTGCACAAAGGCATGCGCAAGGTCGGCGTCGGTAAGGGCGGTAATGGCACCGAGATACGAGCGGTGGACGTGCAGCAGCGCCTCCCCTACAGTCTCCCCACCGAGTTCAGCGGGCCTGTCGTCGAGCCTGTGGTGTTCGAATAGCACTTTGCGCGCAAGCGAGTAGCCGTTGGTGTGCAGGCCCGTGGAAGGCAGGCCCAGGATCACGTCGCCGGCCTCTACCCTGCTGCCATTGAGAAGGCGGTGCTTTTCGACGACGCCCACAACCATGCCCGCGAGGTCATATTCGGTGCCCTGGTAGAGGCCCGGCATCTCGGCCGTCTCGCCGCCGATAAGGGCGCAGCTATTCTGGGCGCAGGCGGTGGCAAAGCCTTTCACCACGTCTTCCGCCACGTCCGGGTCGAGCCTGCCGGTGGCGTAGTAGTCGAGGAAAAACAGTGGCTTCGCGCCGCACACTGCGATATCGTTGACGCAGTGGTTGACGAGATCCTGCCCTACCGTGTCGTGCTGCCCTGCCAGAAAGGCCACCTTGAGTTTGGTGCCCACGCCATCGACAGAAGAGACGAGGACGGGCTTTTCGTAGCCGGTGAAGTCGGGCTCGTAGAACGCGCCAAACGCGCCGATGCCGGTGAGCACACCCGGCGTGAAGGTAGGCCGGACGAGCTTTTTGATGCGGCGGACTGTTTCCTCGCCTGCGTCAATGTCAACGCCCGCGTCTTTATAGGTGGTCATGCAGGTAAAAAGAGAAGCGTGAAAAGGGCGGTAGCGTCCAGGGTAGCGAGGTGCGGCGCGTAACGATAGGAAACGTCAACCTCGCCTCCACGGCGGATCTGTTTTGTCCAGAAACGCCTCGATGCCTGCGCGGAAATCCGGTGTGGTGCGGGCAAGGGCGTTGGTCTGGATAGCGTGGTCGAGCGCTTCGGCGAATCCCATCCCACCCAGCCGGGCGAGCATGTTCTTGGTGAGCGACACCGCCGAGCGGCTGGTCTCGGTGGCGATCTCGTGCACCAGCGATTTTACCGCGCTTTGGAGCGCACCGGCCGTAACACTCTGCGTGCACAGACCCATAGCGGCCGCCTCTGCACCCGTAACGAGCGGGCCGCGCAGCAGCAGATCGCGCGTGCGCGCCTCTCCTACTTTCTGCCCGACAAACAGCATCACGATGGCGGGCACAAAGCCCAACCGTACTTCGGGAAAGCCCATCTTCGCCTCGTGCGTGACGATGCTGAAGTCGCACACAGCGGCCAGCCCGCAGCCTCCGCCGATGGCCGCGCCGTTGACAGCGGCCACGACAGGAAGTGGATGTGTGTAGATGGTCTGGAAAAGCCGCCCCAGCGCTGCAGAATCATCGAGGTTATCAGCCGTCGAGGCGGTCTGCATGGCTTTCAGCGCGTCCAGGTCGGCGCCAGCAGAAAAAGCCTTGCCAGCTCCCGTCAGCACGACCACCCTGAGCGTCTCGTCAGCCGCGGCCGCGTCGAGCGCCTGCTGCAGCGCGTCCACGAGCGACCGGCTGAGGGCGTTGCGGCGCTCGGGTCGGTTAAGGGTGAGCGTGAGGCAGGAGCCGTCGCGCTCGGTCAGCAGGAGATCAGCAGGGGCCATGCCGGAAAATAGCGCCTATCCAGGCACGAAAAGGTGAAGGGTGCAAGGTAATGCGGGCCACAAGCCACCGATCTGCCGTTCTATGCGTTCGAAACGTTCACCCTCTGGTCCCTTCGGTTTCGCTCAGGGCGGGCACCTTTGGCTTCGCCCAGGGCAAGCTTCTTCGGCAAAGTAACGAGCGAACACCCTCCGGCCCTTCGGGCCACCTCCCTCAAGGGAGGGGTTTGCAGATCCCCATGCGGGCTCAACGCAAACAGCCCCCTACAGAGCCTGTCCCGCCATCAGCGGTAGGGCTGTCGCCCGCTTACGGGGCGACTGGGGGTGTTGTGCCCACTCAAGGCTCTGCCTGTGCTATTGCCTGCTCAGAACGTGGCGCTGACCTGCATCCGGAGGGTATGAATGGCTGGCGCAAGTGCGGGCGCGCGGCCGTCGTAGAACAGCGACAGGTTGAGAAAGCGGCTCAGCACGTACTGCATTGACACATTCCACAGGTATGAGGTGCCCGCACCGCGACCGTCGGTAAGCTCGTAAGCGGCCTGCCCCTGCACGTCCCCTTCCACCCGCACGACAGAGAGTTCTGCCCTGCCGGTGACCACCAGCCTGTTCGCGCGGCTCAGGCGCACATCCACGGGCACGCGGGCCACCGTCGCCTGCCGCCCTCCCACGCGGTCGTCTTTCTGGGCGACGAGAGCCGACAGGCCCAGCGACACCACAGGCTGCGGCATCCAGGTGCCGCCCAGCTCGGCTGAAGTGCTTTCGATGTCGTAGCGGCGGCTGGCATAGCGCGCGCTGGTGGCGGCGTTCTGTTCGCGTTCGAGCACCACCCGCAGGCCCAGCGCCTGCACAGGCCGGTAGCGGCCCTCGGCGCGGTACGTCTCCAGCCGCCTCGACTCTGTCTCACCCGCCAGCCTGTTGCGTCCCCGCAGCGTGCTACCCGACAGGTCGAGGCCGTAGCGCGTCGCGCCGCGAAACAGAAACACCTCCTGCCCTACCCGGATGCGGCCGTTCTGTGTGGTGACGGGATCGAGATAGCGCCGCAGGTCGAGCAGGTAGATACGGGCGAGGTCTTCGTCCGTGCTTTTTTCCTGGATGTCCACCGTTGTGCGCGTGCTGACGTTTTGCAGCCACCGCTGCCATGCCCCTGCAGGCTGCGCCCACAGCCGTGATGGATCGAGGCCCAACCGCAGCCTGGCCTGCACGTTGATCACGCCCACGAGCGTGTCGGACGGGACGTACGTGCGGGCGTACTGGCCCTCGTACGGGGTCGTCTCCAGCACAAACTCGTCGAGTTCGGGCACGCCGTTGCCGTTACTGTCCTGCCACACGTACTGCGCCTCGGCCAGTTCGGGCGAGAGGCGCACGTAGATCTCCTGCAGGCGAGGCGTACGCTGCGTCTGCGCCTCGTAGCCTACATTGAGGTCAACCGCGCGCCGCAGGGGCGTGTAGCGCGCGTCAAACTGAAGGGCAACGGTTTGAAGGTTCTGCCGGCCTTCGACCGCCTGAAAGCGCTCTGTAAACGATTTGCGGCGCAGCCCCACGGTACCGCTGGTCTGGAACGTCGTGCCCGGGCGGTACTGGAAGCTCCCCGCCAGCGTGCGTGCCACTGCCGAAGGTTCGAGCGCACCGCCGGCTACCTCCCGCTCGCGGCGCAGGCCGTAGGATACCCCCGCGTCGAGCTTTTCGGCAGACCAGCCTATGCCAGGGCGTACATCGACAAAGGCGAGCGAGCCGCGTCCCAGACTGTCGGCATCGGAAAAGGTGCGGTAGCGCTGCTGGCGGCGTTCCTGTTCTATTTCGAGTCGCGGACGGAGCCTGCCCGACAGCAACGGCTGCTCGACCATGCCACGCTGCCGTAACCACGTTCCTTCTACCGCAGCGGCACCATCGCGGCTCTGCGCGACATGACCTGCATACCGAAAATGTGGCCCGCGCGCCTCTACAATGTCGACCTGCATCTCGGCGCGCCTGCTCGTGAACGTCGTGGACCGCTCCAGCCTGCCTACCGTTGCGCTAATCAAACTCGAAGGAGAAAGCGCCAGCCGTGCCAGCGCCTCGTCTGTCGCTTCGCGCACTGCCAGCACCGGGCTCGACGCTGCGCTGCCGAAGGCATCGGTGAGATTCCACAGACGGGCAAAATCCACCGGACGCGTGCGGTCGAACGAGACAAACGAAGCGGTTCGGAGCCGGCGAATGTAGGCGGCTTCCAGGGCGCCGACGTGGGCAATGTGCGTTGCGCCGAGGCGAGCGCCGACGATGTAGGCACCGCCCTCGTCATCGCCGGCGTCGAGGCTGGAGAGGCGGTTGAGGTCGTTGAGCGAACGTGCCCACTCTCCGTACACCTCCACCTTGCCGAAAGGCTGGAAGCGCCCTTGCAAGCCCAGAAGCTGCTGCTCGCGGGGCTTGGGCAACGGCCGCACCGGCTCGTACTCGCCCCCTTCGCCCACAAACACGTACGCGATTCCGTTGATGCTGCGCTGGCCGCGCGCGTACCGGCCCGTACCGGCAGGCATGCGGCTAAAGCGCACCCGGTAGACGGGCACCGTGTCTGCCGGGGCCTGGTCAATCGCCACGAAAATGCTATCTGCCTCCCACCTCTCAACGGCATACTGCACGAATGGGGCCTCCGGGTCGAAAATGACGCGCTCTGCACCAGTACGTACCGCCGCCGCGTCACCCGACGTAGCGAGCAGGAGGGAGTCTTCAGGTGACAGGGCGAGGTCTACACGTAGCGACTGCCCGTCGGCCTCGCGGATAAACGTCGCCCCCACGACGGCGCGCGGCGTGCCTGCGGCGGTGCGCCCGAGTGCAGCCTCTCCATGCGTGGCGACGAGCGTGCGTGGGTACTGGTTGGTCGTGTACTGAAACTCGACCGTGAGGCGCTGATCCGAGGTCAGCAGACGGCGAGGGGTAAAGGTGATCTCACCGGTGGCGTAGTCGATGGTGTAATCCGCTGCCCGGTCGCGCACGAGCAGGATGCCGTTCAGGTAGACGATCTCGGAGCCGGGCACGACGAGGATGTAGGGCTCACCAAAGCTGCCTTCCAGCCGGTACGGACCTTGTACCCCTTCTAGGGGCTGGATCTCCTGCACCCGGTACTGCCCACGCGGGGCTGCGCCTGCAACCTGCACCTGCGCGCCTCGCCAGCGCCCGCCCGTCTCCGGGAGGCGCACGCTGGCAGTCGCGCCCTGCACCTTACGTGTGAGCGCGGCCAGCTCGCTGCCCGTAAGCACCAGATCCACGTCGCCCAGCCGCGCCTCGGCCTGCCTGCCCGTTACCTCGATATACACGCGGTCGAACTCGCTGAGCCGCTGCGTCGTCCCCTCGGCCAGAATGGGCGTGTTCTCGTCGGTGAGGACGGCGCGCAGGTTGACCCCTTCCAGCACCTCGCCTTCGAGTTGAAGGCGCAGTCCCGACTCAATGTTCACGTCACGGTTAGAGCCTGCCAGCACGCCGCGTGTCACCGAGCCGCTGCGCTGCAGGTTGCTGTTGCCGAATGGGTCGGGTGGTGGTGCGTCGCGGGGCGTATCCTCTATCACCGCCAGCACCCCTGCCGTGTCTGCCACGTCTACGCGCACCGTGCCCCGGTGCCGGTAGACAGGCTGCAAGCCGAGCGGCCACGTTTCATATCGCGCCACCACGCGCGGCGCAGGCGGAATGCGGTGCAGCCAGAGCAGCCCCTGCTGCGCGTCCAGTCGGTAATACGTGGTATCGAGCCGTTCGCCGCCGGCAAGCAACTCGAAGCTTTGCGGGTGGATAAAGGGCTGTAACCGGAAAGGCTGCGGCGCGTCGATCTGGAGGGTGTCGCGGTAGACGTGCAGCGTGTCGGTACGCACCACGCGCTGCGCCACCCCCTGCCGGGGGCCGGTGCACGCAACGAGCAGCACGAAAAACATCCACCGCATGGACAGCAGGCTGGGCCGGAAAATGGGCAAGGGCAGAGCACCCTTCAGGCGTAGCGGTAGGCGATGTGCGGCAGGTTGTTGGAAATCAAAGATAAGCGTCAGCGGGCGCGTGGGAGGCGGTAGAGCGCTTGCGCCGTGAGCAGGTACAGGGCGTCTTGAGCCAGCGCAGCGTCGCGAAGCGGCGGCCCCTGCCAGATCAGCGTGTGCTCAAGAGTGCCTTGCGGCGTATACAGCGCGATCTCCTGCAATCCTACCAGTCCAATGCGTGCCCCCATCCGGCGCACGCGCAGAGCCGCCGCGGCTGCCGGCGTGCCAAAGCGCCGCAAGGGCGTGCCGAAAAAGTCGAATACCAGCACGGCAGCACCATCGAGTACGTACAGCGCTTCGTCTGTGGTGGCAAGCCCACGGGGAGCCACGAGCAGCCCGTCGTCAGGACTGGAAAGCACGCGCCGCTGCCGCGCCCCATCCCACCAGATCAGGCGGCGGGCACGGGCATCGGCCACGAACACATCGCCCCGCCTGTTTGATGCCAGCGCTGCGGGGACGAAAGGCGCGTTTTCTTCCGGGAGGTCGAAGCTGCCCAGGCGCGGTGCCTGCTCGCCGCCGAGCGCTTCGAGCAGCAGTCCCTCCTTGCCCAGCCTGTACACCTTTCCTGCCCCCGCGTCGGCCACGAGCACGAGCAGGCCATTGGTGGGGTCGACGTCTACCGGTTCGCGCAGCGGGCTATCCGCGTTGCCGGTGAAAACGCGCTGCAGCGCGCCACTGGCTTCGAGCACGACGAGTGCTGCCGCGCCCGGGTCTACAACGTACACGCGCCCCGCCGGGTCGACGCCGAGGGCGCGTGCATCGACAAAGGTCACCACGCCCCAGGGCAGCCCCTGCAGCGTGTCTGCAGGTTGCGCCTGCGCCTGTGCAGTGGCTAGACAGAGGAGGAGCATGTTTTTACGCATCACAGCGTACCACCGGCAAGCGCGCGGTGCCCGATGTCGCGCCTGAGTGTCCGCCCCGCAAAGCAGATCGCGTCGGCGGCATGGTAGGCCGTCTGGAGCGCGCTGCCGAGCGTGTCGCCCAGCCCCGTCACCGCCAGCACGCGCCCCCCATCTGTAACGAGGCGACCCGAAGCGTCGCGCGCGGTGCCTGCGTGAAACACGAGCGCATCTTGTACCGCCTCTGCTTTTTCAACGCCTTCAATCTCACGTCCTTTCTCATACTGTCCGGGATACCCTTCAGAGGCCAGCACGACCGTGGCGGCTGTACGCGCCGCCATCTCCAGCCTGATGCCGCCCAGCTGGCGGCGGGCCAGAGCGGAAAACACTTCCACCAGGTCCGACTGCACGAGGGGCAGCACCGCCTGCGTTTCCGGGTCGCCCAGGCGGCAGTTGTACTCGACCACCTTCGGACCGTCTGCGGTGAGCATAAGCCCCACGTACAGGATGCCGCGGAACGGATGACCCTCGGCCTGCATCCCGCCCAGCGTCGGCTCGATAATGTCGCGGCACGCGCGGGTGAGAACAGCACCGGTGACAGCAGGGGCCGGAGCATACGCGCCCATCCCACCCGTGTTGGGTCCGGTGTCGCCTTCGCCGATCCGCTTGTAATCCTGCGCGGGCGCGAGCAGCACGTAGCGCTCACCGTCGGTAAGGGCGAACAGGCTGGACTCTTCCCCCTCCATAAACGCCTCTACCACTACCTCTGCTGCCGCGCTGCCAAAGCTATCGCCCTGCATCATCGTGCCGAGCGTCTCGAGCGCCATCGCGCGGTCTTCGCAGACTACCGCTCCTTTGCCCGCTGCCAGCCCACTTGCCTTTACCACCACCGGCGCCTCGGGCAGCGCCTCGACGTAGGCGCGGGCAGCCCTGTACTCATGCTGCTGGAACGTCTGGTATGCCGCCGTCGGGATGCCGTAGCGGGCCATGAAAGCCTTGCTGAACGCCTTGCTGCCTTCCAGCCTGGCAGCGGCAGCGGAAGGCCCCACTGCACCGATGCCGGCGCTTTCGAGAGCATCCACGAGTCCGAGCACGAGGGGCACTTCAGGGCCTACGATGACGAGATCCACGGAGGACTCACGCGCGAAGCGAACGATAGCTTTCACCGCATCGGCGCGTAGCGGTACATTGCGTCCAAGCCGGGCCGTGCCGGCGTTACCGGGCGCAAACGTGAGCGCGACAGCAGGATCACTTTGCCGCAAGGCCCACCCCAGCGCATGCTCGCGCCCTCCACTACCTATGATGAGAATGTTCATGCTGTTCGGGCTGACTCGGCTGGCGAATTCCGCCAAAATACGACAGGGCAGCGGCGTGCTCGTCGTGCTATTCGGGATGCTCTTTTGCGCCCTCCCACTCTGCGCGCAGCAGGAGGCCGCCTCCGACACGGTAGAGGTACGCCCTACCTTTGATCCTTTGTCTATATACAAGCCATCGGGCGGGTTCGGGCTGGGCGGCGGACTTGACGTGCGCAACCTGTGGTTGCCCGGCTCGCGCCTCACCATCGACGCCTACATCGCGCAGCATCGTGGGGCGTACGAGATAGCCTTTGCCCCCCGCGACTTGCTCAGCGAAGGCCTTGCCGGCGCGGTTTCGGTGCGTTACGAGACGCAGGGACGGCTTCCCTACTATGGCATCGGCCCGCGCACCGTTGACCGTGTACGCCTCTTTATCAATGCGGACATGGGCGACTTTGCCGGGCATGTCGGCTACCGGCGCGGGTCTACTGGGGTGCTGGGCGCGGTGCGCTTTCTCAGCGGCACGCTTTCCTCGTACCGGAACGACACCCATAACGCGTTCAACAGGCTCGATGAAAACTCTGCTGCACGGCTTGCTGACGACCAGGGTGAGCGGGTAAGCGGCGCCTCGCTTGGCGCTACGTTTTACGCCGACACACGCAACGACCCTTACCGGCCCATGTCGGGTGCGCTACTGTACGCCGGAACAGAAGCGTTTTGGGGTACAGCCGCCTCATCGCATTCACACCTGCGGCACAGCCTGAGCGCGTCGTATCACCTGCCGGTTGGCAGCGTCGTGCTGGCCTTCCGGTCGCTCGCTGTCCACACGCAAACCCGCGACGATACCGCGCTGCCTATCCTGCTGCTGCCCCGGCTCAGCAACCGCTTTGTTGCCGGCATCGGCTCGGGCCGACTGGCAGCAAACGATATCCTGCTGTTCGACGTGCGGGCGGAAGCACCCATTCCCACGCTGGTCGAAGACCGGGTGCAAAGCACCGGCTTTGTCATCCTCAGCGCGTTCAACGCGTATGACAACCTGTTCACGCAGGCGCGTCTGGTTCCGTCGTGGGCCGATACCTTTGGTCCGTCGCGGCGCTACCCGCTTCGCTCCTCTATAGGCGTGGGCATGACAGGCTATTCACCTGAAACTGGGCGCCCGATTTACACGGCAACGGTCGGCTACTCAGCCGATGGCATCGCCGCCTCCACGCTTACCCTCAACCTCGATCCCCGCCAGTTCCGCCCGCTGTGGCGCTGGTAATCCTCTTCCCCGTGTTTGCTCTTATTTCTGGTACTGTCCTCGTAGGCATGGCGGTCGCGTATGCCGCGCCCCTTATGCGCTACGCCTTCGCCTTTCGGCGCCTTTTTCGCCAGCCTGCCCTTCTGCCAGACCCGCTCCCGCGCGTTACGGTGCTGGTGCCCGCCCGCGACGAGGCCGCCACTATCGAGTCGTGCTTGGTATCTATCCTGGGGTGTGACTATCCTCTCCACCTGTTCGAAATCCTCGTGATGGACGACTTCTCGAGCGACGA
>PPFU01006232.1_pt1 | contig 16714 bp, 14 predicted proteins | sample 1535991 | NCBI WGS metagenome assembly PPFU01 (sample SAMN04901290, study PRJNA319586) | Hypolithon metagenome, whole genome shotgun sequencing project. | isolation source: Antarctic Hypolithon | place: Antarctica: Miers Valley | collected 2014
CGCTCCCAGCATCCGCGCGGCTCCAACGCGGACGGCGGGCGGACGCTCGTCCGCCAGCCACTGGGCGAATTCCTCCACATGCCGTTCGATCATCCGCTCGCAAGTGCCGAGCTCCGAGCGGCGCTCCTCCAGCGATTGCGCGGCGATGGCGCGGAGCGAGTCGATGTCGTAAAAATAGACGCCCTCGAGTTCATTGACCGTCGGCTCGACATCGCGCGGCACCGCGAGGTCGATGATGAACAACGGCCGATCCGGCCGCTGCCCCATCACCGGCTCCAGCTTCGCCCGCGTGACGATCGGATGCGGCGCGGCGGTCGAGCCGATGAGGATATCGACATCGTGGAAACGCGTGTGCCATTCCTCGAAATGAATCGCCGTGCCGCCCATCTCCGCCGCGAGCGCGGCGGCGCGGTCATGCGAGCGGTTCGAGACGAAAATGCTGTGGGCCCCGCGCGTGAGGAGCGCGCGAGCGGTCGTCTCGCTGGTCTCGCCCGCGCCGAGGATCATGACCTGGCAGCGCGTCAGTTTACCGAAAATCTTCTGCGCCAGATCCGCCGCGACCGACCCGACCGAGACGGCACCGCGCGTGATGCTCGTCCGCGAGCGCACCTCCTTCGCCACGTTGAATGCGCGCTGGAACAGCTTGTTCAAGTGTCGCGCCGTCGCCCCGCCCGTCGCGGCCGCACCGTAGGCTTTTTTCACCTGGCCGAGGATCTCCGTCTCGCCGAGCACCATCGATTCCAGCCCGCAGACGACGCGGAAAAGATGGCGCAAACTCCCCGGCGAATCGTGCTCATAGAGCGCCGCCTCCCCGCGCGCATCGAAGTATGCGCGCGCCGCCCGCAGCCCCGCCGCCGCGTCGTGCGCCGCGGCCCAGATTTCCACGCGGTTGCAGGTGGAAAGCACGACCGCCTCCTCGACGCCACCCGCTGCGACGAGCGCACGAGCCGCCTCGACCGCCTCGCGCTCGCCCACGGCGAATCTTTCCCGCGACGCCACGTCCGCGGTCTGGTGACTGAGCCCGAGGCAGAGGATGCGCATCTCAGACTGCACTTTTGGAACGGGTTGACCGCCAAGACGCCAGGACGCCAAGTTCCAGAGTCTGAACTTCCGGACCTTGGCGTCCTGGCGTCTTGGCGGTGAAAGCTTTCATCGGTGAAAATGGCTCAGTGCCCCGGCGTCCCCGCCACGAAGTTAAGCCCCCAGAGCGTCGAGAGCGACAGCGCGAAGGCCACCACCGAGAGCCAGGCCACCCGGCGCGGCGACACTTTTTTCCACCAGCCCGCCTGCAAAATCGCACCGTAGAAAACCCAGATCCCGACACCCCACGCCAGCTTCCCGCGCGGGAACGGCGCCGTGATGACGAACCCCGCCGCCAGCCCAGCCGTGAGCAGCACGAAGCCGATGAGCATGAGCCGGCGATTCACGCGCGCGAGATCCGCAATGGGCGGCAGGTGATGAAAAAGCGAGCCGAGGTGGTGGCGCTTGAGCTGCCGTTCCTGCGCCAGATACATGACCCCCGCGACGCACGCCAGGGCGAAGGCTCCGTAAGCCACGATGGAGATCGCCGCGTGCAGCTCCAGCCACGGATCCGGACGCGACGCGCGCACACTCGGCGTGTCGATGGGCGCGACCAGCGCGCCGATTTGGATGAGAAAAATCAGCGGCGAAGTGAACGTGCCAAGCAGCGAGAGCCGGTAAGCTGGACCGACCACGAGATAGAGCAGGCCGACCGACCAGCAGAGAAAGATGAGCACCTCGAAAAGATTGGTGAGCGGACAGCGTCCGAGCATCTCGCCGCGCTGGAAAAGGAACGCCGTCTGGAAAAGGAAGCCGCAGAGGAGCGCGACGAAGTGCGTGCGCGACGGCTGGAAGCGCCGCGTGCGCAGCGCGTGCATTGAATGCACGAAGCCGAGAAGAAAACAAAAAGTCGAAGCGACGAGCAGCCCGCGATCCATGGAGGCGGGGAACGTAAACAGCGCGCGCTGCATTGCAACGCGGAGCATTCGGAAACCCGTCGATTCAGAGCCATCCGCAGATTTCGCAGAAGGACGCAGATTGAAAGATCAGCAGGTTTCTCCCCGCGAACTCGAGAAAGACGATGCACGATGAGCAGCAATCGATGCTCCCACCTCGCAGGAAAATCTGCGGAAATCGGCGAAATCTGCGGATGATTCCGCGGAGAGGCGATAAATCACCATAACCGACGAGCTTTCCCTTCCGGTCTCTCAACTCTCAACTCTCAACTCTCAACCTCCCTTGCCCGCCCCGATTCCCCGCAAGACCGTCTATCGTCTTTCCCTCTACTACCGCGCCCTCCAGCGCCTGCGGGAAAACGAAACCGCCACCGTCTCCTCCGCCGCTCTCGCGAAAATCGCCGGCGTGAAGCCCACCCAGCTCCGCAAAGACCTCGCGTATTTCGGCCAGTTCGGCACCCGCGGCCTCGGCTACGACGTCGCCGACCTCATCACGAAAGTCGGCGAAGTCCTCGGCACCACCCGCCTCCAGCCCGTCGTCCTCATCGGCGCCGGCAACCTCGGGACCGCCCTCCTGCGCTACGGCGGCTTCGCGAAGGAGGGCTTCGAAGTCCTCGCTGCCTTCGACGACGACCCGCGCCGTCCGCGTTCGCCCAAGCCGCCCGTCCCCGTGCTCCCGATGGCCGAGCTCGCGACTTTCATCAAAGAGCGCACCGTGAAAATGGCGATCCTCGCCGTCCCCGGCACCGTCGCGCAGGAGGTGGCGAACCAGCTCGTCGCCGCCGGCGTCCAGGCGATCCTGAACTTCGCCCCCATCGTCCTCCAAGTGCCCGACCGCGTCGTCGTGAACAACGTCGATCTCGCCATCGAGCTCGAAAATCTGAGCTATTTCATCCGGTGACCGGCGAGCTGCGCGTTCCGCTTTTCGACCTCGCGCTCACGCTCAACTGCGGCCAGGTCTTCCACTGGCTGCCTGAGGCCGGCGGCTGGCGCGGCCACATCGGCGACGCCTCCATTTTCATCGAGCAGCGCGACGGCCGCCTCCGCTGGGCCGGCGCCGACGATTCCACGATCCGCCACTACTTCGCGCTCGATCATCCGCTCGAGGAAATCTACGCGACCTTTCCCAGCGATCCCGTCATGGACGCCGCGCTCGCCCAGTGCCGCGGCCTGCGCATCATCCGGCAGCCCGCGTGGGAATGCCTCGCGACCTTCATCACCTCGTCACTCAAGCAAGTCCCTCACATCGCGCAGATCTCCCACACGCTTCGCCGTTCGTTTGGAAAAACCCACGCCTACCCTGCCGTCGAGCGCATCGCCGCCCTCGACGAAGCCGCCCTGCGCGCCTGCAAGCTCGGCTATCGAGCAAAAAGTCTCCGCCTCACTGCCCAGGCCATCGCCCGCGGCGAAATCGACCTCGGCGCGATCCGCGAGATGGACGATACCGCCGCCCGCGCCGAGCTCTGCCGCCTACCCGGCGTGGGAGAAAAGATCGCGAACTGCGTGCTCCTGTTCGCCTACGAGCGGCTGCGCGCCTTCCCCATCGACGTCTGGATCGGCCGCGTCCTGCGAGAGTCGTATTTTCCCCGCGCCAGAAAATTAACGGCTGCCCGGCTTACCAAGTTTTCGTCTCGATATTTCGGCCCCTACGGCGGCTACGCCCAGCAGTACCTGTTTCATGCCGCGCGGACCGCTCGTAGGTTGAGAGTTGAGAGTTGAGTGTTGAGAGTTGGGAAGGAGCTGCCACGCCGAGGCGCGGCGCTCCGGGCTATCAACTATCATCCCTCAACTATCAACTTCCCCCCGCCGAAGGCGCTCCGCACTCTCAACTCTCAACTTTCAACTCTCAACCTCCTGAGCTACCGTCCCCGCCTCATGGAAAAACCAGCAATCACAGCCTACCTCAAAACCCAGTGCGGATGGAGCGGCGGCGTCCGCGCCGTGCTCAAGAAATACGCTTTGGACTACACCGAGAAAGACATCATCCAGAACCCCGCTTTCCGCTGGGAGATGGAGCAAAAGAGCGGCCAGCCCCTCTCGCCCTGCGTCGAAGTGAACGGGACGATTCTCCCCGACATCAGCGGCGAAGAGCTCGAGCAGTACCTCGTCTCCAACGACCTGATCGCCGGCAGCGACACCGACGCCGGCGTGCCGTTGAACGCGCCCTGCACCGACGAGCAGCACGCCGCGCAGGCCGCCCACATCCAGTTCCGGTAAAGCAACCACTCCCACAAAAGCCGCGCCGCTCCCGCCAGGAGTCGCGCGGCTTTTTAGTGCCCGCGTGTTGCGCGGAGAGGCCTTCGAGGCATTGTCCGCGATCGACGCGATAATCCGAGGGACGAGCGCGTGGGCAAGCTGGTGAGAAATTTAGGGTTCTGCGCGATTTTAGCGGGCTGAAAATCGGACGCTGTTTTACGGTCGCGGGGTGCCACGCATCGCCCCGGAAGTCATCGAGCAGGTCGCCGCCGCGAATGACATCGTCGAGGTGATCGGCGGATATTTCCCGCTCAAGCGAGCCGGGTCGGCCTGGCGGGCGCTGTGTCCGTTTCATCAGGAAAAGTCGCCCTCTTTCCATGTGAATCCGCAGCGGCAGTCGTATCACTGCTTCGGCTGCGGCGCGGGCGGGTCGGTCTTCCGCTTCGTCATGTCCTACGAAAACGTCGATTTCGTAACGGCGGTGAAACGGCTGGCGGACAAAGCGGGAGTCAAGATCGTCGAGCAGGAGTTAAGCGCGGATGACGACCGGCGGCTGCGGATGCGCAAGCGTCTGCTGGCGCTGCATCAGCAGGCGGCGGAGTGGTTTCACCGGAATCTGCTCCGGACGCGCGCGGCGGAGTCGGCGCGTGCTTATTTGAAAGGACGCGGCTTCAGCGCGGAGGTGGCGGAGAGCTGGAAGATCGGCTACGCGCCGGAGTCGTGGGACGCGCTGGGCGACTGGGCGGCGGGCGAGGGATTTTCCACCGAGGAAATCGTGCGCAGCGGCCTCGTGAAGGTGCGCGCGGAGGAGGAGCCGGAGATCGCCAATCCGCAATCCGCCATCGGCAATCCGCAATGGTATGACCGTTTCCGTGATCGGGTCATGTTCCCGATCTGCAACGACTACGGCGAGGTGATCGCCTTCAGCGGGCGCGTGCTGGATGCGGAGGCACAGGGGGCGAAATACGTGAATTCGCCGGAGACGATGCTTTTTACGAAAGGGAATGTGCTCTTCGGCCTGCACCGGACAAAACGGGCGTTGATCGACGCGGGGGCGGCGATCGTGTGCGAGGGGCAGATTGATTTGATCACGGCGTATGAGGCGGGCGTGAAGAACGTGATCGCGCCGCAGGGGACGGCTTTTACGGAAAAGCAGGCGCGAATTTTGAAGCGGTATGTGGAGGAGGTAATCCTGTGCTTCGACTCGGATGTGGCGGGGCAAAAGGCGGCGGAGCGCTCGCTGCCGCCGCTGCTGGAGTCGGGCCTGGCGGTGCGCGTGGCGGAGATGCCGCCGGGGCATGATCCGGATTCGTTGATCCGCGCGGAGGGGGGCGAGGCCTTCGCGGCGCAGATCGCGGCGGCGCGCGATTTTTTCGACTACCAGATCGACCGGCAGGCGGGCGGAGTGGAAATCCAGACGCCGCGGGGGAAGCTGGACGCGGCCCGGAAAATGGCGGAGTCGGTGGCGCTGGTGGCCGACCCGGTGATGCGCGAGGCGATCGTGAACAAGCTCTGTCTGCGGCTGGAAATCGCGCCGGGGGATTTCCACCGGATGCTGGCGAAGCCGCGGCGCGCGGTGCGCGGGGAGCCGGAGGAAACGCGGGAAAAACCGCTGCGACTGCCGCAAACCATCGCCCTGCTCTGCCAGCTCGCGCTCCAGCACGCGCCGAGCCGGGAATGGCTGCTGGGGCAGCATTGGCGGGAGCTGCTGGCGCAAAACGCGGACGCCGATCTCTTGGCGAAGCTGCTCGATGCGGAGGTCCGCCCGGGGGAAGCGAGTTCGGTGAGCGCCTTGCTCGCGACCCTCCCGGCGGCGGAGGAGGCGGCGCTCTCGCGGCTGCTCGATCTGCCGGAGCCGACCGATCCGGCGGCGGTCGTGCGGGATTGCTGGGGCGATCTGCGCCGGGGCGATCTACGGCGGCGGCAGGATGCGGTGGCGGCGCGGCTGCGCGAGCCGGGGATCACGGGGGAGCAAATGATGGCGCTCCAGGAGGAGGTGCAGTCGTTGCAAAAGCAGCTCGCAGAGGCGGGGCGATCGAGAGTGGAAGGAGGCTGAAGCGCCGCAGCACCCGCCGAATACATCGACGCCCGCCCCCGCAAGCGCTAGGAACACGCGGTTCATGCAGAAACCCACCTTTCCGGACCTCGGCCTTTCTCCAGAAATCCTCAGAGCCGTCGAAGCGCTCGGCTTCGAGGAAGCCTCGCCCATCCAAGCCGCCGCGATCCCCATCCTCCTCCAGGGGCGCGACGTCGTCGGCCAGTCGCAGACCGGCTCGGGCAAGACTGCCGCCTTCGCCATCCCGGCCATCGAGAAAGTCGATCCCTCGCGCGCGGTGCCGCAGATCCTGATCCTCTGCCCGACCCGCGAGCTCGCGACCCAGGTCGCCGACGACATCCACAAGCTCATGGCCTACAAACCCGGCCTGCGCGCCGTTCCGATCTACGGCGGCGCTTCTTACGAGCGGCAGTTTTACGAGTTGAAAAAAGGCGCGCACATCGTGATTGGCACTCCCGGCCGGGTCATCGACCACCTCGACCGCGGCACGCTGAAGCTGGAGGCCATCAGCATGGCGATCCTCGACGAGGCCGACCGCATGCTCGACATGGGCTTCCGCGACGACATCCAGCGCATCCTCGAGACGACGCCCGCGGAGCGGCAGACGGTCTTTTTCTCCGCCACGATCTCGGGCGCGATCCGCGATTTGATCCGCCGCTACTCCCGCGATCCCGAGACGATCAAGATGGCGCAGCAAAACGTCACCGTCCCGACCGTCGAGCAGCATTACTACGAAGTGCCGGGCCGGAACAAATTCGAGGCGCTCACGCGGCTGATCGACTTCCACGGCTACCGTCTCGGCATCATTTTCTGCAACACCCAGCGCATGGTCGATGAACTCGCCGACATGCTGCTCGCCCAAGGCTTCGCTGCCGACCGGCTTCACGGCGGCATCCCGCAGGCGCAGCGGACGCGCGTGATGAACAAGTTCAAGAAAGCCGAGTTCGAGTTCCTCGTCGCGACCGACGTGGCGGCACGTGGCATCGACGTCGATGATCTCGAACTCGTCGTGAACTACGACGTCCCCTACGACGCGGAAGATTATGTCCATCGCGTCGGACGCACCGGCCGCGCCGGGCGCAAGGGCATGGCCGCCACCTTCGTGACCGGGCGGGAAATCTATAAGATCCAGCATATCGAGCGCTTCACGCGCTCGAAGATCCGGCGCAGCAACATCCCCAGTCAGGACGAAGTGGAAATGAAGCGGGCGGACGTATTGTTCGAGCGCATCCGGGCAACACTCGAGAGCGGGCAATACAAACTGCAAACAGCCTTCGTGGATCGCCTGTTGGAACAAGGCTACAACCCGACCGACATCGCCTCTGTCTTGCTGCATCATCTCGTCGGCTCGCCAGTCGAGCCGAGCAAGCCGGCAACTCCGTCGATGTCTGCGAAGCAGGCCACTCCGGTCTCTCAACTCTCAACGCTCCACTCTCAACCTCCGCATCCGTCTCCGCGTCCGGTCTCTCAACCCTCAACTCTCAACTCTCAACCTCCGATTCAGCCTCCACGCTCCGGCATGACTTGGGTCCGCCTCAACGTCGGACGCGAAGACGGCGCCGGCCCGCGCGACATCGTGGATCTGCTCGTAAACGGCACCAAGCTGCCGGGCAAGACCGTCGGGTCCGTGGAGCTGGCTGCGCACGAAGCGCTTGCCGAAGTGATCGGCAAGGAGCTGCCCCGCGTGGCCGAGTCTGTCCGAGTCGGGAGATGGAATGAGCGCCCGGTGAAAATGGAAGTCGTCCGCGCAGGGGCGCCGATGCGGGAGGCGCGTCCGCTCAAGGCAAAGCGCGCCTATGCCGAACCTCCCGCCAAGCGGGAACATAACAAACCGTGGAAGCGGGGCGGAAGGTAGTCGTCGCGGGCGGAGGCGCGGCGGGGTTTTTTGCGGCTATCGCCGCGGCGGAGTCGGGCGCGGCAGTGACGCTGCTGGAAAAGGGCGGCGAGGTTTTGACGAAAGTGCGCATCTCCGGCGGCGGGCGCTGCAATGTCACGCACGCCTGCTTCGATCCCCGCGAGCTGGCCACGCGCTATCCACGCGGCGGGAGAGCGCTGATCGGCCCGTTCCATCGCTTCCAGTCGCGGGACACCATCGAGTGGTTCGAGCGCCGCGGCGTCGCGCTCAAGACGGAATTCGATGGCCGGATGTTTCCCACGACCGATAGCTCGGCGACCATCATCGAGTGTCTGCAAACGTCGGCCGAGCGTGCCGGCGTCCTCCTTTTCACCCGACGTGGTCTGGAGAAAGTGGAACGCCTCGAAGCAGGCTTTCAACTAAACCTAACAGACGGATCGGAAATGAAGTGCGACGCGTTGATCCTCGCGACGGGCGGACCTCGCGGGGCGGGAGCGGCGGAGATCGCTGCGGATCTCGGCCACACCCTCGAGCCGCCAGTGCCGTCATTGTTCACCTTACACATCGAGACACCGTGGTTGCGCGAGCTGCCGGGGCTGGCGGTCGAAGACGTGGAGGTGTCGATCCCCGGGACCAAACTCCGCGAGCGCGGGCCGATGCTCATCACGCACTGGGGCGTGAGCGGCCCCGCAATTTTGCGGCTCTCCGCATGGGGCGCTCGGGAACTGCACGCCCGCGATTACCAGTTCCCGCTGCGAGTCCGGTGGTTGCCGGGCCACTCGCCAGACCGCATGGCAGCGGAACTGGACGCTTGGCGGCGCGGGCACCCTTCGCGGCTGGTCGGCAACTCGCCCATCGATCCCCTCCCCGCGCGCCTGTGGGAGCAACTGGTGCTGGCCGCCGGCATCGACCGCACCACGCAGTGGACGCGCCTCCCGCGCGAGGCACGCATCGCGCTGACGACGCTTCTATTGCAGACAGAACTGCCGGTGACGGGGAAAAGCATGAACAAGGAGGAGTTCGTCACCTGCGGCGGAGTGCGGCTGCCGGAGATCGACTTCCGCACGATGGAAAGCCGCGTCTGCCCGAATCTATACGTCGTCGGCGAGGCTCTCGATATCGATGGAGTTACCGGCGGGTTCAATTTTCAAGCCGCCTGGACCACCGGCTGGATCGCCGGCCACTCGGCGGCGGGTTGTTAGGTGTACTTTCCGGCAGACAGGATTTCCGCAGTTTGCTAGATGGGAATCCCTATGAGCAGCATCAGACTCCTGGTCGGCACCCGGAAGGGTGCATTCATCCTCACGGCGGACGGCAGGCGCCAGCACTGGAAAATCGATGGTCCGCATTTTGCGGGTTGGGAGATGTATCACCTCAAAGGTTCGCCGGTGAATCCCGACCGCATCTACGCCTCGCAGACGAGCAGTTGGTTCGGCCAGGTGATCCAGCGCTCGGATGATGGCGGGAAAACATGGGCGACGCCGGGCGGCGAAAAGATCCCCGGCCCGTTCGACCCGCCGGGTGGCGGGAGCAACCACTTCGCCTATGAGGGGAAAGTCGGGACGCACCAATTTTACGACGGGACGCAGCATCCGTGGGAGTTCAAGCGCGTCTGGCATCTCGAGCCGTCGCTCACCGATCCCGACATGGTCTATGCGGGCGTGGAGGACGCCGGGCTCTTCCAGACGACGAACGGTGGCGAAAATTGGAGCGAACTGCCGGCACTGCGGGCGGCGCGGGGCGCGCTCTGGCAGCCCGGCGCGGGCGGGATGTGCCTGCACACGATCATCGTCGATCCCACCGATCCGAAGCGCATCTACGTCGCGATCTCAGCGGCGGGGGCGTTTCGCACAGACGATGCCGGGGAGACATGGCGGCCGATCAACCGGGGGCTCAAGTCTCAGTATGAGCTGCCCGATCCGGATGCGGAGGTCGGGCATTGCGTCCATCGGATCGCAATGCACCCGTCGCGGCCCGGCGTCCTTTTCATGCAGAAGCACTGGGACGTGATGCGCAGCGACGACGCCGGGGATCTCTGGCGCGAGGTGAGCGATAATCTGCCTTCGGACTTCGGATTTCCCATCGAGGTGCATGCGCACGAGCCGGAGACGATCTATGTCGTGCCCATCAAAAGCGACTCCGAGCACTATCCGCCGGAGGGGAAACTGCGTGTCTATCGCAGCCGCACAGGCGGAGGCGATTGGGAGGCGCTCACGCGCGGGCTACCGCAGGCAAACTGTTATGTAAACGTGTTGCGTGATGCGATGTCGGCGGATGCGCTCGATCCGTGCGGCATTTATTTTGGAACGACTGGCGGGCAGATCTATGCCTCGGCGGACGGCGGCGATTCGTGGCAGGCGATCGTCCGCGATCTCCCGGCCGTGCTCTCGGTCGAGGCCCAGACGCTGCCATGATCCGCGTGGTGCTCCCCTATCATCTGCGCACGCTGGCGCGGGTGGAGGGCGAGGTGGAGCTGGAAAGTTCCCCGACGCTGGGCGCGGTGCTCGATGCGCTGGAGGCGCGCCATCCGGCGTTGCGCGGGACGATCCGCGATCAGCGCACGTTCGCGCGTCGGCCATTCATTCGCTTCTTTGCCTGCCGCGAAGACCTTTCCCACGAGCCGCCGGAGACACCACTGCCGGACGCGGTCGCGCGCGGGAGCGAGCCGCTCATCATCGTCGGCGCGATGGCGGGAGGCTAGATCTCGAACGAGGTGACGGCCTCGACGCGGAGGCGCGGGAGGAGCTGCTCGAGGATCACGGCGACCGATTCCTCGAGCGTCTCGCGGTCCGTGTGGACGACGATCTCGGGATCTTCCGGCGCTTCGTACGGCGCGTCGATGCCGGTGAATTCCTTGATCTCCCCGGCGCGCGCTCTTTTGTAGAGCTGCTTCGGGTCGCGCTCCTCGCAGACGTGCAACGGCGCATCGACGAAGATTTCCAAAAACTCGCACCCACCCTCGAGGGCGATCTCGCGGGCGCGTCGGCGATCCACGCGGTAGGGCGAGATGAAGGCGGTGATGGCGATGAGGCCCGCGTCGGCCATGAGGCGGCCGACCTCGCCGACGCGTCGAATGTTCTCCACGCGATCCTCGGGCGAGAAGCCGAGGTTGGAGTTGAGGCCGTGGCGGACGTTATCGCCATCGAGCACGGCAGCCTGCATGCCGCGCTGGAAAAGCTCCCGCTCGAGCGCGCTGGAGAGCGTCGATTTTCCCGAGCCGCTGAGCCCGGTGAGCCAGACGACGGCGCCTTTGTGGCCGTTCCGCTGGGCGCGCGCCGCGGCGTCGATTTCGCCCTCGCTCCAAGTGATGTTGCGGCTTTTGATCTGCGTGCGGTCGGTGTAGATGCCGCCGAAAATGATGCCCCCGCCCGCGACGTGCCGGTCATCCATAATGACGAACCGGCCCATAATCGGGATGCGGTCGTGGTTATCGACCACGAGCGGGGTGCGCGCGCGCAGAGTGATCTCGGCGACGTCGTTGCGCTCGAGATGCTGGCGCACGCCGTCGCTGACGGTTTCGAGGGTGGAGGCGTCGATGACGCGGTCGATGGAGACGATCTCGGCGTCGAGTTCCTGGGTGGCGAGTTTGAGTTTGTAGCGCGGGCCGACCGTTAGGTTGTTGCGCCCCATCCAGAATAGGTTCGCCTTGATCCGATTCGTCTCGATGGGGGTGTTCAACTCGTGCGAGGCGACATGGCCGCGCTCGACGAAAATTTGCTCCGTGAGCGTAATGCCGATCGATTGACCAGCGCTGGCGGACTCGCGGTTTGGGCCACCCCAATTCTCGATGGAGGCGACGGCGGCGGTCTTGTTGTTCGGGGAAAATACGAGCTTGTCGCCAACGCGGAGGGTGCCGCTTTCCACGCGCCCGGCGATGATCCGGCGCGCGTCGAACCGATAGACATCCTGCACCGGGAAGCGCAGCGGCAGCTCCGAGGTTGCGGGCGGGGCGGTGAATTGATCGAGCGCCTCGAGGATGGTCGGGCCCTTGTGCCAGGGCATCGGATCCGAGTCGGCTCCGCCGCGCTGGGCGATGTTGACACCGTTGCGCGCGGAGATGGGAATGAACAGCTTCGCCTCCAGCCCGATCTGGCCGAGGAATCCGGTGTATTCACGGGTGAGTTCCTCGAACTTCTCCTGCGAGTAGTTCACCAGATCCATTTTGTTCACCGCGACGATCACCTGCTTGATCCCGAGCATGCTGAGCAGATAGCCGTGCCGCCGGCTTTGCTCGCGCACGCCTTCATCGGCGGCGATCAGCAGCACCGCCGCATCGGCGCTGGCCGCGCCAGTGATCATGTTTTTCAGGAACTCCTTGTGCCCCGGCGCATCGATGATGACGTAGTTGCGCTTGTCCGTGCGGAACTGAATCTGCGTCGTATCGATCGTGATGTTTTGCTCCTGCTCCTCGAGCAACGCATCGAGAAGAAACGCGTATTCGAACTCCATCCCTTCGGCGCGGCAGGCGACGCGGATGCTTTCGACTTTGCCCTCGGGCAGAGAGTTCGTGTCGTAGAAAATGCGGCCGATCAATGTGGATTTCCCGTGGTCGACATGGCCGACAAAGACAATTTTCAGGCGCGCAGATTCGGAAGCGGATGAGTTCATGGAACTTGAAGAAGTGTCAGGGACGAGGATGAAGAATTGACTGAGGCGACATGGCAATCACATGAATCCTTTCGCCCGCAGCTTCTGCATCGCGTTCCTTTCGTAGTGATCCTGCGCGCGGCCGGCGCGCTCGCTGGTCTTGGTCGTCGAGAGTTCTGCGATGATCGCGTCGATGTCGGCGGCCTGGCTTTCGATCGGATGCGTGATCGGCCAGCAGCCGAGCGAGCGGTAGCGATAGTATTTACCGTCCTTTTCGCTCTTCCGGGCAAAATACATCTGCGGGATCGGAATGTTCTCGCGCTGGATGTAGCGCCAGATGTCGGACTCGGTCCAGTCGAGCAGCGGCTGCACGCGCACATGTTCGCCGGGGGCGCAGGAGGTGGTGAATTGATTCCAAAACTCGGGCGGCTGATCCTTGTAATCCCACTCGAACTCGGCGTTGCGCGGTGAAAAATAGCGCTCTTTCGCCCGCGTCGAATCTTCATCCCGCCGGATGCCGGTGATCAGCGCATCGAACTTCCGTTCGCGCAGCACTTGCTGGAGCGCGACCGATTTCAACTCATGCGTCACGGTCACGGGATCGTGCGTCTCGTAGCCGACGCCGCGAGCCCGCGCCTCTTCGTTGATGCGCACGATCAGATCGAGGTTGTAGTGATTCCGCGCCCACTCCCGGAACTCGAGCATCTCGGGAAACTCATACGTCGTGTCGATGTGCAGCGTCGGGAACGGCACATGGCCGCAGAAGGCTTTTTTCGCGAGCCAGATCAGGACGTTCGAGTCCTTCCCCATCGACCACGGCATGCAGAGGTTTTTGAAATGGTGATAGGCTTCGCGAAAGATGAAGACGCTCTGGTGTTCGAGCGCGTCGAGGTGCTGGGTGGGCGCGGTCATGGATGGATTGGTCAAATGTTGCTGCCGAGAAAGGTGTGGATGCCGCATTCGGACTTGTCGAAGCCGGTCCAGCGCCCCGCCCGTTCGCTGTCGGCGGTGCCGACCGGGCGGGTGCATTGGACGCAGCCGATGCTGCGGTAGCCGCGGTCGTGGAGCGGATTGTAGGGAATTTGATGCTCCTGCAAATAGCTCCAGACCGCTTCGCGCGACCAGGTGGCCAGCGGGTTAATTTTCAAAATGTGCCGATCCCGCAGCACATCGAATTTATAAAGCTCCACAATCTGAGTTTGCTCGCGCAGCTCGGACTGCTGGCGGCGGAGGCCGGTAATCCACGCGCTCAACTCCCCTAGTTTTCGCTGGAGCGGCAGGACTTTGCGGATGGTGCAGCACAGGTCGGGTGCGCGCTCCCAGAGCGCCGGCCCATGCTCGGCGGCTTGCTCCTCAGGGTTCAGTTCTGGGAATCGCGACTCGATTTCGATCCCGAAAAAATTCTCGAGCCTTTCTTTCAACGCCAGGGTCTCCGGGAAGAGAAACTGCGTATCCAGCGTGAAAACCGGCAGAGGCAGACCCGCCTGCACAGCGTGGTGGATGATAACCAGACCCGCGCCTTGAAAACTCGTGCCGATGGCGGCCTCCCGCCCCAGCCGCTCCCAAGCCCAGCGCAGTACATCGACCACCGGGCGCGACTCGAACGCGTCGGCTAGGGCGTGCACCTCGTCGGCTGAAATTTGCGTGGAATAGAGCGGCATGCGGGAGAAATCCTACAAAGTCTATCGGGATACTTTGTTAAGAGGCGCGGACGTTAAAAAGAGATTCGGTGGTGATCAAGGCATTTTCGTGATCTGCTCGTTTACTTTTGCGCGACGCCGGGGCGGCCGAAAATTCCAGTGCGCTATGACGCAGAGAAATCCGAAGCGCGTCGCCACTCGCGCAAGCCTGCGTGCCTTAACCCCCCTTCCCCCGACCTCAACTACCGCGATCCCGTAAACCCGCCCAGCGGCCCCTGACCTTCCCAGCTTTCCGGCCGGTTCCAAGGAATCGTGCTCACCTGGTCCTGCTGCGAGACCGGCTTCGTCTCAGCGCAGCCGGTCAAAACGAACGCCGCCAGCACCGGCAGGAGGATGAGTCGTTTCCGCATCAGCAGAATCCTATGAGCCTGCGACCGGCTCCGTGCCGGCGAAAATGACCTTGTCTCCGGGAGACACCCGCGCGCCACGGGCGACGCTGCCAGGGACGATATCGGCAATCGAAGTCGTGGGCTCGACCGAGCTGATTTTCACCGTGGCGATGGCATCGCCGTTCCGCACGACGAGGAGACGCGCCCCGGCAACCACACCCTGCCGGTCGCCGATGCTCAAAACTGCGAAGTTCCACGACTGATTGACCGCGAGGACCTGCCCTTCCAGTCCCTTCTGATGGACCTTGTTTGCGCGGCGGACTTCTTCGGATTCCAAATCCTTGTTCCGAGCCTCGAGCGGAGCCATCTGCGATTGCAGGCTGGAGTTCACCGTTTGGAGTTCCGCCACGCGGCTTTCCGCATCCTGCAATTTCGCGTTAAGGTCCGCGAGCTGCGGGTTCCCCTCGTCGGCACCCGGGCCGGGAGGTGTTCCTATATTGGCGATCCTCCCTTCCAACTCAGCCACTCTGCCTAGTGCCGTCGTCAGTTCCGCGTCCACTGCCCCCTTCGCCTGCTGCAAAGTAGTGAGTTCCCCCTGCTTCGTCTGCACTTCTGCCACCGCCTCGTCCGTCTTCTTGTTCGCCGCCACAGTCTCCTCCTTCGATGTCACGAGATCCTTTTCGGTCGTCGTCAATTTCCCCTGCGTCTGCGAAAGCGTCGCCTTCGTGCCTTTCAAATTCTCGTCCAAGACTTGAATCTTGCCCTTGGTCATGAACCCGAGGATGGCGGAACCGAGCATGGCAGCGATGGCGATAAAGAGTGCAACTTTCGACATGGGAATGGGAGGTGGTTGGGAGTTGGGGTCTGGCTCGTAAAGGCGGGGGCCACATGACTCCTGCCGGTCGAGCGGCTTTCTTTATGCGTCTGCCCAAAGGGATTGCAAGGGATAAAAAGAAAAAATTTGTCCCCTCCAAAATTCGCCCCATACTGCCCCTCCCCGCCAGGGACTATGGATCGAAGGCCGGCCAACCCCGCCAGGGCAGGAATGCAGCAACGGCAGCCTGACCTTCCCTGCCGTAGCTCTCTGGCGGGCTTTTCTTTGCCCGGTTTCCGCGCTTGCTAAAAGGGCCGCACCCTTTCCAGCCTTCCGCTTCCATGAAACCAGCGAAAATCGGCACGAAAATCCGCAAAGACGCCCAGCGCGAGAAGGCGCTCCTTAGCCAGCCAGACAAAAAAAAGCCCGCCCCGCGCGAGTTTTCCTCCCTCGTCACCGATGGCGTCGAGCGCGCCGCCAGCCGCGCCATGCTCCACGCCGTCGGCTTCACGCGCGCGGATTTCAAAAAATCCCAAATCGGCATCGCCTCCACCTGGAGCCAGGTGACGCCGTGCAACATCCATATAGATCAGCTCGCGCGCGAGTCCGCCGCGGGCGTCGATGCCGCCGGCGGCAAGGCCGTCATTTTCAACACCATCACCATCTCCGACGGCATCTCGATGGGCACCGAGGGCATGAAATACTCCCTCGTCTCGCGCGAAGTCATCGCCGATTCCATCGAGACCGTCGCCGGCTGCGAGGGCTTCGACGGCCTCGTCGCCCTCGGCGGCTGCGACAAAAACATGCCCGGCTGCCTCATCGCCCTCGCGCGCCTGAACCGCCCCGCCGTCTTCGTCTATGGCGGCACGATTTTGCCCGGTTGCATCACCGGCCAGATCCTCGCCCAGCGGTCGGGGAAAAAAGTCGCCGCGCGCCCCGATGACCCGCGGAAGCTCGACATTGTCTCCTGCTTCGAAGCCGTCGGCGCGCACGCCAATGGCCAAATCAACGACCGTGAGCTGGCCGAGATTGAGATGGCCGCCATCCCCGGTGCCGGCTCGTGCGGCGGCATGTACACGGCAAACACCATGGCCTCCGCCATCGAAGCGCTCGGGATGAGCTTGCCCAACAGCTCCGCCCAAGCCGCCGTCTCCGCCGCCAAAACCCTCGACTGCCGCGCCGCCGGCAAGGCCGTCCTTTC